>Ga0247727_10019465_pt1 | contig 10514 bp, 10 predicted proteins | sample WisWelCaveWW1625_FD_202498 | JGI IMG/M metagenome (GOLD analysis project Ga0247727, IMG submission 202498) | Biofilm microbial communities from Wishing Well Cave, Virginia, United States - WW16-25 | ecosystem: Environmental > Aquatic > Deep subsurface > Groundwater > Cave microbial mat | place...
CGCCGCGCCGCGCCAGTTGCTCGATGGAATTAAAAAAGCCGTTGACGAAACTCGGATAAACTTGCGCGTCGGCAAACATCGGCTTCAACTGCGCCGCGAGCGCATCGAAATCCGAGGCTGGTGTAATCGTCAAATTGCGCGTTTCTTGATTCCAGGTCTTTTGCCAATCCTGCTGCCATTGCGCGATCAACTTCTCAACCGGCGCATTGAACCGGAACGCTTTCGGAATTTTAGCGTCTTTTTTATAGGCTGCAATATAATCAGCAAAAAATGGAATCGGCCCAACCTGGCGATAGGCGTCGAGCTGCGCCGCGCCAAATTTTTCTTGCAGCGTCGTTGCCATGAACGAGCCAATTTTCACGAACGGCTGTCCGGCAACGGGATGGCGGCCATCGCGGATTTTTTCTGAGGCGTTTTTAAAATCCGCTTCCAAAGCGGTTCGATTGATATTTTTATTAAAATATGAAAACGCCGCCGTCAACTCCGCCAAATTTATCGTCAACGGCTTTTGCGTTTTTTCAAAATAAACCAAACCATCGCTATAAACATTGGCGATGCCGGCCAACAGCTCGGAGTTATTTTTGTCATCGGTGTAAGCGCGAATGCTTACCGGCTCGCCGAGAATTAATTCGATTAAGCGCTGCGCGTATAAATAAGGGTTGCCGCCTTCAAAATTGCATCCGGCAGCGACGATGAGAGTTTTGGTGGGATAATTAAAAAGGATGGTTCGTGTTTCATTTTGTCCGCCGCTGTGGGTCACGAAAAATCGTCCATTAGCATTGCCGGTTCCCCAACCCATGCTGTAATCGGTGAGCCGCCCGTCTTTCGTCGCCATCGATTCATACATGAGCGCAATAGTTTTTTCCGACAAAATCTTGCGATCATTCAAGCCTCTGGCAAATTTAAGCAGATCGACGACCGTGCTGCGCGTGCCGCCGGCAGCAAAGCGGCTGCTGATGTCGACGAATTCTGAATTTTTAATTTTGCCATCGATAAGCTGATAGCCGCGCACGCGGTTGGGAATGAGATCAAGCGGATCATCCAGCCGCGTGTCGTTCATGTCGAGCGGTTCCCAAATATTTTGGCGCATGTACTCGCCGAACGATTGGCCCGACGCGCCTTCGATCACCGCGCCCAACAAATTATAGCCGTAGCTGGTGTAATTGTATTGAGTGCCAGGCTCGGCAACGAGATCGAAATTCTCAAAAATGGCGATGGCTGCTCTCGTGTTCTTATGCTCTTTAATATGCCCCTCGAGATCATAATTTTTATAATGACTAATCCCGCCGAGGTGCCCGAGCAGTTGCCGAACCGTGATTGGCCATGGCTTGCGCGGAAAATACGGCACGTAAGTTTGCACATCGGCGTCCAAATCAATCTTGCCTTTTTCGACGAGCAGCATAACCGCCGTCGCCGTCATCGGCGTCGTCACCGAGGCCAGCCGATACGCGGATTTCTCCGTTGCTGGAACCTGATTTTCGAGATCGGCATAACCAAAACCTTTTGCCCAAACGAAGTCGTCTTTCATGAACGCGACTGATAAACCCGTCGTGCGATCTGCTGCCATTTGGGTTTGAACGAAGGTTTCAAAAATTTTTATTTGCTCGGAATATGTTGCGGCGGGTTGTCCCCAAAGAGGCTGGCAGATGAAAACGAAGATCAAAAGCACGAAGTGAAAATTTGCGCGTTGGATCGACTTCATAATACTCCTCGAATTGATTGGAAATGTTGCAAATCGAAATGCCGGCGACAGCGATTGAATTAACGCAAGAAATAGAAAAAAGTTACCTTTAACTTGCTTGATATTTTAGCTTTTTAAAAATTTTATGGTAAAAAACCTCTTGCTTTTGAAACGCCCATTCATAAATTTGTATTTGAGAAATTCAATTTGCGAATCAACGAAATAGAAGCAGAGATGAAGTCATGAGCCAGAAAAAGATTCGGTGGCGACAACGCTTCGATAATTTTGAAAACGCCTACGAGCTGCTGGAAGAATACATCGATATCGCAAATCCCAATGAATTGGAACGCGCCGGCATCATTTGAAGGAAAAATATTAAATGGCTTTCGGTCTTTCAGAACAAGCTCGGGAATACATCGTGAGCGCCGTGCGAAAGTTTCCAGAAATCGAAAAGACGATCATTTTTGGATCTCGCGCGATGGGCAACAGCAAAAAAGGTTCGGATGTCGATCTCGCCATCGCCGGCAAAAATATTACCTCAAGAACGGCTCTCAAATTGAGCTCGCTGCTTAACCAGGAATTGCCGCTGCCCTATTTTTTTGATGTCGTTGTTTACGAAAATATCGCCAATGATAATTTGAAACAGCATATTGACGAGCATGGCGTTGTATTATTTCCCGCCCCACCCCAGTAACAACTCCCTCTTTGCTAGCTGAGGCATTCAAGTTAAAAGGCATACTCACAGTTAGTGAAGATATTCAATGATTTTTTGCTTCGTCCGGCTATTGTCAAAACTTGCTTGACTATTTTAGCTTTTTCGGTTATATTCACATAGTTAAAAATAGATCAAAAGGGAAAAGATATCGATAGAAAAAACTTGAAGGCATGCATCATGACAACACTTTTAAAAAAAGCTTTCAATGCCGCCTCAAAATTGCCGAAGAACGAGCAAGATGTTTTGGCGACTATTTTGCTTGAGGAACTCCGGTCTGAAAAACGCTGGGAAGATGCTTTTAAAAAATCTCAAGATAAGCTTGCCCTACTTGCGGATGAAGCTGTGGCGGAGTTCAACAGAGGCGAAACCAAGCCACTCGAGTTAGATGAGTTATGACTTCGCACACTTCTAGACGATTTCGCGATGCCTTCCAAAAACTTCCGGAACACATCCGAAGAAAAGCAAAAGAGGCATATCGCCTTTTCAAACAAGACCCCTACCACAAAAGCCTCAAATTCAAACAAGTTCATCCTACTAAACCAATTTACTCAGTTCGGATTGGACGGGATCATCGCGCCGTGGGAACCAAACAAGATCAAGAAATCATTTGGTTCTGGATCGGTTCACACGAAGATTACAACAAATTGATCGCTCAACTTTAACAAAAAAGCATGGCGCACCGAGCAAGAAATAACCCAATGCGCCACAGGTCACGCGAGAGGGGATTTTTAAATTCTCACCAAATATTGAAACTTCATAAAAAATTGTCGCGACGTTTGAGTAAAGTCGCGCGGCCCGCTGGCGGGGTCGAGATCGAAATATTGCTGTGTTGAGCCAAGGTAGAAAATTGTAAACGGATTTAGTTTATAACTCAACAGCGGCTCAAGACTCAGCCCTTGGCCGAAATTGTTGTACTGCACGATCATGCGCAGGAACAACTCGCGGGTAAATTGATAATTGACGCGCGCGCGCAAAATATAGCCGCTGAAAATCTCGCGGCCATCGGAATAATTCAGCTTGGAATATGTATACTCCGGCTGAATGATGAGCCTCTGCGTCGGTTTGATCGTTCCCCACACTTGAAAATCCGTTCCCTTTCCCAAAACCGGCACGGCCAATCTTCGCGCAATCGAACGTCCGTGCGCCCAATAAAATCCAAGCGTCAACGGATCGCTGAAATCGCTGTTGACCTCGACTTCGAGGCGCCGAATGCCGGGAAACTCTTTCTCGCGAAAACGTTCGGCGCTAAACACCGAGCCGATGAAAACATTGGTTTGCGCTTTCAATTGAAAATTAATTGTCGGCCTGATCCAGTTGTCCTTGCGCGCGCCGGCATAATTCCAAAAACGGCCAACCATAATGCCGGGATTGAAGCGGTCAATCAATTTCGTATTCGGATAGAAAGAATATCTCGTCGAAAAAATAAACTGGCGATTATCATTGCTGGTGACAAATCCATTATCCGCGCGAAACGCCGGGCTCGCGGCCCAATAGTCGAAATCAAAATTCCAATGTCTGGCATCGCGCTCGAAACTCGCGTAGAGAGCATGGCCGCCAAATGATTCACCGTCGAAAACGGCGGTGTGCTTGCCGCGCTCAAAAAGCGTATCGACCTGCGCGAGGATGTCATCATTGAAAGTCGGGTTATTGGATTCCCTGGTGCGACTGAATACAGTTTGCGCTTCGAGGCGATAATTTTTCCAAAAACGCAACAGGCCGTCGAGGCCCGCGACTGTTCCCGAACCGCCGCCATCGAGACGACGATCCGTTAACATTCCGCCGATGTAAGAATCCTGCAAAAAAGTTTGTTTGACCCGCAAAATGTTCGAAGTGCTTCTGCCGGTTTGCAGAATCGCGCTGCGTTCTTCAAAGGGGAGAATGATCGGCGAATGCTCGTCGCGGCCGCCAATATACGCAATGCTGGTGCGATTCATTCTGCCGGTCAATTTGGCCGCGAAAATCGGATCGTTGATCGAGCGCGTGTAAAAGGCATTGTGCCACGTGTTGAATAAATCGCTGCCCTCCTGAAAGAAAGGCCGGCGCTCCGGATAGAACAGCGCAAAGGTTCGGTTCACATCGATCTGCGCGGCATCAGATTCGACCTGGCTGAAATCAGGATTGTACGTGGCTTCCGCAGTCAAGCTCGGCGTGAATGCATATTGCAAACCGAGCGAGGCTTCGCCATCGATTTTGCTATTGGCCAAACCGGAGTTGGGATCGTCGAAATCGCGAATCTGTCCGGATTGAAAACCGATAACCGAGGGCAGCAACTCAAACGTGCCGCCGGGCTTGACATTTTCAATTCCGGTCAACGTTCCAAACTGGCAGGGAAAACACGGATTGTCGCGGCTCATCGCGGCCCACGAATATTGCCGGCGACTGTCGCGCGGATGGTTGCGCCAAAACGTGGCGCGCCAGGTTTGCGCCGGCTTGTCGGGAAAGCGCAGACTGCTGAACGGAATCGCGACTTCCACTTGATAACCGGCCTCGGTAATTTTGCCGCGCGAATTATAAATGATGTTGAAGCCATCATCCTCGCCCTGCGGCGTCCAGCGCAGATCGCCCTGAATGCCGAGCGGGTTGAAAAAAATTTCATACGCCCATGCCGCATCGCCGTAGGTATCCAAAATCAAGCCGACATTGTCATCCGCCCAAATTTGGTCGCGGTCGCGCAGGGAAGAGCGGATGGATTTCGGATTGTCGTGCGCAATAAATGCGATATAAAAATTGGCGTCGTCGTACGCCACGAAAACTTCCGTTTCAACCGGCGGTTTGGTTTGATCGCCAGGTCGGCTCTCCGCAAAATTTGCGGCATGCGCGGCCCCCGACCAACCGGCGTCGTTCAGCTCGCCGTCGATTTCAATCGCGCCGGCAACGCGGCGAATTTCGAGCGAAGGCTTGAGGTTGGGCTGGAAAGCGCCGGTACCATTTGTTGATTGCGCAAAATTGGCGGCGCTGCAAAATAGACCTAAGGCAATAACCAGTAATTTTTTTTGCATTCCCTTCTCTCCGCAATAATTTTTTTCAATTCAAGTCGATGCTAAATTTGAAAAAGGATTCTTCCAGAATGACATTATAAGCGAGGCTTTGCAAATGAAAATGCTGTCATACAAATTGAATGACTGCGGATAATCTTCGACGTTCAACTTAAAAACTTCATTTATCCAACAGTCCGTGCACTTCAATAATCTCGCCTAATGAACATTCGAATTTATCATCCTGCTCGGCGGCATAAAGATTTCTCACCAACTCGAGACTGCTTTTAATTTCTGCCGGTCCGAGCCAGAGCAAAGGTTTATGATGCAATGACACCGGCATATTCATATCGCTCATGCCGACGCGCTTTAATCGTGGGGATGAAGAGCCGCCGGAAAATTCAAAAAGGAGGGCGATTGGTTCGCGAACGAGCTGTTTGTCTTTTTTATCATCGAGCACCAGCCTGGTCGAACGGAGTTGCTCCGGATTTTGCGAGGCGAGGAGATCGCTCAAAGGAATGCCGCGAACGATAATTTGTTCATCATTAATCCACACTTCTCCCGTGATCATGTGCTTCTCTTCGCTCATCTCGCGTTCAATTGAATAGCCAATCCAAAAACCTTGCGCGAATTTTTGCTTTTCGGCTTCGGCCAACGCCCATTTCCAGCGCGCCATTAAGGCGCCGGTTTTATCGGGATGATGAATGACGAGTTTTGTTGAAGATTGCCTGGCTTCAGCAATAGGCTGAACGAAAAAACAAACAATGATAATCAAACTCAATCTGATCTCGAGCGCGGCGGCGTGCTGGAATTTACTCATCTAAATTTCCTCGGTAAAATATTTTTGCTTGCAATTATAGCCTATATTGTATAATTTGACTAAAAGTTACACTTTTGGAGAAGCATATCATGGATGCTCTAACAAGCCAAATTGTTCAAAACCTGAACAGTCTTCCAGTCAACAAAAAGAGGACAATATTGGAGTTACTCAAAATTGTGCTCAGCGGCGGCGAAAATCACCTCGCGTCGTTTCAAGAAAATTGGAAAAAAGAACTTTTAACTACCTCGGTTTGGACAGAAGACGAAATCAATGAAATTCACGAGGCAAGGAGATTTATAAACCAATGGACGCCGCTACAATTCTCTTAGACACTTCTATACTCATTGAGTTCTTTCGCAAACGCGACAAATCAAAATCCGTTTTATTTCAGTTAGCCGATAAGCATCATTTTAGCATATCGGCGATTACGGCTTTTGAAGTAAAAATCGGCATCCAGACACAAACACAAAAAGACGATTATACCATTCTCACAAAGAATATCGAGATACTGCCTGTTGATCACGCTTGCATCGAAGAAGCCGTTACGCTCTACAAAGCTTTGAAACAGAGGAATGCGTTGATTGAACTGGCAGATTTACTTATTGGCGCAACGGCCATAAGCAACTCCCTGCCATTGGCAACTTTGAACCTCAAACACTTCGAACGCATTTCAAATCTTACACTCATAACTCTACCCGAATCGCAATGAAAGCAGAGTTATATTTCGCGGCAACCTCACAATCCCCACCAATACGAGGCTTTAATCAGAAAAATATTATCGGGCCGGCTATCAGCGAGGCGATCAACGGAACGATTGAATTGAAAATTGCCGGAATTTTCATAATCCGAACGGCTTTGCGTCCAAACAAAATAGAGCGTCGAGCCGGGAGAATATTCCCAACGCAATACGGCGTTGCCGCGCAATGATTTGAAATTGAAATCATCGGAGCGGTTCGTGACATAAGGATCGAACGCGTAGCTTTTGGCGCGGGCCAGTTCTTTGTAGTTGTTATAATCGCCGGAAGAGATCAACGGTTGCGCATAAAGCTGCAAACTCAAGCGCGGCGTAAAAGTCCAGTTCATCCGGACGCTGGCCGAAAGCTCGGTCTGTTTGAGTTCGGCAAAGATGTAACGTTTTCCGAACGTCGCCGTCGCCAGCGGATCATTGATGACCGTCACATATTGCGCGAAATTGCGATTCCACCACAACGTCGGACCGGCGCTCACCGAGAGATTGGCGCTGGGTTTCCATTCGATCGAAGCATCAAAGCCCCCATCCCAATTTTTCGGGCCGCGTGTATAACCAAATGTTCCCAGGCCATACACCCAGGTTTTTCGACTATCAGAATTGAGAAAGAAATTGGCTTGCCAGCCTGGACGATTCAAGGTAAGCGGGCCGCCGCGCGTGCGGTTGTTGTTGACGGTCTCGGGGTTGTAAGCAAATGAAAAGTTGAAACTGTAGTAATTGAGCAATTCAAAATAACCGCTTTGCCAAACGCCCATCCAAATCATATTGCCATCGAAATCACGGCTGCCAAAAACCGCACCCAATAATTCTCTATATCGGGTGAAACGGCCGGGCTTCGTCCATTTGTAACCGCCGCCAATGTGGCCGTTGATCACATCAGTGCGAAATAAAAAGCCCATGTCATTGATGTCGAATTTCGGATCGACGAAACCAATCGCCGAATTGAAAATGACATTGCCTTTTTGTTTGTTGAGCAAGAGACGGCCAGAGTATCCAGTCAATGAAGTTGCAAAACTATCGACCTCGACGTGACCGGCATCGGGCCGTTGAAAATAATGCCGCGAGTTTCGCTGCAATGCGATCAGACGCGTTTCATTGCCGCGCAATTGCGATAGGCCTCCCCAACCGGTAATCACCCAAGTTTTGTTGGCGTCGAGAAAAGTCCAGCCATCCAAACCAAACGTGAAAGCGCTGCTGTTAATTTCATTACGCAGCCGGACATCATCAAAACGTCGCGCCGCCAGCGTCGAGATAAATCCAATTCCCTGCCGGCCTTCTTTAATTTCTTTTTGCGCGCGCATGATGCCGTAATACGTCAACGGCTCGACTTCGCTGCGCCATCTGCTATTGCCCAGTTTCAACTCAGCATGTTCGCGGCCGGTGAGCGCGTGCAGCATACCAATGTTCCAATTGCCGCCAATTTTGCCGGTGATCTTCGCGGCGCCGAGAATGTTCGTTCCCAGCGGCACGTCGGCAAAATCCGCCGAAGGCACACTGCCCTGCGGCGCTCGGCCAATGCGTCGCGTATAAAAAAAAGTCGGGTTGGACCAATTAAAACCCCAATTGCTGCGCGAGCCGCCCTGTCCAAAATTAAAAATCGTCGAACCTTCGATGAAGAATGGGCGCTTCTCGCTAAAAAAAGTTTCAACATCACCCAAATTCACCACGGCCGGATCGACTTCGACCTGGCCAAAATCCGGATTGGCGGTGGCATCCAAAGTCAAATTGTTGCCGATGCCGATTTTAAAATCCGCGCCGGTTCCGGGAAGATATTTCGAGCCGTCGTTAAACGGATTGCCGGGCAAATGCTGCGTGTACTCGGCTTTGGTGGTGACGTACGGCAAAATTTCAATGCGGCGCGGCGGTGAAATATTTTGAATGCCCACCAAATCAACGAAGCGCGAAACGAAGCCGCTGCCATTCTTTGGCGTAAAAACCAAATAGTCCCGTTCATTTTTCCGCGCGATGTCGCGGCGGAAATTGATTCCCCAAATCAGCTTGTCTTTATTTTTAAAGCGAAGTTGCGAATAAGGAATGCGCATCTCCGCCGTCCAGCCCTGATCATCGATCTTCACGTTTCCATCCCAGACGCCGTCCCACGAATCGTCATCCCATTCATCATTGTAGAGAACGCCGTCATACATGGTGCCGGCGGCGTTGATCGCAAAATAAAATCCGCTGCGGCGATCATAATACGGATCGACGAAGAAACCGAACATGTCGGCCGTCAACTCGGCGTCGCGACGGCCCAGGCGAGCGATGATGGAATCGGGCGCGGAATCGAACAGACGGGCGCCGATGTAAATCGCTTCGTCATCATAAGCGAGATGCACGACGGTTTTTTGCGTCGGCGACGCGCCTTCGTTCGGATCGCGTTGCGTGAATTGTGAAACGCCGGAGCCGTTTTGCCAGACCGGCTCCGCAAGAATGCCATCGACCGTTATCGGTTCCGCAAGACGAACCGCATCAACTTTGAGTTTGGCGGTGGAAACCGTATCAGCGGTTCCCGCCAACGATAGCGTCGCAGACAAAAGAAGAATCGTCACAAGCGTTTTCATGGATCACTCCAATGCAGCTAATGATTGAAAGAAAAAGAAATTGTTATTCCGCGCGTGACCTATGATAGGACAGGAGAAAGCAGAGAAAGGTTGCCAGGACGAATTAAATTTGCCCAAGATTTGATTTCAACAAACCCAATGAGGCTTTGCCGGGGCGAGCAAGATAAAATACCGCGACGGCGCTGGTCTCGATTTTACCGTTTAAATCCACCACTCGAATTGTAAGCATAAGCCTCGAAATACACAAATCCCGATGGGCGCTCAAGCGTAAAAAGATGCTGCACGTTGGGAAGCAGGCTGCGGCCATTTTTTTGCATGATGGCCGGCTGGCCGGACATATCGAGGCGACGCGCCAACAGCAAGCTGCTGATTTGCGGCTGCGACCGGCGAAACGACGGCACGTTGATCCGGCAGTTGTATGAAAAACGCCGGCGCTCTTGCTCGTCGCCGATGATCACGCGCAAAGTATAATTCGCCGCTTCAAGCCGAAACGCGAAATGGAAAATCTGCGTTCGCTGATTTGATTGCGTGGTCAAAAAAATTCCGCGTGCGAATTTTTTCAGAAACGATATTCCCGTCGATTTGAAAACCGTCGGCATCATCAACGCCGACACCGACTCCAACGTTAGTCTCGTAGGCTTCGCCAATTTTTTGAAAAGCCAAACTTCGATACGGAACTTCAACAAGAACTTCGATCAGGGTTTTTACAGTTTCGTCATCCTGAAAATAAAGCACGTTCGCCCAAAACGGGCGGCCGCTAATATCATCATGCCACTCGCTTCGCCCATTTTGCGCAGCAGCATTTTTGGTTAAAATCAAGCAGATCAGCAAGCCGGTGTGAAACAGGCTGGTGCATCGTTTGCCGTTGCGAAGATTTTGATTGCCGAAATTCTGATAGAACTTTTTGAGAATAATAGCAGCACGAAGGCGGGACGCAATGGCTCGCATAAAAAACTCCGCGTTGAAGTTGTGAGAGCATGGTTAATTTGTCGTCCTCGCCGCGGACCGTTGATGTTA
>Ga0247727_10019466_pt1 | contig 10514 bp, 10 predicted proteins | sample WisWelCaveWW1625_FD_202498 | JGI IMG/M metagenome (GOLD analysis project Ga0247727, IMG submission 202498) | Biofilm microbial communities from Wishing Well Cave, Virginia, United States - WW16-25 | ecosystem: Environmental > Aquatic > Deep subsurface > Groundwater > Cave microbial mat | place...
GTTCTGTGGGTTGCCTTCATCATTATTGGAACGTTCATCCGCGGGCCGGGGTGGATGTGGTTCTGGCCTACGCAGACCTGGGACCACAACCGGCTGGTGTTTGAAGTCAATCGCGACCTGCACCAGATTGTGGGTATCGAGAACCGCACCATTGCTTCCATCTTTGGCGGTTTTGTGGTGTTGCTGTACTTCGTAGTGGCCGGCTACGTCATGCACTGGATCTGCGTGTCCACGGAGTTTGCACGGCGAATTTACCGGCGCATGACCCTGCTACAAATCATCACCCTGCACGCGCTGATGGTCATGATGTTCAGTTTGCCGGTGAAAATGCTGGCGCGCCTGCTGTTCCGCATCAAGTATGTGTGGGTAACGCCGTGGTTCAACGTTTAGTACCCGTGATGAGTGACCGATGACGAGAGGAAAAGCTCGGAGACGCAAATCTCAACATGGCTGAGAACCACAACATCCAGCAAGACGATCCGGTCATTGGCAAGTCGTACGGCAGGCAGTTGCTGCTGTGGTCGGTGCTGCTCATGCTCTCGCTGGCGTGGGCGCTGTACGACGAGATGATTGGCCTGCGCCCGTGGCACTCGTATCAGAATCGCTTCGCCACGGCGTACGGCGCCTACTTGAACGACGTCCTCCCCAAACAGGCGGCCCAGGAAGACGAAGTCCGCAACCATCCGGAGTACCAGAAATTGCTTGCGCAGTTGGAAGCCGCGCGCACCGCGGCGAAGCCAAAGCTCGACGAGATTGCCACGCAGGCCCTGTTCGTGCGCCGCCGGCTCGCTACGCTCGGCGACAAATACCAGGAAGAGAAAGCCCGCGTCACGGCCCTGGGCTATCAGTGGGAGATCGGCTCGGAAGGTTCCAAAGCCGGCTGGATGCGCGACATTGAAGAAGCCAAGAAGGGCCCCTTCGCGCTCACCCTGCCCAAGGAAGACGGCTCCACAGAATCGGTCTCCTGGACCTACGGCCAACTGGAAGCGGAGTTCCTCAGCCTGAAGCAGCAGCAAGCGGAGCTGGGAGTGGCCGAGGCCACTACCGGACGCGCAGTGAGCGAACTCAGCAAGCAACTGCAGACTTTCTTCGACGACCGTTTTGTCGGCCTGACCAATGATCAGATTCGGCAATTGCAGGCCGGCCTTGGCCGCATGTCGGTTACGTTGCGGCAGATCAGCGTGGACAGCGCGGGGTTGGTGGATCGCTGCCAGTCGTGCCACATCGCCATGGACACCAGCCTGGTGCCCGGCAACCTCACGCTCAGCAAAGCGGATTTCGGGATGGAAGGCAGCACCAACGCCCCTTTTACCAGTCATCCGAATCCGGAGCTGCTGAAGATTCACAACGTGGATCGCTTTGGCTGCTCGCCCTGCCATGGCGGCAACGGCCGCGCGGCATCCAGCGTGGTGAAGGGACATGGCCGTCACAAGTACTGGCTGTGGCCGCTGTACTATCGCGAGAACATGCAAGCCGGCTGCCAGCAGTGCCACGCCGGCGACATGGTGATGGAACACGCGGATACGCTGAACAAAGGCAAGGAGCTTTACCGCGAAAAGGGTTGCATCGGCTGTCATCGCTTCGAAGGCTTCGACAACCAGGGCGAACGGTTGCTCAGCGCGCGCCAGGAAATCCGCCAGCTCGCGACGGAGAAAAAATCACTGGAGTTGGAAATCCCCCGCGTAATCCAGCGCGGCGATAGCGCGCCGGATAACGCCGCCGCGCAGAGATTGTACGGGCAGGCCGATTCCATGCGCCTGCGGGTGAGCAATATTGACGCCCGCAGCGAGCAGCTCGACCTGCGCGCCGCCAGCCTGATGCGGGAAGAAAAGAAAGTCGGGCCCAGCCTGAAGGAAGTGCGCCAGAAACTGCGCAAAGAGTGGATTCCGGTTTGGCTGGGCAATACGCACACGTTCCGCCCCACCACCAAGATGCCGCAGTTCCGGCTCGAAGCGGGCGAGATTCAGGCTATCGCCGCCTTCGTATGGCAGTCGGGGCTGACGGGTCCTGTGCTTCAGAAGCATCCGGCGGGCGACGCCGCGCGCGGCAAGGAGTTGTTCGAGTCCCGTGGCTGCATGGCGTGCCATTCTTTGGGCGAAGGTGACAAGCTGCTGGGCGGGGATTTTGCCGCCAACCTCTCCCGCGTGGGCGAAAAAGCCAACTACGACTACCTGGTGCGCTGGGTGCACAACCCGCGCGAGCGCACGCGGCCGTATTGCCCGTTTGAGAAGCGTGATCTGGGTCCGGAGGACTACGCCAAGCACGGCTTGCCGTTCGTTTTCGACCTCGAGCATTCCACCTGCCCCAACGACGGCCACCAGCTCCAAGTACAGCAGCCCACTGTGATGCCCAACCTGCGGCTCACCTGGGAAGAAGCGCGCGACATTACCAGCTATTTGGTGAGCCAGAAGCGCGCGGATGCCACCTACGCTGCGGCGAACTTCATGGACGACCCGGGCCTGAAAGAACGCGGACGCGGGCTGGTTCGTCACTACGGCTGCGCGGGCTGCCATGAGATTGCGGGGTTCGAAGAGGAAGGCCGTATCGGCACCGAGTTGACCACCGAGGGCAGCAAGCCCATCGAGCGCCTGGATTTTGCTTTGCTCACGCATCCTGCCGAGCGGGGCATGCTGCCGGACGGCACACCCGGCCCGCGCGGCAAGTGGTATGACCAGAAGGGCTTCTTCGAAGCCAAGCTGCACAATCCGGCCGTCTTCGACCAGGGCAAATTGAAAGAGAATCCCGCTGACCGGCTGCGCATGCCCAAGCCGAACCTGACGGAGCACGACATCACTGCGCTGACCACCCTCCTGCTGGGCAGCGTGGACCCCTCGTTCCCGGCCAGCATGAAGTACAACCCCAGCGGGCAGGCGGCCGACGTTCGTGAGGGCTGGTGGCTGGTCACCAAGTACAACTGCATCGGCTGCCATCAGGTGCGCGCCGGGCAGAAGAGCGCGCTGGAAACCCTGCCGCAATACGCAGGGCCCAACAAAGAAAAACTACCGCCGCCCCTCACCAGCGAGGGCGCCCGCGTCGATCCCAACTGGCTGGCGCACTTCCTGGAGAATCCGGCGATGAGCGCGTCAGACACCAACCGCAACGGCGTGCGCAGCTACCTCGACGTGCGCATGCCCACGTTCAGCTTCTCGGAAAACGAAATTCGCAAACTGGTGCGCTTCTTCGAGGCTGTTTCCGCGCAGGCACAGCCGTATCTGCCGCCCAAGTTGCAGCCGCTAACCGATCAGGAGCGCCAGGTAGCGCGCGAACTGTTCACGCACCCGGCCGCGCCCTGCTTGAAGTGCCACGCCACCGGCAATCCGGTACGCGACCGCAGCGCCACCGCGCCCAACTTCCTGCTGGCGCGCGAACGTTTGCGCCCTGCCTGGACCAACCGGTGGATTCTTGACCCGGCCAAGATTGCTCCCGGCACGGCCATGCCTTCCGGCTTGTTCCGGCGGGAAGGTCCCGCAGGTTCGGGACGCTGGGTATTTGCCGGGCCCATGCCCGCGGGCGCTCGCGCCTACACCAAGGATCATGCCGAACTTCTGGTGCGCTACATGTTCCAGTTGACCCCCGAAGAGCAGCGCCTCCTGCTCAGCCGCTTGCCCGCAGGCGCTGCTTCAGGCGGGAGCAAGTAAGGAGAGTTCCGGGTTACCAACTCAAAGAGAAGAAAGGAAAGAAAGACCGATGAAATCACGAACTCTGTATTTGGTTTTTGCTGCGGCGCTGGTGATGGCCGCAGCCGGTTGCGGCGGCTCCGAACAGCCCGCGCAGAAGGCGGAGGCGCCCAAGGCCGCAGCCCCTGCCGCCATGGTGGATCCCGCCACGGCCGCCACGATCACCGGCACGGTGAAACTCGACGGCACGGCGCCGAAAGCCAAGCGCATCAACATGGCCGCTGAGCCGAGTTGCGCTTCCAAGCATGGCTCGCATGTCCCCATGACCGAAGAGGTCATCACCGGCGCAGGCAACACGCTGGCCAACGTTGTGGTGTACGTGAAGGAAGGCCTGAAGGGCGCTGCCCCCGCCGCTTCCGGCACCGTCGAAATTGACCAAGCGGGTTGCCTGTATACGCCGCACGTGGTCGCGGTGCAGACCAACCAGTTCATCAGCGTCAAGAACAGCGACCCCACCACGCATAACATCCACCCCACGCCCGCCGTGAATCGGGAGTGGAACGAGTCGCAGCCGCAGGGCGCCGCAGCGCTCAACAAAAGCTTCGCCCGCGAGGAAGTCGCCATCCCGGTGAAGTGCAACGTCCATCCGTGGATGAAAAGCTACATTGCCGTCATCGGCCACCCGTATTTCGCGGTCACTGACGGCAAGGGCGGCTTCACCATCAAGAACCTACCGCCGGGCGACTACACGCTGGAGGCCTGGCACGAGAAGTTCGGCACCAGCACCATGAAGGTCACCGTTGCCGCCAAGGAGTCCAAAAGCGCCGACTTCACCTTCAAGGCCACCTCCGGCGACTAAATTGGCGTGGAATGCAACTGCGGGGGGCGCAACTCGCCCTCCGCAGTTCCGTTTGGCGTCCCTCCAGATTCCTGATATCCTCACTGGTTAGCACGCGCTTGTGAAGGGAAGCCTCGAAAGCATGGCGTACCCCTACAATGCACCGTTGCACCGGTTCGCAATGTTTACGGCCTGCTCCACGTTGCTGCTGGTGGTGGCCGGGGCGCTGGTGACCAGCAACGACGCGGGCCTGGCTGTACCTGATTGGCCACTCTCTTATGGCTCGCTGATGCCGCCCATGGTGGGTGGAATCTTCTACGAGCACGGCCACCGCATGGTGGCCACGTTCGTCGGCTTGCTCACGATTGCCCTGGCGGTTTGGCTGCAACTGCGCGAGCCGCGCCGCTGGGTGCGCCGCCTCGGCTGGGTGGCCCTCGCTGCGGTGATCACACAAGGCGTGTTGGGCGGTCTCACGGTTCTGTTTTTCCTTCCGCGGCCCATCTCGATTTTGCATGCCTCGCTGGCGCAGTTGTTCTTTTGCACCACGGTCAGCATCGCGGTATTCACCAGCCGCTGGTGGATGAGCGAGATTGAGCAGCGGCGCGGACCGGTTTCCAATGAAGTGCGCAATTTTGCGGCCGCCACTGCGGCTGTCGTCTTCATCCAACTCGTGCTCGGCGCTGCGTTTCGCCATCGTGCGGTGGGAATCCTGCCGCACATCCTGTGGGCCTTCGTGGTACTGGGCTTTTCAGTGGCGCTGAGCCACAAGGTGCGCGGCAATTTCCCGGATGTCACTGCCTTGCGCAAGCCGGTGGCGCTGCTCGCCGCGCTGGTGGGAACCCAATTGCTGCTGGGCCTGGCCGCCTACTGGTCGCGATTGGTGGCTGCCGAGTTTCCGCAGCCCATCCCGATGATGGTTGGCTTCACGGTTGCTCATGTGGCGGTGGGCGCGATGACGCTTGGCGCCGCCGTGGTTGCTGCGCTGTGCAGTTTCCGCGTGCTGCCGCCTGTCACTCGCGCAGGGCACACCGCGCCGGCCGGCGCATGGCAGGGGAGTGAATCGTGAGCACCGTGCCCACTACGCTGGCCCCTGCGTACCCGCGCACGCTGGGTTATCTATCGCTCACCAAGCCTGACGTCACCTTTCTGGTGGTGATCACAACGTGGGCCGGCTATTACATGGGCGCGACGGGCCCGATCAACTGGCTGCACCTGGCTCACGCCTTGCTGGGCACCACCATGATCGGCGCCGGCACTTCGGCGCTGAATCACTATTTCGAGCGCCGCTCCGACGCGCAGATGCGCCGTACCGCCAACCGGCCGTTGCCCACAGGCGTGCTGCGCCCGGCGGAGGCGCTGGCCTTCGGCGTACTGCTGGCCGCTGGAGGCGCGGCGTACCTCGCTCTTGCCGTCAACTGGCTCACCAGCGCGCTCGGCGTGATCACCTGCGTGAGCTACCTGGGGGCCTACACCCCGCTCAAAAAGCGCACCACGCTGGCCACTTTCATCGGCGCCTTTCCCGGAGCCGTGCCGCCACTGATGGGCTGGGCCGCAGCCCGCGGCAGCCTTTCGGTGGAAGCCTGGATTCTCTACGCCATCCTGTTCATCTGGCAGTTCCCGCATTTCCTGGCAATTGCCTGGATGTATCGCGAGGACTACGCGCGCGCCGGCATCCGCATGCTGCCGGTAGTGGATCATGCCGGCGACGCCACCTTCCGGCAGATTCTTGCCTACAGCGCAGCACTGATTCCCGCCAGCCTGCTGCCCGCGGTTTCCGGCATGGCAGGGATTGCGTATTTCTACCTGGCGCTTCTAATGGGCGTGGCGATGATGCAGGTGAGCCTGTGGGCCGCGCGCACGCGCACCAATCAGCGCGCCAAGTGGCTGATGCACGCCACCGTGATTTATATTCCCTTGCTGCTGGGGCTGCTGATGTGGCACAAAATCCCGCGATAGCCGGTGACCATGGAGACAAACACTTCCGTCATGAATGACAAACAGGAATCCCTCATTCACATCGGAATCTGCTTGCTGATGATCCTCCTTTCGCTGGGGGGCCTGGCTTATGGCGTCGCCACCGGGTTGATTCTGGCGCGGGACGCTATCGCCACCATGGACGGCATCCTGCTGGCGCTGGTCTGCCTTTCCGTTGCCGGCACGTTTGCCGCGCTTCTGCTCAACGTAGCCGTGCGCGAAGGGTGGATCGGCCGCAAGGCCGCAAAGACTGAAGAAAAAAAAGCGCCCGACGCCAGCCAGTCTTCGTAGGGGCGCTGCTTGTTTACCCTGATCTGCAATTAAGCGACCTTGCCCCCTGACAGGAGCGCCCGTTTTGCTGTCACACGCAGCACTGAATGCCTCGCTGAACGCCGCCAGCGCGATTTGCCTGCTGACGGGCTACGCGATGATTCGCTCGCGGCGCATCCAGGCGCACCGGCTGTGCATGGGAACAGCCTTTCTGCTTTCGACGGCGTTCTTGATTTCGTACGTGGTCTATCACCTCAACGTCGGCTCCGTGCCTTTTGCGGGGCAGGGCTGGATTCGCCCGCTCTATTTCACGCTGCTGATTTCGCACATCATCCTGGCTGCTGCCATTCTGCCACTGGCGCTGGTCACGATGGCCCGCGCGCTGCGCGAGCGCTTCGACGCGCATCGGCGAATCGCGCGGTGGACGCTCCCGATCTGGCTCTATGTTTCCGTCACCGGCGTGGTGATCTACTGGCTGCTGTATCATGCCTACGGATCGTCATCCTGATGAGTGAAGCCACCTCAGCCGCATCCACGCCCAAACCAGGAATGCCCCCGCGCTGGAGCTATGCCATTTTGATTCTGGCGTTTCTCTTCGTGCTGATGCCGTTCCTGTTCTGGCGGCAAACGTGGTTTGGCGAGCCGCTCACCGACGACGAATTGGTCAAGAACTTCGCGGATGTACAGCATCCGCGCAAGATCCAGCACGCGCTGGTGCAGGTGGAGAAGCGCATTAGCGAAGGCGACCCCTCCGCGAGCCGCTGGTATCCGCAAGTTCTGGAGCAGGCCGCGAGCGAAATCCACGAGCTGCGCATGACCGCAGCCTGGGTGATGGGGCAGGACAACAAAGTCCCGGAGTTTCATCGAGCCTTATTGCGCCTGGTGAAGGATGCGCATCCGATGGTGCGGCGCAATGCCGGCCTGGCCCTGGTGCGCTTCGGAGACGCAACGGGCCACCACGAAGTGGTCGCCCTGCTGCAGCCATTCGAAATGCCAGCGACAGAATCAGGCGCGCTCGATCATCGGCTGCAACCGGGCGATACCGTCAACCCGGGCACGCTGATAGGCCGCATCCATTCCGGCAGTGGCGAAGTAGAGGTTCGCGCCGAGGTTCCGGGCACGCTGGAGCGCTGGCTGATTGCCGAAGGCGCCGCGGTGGAAGCGGGGCAGGGCATCGCGACGATTGCGCCCGACCATGCCTCCATTTGGGAAGCCCTGCGCGCGCTGGTGCTGATCGGCCGCGCGGAAGATTTGCCGGCAGTGGAGCGCTACAGCAACCGCTTTGCAAACATCCCAGAAGCGATCCAGCAGCAGGCACGGGAAACAGCTCGGGCTATCCGCGAACGCACTGTCGCGGAATAGCCCAACGCAGAAGCAAATCATCAATACAGGGATCACAGAGGCGCGGAGGACCCGGAGAGCATCTGGCAAAGGCTCTTGGCTTGGGCTTGCGTATTCTGCGTCGAGCCGCGGTCAGTAGGGAAGCGAGCCGTATTCGCCTTCAAATTCCGGCGTGGGCACCATGTCAATGGCGTCCCACGGGCAGCCTTCGAGAAAAGCGCCGTCGGGGCCTTTGCTGACGCACAGCTTGCAGCCGATGCACAGGATTGGATCCACTTCGATGCGGCCGGCGGGTGGGTGGTCAAGGTCCGGCACCCAGAACATGCACTGCGGCACGGGGCAGTAGTCAATGCAGGCGGGAGAACCGGCGCAGCCGGTGCAGCACTCGTTGATCACCGCCAGGATGTGCGGCTTACGCTTGCGCTTGTTCGGCGCGGTCGTGCCCACCGACATCGGGAAGTTCTTGGCCACTTCTCCGGCTGCGTACTGCTCGATGGGGAAGAGTTCCGCCACGGGTTCAGCCCCTCCGCTGCTGGGTTGACGTTCTGTGATGCAAACTCATTTTGCCAGAGCGTTCGCGGCTGCGCAAGGACAGGTCATGCCTTCTGCATCGCCGCAATCACGGCGTCGGCGAACTGCTGGGTGCTGGCGGTGCCGCCGACGTCGACGGTGAGCGTCTGGCCCTCGCGGTAGACCTTGTGCAGCGCGGCTTCCACGCGGCGGGCGGCATCGAGCTCACCGATGTAGTCGAGCATCATGATGCTGCTCATCAGCAGCGCGGTGGGATTGGCGATGCCTTTTCCGGCAATGTCCGGGGCGGTGCCATGCACGGCTTCAAAAATGGCCACGTCTTCGCCGATATTGCCGCTGGGCACAACGCCGAGGCCGCCCACCAGGCCGGCGGCCAGGTCGCTCATGATATCGCCGTAGAGGTTGGTAAGCAGCAGCATGTCGAATTGCTGCGGATTGAGCACCATCTGCATGCAGGCGTTGTCCACAATCACTTCGCGGTATTCGATTTCCGGATAGTCCGGCGCCACCTTGCGGATGGAAGTGAGGAACAAGCCATCGGAAAGCTTCATGATGTTGGCTTTGTGGATGGCGGCAATTTTCTTGCGGCCATGCTTGCGCGCGTATTCGAAGGCAAATTTCGCCACGCGCGTGGAGGCTTTCTCGGTGATGATTTTCAGGCTCTCTACCACGCCCGGCACGATGGTGTGCTCGAGGCCGGCGTAGAGGTCTTCGGTGTTCTCGCGGACAAGCACCACGTCCACGTTCTGATAGCGCGCTTTCACCCCTTCCAGATTCTTCACCGGGCGCAGGTTGGCATAGAGGGTAAGCGCTTTGCGCAGGCCCACGTTGATGGATGGCGGGCCTTGCGCGATGGGCGTGGCGATGGGGCCTTTGAGCGCGACGCGGTTGCGGCGCACGCTCTCCACTACTTCGGCGTGGAGGAATTCGCCGCCGCGCCGCTCTGCTTGCGGACGGGCTTCGACCTGCTCCCATTCGATTTCGACGCCCGAGGCAGCCAGCATGTCTCGTGCCGCCTGCGTCACTTCGGGCCCGATGCCGTCGCCGGGAATCAGCGTGATGGTGTGCTTCATGCGGTATGGTTCCTCAAGTCCCCAGTCGCCGCAAGTGGGGTAAACCCGCCCTATGCGGGTCGAATGCCACCTAGGGAACCGTCATTGTAATGGAAGATTGGCCGATTTGGCGATTCGCAGATGCCCTTTTGTCCGCACGGGCCATTTCGCCGGGCAGAGCATCTAATCAGGTGGCGGCGGAAAGGGCTGTTGCAGGGATGGAAGCGGCCCGCACAGATGGGGAGCTTTTTGGTATAATAGGAGGCGAAGGGTAAGGACCCCAAGGGAGGGAAGTACAACATGATCGAGATTACTCCGATAGCCGTAGATAAGGTCAAGGAAATCATGGGCCAGCAGAGCCCGGCGCCCACAGCGCTGCGCGTGGCGGTAGTGGGTGGGGGCTGCTCGGGTTTCCAGTACCACATGGCCTTTGAAAACAGCGAGAACGGCACCGACAATGCCTACGAGTTCGGCGGGCTGAAGGTGTTTGTGGACCAGATGAGCGAAATGTACCTGGAAGGCGTGACGATTGACTATGTCGAAACGCTGGAAGGGGCGGGGTTCAAGTTCAACAACCCCAGCGTGAAGAGCACTTGCGGGTGCGGCTCGTCGTTCAGCGCATAAACAGGCCTCACGTCACCCGCGCCCGGCACAACCGCGGCGGGACCCTTCGGCAGGCTCAGGGCAGGCGTGAGCTGCAAGTTTCGCAGGCGCCCCGTCTTTTGGCGGGGCGTTTGCTTTTTGGCTTGCGGCGCAGCCCTGCAGCCGCTTGCGGCGGACTCAGGGTAAGCATGCAGCGCCTCTACTTCCCAGTGGCTCGCGATGATGGATTCCGTCGAAACCAGAGAAAGGGCCAAGTGGCAGGAGCGCTTCTCACGCCCGGGTTTCTGG
>Ga0247727_10019467_pt1 | contig 10514 bp, 8 predicted proteins | sample WisWelCaveWW1625_FD_202498 | JGI IMG/M metagenome (GOLD analysis project Ga0247727, IMG submission 202498) | Biofilm microbial communities from Wishing Well Cave, Virginia, United States - WW16-25 | ecosystem: Environmental > Aquatic > Deep subsurface > Groundwater > Cave microbial mat | place...
CCGTCGAGCGCGTTCGGATGGGAATCGAGATTCCCCCGCTCGTTTCTCGCGAGGAAGCGCGAGCGCGGCTCGGACTCTCGAGGCTTTTCGGGCTTTTCGCATGGGGCGAGACGAGCGTCCTTATCGCTTCCTCCGGCCTCGTCACGCCGGAAAAGCAAGTCTCGACGGCGCTCCGTGCCCTCGGGCGTCTCGTCAATCGAGGACACGACGTTTACTATTGCCTCGTCGGCCGAACGGTTCCTCACTACGACGCGCTCGAGGAAGCGCGCTCGCTCGGAGTCGCGGATCGAGTGCGCAGCACCGGCCGTGTTTCCGCGGATGAGTTCTGGCTCTGGGCATGTGCGGCCGATTTGTGCTTGAACCTTCGTTACCCGACCGGCGGAGAGACTTCGGCGACGCTCTTGCGGCTGATGGCCGCGGGGCGCCCCGTTCTCGTGAGCGACCAGGCCCAGCAGCTCGACTTCCCCGAAGGAACGGTCGTTCGTGTGAGCCCGGCGGGCGCCGCGGACGGCCTTTACTGCGACCTCGCCGAGGTCCTAGGCGCCCCTGAAAGGACGCGCCGCATCGGGGAGCAGGCGCGAAAGTTCATCGAGAGCGAACATCGGCCCGACGTGATGGTTGACGACTATCTCGGTGCCCTCAAAGCGCATTCCCCAGCTGTTCTGCGATGAATCTCCACTGAAAGAAAAACCCTTGGACGAACAGAAGCAGGACAACCGCATAGGCCGCCGCGCGGCCCGCTCGCGCCAGTCCTGAGAGGCGTAAAAGCGCTTCGCCCGAAGCAAGGGCGACGAGTGGAGTCACGAACATCGTTTCGTGTCCGTGCCGGAAGATGTCGGGCATCTTCGCGCGGCCGAGAAGCAGGAGTAAGTAAGTCGCAAACCACACCGCAGGTAGAACGTCCGCCTCCTTTCGACGATGAAGGGAATAAAGCCCGCCCAAGGCGAGAAGCGGATAGAGTCCGTCGAAGAAGCTCCGTGTCCTTTCGTAAGCGACGGCGAGCCAGCTCTCGACCGCATATCGTGAAGCGCTGCCTCCACGGACGGCACGGGTCAGGACGTCGGTCACCATCGGAATGAAGTCGCGGTAGTAGGAGGCGACAGAGACGAGAGAGCCCGCGGCTGCGATGCTCACGACGGTGAGCGCCGGTCTCACCGCTCGGTGTCTCAAGCCTTCGGCGACCGCGAGCAAGAGGAGAAACACGCTCAGGTTGAGCGTGCCGGAAACGTAAGCCAACTGGCAGCCGGCGACGAAGAGCGCGCCCCTCAGAAAGACGCGAGGGGACGACAAGGAATCGAGTCGTCCCGAGAGCCAGTACAGAAAAGCCAGGTCCACCGCGTGACCGAAGAGCGCCGGTAGGAACGCAAAGCTGAGTCGCGACGTGTACGTCGGCACGGCCACCATTAGAAGCGCCGCCAGGAGCGACGACCGCCACCTCCGCGCGAGCGCCCAGACGAAGACGATGGGAATCGTGGACAAGGCCGCGGCGTAGAGTTTCATCGCCACCAGTAGCGAGTCGTATTCGAGCGGTAGGACTGCGAACGGCAAGTGGAAGCCGGGCGTATACGGAAACGCGTACGTGCGACCATAGGCGTCGGTTCGCCAGACCCCGTGCGCGGCGATGTATGTCGAGGGCGAGACGAAGAAGTCGAGCCCCGCGTCTTTCATGGTCTCGACGAGCCTCGCGTGCGTCCGTAGGTCCGGATAGTAAAAGCGCGGGTGGTTCACGGCCAGGGCGCGCAGCAAAAACGTCGAGAGCAGAAGCGCGGTCAACGCCCGGACCGCCTCGGGGCTCGCTTTCTGGCGTCCGCGAAGCCAGCGACCGAGCCCGACGACCGCTCCGCCAAAAAGGACGAGCGCCAGAGGAACGCCTCGCAGAACCTGATGAACCGTCCAGGGATTCACGAAGACGCCCACGGCCGCCGCGATCGACCAGGGCGCGATGAGGAAAGCGACATTACGGCCCGCCCATCCCGTTGAAACGATCACGGCCCAGAGAACGAGAAGTACGAGGGCGCTTGCGAACGGCGCCCAGCCCGAGAGTCGCGCCGAGCCCTCCTCGACGTCGACCCGCAGCCAATCGAGCTTCAAGCCTTGATTGCGGCCTTCGTGAGAATCGACCTTGAACCGCACGCGTAGGGGCGCGTACGAGGCGAGCGTTACCCGCACGGTTCTCTCTTCGAAGCGTCCGCCGCGACACTCGAATCGATCCACGAGCGTGTCGCCGAGATAGACCTCGACACGCGCAGTTTGCGGAAAGACGCGAGCGTAGCGGTACGAGAGAGCGACCGAGCCCTTCACTTCGAGGGGGACCGCGACCGTTGCGTCGTACGTGGTCCAGTGTGTCGCGACCCGGTCGTCGATCTCGTAATCGGGTAAGAAGCCTTCGAGATAAGGAGCGTCGCCGGGCCCGAGATTCAGAGAGAAAGAAAGCGGCGCCCGCGCCCCATAAAGCGCCGCAAGCAAGGGAAGCGCAACGAATGCAAGAGAAGATATTCGTTGAAGCAAATCAATCGACGATGCGGTACGTGCGCACGCGCGCTTCGAGCGCGGTCCACACGTCTTTTGGCTTCCGGCCGGCGCCGAGCTCGACTGAAATGAAACGGCCCATGTCCAGGCAGTGGTCGGAGTTGTTGTAGTTGAACATGCCGAGCCGTCCCGTGGGGATCAGATTCTCGGCGACCTGAAGCCGCTCGTAAAGCCGGTTCAGGCGCTCGCGGTAGTCGATCGAGTACACGGGATAAAAGCCGCGCACGCGCCGGACGAATCCCGTCTCGAGCCGATCGGGCGTCGAGAGACCCAGCTCGACCAGGGAGTCCCGGCACCGCGCGACGAGCGCCTCGTCGGTCGCACGCCAGACGTCGTCGTCTTCGTCGCACGTGAGGTCGCAGCAAATCACCGTTTTCTCGGGAGGACCGAGGTCCGCGCTCATGGCTTTTTGCTCGAAGAGACGGTTGAAGGGATAGCGGCGCTCCGGGAAAAAAATCCAGTGATCGTCGAGCAGTCGGTCGTGCGTCCAGACCAAGTAGACGAGGCAGAGGTTTCGAAAACGGAGCGCCCGCGTTTCTTCCTCGACTTCACGGTCGCCGGGCAAAAGCAGCTCGGCGAGCACCGGAATCGGAACCGAGGAAACGAGAATCTCGCAAGGTAGCTGGCGCGTGGAGCCCGCGTGCTCGATCTCGACGGCACTCACGCGACCGCCTTGACGCACTAGGCCGAGGGGCGTCGCGCTCGTAATGACGCGGCCGCCCTTATGGCGTATCTCTCGTGCCAACGTTTCCGGCCACGTTCCAAAGCCGCCCTTCGGATAGTAGAAGAAAGGCGCATCCACGTTCTCCGAGTTTTCCTTGAGCTTGAGCAAGCGAAGGATGAGCTCGGTCGCACCGCCCGACGGAACGCGCGCTCGCGCCAACTCGGCCGCCAGGAGCTTCGGATCGCCCCAGACTTTCCACGCGAGAGGCTCGAAGACGAGCTCGTACACACCTCGACCGAAGCGGCGGAGGAAATAGTCTTCGTACGAGGACGGCTCCTTTCCGTTCACGATACCGCCCGCCATGGCGAGCGCATAATCGAGACCGAGCTTCCCCGCACGCCAGGGACCGAGGAGCGGAAGGAGATTCCCGAGCGACAAGGGGTAATTGAGATACTTCCCTAGAAGACGAACGCGCTGTTTTTTCTGGTGCTCGATGAGGTCGTCGCCCAGGATGGAGCGAATTTCGTCGAGGACGCCCGGCACTACCGAGTAGAGCTTGTGCGGACCGTGGTCGAGCGTAAACCCGTGGCTCTCGAAGCTCGCGCACAGCCCGCCGACGCCCGGCGCCTTCTCGACGATCGTGACTCCATAACCGGCGCGCGAAAGGTAGTATCCGGCCGCGAGACCCGCGACACCGCCTCCTAAAACGACGACCCGCTTGCTCACACCTTCCTCGCGACCACGAGCGTTTGACCCACCCAGTAGTGAAACGGAAGCGATTCGCACCGGAGGGCGCGCACGGCGCGGGTGAGGAGGCCGGCGAGCGCACCCAGGTAGGGTGCCGCACGCTTCGCGACGTAGCCCATCTCGAGCGTTTGAATATGAGGACGAAACCGTACCGGCGCGAACCCGGCGCGCTTCAGGAGCTCGCGCATCGTGCCCGGATCGAAGTAATAAAGGTGAACGGTCAAAAGAAAAGGCCACTTGCTTCCGAGAAGGCGAGCGGCGCCGCTCCCGTAGTCGGGATACGTGAGCGCCAGAATCCCGCCGGGCGCCAGGAGCTCGTGAGCCCGCTTCAAGACGGCGAGCGGATCGGTCGTGTGCTCGAGCACGTCCCAAAGCGTCAGGAGCCCAAGACTCTCTTTCGCCACCGGCACGTCGAACAAGGTTCCCGTGTGCACGTCCAAGCCGTAGTGGTCTTTTGCGAAACGGCAGAGCCACGCGCTCGGCTCGCAACCGAGAGTCTCGTAACCCCGCCGACGGGCGACCGAGAGAAAGGATCCGCCGGCTGTACCCACGTCCAAAACCCGCTTGACCGGAGGTCGAGCCGCGGCTTCCACGCGATCCAGGCAGCGCGTGAACGTGCGCTCGCGAAAGGCGACCTGCGAGACGAAGCCTTCATCCGCACCACCACCGTAGCCTTCGAGAACCAGGTCCGAGCGGAGCCGCGGGCGCACGTACTTGAGGCCGCAGCCCGAGCACTGGACCATTTGATCCATGAGCGGCTCGTCCGCGGACGAGCGAAAGACCTTCTCGAGGTCTACGGGCGCGCCGGGGTCGCGCCGCGAAGGGAGAACGACCGTAAACTCGTCGCTTCCGCAAATCCCACACGGCACCGTCTCGAGAGAGGCGGCGGCTTCTAGCGTGGTCACCGATTCCTCCGCTGGAGAAAAGAAAGCTCGCGAAACCCGGCCTGGACGGCGTTCAAGACCACGCCCAGGACGACGAGACTCATGGCCATAAACAGGAGCGCTGCTGTCACGCCCCCGTGGAGCCACGCCGCTTTCGACTCGAAAAACCCGAGCGCCCACAGTACCGCGTAGACGAGGTCCGCCGCGAGCACCGTCGTCGCGAGAACGGAAAAGAAGTAGAGCGGGCGGTGGTTACGAAGGAGCATCGCAATAGTAATAAGGATCCGATATCCGTCCGCAAAGGGACTGAGCTTCGAGTGGCTTCCCGTGGGCCGCGCCCGGTAACGGACGGGTATCTCGACGATGACCCGGTCCTTCGAGAGCGCCTGAAGCGTGAGCTCCGTCTCGGTCTCGAAGCCACCGGTAATGAGAGGCACCGCAGTGAGGAATGACCGGTTCATGACGCGGAAGCCCGAGAGCACGTCCCGGAAGGACGTTCGAAATACGAGGTTGATGATCCCGATGATGACGTGATTTCCGAAGCGATTCAGCTCTCTCATCCCCTCGCGCGAGGCGTGTCCGAAACGATTCCCGACCGCCATGTCCGCCCGGTCCTCGCGAACGGCATCGAGGAGCGCGGGCGCGTCTTCCGCGAAGTACGTATCGTCGCCGTCGACGACGAGACACAAATCGGCGTCGACTTTCTCCAGGATCGCTTGCATGACGTGGCCCTTCCCGCGGCGCTTTTCGCGAACCACGCGGGCACCTGCTTCGCGAGCCCGCTCTTCACTCCCGTCGCCCGAGCCGTTGTCGAAAACGACGATCTCGGCGTCCGGGAGCTGGGCGCGAAAATCTCGGACGACCTTCGCAATCGTGGCCGCTTCGTTTAAACACGGGATCGCTACCACCACCTTCACGCCGACAAAACCTCCTTGTTTTCCTCGCTCGCTCGCGAAGAACGAACACGCAAGCGCTGGCAAACCATGTATCATAGTCCATCCTCCACGCCCCGATGCACCCGCGCCTTCGAAGCCGGATCGCGTTCGCCATCCTCGCCTCGCTCACAGGAGCCCTACTCCTCTTCAGCGTCTTTGGTTGGCTGCCGTCGAGCGTCAGCCTGGACGTGGGACCTGGGGACGCCGACTACGTCTCCGGACTCAGCCCCGAGTGGCGCTTCGAAGACGGCCGCACCTGGCGCGAGATGCGCCGGGAAGCGCGTTTTCGAGCTCCGCTTCGGATCGAAGGACCCGGCGTCCTCACCATCACGCTCGCTGGCTCGCGAGTGCCGGCGCGTTTACAAGTCGTCCTGGTCGACCGCGTTTTGGACCAGGTGACGATTGCGCCAGGCCGCACGTTCGCGCCCCTGGTTTTCACGATTCCGGCGTGGGCCGTCGATACCGACGTTCGATTGAAGACCGAGGGAAACGACGGAAGCGAAGCTCCGCTTCGCATCGATAGGGTTTCCTTTCGGGGGCAGCGGATCCGCCCGCGGCTCGGTCTCGCGCTCCAATTGCTCGCGATTCCCACCTTGTCTTTTCTGGCGTTCCTCGCCGCAGGCCTTCGCCTGCGGACGGCGCTCGTCGTCACGCTCCTTCTCGCGCTGGTCGTTTCCCCCGTGCCGCCCGTCTTTGGTCTCGATAGCTTCGCTCGTCTCCACCTCATACGGAAGGGTGCTCTCGTCGCGCCCCTGGGACTACTCATCGTCGTGCTGGCCCGAGTCGTCCGCGGCGCCAAGCACGCGGCCGTGAGATCCACGTTCTTCATCGCTCTTCTCTTCAAGGCCGCGCTCGTTTTTCATCCGAGCTACTCGTTCACGGACCTTGCGATTCACCGCACGCTCGTCGAGCTCGTCTTTCACCGGGGCGTCGTCGACTTCTGGACACGGCTTCCGGAGTACCAACAGATTCACAACGTGGGCGTTGCGCCCGTCGGCGGACACTTCGTGGCGTTCCCGTATCCGGCGCTCTTCTACTTCATCGTGAACGCCGGCAACCGCGCGGCTCACGATCCCGAGTTTTGGATGAAGCTCGGCGGCGCGCTCGCGAGCGCGCTTGCGCTCTTCCCGCTGGCGGCGCTGGCGCGGCGTTTTTCGAGCGCCCCTGGCGCCGACCTCTGGGCGTGCCTCGTTTATCTTCTGGTCCCGGCCTACACGCGCAGCCTGCTTCTCATGGAGTACTCGGCGCTTCTCGGTCATCTCATGGACCTCGTGGCTCTCGCGTTTCTGGCGCGCATCGGACTCGAGCTCACGAAAAGGCGCGGCCAGATAGGCGCCCTTCTAGTCGTTATGTCGAGTCTCATCGCCTACACCTCGGGGTTCCTTCACATGGGACTTCTCATCGGCGGGATTCTCGCTTTGGCTCCCGTCTTGGGCGGCATGACGCGTCGGGACCGATTGCGGCTCGCCGCGGCCTCCCTCCTCGCGCTCGTCCTCTCCGTGGCCACGTACCACCCGAAATCCTGGAGCAACGTCGTCGAAGCGAGCGTGTCACCGAGCACCGAGGAAACCAACACTCCGTCCGAGGGACGGATGGACGCTCCGCTCACGAGGGCGCTCCGCTTCCTCGGCGCGCCCGTCCTCGCGCTCGGGCTCGCCGGCACTCTCCTGGCGCTGAAGCGCCCCGCGGCCGTCCCGCTTCGGCTCCTTCTCGCGTCCTGGCTCATTGCCGCGGCCACGGCGTACGCCTTGAAGTTCGGCTTCCACGACCTTTTTCTCTACCAAAAGGAGCTTTATTTCGGCGGCGCTCTATTGGCCGTCGGCGAGGCCGTCCTTTTGGGAGAGCTGTGGATGCGCGGAGCGTGGGCGCGGGCGTCGGCCGTCGTCTTGTTCCTCGCCACGCTCGCGGCGTTTGGGCTCGAAATGCGGGAAGTTTTTCCGCAGTTTTACGAACGTTACTTGTTCCTGTAGGGACCTACCAGTAAATGAACATCAACGACGACGCCTCGCGGGCATACACTGCGTTCGTCCACGTCGCCGATGTGGGCAACCAGGCTCGTGCCCGTTCCTCCACTCTACGACCGGACGAAAGTCTCTTCGAGCGAAGTCGCCGTGAGAACGCGGTCGAGGTAGGTATCGAGCTCGGCCGCGGAACCTATCGCAGCGATCTTCGTCACCGTGTCGTCGGGCAGCGGACCGAACTTCGCGGCGAGCTGGCGCAAAAGCGTCTCGCGCTTCCCCTTGAGAACGCCCTTCAATTCGAGCTCGTCGAAGTAGGTAAGCTCCACTTCCTGCATTTTTCGATACTCCTTTCCCGAGATCAGACGACGGAACCTCTTGACCTCTTCTCCCGAAAGCCTGTTGTACGTCTCGATGACGTTCACCAGGAGGTACTTCCGAGCGTCGTCGAGCTCGCTTTCGAGCACCCGGCTCAGCATCTCGCGTCGCAGCTCCAGCCGGTCGCGGGTCTTTCCCCCGCGCATCAGCGCCGCCAATGCCGCTCCGAGCGGGCTCGCTCCAACATACTCTTCCGCGGACAGACGCGCCAGCGCAACGCTTCGGTAGCGAAACCGGAGCTGTTCCTGCCCGAAGAGCTCCTCTTGATACTCCTCGACGGTCGACCCCGGCCCTCCGCGGAGGCACAAGACGATGGGGAATACGGGAAGCCGATGATGCAATCGCAAGAGTGCATAGTAACCGCAGGGTTTCGAAGTCGAGCCGCGCTGCGACTTCGGGAAAGAACAACTCGAGGAAACCCTGGAGGAGTCGTTCGAGAACCGCTTTGAAGAGCTGGTCGTGTCCCATTTCTGCTTCCTTGAAGAAGGAAGACGAAATCCAGGAAGAAACCCGCCTTGTGCCAGGTCTGATAATCTTGGGCGGCGATGAGCCGTGGGACGAAGCTCGGAACGTACGAGATCCTCGGTCCCATAGGTGCCGGGGGCATGGGCGCGCGGAAGGAAATGGCTATCGCTGGAGGTGCGCGAGCCGATCTCCGGAGGTCGCGCGGATGCTCACGCAGCTCGAGCTGGCCGGCGTCCTCAAGCGGGGGCTGCGTTCGTCCACGTCGCCGATGTGGGCGCCAGGCTCGTGCCCGTTCCCCGACTCTACGACCGGACGAAAGTCTCTTCGAGCGAAGTCGCCGTGAGAACGCGGTCGAGATAGGTATCGAGCTCGGCCGCGGAACCTATCGCAGCAATCTTCGTCACCGTATCGTCGGGCAGCGGACCGAACTTCGCGGCGAGGAGCCGCAAGAGCGTCTCACGTTTCCCTTCCAAGCGACCCTTCAATTCGAGCTCGTCGAAGTAGGTGAGCTCCACTTCCTCCATTTTCCCATACTCCTTTCCCGACATCAGACGACGGAACCTCCCGACCTCTTCTCCCGAAAGCCTGTTGTACGTCTCGATGACGTTCACCAGAAGATACTTCCGAGCGTCGTCGAGCTCGCTTTCGAGCACCCGGCTCAGCATCTCCCGTCGCAGCTCCAGCCGGTCGCGCGTCTCTCCCCGGCGCATCAGCGCCGCCAATGCCGCTCCGAGCGGGCTCGCTACAACATACTCTTCCGCGGATAGACGCGCCAGCGCAACGCTTCGGTAGCGAAACCGCAGTTGCTCCTGACCGAAGAGCTCCTCTTGATACTCCTCGACGGTCGACCCCGGCCCTCCGCGGAGGTACAAAACGATGGGGAACACGGGAAGCCGATGGTGCAATCGCAAGAGTGCATAGTATTCGAACATGGTGTTCGACATGAACTCCTCGCAAGACGTGTGGGTTGCTGACCTCGAAGCCAAGACGGAGCCGCGAGCCCGCGCGTTCTTGGCCACGGCGGACATCGAATTCAGTGCGGTCTTCGCCCCGGACGGGCGCGCAATCGCCTATACCACGGCCGAATCTGGCGCCCTGAACATCTACGTGCGGCGGTTTCCCGAGGGCGATCGTAAGGTGCGCGTCTCCGTCGAGGGTGGGTCGGGCGCGCAGTGGTCCCGCGATGGCAGTGAGCTCTTCTACCAGTCTCCTGATGGGAGGAAGTTCATGGCCGTTTCGGTCCGAAAGGACGGTGGCCTGAGCTTTGGCGAGCCCCGCGTGCTCTTCGAAGGCCCATATCTCCCGAGCACCGACGGCGGTCCGAGTTACGCGGTGTCTCCGGACGGCCGCCGTTTCCTCATGACGAGACAATCGAATGTCTATCCGCTGCGAGCGTCCGAGCTGGTCGTGGTCCAGAACTGGTTCGAGGACGTGCGCCGTCTGACCGCGGAGGCGAAATGAGCCCGGGCGCGAGGCTTGGGCCGTACGAGGTCCTCGCCCCCCTGGGCGCGGGCGGGAGGGAGACGTCTATCGGGCGACCGACACCAAGCTCGGGAGCGACGTCGCCGTCATGATCCTGCGCGGTGCGTTCGCGGAGGCGCCGAGGCGCGACCTGCGTCCCGAACTTCTGAGGCGAAGTGAGAGCGGCGGCCGAGGCAGGCCGAAGGCCACTTCGATGAGTTTCTTAAGGCCCGTCACATCTCCTCCAAGAGCCAGCGGGCGGCCGGCGTCCAGGTCAGGCCGCGTGGCAGCGGCCGGCGCGGCGGGACCGCGTCCAGCGTTACGAGAAACGGCCGTGCGAGTGGATGCGCCGCCGCGGCGGCGTCCAGTGCCCGCAGCTCGCGCTCCCAGGTTTCGTCTCCCTCGCTTTCGAGGCACACCTGCACCAACAGGGGCTTGTCACCCGCGCGGTGCGCGAGAAAGTCCACCTCGAAACCCTCCGGGGTGCGAACGT
>Ga0247727_10019468_pt1 | contig 10513 bp, 5 predicted proteins | sample WisWelCaveWW1625_FD_202498 | JGI IMG/M metagenome (GOLD analysis project Ga0247727, IMG submission 202498) | Biofilm microbial communities from Wishing Well Cave, Virginia, United States - WW16-25 | ecosystem: Environmental > Aquatic > Deep subsurface > Groundwater > Cave microbial mat | place...
CCCCAACCCATCCGCGAGGCCGCGCAGAGTGTGGGCGATGGCCTCCCACGGCGTGCTGGCCTGTTCCTCCGGCTCGATGTGCACCAGGGTCTCCACCACGCCGGGCACGGCCTGCGCCACGCGCCGCTCCACTTCCGAGGCCACGTTGTGGGCCTGCGCCGTGTCCATCGCCGGGTCCACGCGCACACGCAAATCCACGTACTTGGCGTCGTCGCGCCCGCGCGAGCGCACATCGCGCACCAGGGCCACCCCCGGCACGCCCAGCGCGATGCGCTCCACCGTCTTGGGATCCGTTACGGCGACATCGGTGAGCACGTTGGAGGTGGAGCGCAGAATCCCCAGCGCCGCGCGGAAGAGCATGACCACGACGCCCGCCGCCACTAGTGGATCGAGCCACGTCCAGCCCAGCGCCGTGCCGACGAGGGAGGCGATCACGGACACGGTGATGAACAAGTCCGTGCGCGTGTGGGCGGCATCGGCCAGGAGAATCTGGCTGTGCAGGCGCTTCCCGGCGCGGGCTTCGTACGCCACCACTCCCGCGTTCACGGCGAAGGTGAAGATCATCAACCCAAACGTGGCCGGGCTGATGGCGGGCGGCGCGGCGCTCCCCAGCAAGCGCTCCACGACGCCGCGGCCGATCTCGTACGCCGCCACCATCAACATCGCGCCAATGCTCATCGCGGCGACGGTCTCGTACTTGGTGTGCCCGTACGGATGGTTGTCGTCCGGAGGGCGGGCGCTGACCCACACCCCCAGCAGGCCGATGACGTTGGACGACGAGTCGACGATGGAGTGAAAGCCGTCCGCGATGATCGCGAGCGCGCCCGACGCGAAGCCGATGGCGAGCTTGATCACGGTCACGGCCAGGTTGAGCGCCAGCACCCGCCACAGCACGCGGCGAACCTGCGCGGCGCGTTGCATTGTTTCCGAGGGTTGAGCGGATATTTGATCCACGAAGGCACACGAAGTTGGAACGCTGATGACGCTGATCACTTTTAGATAGATCAGCGTGATCAACGTGCTCCCACGCCTATCATCATACCGCTACCGGGCTTCATTCAACAGCATCCCCAGCGCCAACAGCCAGAGCACGGAGTAGTTCAGCACCCGCCTGGATTTGACGTGCGCGCCGTACAACAAGGTCGCCAGCAGAAGGCCGCACACCAGCCGCACAAAGCCCAAGGGCTCGCTGTACGTCGAAAACGGCGTGATCGGGAAGAGAGCGGCGTTCGCGCCCAGGATCAACACGGGCAGTGCCCACTCATGCCGCGCAACGCGCCAGAGCGCCGTCCCAATCCCCCACAGGCTGGGGAGAACCGCCATCGGCAAATACAGGGCCGAGAGCAGGGCCAGCGCCGCCAGGCTATGCTGGCCGATGCGCCACAGGCCCATATAAGGGATGATCTCAAACCCGGAGCCGTGAAAGCCGCCGGAGCCAACGCCGAATCGCCCGAAGTAATACAGGATGACAAATTGAAACGCGACGAACGGCGCAACGGCCACGGCCAGCAATCGCAGTGCGCCGCGCCAATCGCGCGCCGCGATCCGCCAGACGAGGTGCGCCGCGACGAACAGGATCGTAATCTCTTTGGTAAATACAGCCAAACCATAGAGCGCCGCCGCCCACGCCTCGCGCCCACGGCGGCTCGCCAGCAGTGCGCCCGCCACCAGCCCATACGCCAGCGGCTCCGTCATCGCCAGCCGCACTGCATAGGCAAAGCCTGCCCACAAGCCATACACCAGCGCGTACCACCGGCTCACCCCATACGAGTCCAGCAGTTCGCTTACCAGCCACGTCCCGATGGATTGAAAGAGGCCGTTGAGGCCGATGAGAGTCCAGGGGATTAAGTGTGGTTGACCGAAGGCGACGAGACGCGCGACGAGCGAGAACAGAATGCGCTGATAACGATACGCAGGGGTATCAATGATCCAGGGGGGCGCTTGCGCGGCTTTGACTGGATCAGGATCAAGCGCCAGGACGTAGAGGTACTGCCCGTCGTAGCCCTCCAGCGCGTTTTGATCGCCCGCCATGCGGCGCAGGCCGAGGCGGGCCATCTCGCCGAGGTCGCCGTTGTTTTGCGCGAGTGCGACGCCGACGTAGATCAGCAGAAACAGCGCCACGCTGAGCGCCGGGCCGAAGCGGCGGATCATGGGGTGCTGGTGCTGGTCGGCGTGGGGGTATGGGTCGGCGCGGGCGGCGTATCCGTCACGGTGGGCGCAAGCGTTGACGTTGGCGCGAGAGCAGTTGGCGTGGCTGTCGGCGCGGCAACGACCGGCGTGGCAGAGGCGGGCGGAGTAGCCGTTGGAGTAGGCGTGCTCGAAGGCGTAGGCGTGATGGTCGGCGTGGAGGTGGGCGTCGCGGTTGGCTCCGGCGTAGGCGTGGGCCGTTGAATAAGGAACTTCACCTGCGCCTCCGCACTGCCGCCGGACTTGTTGAACACGATCACGCGCACCGTCACCGGCCCATCCGGCAGGCCGCTCGCATCCCAGTCCACCAGTTTGCCCACCTCGGGGAACGGGTTGGCATTGGGGCCTTGCACCACGCCCCAGCCAATCGGATCGTGGCTCAAGCCGTACTCGATGATGAAATGATCGAAGTCTTGGGTCGCCGCCGCCTGCCCCACGATCGGCATCACCCCAGGTGTGAGCACCGCATTTTCCACGGGCTGGGAAAGGCTGACGATTGGGCGTGGGGAGTCTAACGTGCAATCCGCCGTGGGCGCCCAGGCGATGGGCGGCGTGAGGCCAAACTGGCCCGCCCAGGCCTGCCCGTTCGGGTCTTCGGTCAGCCACTTTTGCGCAAACGGGTCGGAGACCGCGATCACGAGCTTTTGCTGTTTCAACAGTTCATCGTTTTGATAGGCTTTGGCGCAATCCGCGGTCTGGCGCAAGCCGGTGAAGGAATCGATGTAGGCGTTCTGCCAGAGATCAGCTGTGGGCGGCAGTGGTGGACGGTAGACCGCAAAAATCTCGGTGCGGCGCTGATCGATGGGGCAGAAGTCGCTCGGCTCCGCGCCGGAGATGGCGCAGATGTTTTTTTCGATGATGGCGGGAGGGCGCGCAAAGGATGTGGCCTTGCCTGCCAGCGCCGTCTCCATGAACGCTTTCCAGATTGGGGCCGCGCCGGTGACGCCCGAGGTGCCGCGCATCTCAGTGTAGTCGGCGTTGCCCACCCACACGCCGGTGACTAAATCCGGGGTGTAGCCAATCGTCCAGTTATCGCGATAGTCGTTGGTGGTCCCCGTCTTCACCGCCGCCGGGAACGAGAGCCTGAGCGGCGAGTTCGGCCCAAAGGCGGGCGTGCGCGCGTTGTTGTCGGAGAGGATGTCGCTGATCAAATACGCCGTCTCCGGCGACACGACCTGCTGACCCCAAATTTCCGGCGGGGTCTGGCAAAGCGGCACGGCCACGTCCGCCTCCGCCGAGGTCAGCGATTGCTGGCAGACGACTTTGCCGTTCAAATCCGTCACCTTGAGGATCGCCACCGAGAACACCCGCCGCCCGCCGTTCGCCAGCGCGCCGTAGGCCTCCATCATCTCGATCAAGGGCACTTCGCCGCCGCCCAGCGTGAGCGAGAGGCCGTAGTCTTCGCGCGTCAGCGAATCAACGCCGAGCGTCTCCGCGAATTTGACGAAGCCCTCGCCGCCGTACAGGCCGACGAATTGCAGGGCCTTGACCGCCGGGATATTGTACGAGTTCGCCAGCGCCGAGCGCATCAGCACCGGGCCGTGGAAGCGGCCATCGTAGTTCACCGGCTTGTAGGGCGGGTTCGCGCCGTCGGGGAAATCGGTGGGCACATCCCAGATCAGTGTGGCGGGCGTCCAGCCCTTCTCGAAGGCGAAAGAGTAGGTGAGCGGCTTAATTGAGGAGCCGGGCTGGCGCGGGCGCAGGGCCATGTTGATCTGGCCGTCTTTCGGATCGTCGTAATCATCCGAGCCGACCATCGCCACGATCTCGCCCGTTGTCGGCCTCAGCGCCACCAGCGCGCCGTTGGTGACGTTGCGGTCAGCCAGCGCCGCCACCTGCTCTGCCACGATCTGCTCCGCCGTCGTCTGCAAAACAGGATCAAGCGTGGTGTAGACGCTGTAGCCGGAGCGGTAGATGTTCGCGCCGTATTGCTTCTCCAGCAGTTGGCGGATGTAGTTGACCCAGTGCGGGAAGCGCGCGTCGTTGCGCGGCTGAACAAAGGCGTGGTTGCTCACCGACGTGCGCGCGTCAATCATGTCCTGCGAGGTGACGCGGATGGGTTGGCCCGGCTGGGTGCTGACCTCGATGCCGTCGCGCTCATTGGTCAGCGTGAGCATCAACGCGAGCACGTCGTTCTGGCGGGCGAACGTGGTATCGGCATCCGTGAAGACATCGTAGACCGCCGGGAGTTGCGGCAGGCCCGCCAGGAAGGCCGCCCGGCCCAGCGTCAGATCGCTGGCGTGGGTGTTGAAGTACGTCTCCGAGGCCGCTTCGATGCCGTAGGCCAGGTTGCCGTAGTAAATCTCGTTGAGATACAGCTCCAGGATCGTATCGCGGTCGTAGCGGCGCGTGATCTCGGCGGCCAGCACGATCTCGCGAATCTTGCGCCAGGCGGTGCGCTGGCTGGCCTCCTCCGGCGTGAACACAAGCGCGCGCACCAACTGCTGGGCAATGGTCGAGGCCCCGGAGACGGTTCCGCGCGCCTGCACGTTCTGCCAGATGGCGCGCGTGATGCCGATGGGGTCGAAGCCGGGGTGGGTATAGAAGTCTTTGTCTTCGGTGGCGATGGTGGCCGCGATCAAGTATGGCGAGATTTTCTTGAGCGGCACGTAGGTGCGCCGCCCGGCTTGCGGATCGACGATCTCGTACAGCAGGTTGCCCTGGCCGTCATACACGCGCGCCGTCTCGAACTTGGAGGCGCGGTCGCGCAGGTCGTAGGCCTCGGCCGGCAGGGAGCGGACGATGTACCAGTAGCCGTAGACGATGACGCAGAAGACGGCCAGCCCCAGGATGGCCGCGCCTAACGCGCTATACGTGATGATGCGCCAAAACGTTTGCCAGCCGTTGCGCGGCGGTTTGGACACCGCCGTAGGCGAGAAGTTGCGGCGGCCAAGTTGAGTCGTGCCCGTGATGGGGAAGTCCTCCACCGGCTCCGAGACCGGCAATGGCTCTTCAAACGGCGGAGGCTGAGCGGGGTTCGCAGTGATGTGTTTCGATGGCAAGGGCATTCCGGTGTCATCCAGTTGGACGGGCCGTAGTGGATTGGCCGAATCGATCTCTGGACGAAACCAGCCCGCCGTTAGTTCCGGGTCACCGGTGGGATGCTGCGACTCGTCTTTTTTCTTTGGATCGCCTCCGGCCAGGCGCCGGAAGCGATCAGTGGAGGATTCAGGCGGCGGCTCACTGCTCATGCGGCTGAGTATAACTCAATTGCGGAGGGTGATCAGTCACCGGTGAACAGTGATCAGTCTTTACTGATCACTGTTCACCCGTGACTGCCTAGAGTTGGAGCCACCCCAATTGCGTCACAGCCTGCACCGTGATCCACATGCCGGCTAACGTGATGAACAGCGCGCTGGCTATCGGCGCGTAGCGGAGCAATCGTCCCGGCGCGGGGAAACGCTGGAAGAGCTTGCCCGCATAGACGAACATCACGCCGATCAGGGTGAGCACTCCGGCCAGGCCGAGGCTGAAGGCCACCACCAGCGCCAACCCAAAGCCGATGCGGCCCAGCGCAATCGCGCCCAGCATCACCACCAGCGCGGAGGGACAGGGCAGTAAGCCGCCGGAGATGCCCAGCGCCAGCAGACTGCGCCACGTCACCGGCGCGCCATCCACGCCCGGCGGCAGGTGGGAATGCATGTGTTCGCCATGACTATGGTCGTGGTCATGATCATGTACGTGGTCGTGATCAGGGTCGTGTGAGTGATCATGATCGTGGCCGTGACCATGATCGTGAGGCGCAGGCGCGGAGCCAAACAACCCGGCCCCGCGCGCGCGGCTGATGAGCAAATTCGCGCCCAGCCCAACGACCAGCACGCCGGAGATCACGTTGAGCCACGGGAACAACTTCTCCGGCAGGATGTACTGCGACGCAAACAGCGTGACCAGACCCAGCGCAAACACGCCCGCCGTGTGCGTGATCGTGGTCGCCAGCCCCAGGTATAGCGCGTGTTTGACCGTGCCGCGCGAGCCCACCAAATACGCGCCGACGATGGTCTTGCCGTGGCCGGGCGTCATCGCGTGCATGCCGCCCCAGGCAAACGCGATCGCCAGCGCCAGCAGGATCGTGGGCCAGGCCAGGTTTTCAAGCCTGATCAGTTCTGTGAACGCATCGGTGCGGCCGGGGTCGAGGGCGGTAGCCGTCTGCTCCACCGACAGCGCGGCGGATGGCGGTGCGGTCAGCGCTGGTTGAGCCGTAAATGATACCTGCCGTTGGTCAAGCGGGCTGCTGAGCAAATCGTCCGGGTAGGCCGTCAGGCGCTGGCTGACGCTCGTCGTCGCAAAGTCGCCATCCACGGCCACGGCCACGCCCTCGCTCGTCACCACGATCTCACGCCAGCCGAGGCGCTCCGGGAAAACATTGTCGCGGAAGTCAACGACGGCGTGATCGGTCATGGTAACGGGCGCGGAGAAAAGACAATTCAGCCGCAACGTCAGCAGGTTGCCCGCGCCGGGTGGAAAATCGACGGTGGCTGAGGCCAATGTGAGTTGAGAAGACCCGCCCGCAATCCGCAGTTGAAGACTGGCGACTAAAGACTGGCACTGGTTGGCCGCGTAGCCCTCAAGCTCCGCCGCGTCCGGCTTGCCATTGCGGTTGGCATCAATCGCCGAGATGGCCTGAAAGGCTGGTATCTCCGCATAATCCAGCACGTAGTCCACAGTGACGGAGTCGCGGGTGATGTGCAAGCCCGCGTAATGGTTGATGGTGAAATTGCCCAGCGGGTGCGCGGCGGCCACCGGCACGCGGATGTGCGCGATCAGCAGGGTCAAAAGGAGGATGCCGGTGCAGTGCAATTTATTCATGGTTGTCCAATCCCGGGTCGTAGAGACGGCCCGGCGGGCCGTCTCTACGACATGATGTTTCCGATCCATTGGTCTAATTCCCCGCCTGCAACTGCTTCAGCGTCGTCTGCGCCTCAGCCGCATACTTCAACGAGAAATAGGGGTTGATGCGCAACGCGCGCTCCAGGTATTCGCGGGCCTTTGCCTGTTCACCCACGCGCCGGGCGATCATCCCGGCGTGGTAGAACTTGAGCGCATCCTGCGCGCCGAGCGCCAGCGCCTTCTGCGCCCACTCGTGCGCTTCGGCATCTTGGCCGTCCTGATACAGCGCCCAGGCCAGCACGTCCGCTGAATAGATAGTGGGCCGCTCGGCCTGACCCTGCCGCGCCCGCCTGACCCCCTCACCCATGTCCTGACCTTCGATGGGATGATCGGCGGCGAACAGCGCCATCTCCAGATCGGTATTCACGCCGTTGGCGATGTACAACTGCTCAATCGCGCGCACCAGGTCAAACTGTTTCTGCGCTTCGTCCGGGCGGCCCGTTTGTTCATAGACTTCGCCCAGAGCGATCACGTACTCCGCCAGCGGCATTCGATTAGTGGCTTCGATGTACAGGCGGATCGCTTCGTCGTATTGGCCGCGCGCCGCGTGTACGCGCGCCATCCCGGCCTGCGCGGGCGCGTAGTCGGCGTCAAGCGCCAGCGCGGATTGATATTGCGCTTCCGCATCGGCGAGCCGCCCACTGTTGAAGTAGAGGTGGCCTAATTGCACGCGCGTCCAATGGGTGTTCTCGGTGTGCGGGCCGCCCGCGTCCAGCGCCATCCGCATCGCCTTGATCGCGCCCTCTACATCGCCGTTCAGTTCGCGAAGATACGAGACGCGCGAGAACGAGCTGAGGTCGGGCCGCAAGTCCACCATCGTTTGAAGGGTCCGCACCGCGTCGGCGTAGCGGCCCAGCTCCACCTGCGCGTCCACGATCACGCCGAGGGCAGGCGCGCGGTTGGGGTTGAGGCCGGCGGCCCACTCGCCCCATTCCAACGCGCCACGGAAGTCGTGCCGCGCCAGAGCCAGTTCGCCCAGCGCGCTGACGGCGGCATAATCGCCCGGTTCATGGTCAAGCGCCGTCTGCAACGCTTCTTCTGCTTTTTGGTAGTACGTGGGGTCGCCCGTCTCGCGCGCTTTTTGCAGGTACGCCGCGCCGAGTTGGCTGTAGGCGGGCCAATCTTCCGGGTTGGTCTGCAATTGGCTTTGCAGATTCCCGATCCGCCGATCGGTGGGCGAACCGGCCCGGCCCGCGACACCATCGAGGTAGTCCTGCGCCGAGGTTGGGTCGGTTGTTTGAGCACGCCAGCGCGCCACGCCCCAGGAGAGCGCCATGAGGGCAATAAGCGATAAAAAGAAAATAAGAGCGCGGCTGGTCGTGTGGCTCAATCCAGATGGCTTCTTCATTCCAACCTCCAGTCGGCGGTGACGTCCGGGTCGAGGCGTTGCCAGTAGGGACGCAGCATGCTGCGTCCCTACTGGCAACAGATAGATCAGATTACGGATTCACGTGGAAGCGATTGCGGCCATCCCACGGCGAGGCAAGGAACGGGAAGGCGTTCGGATACGCCTTGTCGTTGTTGTCCACGCCGTCGCTCGCGCTCAGGTAGTTGGTTCCGCCGATGACTTTGATGGCGATGTCGGTCACGTCGTCCATCGGGCGGCGGCCATTGGGCCAGCCAGCGTTGTCACCCGCCAGCACGGTGAGGCGTTGCTGATTCGCCAGCGCCGTCGGCGCCACGCTCACGTTCAGGCGCAGAAGCTCGGATAGGTCGTCGTCGCTCGCGTCGTACTTCAGGAGGAGGTCGCGCACGTTGAGCAGGGACGACGCATCTGCCCCGAAGACGGCTTCCAGAGCAGTTTGGAGGCGCAGGTTGTTGTAGTAGTCGATGAACAGCGCCTCGTCTTCCGGCTCGGTCGCGTTCCAGAAATCCTTGTCCGCGGTGCCGATGATGGCCTCGTTCACCAGTGGGTTAGCCAGGCGTTGCACCTGCACCCACTTGCCGGACGTGACGGCGCCTTTCGGACCGCGCAGAACCGTGACACTGCGGCGGCTGGTGCTGGCATACGACCCTAGCACGGGTTGGGCTGTGTCGCCCGCGCCTTTGCCATCTTGGGTCAGCAGGCTGATCGGCACTTCCAACGCGAGGGTGTGCACGTTGAAGCCGGAGAGCATATCGGTGCCGGGGCCGCGCAGGTTGAGCGTATCAAACACGGCGCCCAGATCAATGTAGAACGGATCATCGCGCTGGCCGGCGAACACGCGGACGCCGTTGCCGATGTTATAGAGGCCTTGCGCGGCGAGGGCGTCGTAGTTCGGCATGGTGCGCGGGCCGACGTTGGACGGCACGGCGATCAGGCCGTTCCCCAGCGTGGACTTGTGGCCGTCCTTGATCATCGTCACCGTATACTTCTGGCGCAGGCCGAGGCCTTCGGAGCCGGGGCCGTCCAGCGCGGTGATGGGCGGCAGAGCCACGAAGCCCAGGAACAGGCCCAGGTCTTTGTTCACGCCGCGGAACTCGTTGGTGAAGCGGACCTGGAACTCGACATCGTCCGCCTCGCCGTCCTTGTCGTTGTCAACGTGGAAGGCGTACAGGACGTTGGGGTCAAAGCTGAAGTAGTTGGGGCCGGAGCTAGGCTCTTCACCCGGGATGACATCCATGATCAACCCGACTTTGCTGTCACGCCCCGGCTCGTAACTGCGGAACATGAAGAAGTCGGTGATGTCAGCCGTGGGATCATTTGCGATCAGAGGGGCTTCCCGGTGGCTGGCCGCCCTGGACTGGATTGGCGCCAGGCCAACGCCGAAGCCGAGCAGAGCGATCAACACGGCGTTGATCACGCGATTGAGTTTAGACATGATGAATTACTCCTGTGTAATGAGGTGTGAACGAGCGGTTCCTATCGTGGCCCAGGAACCAAGCACAACAAACGACCGGGCCACTTCCGGCGGCAAGCAATATGAAATCACGCCATGCCGGTCTCCTTTCTACCCGCAGTGCTGTGTGATGAAGGGTGATGAAGTTCGCTGGTGGTTTATCTGGGCGCGCGTGCGCGCGCTATCTCTCATTACGCACCCCCTTCCGCCTTGCATCTCAACTCTGGGAGCACGCTGGAGGTGAAGTTGATCAGCGCCAGAGTTCGCCGCAGCCAGGTGCAACAACGAATTGAGAAATCAACGAGCACTGCGAGTAAAAAAGCGCGCGCCAAACAAAAAACGTGCGACGCACTTTTGAAGTGCGTCGCACGTAAACCAACTTATTTTGACAAGATTGTTAGCACACTCTCACGAGATCGAGCCAACCATCACAACGGTCGTGGGAGTGAGGCTTCCGCCCTGCGGCTCTACGGAGATACCCACGGCATCGTAACTGCCGACTGGCGCTGTTGCATTCACTTGCACCACCGCGCGGCCATCCTCACTCACCCCAAACACCTCCGCCGGGATCGCCTGTTGGCCTTTGATAAACCAGAATTGATAAGTCTGCCCGGCGGCCA
>Ga0247727_10019469_pt1 | contig 10513 bp, 5 predicted proteins | sample WisWelCaveWW1625_FD_202498 | JGI IMG/M metagenome (GOLD analysis project Ga0247727, IMG submission 202498) | Biofilm microbial communities from Wishing Well Cave, Virginia, United States - WW16-25 | ecosystem: Environmental > Aquatic > Deep subsurface > Groundwater > Cave microbial mat | place...
GATTTTGTTCAAACTCCGCCGGCAACATCCCTTCAGAAGAAATAAAAACGCGCCCAAACCTGTTGAGCAATCTGACCAATTCCTTTTTTCCATTGCTGGAAAAACCATGATGGCCGATATCATGGGTGGCGTCCCACGAAATAAACCGGATCACAAAAAAGACGTCTTTTTCTTGTAATCCCGCCTTGTGTAAAACCGTTGGGTCAGGTTGAAAATGGTCCGGATGCAGATACGCTAATTCGTGATACCCGCCGTGGCGCACATGCTTCGCGCCAAAATCACGTTCAAATGAAGTGGAAGAGGCGATCACACAAGCAAAAGGGGCGTATAAAATATGCTCTTTCCAGGTGGCCTCGGTATCGGCCAGTATCAGGGAAGGCGCCCCAAGATATTTGGCCACGTGAGCGCAGCGGATCGAGCCATGGCCGATCAATAAATCTGGATGGAAATCTTTGACCGCTTGATAAAGGTTGTAATCCAGGACAGAGACGCTTAAGACTTTACGGATAAACCCCTTTCCCGTACGGCCGACGGAGATGAAATCAAGACCGTAAGATCTTAACAATGGCTGCGCTATATCCTTTTCCGCCGCAGTGATGAGAACACGGTGACCATGCCCCCGCATCCGGACAATAAAATTCCTGAATAAATGGACATGCGCCGGATGTCCTATATCGACGACTATATTCATAATTGACGATCTTCAACACATTGTCAGATAAATTTTTGGTTATGCGCCCTTGAACGTCACCAAAATTGTGATTTCGCGAACCTGTCGCGTTTGGGCATATAATTGCGTCCGGCCGGACGCAATTTATCCCAAATTTTGCATGCACACACGAATTGCGTACAAAATTGTGCATGCAAAATTTGGGATTACCCAGCCTAAAGTGCTGAATCTACAAGAAAGTTCCTCCCTTCGGTCGGAACATCTTCTTTGCTGTATAGGAAAGGAACTTTCTAGCAGTTCGGAAGTTTTATACTTTCCTATACTGTAAAAAATTCATCCTGGCGGCCCTTTGGGTGGATTTTGCTTTGCAAAATCCGGGTTAATGATTACTTGCTCATCTCCATATCAAACCACATCCCGAAAAGCAAAAACTGAAGCCCTGTGATAATCGACAAGGCGCACAGGATGGATTTAGGACCTGTGGCTTGCCCCGCGAACAACTCACGGTAAATCAGATCCACCCCTAAGAGAAATCCAAAAGGAAGCAGAATGATCCCCAACAAATAGAAAAAAACAAGCGGATGGAAATCCATATAAATGTATTTGAAAAACATCCGCCAGAAAAATCCGCGCACGAGCATCGGCGAAACCTTCAAGGCATACTTCATTCCCTTGATTTGGGACTGGCGTTCTCCCTCCAGGTAAATCGGCGTCCGCGGCACATCCCGCACCTTCAAACCGTAGGCGTTAAGCCGGATCAGGAAGTCCATCGGGTAACCGTAACGTTTATAGGCCATGGTCCAGTCGACAATATCAATCGCGTTTTTTGTAATCGCCGTGTACCCGTCCACCACATCCATAATTTTATAATAACCCGAAGCCAGTTTGGTCAAAGCTGTAATCAAGATATTGCCGACAATGCGGATGCGCGGCATCTTCTTTCTGGTTTTATCCCAGACAAAAAAACGGTTGCCTTTCACATAATCGGCTTTGCCTTCGATCAAAGGGTCCAGAAACCTCTCCACCTCATCCAGCGACATCTGACTGTCGCCACCGACAACAACAGCGATATCATAACCGTCTTGAGATGACTTAAGGTATCCGGTGATAATGGCGCCGCCCGGGCCCTGGTTCTTTTCATGCCGGACCAGTTCAATACGTTTGTCCTCCTGGGCCATTTGACGCACCACCCGCGCCATCCCGTCAGGGCTGGCGTCATCAATAACATAGATATGATCAATTAAAACCGGGACATTCCCTAAGGTAGGCCGGATAAGCTTTTCTTCTCTGTAAGCGGGGATGACTAACGCGATTTTTTTATTTTTATACATTGCTGTGAGACATATCCAGACTCAGCGGATCACAAACCTTGCGCAAAGAAGAGGCGATTCGATACACCAGCCTGTCGGTTAACTCAGGGAAAATCGGCAGCGAAAGAATACGCGCGCTCAACCTCTCAGCCACGGGAAAACTCCCCTTGGAATATCCGAGATACTGATAAGCTTTTTGGAGATGGAGCGGGATCGGATAATGGATCCCCGTCATAATCCCCTCCTGGGCCAAGGCCTCTTTGACCTTGTCACGTTCGCGCGCGGCGATCACATACTGGTGGTAGACGTGGCGGGCATCATCCTGTTGCTGAGGAAGGCTCATATCCATCTTGGACAGAAGCCGATTATATTGGCAGGCGATCTGCCGGCGCCGATGGGTCCACTTAAGCAAGTATTTCAATTTAACGTTTAAGACAGCGGCCTGCAGCTCATCCATCCGGTAATTAAATCCCTCCCAGAGATGTTCGTATTTGCTGATACGCCCATGGTTGGCCAGCATACGCATCTTGGAGGCCAGCTCTTCATCATGGGTGACCACCATTCCAGCGTCACCATAAGCGCCGAGATTTTTCCCTGGATAAAAACTGAAACAAACCGCGTCTCCATACTGGCCGATAGGGCGGCCCTTGTAACTGGCCATATGCGCCTGGGCCGCGTCCACAATCACTTTCAGATCATATCTTTTGGCGATCGCCAGGATCGGGTCCATGTCACAAGGGCACCCGTAAAGATGCACAGGGATAATGGCTTTGGTTTTCCTGGTGATGGCCGCTTCGATCTTATTGACATCGATGGTGTAGGCCACAGGGTCAACATCGACAAACCGGACAGAGCCCCTTGCCTGTGTCACGGCTTCGGTGGTCGCGATGAAGGTGTTGGGAACGGTGATCACCTCTGCCCCAGGACCGATATGAAGCGCCGTCAGCGCTAAATGGAGGGCGGTCGTGCCGCTTGAGGTGGCCACCCCATAACGGCCTCCGGAAATCGCTGAAAAAGCGCCTTCAAATTTCTCGACCTCTTGGCCCTGGATGAACTCAGTATGATCAATCACCCTTTGAATGGCTTGGTTGATTTCGTTTCTGATGGAACTGTATTGGAGTTTAAGGTCAACTAGTGGGATCATTTGGATACTTATACTATGTACGCCAAGTTACCGGCCGCCAGTGACGGACAGTTTCTCGTTGTTCATTTCTGATAACCGGGAACCGGTCCTAGGGAACTCTTTGATCTTGATCTCTTCTCCCCCGCTTCTCATCGACGCCTGCGCCGCCTCAAGCACCTGGACCACCTTCAGGCCATTGATCCCGTCCGTTAAAACGTCCCCACCGTTAGCGACGCAGTCAATGAAGTGATCACACTCAACTTTCAAAGGTTCCTTGAAATCAATTTTAGGCAGGATAACATTTCCGGCCGATTTTATCAACTGGTATGTGCCGAAGTCCTCAAACCGGCCAAGGGAATCCGAAATATTTTGTTTCTTGATGCCTTTGTCATAAATCTGGACCTTGTTCGCCGCCGTATCGTCATAGACAATCATCTTTTCACTGCCCACCACCGAAATCTTCCTGACCTTACTTGGGTCCAGCCAACTGACATGGACATGCGCGATCACGTGGCCGGGAAATTTCAGCGTAAGAAAGACTATATCTTCAACCCCTTCCTGGATAAAACTGAAACCCCTGGCGGAAACGGATGCAGGGACAGTCCCCAGCAGATAAATCAAGATTGAAATATCATGAGGCGCCAAACTCCACAGGGCGTTAACATTTTTGCGCACGATCCCAAAATTCAATCTCTGGGAACTCAAGTAATATGGCTGGCCCAGTGTCCTTAAGTCAATATGGCGTTTAAGCTCGCGCACGGCGGCGTTATATTCAAAGGTATGTCCGACCATGAGCTTGCGGCCGTTACGCCGCGCCAGGCTGACAAGATCAAAAGCCTCTTCCACGTTCATGGCCAAAGGCTTCTCAACCAAAACATGCTTATGACGGCTCAACGCCTCTTTGGCTAACGGATAATGGGACAGAGGATCGGTCGCGATGACAATCGCGTCAGTCTTCTCCTTGAAAAGATCATCATAATCAGCGGTCACCGGGATATTGGGAAATTTCTGCTGGATGTACTCACGGCGCTGGCTGTCCAGCTCCGCGACGCCAATGACGCGGCAACGCGGGTTATCACAGAAACTCCGTAACAGATTGGGTCCCCAATATCCGCAGCCGACAAGACCAACGTTGATCATGAATTAATTTAAGTTGATGGCTCCAGACGGGAGTTAACCCCACCACCAACATCTCCTGAATTTTATACCGATTTAATATGAACTTCCGCGGGTAGATAATTAATGATCAGATCTTTTAAATCCATCTTCTTACTGGCATTATCGATATCAATGCCCACCAATACTCCCTGGCTATCATAATCCAGAACAACCCCTGGAGATATCTCTCTGCTTTCACTGCTTGTTTTAGATGACAAATCAATATATAAAGAATCCGTTTCCGAGTAATAATTTAACTTCATAATATAAACCTCCTGTCAAAAAATGCATTATGAATGGTCAATCGATCCTCAAGAGTAATCACTCGAAGAATTTTATCTTTCTGTTCATCAACGATTCCCCAGAAACGCCAGCGATTATCTTCCTGCCTCTCCTCTTTTAACGGATATTTTATGACATGGATACACCAATCTCTTTTAAGATATGGCCGTTTGCGCAAAACTTCGTTTTCAAAATATGCGGTGAACCCATAGATTGCCATACTTAACCATATTTCTCAAATTGTGATAGTAGCGTGACCGCGCTTTTGAAAAGACGTGGTATGGAAATTCAGAAAAATCTGTTAACAAGATAACATTTAGGAAAGGAGAAAGGAAGGATTTTCGAGGATTTTTTGTTCCTTGGGGTTACGGCGTCTCTTGCCGTTTCAAGGGATTGTTTTCATCATCCCACGCGCCGTGGTTGTTCTGGATATACGCGCGCGTCCGATTCAATTCAATTTCATTGCGGACAACCCGATCATATTCACCCATGGATTCCGATTCATTGTTTCGGGCAGGGGTAAACCCCACTTTAGTGATAAGGGATAAGCGATAAGTGATATCATGCCAAAATCCTTTGCCTAAGACTTTTGATCATACTGGTTAACATTCGACTGATCTCACATGCCTCATCATACAATTCATCAAAAATTTCCTTTGAACAATAAAACAAATCTCGACTCAGAAGCAGATGATATTTTGTTTCCTCCAATGACGCCACCGCTATATCCAGATACCGAATGAATTCCCTGGTCCCTTTCCTGTGCCCTTCGGCTATGTTGGCGCAGACTGAAACGGCTGATCTTCGTATCTGGCTCACAAGCCCGTATTGTTCCTCTTTCGGAAAGCGGATGGTCGTTCTGTAAACAGCCAGTGTTAATCGATGCCCCCTCTTCCACACATCCAAATCTTCAAAATTTCTTATTTCCACAACTCCCTCCTCTTTTTTAGGGGAAATCGAGCTGTGGGGGTTTTGTATCCCTTATCCCTTATCACTTATCCCTAAAATCTCTCCGTCAAATCTGCCCCGTTTATCCATATAACTCAAATCATTCCCGCGGCCATCTTCATCCTGGGCCGTGTCAAACGGTGTCCCCCCATCCCCCAACCCCAAATACACCGGTAGGCTGACAGTGATGGGCGTGATCTGAATAATGACAGGGAGGAACCCTTCGATATGCATCTGTTCGATGGGCTGCTGCCAGACAGGAAACGGCACGCCGTTTCCGTCGCGCTTGATCTGCAGGTCCAAAAGGGCGGGGTTAAGATCGATACCGCCAAGGGGTTCTGGAGCTAACGCAGCTGAATCCGCAGGTATATAATTTTGAATAGCATCTCGGATGTCTATGATTGAAGTAGGCTTTTGCCAAACCTTAACAACATTCCCGGGTTTATCATTTAAAATCCTTTCTGTTCCTGCTGCTAATACAAAAACAGGTAAATTAGAAAACGCGTTATCTAGTGATCTAATGAAAGGTATAATGTCCCCTGATTGAAGCTTTAACTCCGTTAAAACAGCATCAACATGCCTATTCTGGATGATTTCTTTGGCTTGCTCTTCTCTTGTAGCCACCACGATATTATAATTTTTCAAAGCGTCCCTTACCTCTTCCCCCAACTTTTTATCAGAATCAATATAAAGAATCGTCGGTTTTCGCTTAAGCGCCGATTGAACAGATGTTGCTACGTCCTCTTCTCCCGCTCCCTTTGAAATAATTTCATGAATATAGCCTGGTTTAAATTCACCTAAATCCTCCATAGCGCTGGCTGAAAAAACAATGATCCTGGCCCCGGGAACCACCGCATGGTAGGCCTGAAGCAATTCCTTTCCTGCCAAAGCTCCCTCCGCTTTATTTAATCTCAGATCTGTCACAATCACGCCAACCGGATTTGCCTTTAGAAACGCAATGGCCTCCTCCCCAGTTTTAACAACATGAACCGCATAACCTTGCTGCCGCTTTAACAACATACTCATGGTTGCTCTAATGGTCGGGTCATCCTCCACCACCAGGACAGTCTTCCTGGCCGTCATAGCGGAATCTGGAGAAGCAAGATTCTTGAACACAATAATATCCGTAATCTGATTATTAGAAATACCTACTGTACTTCTCTTGGAAGAAAAAATATGACCGGACAAATTCATATGAACCACGGATCCATCAGCACTGTAAAACGGCCCAAAGGTGACTTTGTCCGAAGCGATTCCATCCTTTTTTTCACGAATAATAATATAATCTCCCGGCTGAGCCTCAAAATCCTGTAACGTCTCTCCTTTATACCGTTGAACAGCCTCTCTTCCAACCTCAAGCGCCTGGGTCATTTTCTCCAGAAATTGAACATCAGCGGCATTGGCTGAAGGACTTTCTCGCAGTGCCCGCAAAATAATTTCCGCTTCCTGCCTGTGATCGGAGCTGATCGCTCCCATGAAAGGCCAAACACCCCTGGCCCCCATATTACCCGCCCGTATAAAAGTAACATCCCAACTGAAAAATGTTAAAAATTTTCTTTCGTCACCTGTCTCATCATCCAAAATGATCACACTCTCTTGTCCTTTTGGGCCTTCCAGCCTTTTAAAAATCCCTGTTATCTCTGGACTAGCTGAGCTATATCCTATCCGGACCATATCCCCCTCCACGATTCTTCCCAGATGAATGTCGGAAACGATTCTGGCAAAAACTTGTTCCTTGGTGAAATTTTCCGTTGGAGCAAAATCCAGCTTTTGTAATGCCAGGCCGGTGGCGCCGTCCATAATGGCGTGAATCAATTCCTTTGGTTCCCCTTTGGAAAGAATGGTATGGACAGAAGGGATCAAATCAGGGTCTAACTCCTCAGGCGTTGTCGATAAAACCACCACAGGAGTTGTCTTATACTTTTCTTCTTGCGTTAATTGTCTTATAAGTTGATTGCCATCCATTGGCTTACCCTTCATTTGCAAATCCGTGATGATAAGATCAACTGAACCCCGCTCCGTTAATTTCTCAAACGCCTCCCTACCGTCCCCAGCCTCAATCACCTCATATCCCCATAGCCTAAAAGAATTGGCTGCATCCGCTCGTTGATCATCGGTATCCTCAACAAGCAAAACGGTCGGAACCCTTTTGGCCGTCGTCATGGCGCGGTCCTTCTTGCCTGATTGATCAACAGAAAGGCTGCCGGGGCTTAAATATTTCAAATCCTTACCGTCCGCGGCCATGGCTTTATCCATCTTCAAGTAATCAGGAAAATTGCCATTAAATGTGGTGATTGCTTTTACCTCCCTAAACGACCCAATTCTTTTTTGAACATATTGATCCCACATTTCCTCAGGAACTACCTCTTTATTGGATTCAATCAATTTCATACTATTTTCCAATAATAAAATGTCCCTAGCTTCCTTATACATGCCTTCAAGTTTATAATATTCCTTTGTCCTTTCCCCCTCAATTTGATACCAATCCCAAAGATCAAGAAATGATACTCCCCGCGAAACGCCTTTCAACCAATCAATCCCCACAATGATCTTCTGAATCACTCCCGCCTCTATTCCATAAGCGGCGTAATTAGCCTTGCTCTCCAACGCATCCACGATATCAAACGGCGTGGCCAGAAAATAAAATTCGGGACCAATCTCATCCATATACCTAAGAAATTCCCGTTTTGTTCTTTCCAGCAATGGGCTGGGCTGCTTTCCCATACTTTTGAGATCACCCAAGACTAAATGTCCATGAATATCAGTAAAAAATTGCCCTTGCTGAAATTGATTCAATCTTAAAACTTCTCCAACAAGTCGCATGACCGAATAATAGGACTCGCTTGTGCTGAATTGTCCGATATCCAAAGGGGCATCCATGTAAATAAGAGGTTGTCCATGATGGCCCCTGGCCTCATCAGAAAGCGTGGTCATAAGATAATTTTCGGGAGCATCATTACCGGCAAGCTTTTTCGCCAGATCTCTTTGACCTTCGCCAAATTTATTGCTTAACATGTTTGCATTGATTTGATTCGGTTTCATCCCTGGGAAAAACTTTTTCATAATCTCTTCCGTGAGATAGTCACCGACTCCACCATTTTTTGGCCAAACCACTTTTAAAAACGGGATAAACATCTCCGCGCTCTGATTATCTCCCCCTTGAGAATGCCGAACAAGAAGTCCCAATTCTCCCTTCCCGAAATTTTCTATCTTTTTCGCGAGAAAAACATAAGTGGGCCCTAACTCGGAAAGCACGCGATCAAGATAATATCTCTCACTGGTGCCGATCCCAAGCAATTTATCGAACGTAACCAAAGTATCAATAAATTCATCCATACTTCCTATAGCTAGCGCCATAAACTCAACAGATTTTGGAAATCTCATAATCATATCAACTAATCTTTTATCAAAACCCTTCAACGAATATCCCGTTGTCCCTTTGGGTAATCCGGTGATCATCGCTGAATCCATCTGCCCTGACGCGGATAATTCATTGGCCCTGGAAACAATTTCCATAAGCAACTCTTGAACCGCGTGGATATTTCTTAGCCAAAGATTAAACTTCATAATAAAAACGGTTTGTTCAGAATGAAAGTTTGCCGCTGTCACGCCTTTCAGACCGAATCCAGGAATAGGAAAACCTCCTCCCAAGTTTTCCCTTAGCCCAAGCCACTGCCCCAAACCCAAAAATCCCTGATATAACTCAAACAATTGTGTCGGCCTGGCTTGCTTAATTCTGGTCTTAAAATGTTCCAACACCCGTGGCTGCAGTATCGTCCGCACCATTGTCCAGTTTGCCTGATGAGATCCTTCAACGTCCTCCGGCACAGCAGCCGTCATGGCCCCATCGGCTTTCTTGCCAATCTTTGTCCCCACGAAGCTATGAATAGCAACCTCAAGAGGGCCATTTTCCCAAGCCTGTTCATAATTCTTTTTAGCGACACTATCCCTCAAAGACTTTAATTCAACAATAAAGGCCCGCAATTGAGTCTTCAAATCTCCTTTGGCGTTCAAAGCTTCCAGGATTTCCCCAATAGCCCCACCAGCGTATTTAGCGAGACTATCTGTCACTTCTTTTAAACCCTCTTCTTTTTCCAATGAAGGCAACGCGCGTTCCTCAAGAAAATGAAGCATGAGCTCAGGAAACGTGGCGGCATTCAATATGGAATCATTCTCCAAGATAAAACCGGCATAATCATCCCGTTGTAATTGGTATGGCGTAACTTCGTACTGCATTTGAATTCCATTTTTTTCAAATTTTTCTCGAATGAAATCAACTGTCACCGGTTCAGGAAACGCTTTGTCCCGACTTTCTTTCACCCATCGACTCGGTTGTCCATTGATCGATCCATTAACCTCGTTAATCATTTTTCCTACCGGCCATCCTTGCCGTTCCAATATTTTCAATCCTTCAAGAATATCTGGCAGCGCGGTTTTAGGCATTTCCTGAAATAGAGTATCAAACCCGATCGTCCCAGCCGGTCGGTTCTGCTTGAGCCCCCCCGAATTTATAATGACCTGTCCGCCTTCCCGCAATGCCTGCCCGGACATCCTGGCGGTCTGCTCAACCCCCTGAGGGAAATACAAATGGATTCCATGAAAAATAGAAATGAGATCAACTTCTCCCGGGTTAACAATCCCCAAAGCCAGCGGATCTCCAAAATTACGCTGGGAATCAAATCTCAAAATATGATGATCTGTCTTTAACGCGGCCCGCGTTAAATCTCGGAACAACCTGCTGTTAATTAATTTAACTATGTTGTAAACCATCAAATCATTGCCCCACGCGGTATTGACATCCGTCATTGAAATTCGGCCAATCTGTATATTTTGTCTAACAAGTTCTTGGGCAATCAATTCAGAACCCTTACCACTCCCAGATGACAGCTCAAGAATAACAGCATTTTGTCCTCTTTCTTTCAATCGATTAAAATTAATCATTTTTATAACCAACGCGATCGTTTTTTCATTCCATAATTTTTCAGCGGAATGGAGCGCGTAACGGAGGCCCCCTGAATCAGG
>Ga0247727_10019470_pt1 | contig 10513 bp, 10 predicted proteins | sample WisWelCaveWW1625_FD_202498 | JGI IMG/M metagenome (GOLD analysis project Ga0247727, IMG submission 202498) | Biofilm microbial communities from Wishing Well Cave, Virginia, United States - WW16-25 | ecosystem: Environmental > Aquatic > Deep subsurface > Groundwater > Cave microbial mat | place...
CTCTTGCGCTCGTTTAAGCTTCCGGAAGGAAAATTTCCCCCATTGACATCTTAATCCAATAGCTTTCGCGCATCGAATAATTTTTTGCCTGGTTATTCCATTGAGACAGCCACAATGAACCGATGGAGTGCATAAAATATTTTCCTTTATAAAAAAAATATTCGTCCGCGTTCCTTCAACAAGATGTTTATCCTTGTTCAACAACAACGCCTCATCAAACCCCAAACGTTTGGCTTCTAAATAAGATTCGCGAAATATCCGATAATCCATTGATTTGATATGAGAAAATCTTGTTCTGTTTCTAATTCGTTTGGCTATCATCACATGAAACCCTGTCTGATATTTCTCTTTGGATGGGCCTCCTTGAGGTTGACAAATGATGGATTTTCTAAGGGTTTTTTTCTCTTCCCATACGCTCAAACGGATACGAGCATTCTTAAGACCATTTACGGACAACAATTCCCCTATTAATCTCAATAAATCTGACTCAACCCAGGGTATAGAAAATTTATACGACCTTAACCCTCTTTGCATTCTTTGAAGATGATCGAAAAAATCCACTACCCTTCCATCACAACTACGCATCGTTTCAAAGATGCCGCGACCTTTAAGAACCCCAGGGGCCAATTGATCCAGATCTTCCTTGAGAAATCTCTGAAAATTTCCATCAAGATAAATTGTTAAATAACTCATCGGGCCCGCGTTTATCGGCTTGAAGAAGTTTGGGGTTGACCACGGTAGACTTTGGAGACCTCGTTCTTTAAACACATACGAATGGCTCTTGCTTTGATCAATGTCTCTTCATATTCATCTTCCGGAATCGAATCCGCCACAATCCCGCTTCCTACCTGGAAATAAAGTTGATCGTCCGTTGCCAATAATGTCCTGATTAAAATATTCCAATCCATATCCCCGCAAAAATCGATATACCCCATAGACCCGGTGTACATGGCCCGCCGCGTGGGTTCTAGCCGCTCAATGATCTCCATCGCCCTTATCTTGGGGCACCCCGTCACTGACCCCCCTGGAAAACAAGCCCTCAGCAGATCAAAACAATCCTGATCTTTTCTTAATAATCCCTCCACGGTGGATGTGGCCTGAAAAACTGTCTGATATTGCTCTATGGATCGCATCTGCCGAACCTTAACAGTCCCATACTCGCAAACGCGCCCCAGATCATTTCGTTCCAAATCCGTAATCATCAACAATTCAGCTATTTCCTTTTGACTTGCCATCATTTCCTCTTTAAGTCGGTCATCATCGACTTTACTGGCTCCCCGCGGCCGTGTCCCCTTCATGGGCCGGGTTTGCACCTGCCGATTATTTAAACGCAAAAAACTTTCGGGGGAACTGCTAATAATCTGAAAATCCCCACAATCCATATAACCCGCAAACGATGACGGAGAAACCGATCTTAAAGACTTATAAATATTCATCGGGTCTAAACCAGAGCTACCGATTTCCAAAGCAAATCTCTGGGACAAATTGACTTGATAGATATCCCCGGCCTGAATATGATCTAAAGCTTTTCTAAGAGCCGCCAGATAACCTTCCTTAGTAAAATTACACTTCAGAGGCAATTCTTCTGCAGCAGCGAATACCCCATCCCCAGATTCCTTCGAATCAGACCCATTTAAAACATAACATTTAATACGATCCTCCACCCATTTTAACCTCTCCATGGCCCTCAATTTTCTATAATGACCTTTCTTCTCAGGTAAACCGCTCGATGTAATAATGAGCTTCCCTGTAAAATGATCGATTGTCATAACGCAGTCGTAAAAACCAAACACACAATGAGGAAGACAAAGATCATCCTGAGATAAGAGAGGTATATTTTCCAAATACAACCCGTGGTCATATCCCAAGAAACCGGCGATCCCGGCTCCAAACGGCGCTTCTTCTTGCCATCTTTCCGACTTAAACAATGAAAATTTTTCCTTCAATGAAGATAGAAGATCTGTCTCGTCAGAAACAAAAAGATCAAAAGGATCAAACCCTAAAATTGAATAACGTCCATAGCATGGATGTTTTAAACTGCTGTCTAAGAAAAATAAATACGGCTCCCCATGAAACAGATTGAATAGGTCCATGGCCTCCGCCTTAAAATCATAACTTTTAGAAATAAACCCGTTCATTTCCATTTGATGAAAACACGGTTAAGGATGTCTCTGCTGTTATTCAACCACTGATATGTATCAATTAAAATATCATCCAGACCTTTTTTGGGGGTCCATCCGGTTTCCTGACAAATACGGGAATTATCCGTGATATAAATACGCACATCCGCCTTTCGTTCTTCCAAAACAGAATTAATGGCCATCCGTTTCCCAGTTATCTCTGAAACCTGTTCAGTTAATTCCAGCAAAGAAAATGAATTAGCCCTGCCTCCTCCCGCGTTAAATACTTTTCCATTGAGTTCATCCAGATGTTCAAGCTCATATAAAACGAGTTCACAGACGTCATCCACATGAAGGGCGTCACGGAGCTGTTTACCAGTTCCGTTATACCCAATATAACTCAACGGCCCGCCTAAAATATGCCGGGCTATCCAAAAACCAATAATCCCCTGGTCCACCTTTCCCATTTGCCAGGGACCCGCCACAATACCCAACCGATTTATAACGCCTTTCAAAGAAAACATATCCAGATATTCAATAACCATCTGCTCAGAACATAATTTGGTTGCCCCATAAAGTGACCGGACACCTGCCAAAGGAAAATCTTCGGTAATGCCCTTATAACTGCCTCCGGGAAACTCTGAATTCTTTCGCCAGTCAAACCGCGTTGGCAACTCTTCAAAAGGGATACGATTCACCGGCTCGATAGGATAAACCCGACTTGTTGATAAAAATACAAAACCCGACTGGTCACGTTTCGCGAGTTCCAGACAATTCACGGTTCCAAAAAGATTGGTATCAATGGTATATTGTGGGTCATCATAAGCGGCTAAAACAGATGGTTCCGCGCAACATTCTAAGATGACGTCAATTTTAGGTAAAGTTAACAATTGCTTTCTATCACGGATATCCCCTTTAATAAATTGAATCCCCGCGTCTTCTAACCGCGCCACATTAAACCCGGAACCTTCCCGGATGAGGTTATCCAGACAAATAATATTATCATCCCATAGTTTTTCTTTAAGAAAAATGGCCAGGTTTGAACCGATAAAACCGACCCCTCCCGTGATTAGAACATTTCTTCTCATAATGGATACTTTAGGTTCAGGTCTCGTTCATCATTTAGGATTTGGTGTTTGTGTATTGGGATTTTCTAAAAATTTCTCATTCTTTTTATAATCTCCACCGCACAATAATTTCTCCAAAAACACATAAAGAATGATAAAAAGATACCGGCTGCCCATTTCCTGTATTTTTAATTTTGAGACACCCCTTTTGCGCTCGGACCAATTTGTTGGAATAATAACGTAATTGTAACCACGGACGATGGCCTTTAATGGTAGTTCAACTGTAATATTAAAATGTCGGGATAAGACAGGTTTAATTCCCTCAACCGATTGACGGGAATAACACTTAAAAGCATTGGTGATATCATTGTACGGAATTCCAAATAATACCTTAATAAACGTATTGACCAAACGATTAATAATATATTTTAAAAGCGGATACCCTTCAACCTTTGCTCCATTGATCCATCGCGTCCCGAAACAACAATCAACCCCTTCTTGCAGTTTTCGAACATAACGAATCATGTCTGCGGGGTCATCTGAAGCGTCAGCCATGGCAATAATCACCATATCTCCCCGGTAACTTTCAAGCCCTTTCTTAATGGCATTACCAAACCCGTATGGCGCGTGATTTCGTATAATTCGAACCCCATGGTCTTGATCAGAAATCGTTTTGACCACTTTTCCTGTCCCATCCGTACTGCCATCGTTAACGACAATAATATCGTAATCAATCAATTCTTTCTTGAATTCGCTACGGATACATTCAATGGTGGAAGCAATGTTTTTAGATTCGTTCTTGGCGGGAATGATGATGGAAACAAGGCTCATGATCCAATTTCTTTCATGTTATTCACCTATAAATTGCAAAATAAATTCTCTATTCCTTGGCCGATTGTCAAAATCTATAAATATACTGCCTTACCTCAGAATTGCGAAAAATTGTAACAAAGTTAGCTGACACGACCCCCCAAAGCAATTTCCTTATCGGGAGTTAATACCGCCAGCCCATTTTCATCGGACGCGGCCAGCAGCATCCCTTGAGATGTCTCTCCTCGTATTGTTGCCGGTTCTAAATTCTTTATAATCACAACCCGTTTGCCAATAAGCTCCTGTGGGCTATAGGCTTTACGAATTCCGGCCACGAGTTGACGTTCTTCATGACCAAGATCAATCTTTAAAACGTATAAACGATCGGCATTGGGATGCTCACGAACCTCCTTAATCTGGGCAACACACAATTCCAACTTCCTAAAATCATCGATGGTAACCATACGTTATCCTTTCTATACCCCTCCAACGTAACAGGTTGACAAAAATTCGCAATCCTGAGTAGATGGATAAATCCAGATTTACGACCGCGCACAGTATAACATAACAGGCTAATGATGAAAAGCGCTCCTTATTCCTTCCAGATTTGTACAACTGTTAATAATCTAGGAACCAAAGTACTGCCTTCTTCTAATCGCAATCCTGAGGAAAGGCAGTATATTTGTTTTATATATAGATTTATTTTGTTAGACTGGATCAGTTTCTTTTGTGATAAACCCAAATTTTGCCTGTCCTGGCCGACAGGCCAGGGCGTTGTAAAATCCGCCCGTGAATCAACCCACTCTACCCAGGATTATGAATATGCCTAAACAAACCGTAAGCAAAGATTTCCTTTTCAAATTAGTATGCGCGGCCATCTTTTTTGGTACGGGAGCATATATCTTTTCCCCTTTCGTGGATTATCAGATGGCTTTATCCAATGGAGACCATGGCCTTATTTTGTACGCCTCGGAAGCTGTATCGCGAGGTGACCAGCCTTATCACGACTTTCATTATTTCTACGGCCCGTTAATGCCATATTACTACAGCCTCTTTTTCAAAATTTTCGGTACCAACATCCCGAGTATCCTTATGGGAAAACTTTTGTTGGATATCCTCAATGGGGCATTGATTTTTTTAACGCTTCGAATGTTCATCCCTTCCCCGCTGTCATGGGTCGCCGCCATCTGGTTCTGGGTCAACCAAGTCGAATTCTTTTATACATACAATCATGTCGGTATCACCACGACCTCTTTAGCCATATTATATTGCCTGGCCTTATATATCCGCTCCCAACGGATGAAATTTCTCTATTACGGACTCTTATTGGTGGTCATCGCGTCATTCATAAAACTGAACTTTGGATTCTGCGCTCTAGCCGGCCTCATTCTGTCTGTCCCTTTCATTGATTACTTTAAGCGTGTTGATTTACTTTCATCAAACAAAAAACTTTTTTATATAACCGCCATTTTTATCCTTCCCGCGCTCATCATCCTTGGAAACTGGCTTACCGTTTGGGGCCTGCCTTTTTATGTGATTAAACAATGCTTCCAGTACTTCGGCAACGATGCCCCCGCGGCCTATTATCCAAGCATAATCGATAACATCAAAAATCTGGGTTCATCACTGATATATCTCATTCTCTCAAAATGGCACAGCCAATTTTTTTGTATCATCATTTTTGCTTTAGCCCTATCCAATATCCACTATATCAAACAAAAAAAATCCACTAACGACCGTTTTAAAGACATGTTCCTCTTGGCAGGGGCCCTCATCCTATTTATGATTCTGTATCTGCACGAATACATTATTAGCGGCATTGTCTTTCGCTCCTTTTATTCAATCCCTTTTATCTTCATCTTCCTGTTCTTAATCATCGGCCTTTTCATGCATAACACCGCCAGATATGTCCGGATAGCCGTTTCCTCCGTGATCCTGTTTATTGCCCTATTTCAATTCAGCCTCCGGCTGGATCACATAAAAATGTTCTTGCATCCCTGGCATTATCTTCCCCAGAAAAATGCCAAAATATTCGTAGGCAATTCTCCCAGATGGGTATTGACGGTCCATCAAACCCTTGATTATCTTGAAAAACATCTGACCAAATCCGAATTATTTTTCGCGCTCCCCTATGATCCCCTTTACTATTTTCTTGCTGACAAACGCAGCCCTACGCGTCAACTTGTATTCTTTCACTTCACGGGTATCCCTGAAAAACAAGAACGGGAAATAATTAATGAACTGGAAAATCAGCATATCAATTGGATAGTGGTCACCAACCGGATCATTTCCAGTGATCCGGGATTGGGAACGTTTGGTGTCACTCATTGCCAACTCCTCAATCAATACATCAATAACCATTTTGAAATACAGGCCCAATTTGGGGATTGGGACATAGAACCAGGATGGATAGGACCGCATGGAGTACGGATCCTAAAAAGGATTTCTGATTAGCGGGGTTATCGTCTTGATTTCGCGAAGCGATTGCGTTTGGGTATTATACTACTGCCTCGTTACCAAAATTATGATGCCATTCCTTAAGATTAACGAGGCATAATGCTTTGTACAACTGTTAATAATCTAGGAACCAAAGTACTGCCTTCTCCTTTTCGCAATCCTGAGGTAAGGCAGTATAATGTTCAACATGCCTTGGAAAGTATATGATCTTCCGCCTGCGCAACAGTACAGTTTTGAATTCCGAGGCTGTCAACCCACGAAGCAACCTTGATTCTGTCTGAAAAAACATAAAAATTTTTATTCATGATAAAGAATCAACCGACCTTTGAAGCCATACTTAATATTTCCTTAACACAACTATCCCCACACAACTACCAGGCTGGATTGACAGATAGATGGCTTATTATATACTTAATGCGATGTATAAAACATCAAGCATTACAAAATAAGGGGTCTATGGTTAAAACATCTTATTCCAAGAAAATCGCCTTTAGCGATAACCTTTTAGAAATTTCTAGCCATTTAGGAAATTTTTATAATTTCCTAAAAAATAAAAAACGCTCCTTTATGACAAAAGATAATAAGGGGGACCTCTCTAACCATATGGCTTATAAATTCTTACATTACATTAAAAGACATGAGTGGCCCTGGCGGTATCGTTGGATACCGATTTTTTTTGTCGGTTTGTTTTATAATCCGGTAGTGTGTTTTAAATGTCTGTGGCCTCTCATCCGCGGTGAAATGTTCAAACCCGCTTTTCGCCTTCAGTTATTCGGTCGTGAGATGCTTAAAGACGCGCTTGAAGCTTGTAAAACCGCGGGATTCGCGCCTTTCTTGGCTTACGGGACTTTACTGGGATATTATCGTGATCACGGATTTATCAAGACGGATAATGATATCGACCTTGGCCTGCTGGAAAAGGATGCGGACAAATTGCCGGCCCTTACAGCTGAAATGATCAAAAAAGGTTATATTGTCTTAAAAAGAACCCCAACGGAACTGTTATTTCGGAAGAAAAAACACCATAAACTCCTGATCGAGTTTTGCATATATTGTCCGCACAAAAATACTTCGAATGTATATCATTGTATTCATTCTGAAGAAAAGGATGAACTAAACATTCATGTTTATCCAGAGAACATTTTTAACAAGCTTGAAAAAGCCCGCTTTTTAAATTTTAACGTCTTGATCCCTGAAAATGCTGAAGCGTACCTTGTCCTCACTTACGGAGAGGGCTGGAAGATTCCGACACCTGCCCAAGAGGCCAAAACTTCTTATTTCAAACAGGATTTGAAAAAAATTTACCCAAACATGATCATCATCGCCAAAAAAAAACTTAACAATAATGATTTTCATTAACCCTCAGGAAGTCCTATGCAGGTAGTCATTCTGGCTGCCGGTGTGGGACGGCGTTTATCACCTCTGACCAATAACGTCCCAAAATGCCTGGTTGAAGTCAACGGTACCCCGATCATTGTCCAAACGCTTGACGCTTTGACAAAATATAATCTCAACCGGATCATTATTATCATCGGCCATTTGGGCTCTCAAGTTAAAAAGAGATTGGGCAAAGAATATAACGGCGTCCCTATCACCTATATTGAAAATCATGTTTATAGCAAAACAAATAATATATATTCTCTCTGGTTGGCCCGCAACTTCCTGAACCAGGATACGATCTTGATGGAATGCGATATCTTCTTTGAGCCAAAAGTAATTAAAAAACTCTTTCAAAAACGCAAAAATATAACACTCGTTGACAAATTTCTTCCATTTATGGATGGGACATTCGTTGAAGTCACAAAGGACATGAAGATCTCCCGGATGGTCCCGGCGCGTGACCAGACAGAGGGCTGCAACTACTCAGATAAATATAAGACGCTGAATATTTATTCCCTGACAAAAAAATATCTTCAGGAAGTTTTTGTCCCCAGCCTTTCGTTATATATCAAAACACACAGCCACAACCAGTATTATGAACTAATCCTGGGCGCTTTGATTTATCTGGGGAACACCAGCATCAGCGCGGTAGACGTCGGTGGATCCAAGTGGGCGGAGGTCGATGATTTTGTTGATTTGGAAAGGGCCGAAGCCATGTTCATAAACATGGCCCAACTCTTTAAAAAAGTGGATCGTGCCTATGGAGGCTACTGGCGGTATGATTTAATGTCCTGTTGGGTCGAGACAAATTCCAAATACTTGGCGATCGGAAATGGCGCCTGCGAAATCATATCCATCCTGAAACGCGAAATCGTCAGGAAAATCACGTTTGCCGTACCGTCATTTAATGAATATGAAGCCCATCTTGAAAAGGATCAAATCAATTACTATACATCTGGTTCTCCCGATTTCTCGATCGATGTGGACAAGTTTATTGCTTCAGTAAAAAAGTCAGACAGCAACGCGGCACTAATCATCAACCCTGATATCCCTTCAGCCCAGTTTCTCAAACCTTCGTTGATCAGGTATCTTGCCAAGAAACTTTCACATCTGGACGCTTTGATCGTGGATGAATCGTTCATTGATTTTGCCTTTTCCGGGAAAAATGTTTCTATGATGCCTCAGCTTGAAAACTTAAAAAATCTGATCATCGTGCGCAGTTTAAGCAAAGACGTGGGGATCCCCGGCATCAGGCTCGGTTTTGCCGCCTCGGCCAATAAAGATATGATCGCTTTGATCAACACACAGATGCCCATATGGAACATCAATTCAGTAGCCGAGTATTGTTTAAGCATTTTGCCAAAATACAGACAGGAATATCGCAAGGCCTGCGCCAGAGTCATCGAAGACCGCGATTATTTTTATTCCAAACTGGTGAGGATCCCGGGGATCAAGGTTTATCCATCTTCAGCAAATTTTATGTTTGTCGAACTGAAAAACGGAGTCAAAAGCGACTCGTTAAAAAAACACATGTTTATCCACGCGAACATGCTCATCAAGGATTGCAGCAACAAAAGGGGTCTGCGGGATAGAAAGTTTATCAGGATCTCCGTACGGGCCAAAGAAGACATCGATGCCTTCTTACCGGAATTTGTAGCCTCTTTAAAAAGCCTGGCGCAAGGAGAGAACATGAAAATGGTCTCTTGAGTTGGTCTTCTAAAACCTTGCTCCGAAAGTACAAGCCCTCCACAACAAGTTAAATTCCCTAAAAGTTAAACGCTCCCAAAAGTTTTGGGAGCGTTTATACAATAAAAATGATAACTGGCGGGGCCGACGAGATTTGAACTCGCGATCTTCAGCGTGACAAGCTGACATGTTTACCGGACTACACCACGGCCCCAAAAGAGAAAATAAATTATGCAAAATACTAACAAATTTCCATGATGAATTCAATAAATTATTTCAGACTTCTTTCGATGCTGACATTGACTATTAAATGGGTGGTGGAGGGCTCGAACCCTCAAACATGTGAATCATACGTCAACACCCATTTCTCTAAAATATTAAATTGAGGTAACTGGCCCCGCACTAACACAAAAAAATAAATGGGGAATGGAGGGATCGAACCCCCGACCTTCTGAATGTAAGTCAGACGCTCTAACCATCTGAGCTAATTCCCCAATAGAATCCTTTGGCGCAGATGCTCTAACCAACTGCACCGGCTTTCCTTAAATTTAACATTTAGGAAAGTTGGTGCTGAGCTAACCGCCCATCCATTAACAGAACAATTTTTTAACCCACCATTTTACCAATCAACCCTAAAGCAAAAACCATCACGAAAATAGCCACAGACTCAATAATCCCTAAAGCGGCAATATAATTTGTAAAACCTTTATCTGATTCTCCCATAGCATCAGCCGCAGCAGCCCCGATCTTTCCTTGAATATAAGCGCTAAGTCCGATCACCATCCCGGCCAAGGCCCCAAGAACCCAAAAATAAGTCCCTTTGGTCACCACCTCCGCCATTTTATTCATCAAAATCATCCCATAAAACGTCTGTGACAAAGGAGCCCCGATAAACGCCAGTAACGGGATAAACGGCGCCGGCTTATTACGAACAAAACCCTTTTTCCAGGCGCCTACGGCCGATAACCCGGCGGCCATAACCCCCAGACAAGA
>Ga0247727_10019471_pt1 | contig 10512 bp, 2 predicted proteins | sample WisWelCaveWW1625_FD_202498 | JGI IMG/M metagenome (GOLD analysis project Ga0247727, IMG submission 202498) | Biofilm microbial communities from Wishing Well Cave, Virginia, United States - WW16-25 | ecosystem: Environmental > Aquatic > Deep subsurface > Groundwater > Cave microbial mat | place...
ATCCCCTTCTTCACCTGCGAAGAGCCCTTTACGTGCACCTGTCCGGTGGGCGAGGCCTGCGACCGCGAGCGCGTGGGCTACACCACGCAGATCGGGATGAACCTCGTCACCGCCCGCTCCGGCTCGGCCGAGGTTTCGGAGCCTTTCACGAGCTTCGGCTACCCCGAGCGGCCTCCGGCCCCGGGGGTGCCCGGAGCAATCCTGGTGTTCGTGCGCCTCGCCAAGCCGCCCGTCTACAACCTGGTCAACCTGACGGTCGTCGACCGCATGGCGCTCGCCGTCGAGGACCGGCACGGGAACCCGATCTCGAACGTACGCATGAGCGTCTCGTTCGAGGGACCGCCCAAGCTGAGCACGCCGGTCCCCGGCGTGAGCCTCATGCGCCCGGCCACGACGACTCCGGGACACGTGCTTCGCGAGCGCGACTACGCGCGCTGCCTCGAGACGACGCCGTCCGTCGTCTGGGGCCAGTGCCCGGGCGAGGCGGAGAGCGTCGTCGTCGCCTCGTCGAGCCGGGGCGCGTCGGTCTACCCGGTGCTCGGCGACAGCCCGTCGAGCTACTACAGGTTCAACTTCGGCACCACACTCAACCCCGCGATCGGTTGGGTCAGGTACCTAACGAACGGCTTCTACTGCCCCAAGCCCGAGCCGAGCGCCTGCAAGGCGTGGGACGCGCCGCAGACGCTCGTGTGGCAGGGCACGCGCCCGGTGTTCTCGAACCTGCAGGGCAACGTCGTCGAGGCCTACCCGCCCGGCGGCGGCGCCGAGGTGGGACTCTGGGCCGACGTGGTGTACGAGGAGGCGCGCGTCACGCGGACGGTCGACGCAGACGGCGGCGAGCACTTCCGCGCGTTCGGCGCGAACGTCTGGCGGCGCGAGCGGCTCACCGACTCCGAGCTCCGCCTGCGGCCGCTCACGCCCGGGACCGGCGTCGCGGCCACCGCGCCCCACGTCGGCGACGGCCGCTATACGGCGCCCATGACCCTGGCTCCCGACCCGCGCCTCAACTCCGTCGAGGTGGTGGGTAAGCACTACGCGCCGCTCGTGAAGTACCTGGGCCCGACCGGCGGCGACGTCGACCCGGCCACGGTCGATAGGGCGACGCTCGCGCTCACGCGCGTCAAGGACCCGGCACGCCCGGTCCAGATCGTGGACCAGTTCGACCTGTGGGGCGTCGAACCGAAGATCACCGAGCTCGTGCCGTCACCGGTGTTCCTGGGCGCGAGCGGGCTCGTCAGTCGCGCTTCCACCGTCGTGTACCAGGTCCGACCCCCGGAGTACCGCGCGCTCCTGGCCCCGAACGACCTGCGCTTCCAGGTGACCGCGGAGGACGACAAGGTCGTGCTCCAGGCGACCGGCGCCGAGACGCCGACGTTCCGGATTCCTGCGGGCCTGGCGCTGCCTCCTGGGGACTACAACGCGCGGCTGAACGTGCTCGGCGTCACGGGCGGCGGCGTCGGGATCGGCGCCAACCTGTCCTCGCCGCCATTCCCGCTGCCGATCTGCTCGCTGCTCGATCTCGAGACCCCGATCGTCGAGGTCAACCTGACCCGCGATCCCGTCAACGGCACGCTCTGCGAGCACGGGGACAAGAACAGAATCCGCTTCCGCCTCTGCCGCTCCGCCCGGGTCACGCTGACCGTGGCCGGCGCCCCGTTCACGGCCTCGCTCGACGGCGATACCCCGCGCGCCCTCGCCGACCTCACGCTCGGCCCGGGCCTCCACCAGGTGATCGTCCCCGCCGGCCTGCCCGAGCTCGAGCCCTTCCGCGTCGAGGCCCGCGACCTCGAGGACGCCACGCAGACGTCGGTCGCCGACGGCGTGATCCGCTCGTCCGTGGTCAACCGCGCGGTGCTCCCGGTCGGGCACACGTTCGTGAAGGGCGTCGATCTCTCCGACGGCCATCTCGTGCAGCAGTCGACCGACTTCAAGCTGCCGGGCCGTCACTTCGGCCTCGAGCTGACACGCACCTATTCGAGCGCGGGGTCGAGCAGCGCGGGGCCGCTCGGCGGCGGCTGGTCGCTCAACTACACCTCGCGCCTGTTCACGGACGGCGGCTGCGGCCTCGTGACCGTGGTCACGGCCGACGGCAGCAGCCAGGTGTTCCGCTCGACGGATGGGCTCGTGAGCTTTACGCCGCAGAAGGGCTACCACACCCGGCTAGAGCGCGACGGCAGCGTCTACAGCTTCATCGACAAGGCAGGGAACGTCCACCACTTCGAATCGCCGGATGCGGATGGCCGGCCGCGCCTCGACTTCATCGAGGAGCCGCACGGGGATCGCCTGGTCTTCTCGTACGACGGCACGAGCCGGCTCACGAAGGTGGCGGAGGTGCAAGAGGAGGCGGGCGAGCTGCGAGCGGTGACCTTCGCCTACCAGTCGATCTACGGCTCGGACCGCGTGGTGCGCGCCGAGATCGCGGCGCTCGGCCTCGCCGTCGACTACGAGTACGACGCGCGCGGCAACCTGACGAAGGTGACGCGTAACGGCGTGAACCTGGCCGGGGCCGAGACCGCGGCAACGGCGCCGCGCGTCGAGCAATACCGCTACCGGTCGCTGCCTCCCGGTCCTGGCGGCCGGCCCCCGGCCTCGGACTTGCGCAAGCAGCACCAGCTCGTCGAGGTGACCGACCCCAACGGCAACCGGCGCGAGTACGTGTACTACGCCGAGGGTGACCGGCTTCCGGGCGAGGTGGAAGGCACGAGCGGAGGCTTCCTGTTCACGCAGAAGTGGGAGCTGGTCAAGCAGGTGCTCGAACATCCGGCTCCGGCGCTCACCCACCGCACCGAGTTCCTGTACGACCTGAGCCACTTCCCGCAGGCGGAGCTGTGGACGACCGTAAGGGACGGGCGGGGGAAGGACGCGCTCTACGTCCTAAACGGCAACGGCAGCCCGCTGCGGATTCTCGAGCCCCTCGGCAAAACGACCACGATGGTCTGGGCGGCGGACGACATCCTGAAGACGAGCGAACGGGACGCGAACGGGCGCCTGACCGAATTCGGCTACGACACCCGCGGCAACTTGACGCTCGAGCGCGTCCTGACGAGCGACCTCGGGCCGGTCGCGACCGAGTACCGCTACGACCCCCGCTTCAACAAGCTCACGTTCAAGAAGGATGCAGAAGGCCGGGAGACGAACTACAGCATCGACGCGGACAGCGGCGATCTGATCGAGATGCTGGACGCCGTGGGCAACCGCACCCGCTACGCCTACGACGGCCATGGCCGGCTGCTCTCCGCCACCGATCCGCGTGGGCACACGACCACTCACCGCGGGCACGACAGCTACGGCAACGCGGGTGAGGTGACCGACCCGCTCGGCAACGTGACGACGCGGACGTTCGACCTGCGCGGCCGGCTCACGCGGCAGACGGACACGATGGGCCACGACGCACAGCAAGCGTGGGACGGCCTCGACCGGCTCGTCCGCACGCTGCGCACGGCCGGGGGGGAGTCCGACGACGAGGTCCAGGAGACGACCTACTACCCGGGCGGCGAGGTGCGCCTGACCAGGAACGCGAACGGGGCCGAGACCACGTACACGATCGACGGCCTGAGCCGCGTGGTCGCGACCGAGACGCGCTTCGACGCCGAGACGCTCACGACCGCCACGTCCTGGGACGCGAACGGCAACATCGATTCCACGACCGATCGCCGAGGCGTCACCCGCAAGAACACCCACGACGCGCTCAACCGGCTGACCAGGGTCGAGATCGTCACCGGCGTCTCGGGCGAGGGGCCGATCGGCCAGGTCGCGGCCTACGGCTACGACCTCGCCGGCAACAAGACGAGCGACACCGACGTCAACGGCCTCGTCACCGGCTTCGAGTACGACGGCCTCTACCAGCTCGAGAAGAAGGTCTTGCCGGTCGTGAACACGGCAACCTCGACGAACTACGAGGAGCTGTACCTCCACGACAAGGTCGGGAACCTGCGCCGCGTCACCGACCCGAACGGCAAGGTGACCGAGACCGAATACGACAACCTCAACCGCGTAAAGAAGGTCACCCGCGACCTGGGCGGCCTGAACCTCGTCACCACCGCGAGCTACGACGACCCCGAGGGCTCCCACGTCAACAAGTCCGAGGAGAAGGACGTCGCGAAGGGCCTGCGGACGACGTTCACCTACGACGCGCTCGGCCGCGAGCTCGTGCGCAGCGCGAGGCTCGAGGGCGAAGACGGCGACCCGGCGCCCAACCCGGGGCCGTACACGACGACGAGCGTCTACGAGGACGGCGACCACGCCGTGCGGATCACCGATCCTCGCGGAGTCAAGGCGCTGCGGATGCTGGACGGCCTCGATCGCGTCTTCGAAGAGACGGTGGACACGGCGGGCCTCGGGCCGGCCGCTCCGCTCTCGCTCATCACGACGATCGAGTACGACGGCCTCGGGAACAAGAAGGAAGTTACGGACCCCGAAGGCCGCACGACGCGCTTCGACTACGACGGGCTCGGAAGGCTCCTGAAGACGACGGACGCCAAGGGCCAGGAGTCGAGCGCCACCTACTTCGGCGACGGGCTCAAGGCGAGCGAGACCGACCGCCGCGGCATGAAGAAGCTCTTCACCTACGACAACCTCGGCCGCGCGCGCAAGACCGCGCTCGACAACTCGCCTTTCTCCGGCAAGCCGTGGAGCCACGAGACCCAGTCCGTCGACGCAGTCCAGCCCAAGCGGATCGAGATTGACGCCCGCTCCAAGCGGACGACGTTCGACCTCGACGGCCTCGGCCGCGTGACGAAGGAGACGGACCACCTCGCCAACTTCCGCAGCTTCACCTGGGACGGCGTCAACAAGCTCGCGGAGACGGACAAGCGGCGGAACGAGACGCTCTTCGAGTACGACGGCGTCAACCGGCTGAAGAAGACGACGGACCCGGATCCCTTCGACGCGCAGACGGTCGAGACGACCTACGAGGATGCCCAGAACCGCGTCACGACGAAGGACCGCAAGGGCAACCTGACGCGCACGCAGGCGGACCCGCTCGGCCGCGTCGTCAGCGTCACGCGGGCGTTCGGAACGCCCGAAGCGGCGGTGCTCGAGAGAAACGTCTACGACCCGAGCGGCAACAAGACGCTGGCGACCGACGCCGAGGGCAAGAAGGCGCGCTTCGAGTACGACGCGGCGAATCGCCTGACGCTGCGGGAAGACGGCTTCGAGTCCGCGAGCGCCTCGGTCACGACCTTTCCCCTCTACGACAAGGCCGGCAACCTCCTCGAGGAGCGCGACGCACGCGCCGCGGCGCTCGGCGAGCCCTGGTCGCTGAAGCGCAGCTACGACGACTTGAACCGCCTGGAGACGGAGACGAACGGCGAGTCCCTGATCACGACGACTTACGGATATGACCCGGAGGGGAACCGCACCTCCGTCACCACCCCCAAGGTCACGCTCACCAGCTTCGAGTACGACGAGCTCGGCAAGCTCCTGAAGGTGACGCAGCCGAGCGTCGCCCTGGCAGGCGGTGGCAGGACCTCGCCGACCACGACCTACGGCTATGACCCGAGCCGCAACCGCATTCGCCAGACCGACGCCAACGGCCACGTCGTGGCCATGGAGTACGACGACCTCAACCGCCTGAAGAAGACGACGCAGGATCCGGGCGGGCTCGAGCTGGTCACGGAGACCGTCCGCTTCGATGCGAACGGCAACCCGGAGGTCGTGAAAGACGCGAAGGGCCAGACGATCACGAACACCTACGACGAGCTGAACCGCCTGAAGGCGAAGAGCTACGCCTTCGCACCGGGCGACACGACCCGCCCCTGGCGCTACACCGCATCCGTGGACTACGGCTACGATTCCAACGGCAACCTGAAGACTACCGACGAGCACGTCGCGAGCGGCACGAGCCCACCCGACACGACGCTCACGACGAGCCGCACCTACGATGGCCTCGACCGCCTCACGAGCGAGACCAGCGAGCTACCCGACGGCACCACGCGGACCGTCAGCTACAGCTACTACAAGAACGGCCTGCGCAAGACCGTCACCGACCCTGCCGGCAGCGCCACGCAGTACGCCTACGACGGCCAGAACCGGCTCGAGACCGCGGTCACGGGCTTCGGCACGGGGGACGCCAAGACCACGAGCCACAGCTACTGGCCGGACGACCTGCTCAAGGCCGTCAGCTATCCGAACGGTGTCGTCGCGACGCACGGCTACGACAAGGCCGATCGCCTCCTCACGCTCCAGAACGCGAAGGGCACGACGCCGGTCAGCAGCTACACCTACAGCTATGACCCGAACGGCAACCGCGTCTCCCAGGTGGAGGTGAACGGCGGTCAGACCGAGACGACCGGCTACGGCTACGACGATCTCGACCGCCTGCAGACGATCACGTACCCGGTGGACGCGGCCTACCCTCAGGGCCGTGTCGTCACCTACGGCTACGACGCGGTCGGTAACCGCATCCGCGAGACCGAGAAGGACTCGGCCGACGCTCTGCTCGCGGACAAGCAGGGTGTCTTCGACAACGCCAACCGTCTGAGCGAGCTCCAGGACCTCGTCACCCCGGCCGCGAGCACGAGCTTCACCTGGGACCCAAACGGCAACCAGCTCTCCAAGACAACAGCCGGCGTCACCACCGAGAACCGCTACGACCTCCGCGACAAGCTGGTCGAGGTCGTCCAGGGCGCCTCCACCCTCGGCCGCTTCCAGTACGACTCAGAAGGCCGCCGCAACCTCAAGATCGGCGAAGAGGGCCTACGGCAGTACGTCTACGACCAGACGAGCCTCTTCACGGAGTACGACTCGGGCGGCCTCCAGAAGGCGAAGTACGACTACGGCTCCGATCGCCTCATCAGCCTCACCCGCACCGACGAAGGCCGCCGCTACTTCTCCCTCGACGGCCTCCGCTCCGTCGTCAACCTCACCGACGACCCGCCCAGCGGACAAGAGGTCTCGGTCGTCGCCTCGTACCATCTTGATGCCTGGGGCAACTTCCGCTTCCCCACGGAGCTCAACGACTCCAAGAACCGCTTCGCGTTCACCGGCCACATCTTCGACACCGAAACCGGCCTCTACAACGCCAAGGCCCGCTACTTCGATCCCAAACTCGGTCGCTTCCTCACACAGGACTCCTTCCTGGGAACCCAAGACAACCCACCGAGCCTCCATCGCTACTTCTACGCGGCCCAGAACCCGACGAAGTATGTCGATCCGACCGGGCACGAGTTCACGCTCAACCCGGACAAGAAGTACGGACCCAATGAAGTGCCGCGTCCAGTCTTGAGCGGGACCGTCACTCGCGAGGAGTACCAACAGTACCTGGGCTACGTCGAGAAGCACGGTTCTCGCGACCAGGTGGTCGCGGCGACCTTGGGCGCAGCCGGCACGTACAGCACGGCGTACGCGCAGAAGATCGCCAAGATGGAGGTAGCTGGCGTGGCTGGGGTGGCTGCGGCCGCGCCCGTAGCCATCGCTGGTGGTGGCGTGGTGGCAGTCGGCGCGGTTGCCGGTGGCACGCAAGGTTTCGTGGAAGGCCTCCTGGACCAGGCGTCGGCCACGGAGCTTGCGGTGCGGACGGCCACCGGCGCAGCGCTTGGCGCTGCCATCGGGTGGGCTGCACAACGAATCGGCGCCTTCATTGCCGGTGAGGCATCGCCGAGCGTTCCTGGCGCAGGCAAGACCAACTCGATCGCGATGAAGCAGGTGTCGGGTGAGCCGCCCCCAGTCGCTGCTTCGGTCGAGGGAGCGTCCAAGCCTCCGGACTACGATCGCGCCGCTTGGGCGGCATACCACCGCGCCCACCCGGAGCAGATGCGTTCGGTTGGGGCTGCAGGTGCCAAGCCGGAGCCGCCGGCTGTAACGCGCAAGATCCCAAGCGAGAAACTGAAGCTTGCGCCCAAGCAAAGAGGGCGTGCGCCAATTGGCGAGGATGACAAGCCAGTCGAGCTCCACCACACGGAACAGGAGCTTGGCAATGAGAGCCCTCGTGCGGAGATGACGCGAACTGAGCATCGGGGAGAAGGAAGCTTCGCCGAGAACCATCCAAACACTGGTCAGAAGCCCTCTGCTGTCGATCGAACCGAGTCCCGTCGCCAACACCGAGCTCACTGGCAGCGCGAGTGGGACGAGGGGCGGTTTGAGGATCTCCCCAAGAAACAGTGATCCTATGGAAAGCGATCTGGTCCTCGACTTTCACTGTCCACGCGGTTCCTACCGGCTCACGTTCGAAGATGACGGTCGGGTCGCCTACGCCTATCTGAAGGGAAACGGCGACGTGGTGGGGGACGTTTGGCTATACAACCGTTGCCCCGCGCCGGAAACGCCAGAATGGTCCGATCGCTCGAAGATCCCTTTCGCCAATCCCAGGGACTTTATGAATGATGGCGGCAGGATGCTGCGCGATGTCCGCGCCGAGAACGTGCAGGTGAATTGGGAGTACGAGGGCGACTCGCCGGTAGCGTACGTGTATGTCTTCGAAGATCTGTATGGAGTGGTCGGCGTAGGAGATAAGCCCGGGTACGCCCGTCATGCGACCAAGGATGGCCCGCTTGCGAGGGTGATGGAGACTGACGGCTGACCTAAAGAGCCACCGGCGTCGCCGAACCGGACTGAGGCGGCGCCAGGGCGCGCTGTGGCTTTGGCGCGCACGCCCGCGTTCCGTCACTGGAGGTCGACCCGACAATGGCAGTGCTCTTAGATGAACGCACGCCCACCTGGGGGGCTCTTCGGCTTGACCGTCATGTCTCGCGCCTGAAAGTCACGCTGGTACCCTATTTCGCTCTGGTCATCTGTCTGTGGCTGCGCATGCTCGGTGTGTGGCCGATGCGAGAGGCGTTATTCAACGCGTGTGCGTGGGCGCTCGCGCTGACGTACCTGTTTCTGATCGCAGAGGCGTTCTACATCCAAAAGGTCATGCACGATTCGGCGGTTTACAGGCATGGAGCCTGGCAGGTCGTCGTCGGGGCGGTGGTCCTAAACCCGTGCGCCTTGGGGTGGTGGATGCCCGTTTCGGTTCTGCTGGCAGCGGCTCGGGTCAGGAGAGAACTTGAGGCGCTCGAGAACAAGCGGAAGGCTGAAGGCCTCTCGAGGAGCAAGGTGGGTGACGTGTCAATCGCCCCCCGGCCAGGAGGGGCGTCCTGGAAAGGGACGATCAGGGTGGCGGTCATGGGTGCGATTTTTTTGGTGCTCCTTGTCCTCGCATGGCATTTTGCCCAGATACCGAAGCCACATTGAGATGCGGTCGAGCTGCCGCGCGCGCCTGAGCTTCAGAGGAGGGCCGCGCGGTCACGCGCCTTGCATGGCTAGGACTGGGAGCAAGGCGCGCGCCCGCGCGTCCGTCTTCTCTTAGACCGGCGGCGACGGCTTGTGGGGCCGGCTCTGCTTTGGCTGGTTAAGGGCGCGGAGGAGTTCGTTCGCTTCGCTCACCCGATAACGCGGCCTATATAACGCTGCGCTGATTCGTCGCGGCGCTTGCAGTGGACGAGCTTCCTGGTGTAGGCAAGCGCCGCGCCGAGCGCAGCGTCAAGCTCGTCGCGACTGAGGAAGGCGTGCGCCTTCGCGCACGCCGTCTTTCTTTTATCGCTCCTCGTATATAAGCCGCGCTGATCCGCTCCTCCGCACCCCTGGCTCTGGCTGTCTGGCCGGCCGATGGCTGGCTGGGCTGCTGGCCGGCCTGGCCCCGCTGCGGTGACGCGCGCCGGCACTGCGCGCGCAACTCGGCGAAAGGGCGCAGGCGCGCTCGCGCCGGCGCGCGCTGGCTGAGGCGCGGTGCGAAGTCGTCAGCTTCCCTCTGTTCGGCACGCGGTACCTCACTAGGCATAGGCGAGGCGACCAAGCACAGCACGAAACTGACGGATCAGCTCCTGCTCGGGTGTAACACCCTCAAGGAACTCGTCGCGAGCAACACCCGAGGCCGTTTCGGAAAGGCCGAGGCGGTTGAGGTAGGTGCGGACCACGTTCCCCGCGAGCTTGCGTGTGCTAGCGCTGATCGTGATGCTCTTGCGGTTGGGTCCGCGCACGACCCAGCTGCCACCCTGTTTCGTGAGGCGATTCGCACAGCCTGCGGCTTCGCAGCGCGCCAGGAATTCCTGGGTACGCATCTCGCCATGGCGAGGCCGCTCGAAAAGGAGGTGGTCTTGTAGCCAGGTGGCCATGTTCTGTACTGCTTGGTCGATGTCACCGCCGAAGCGGCCCTCCTTGTTCGCGACTGCAAGCACAAAATCAAACAGCTCATCGTCTGGTGCACTAAAGCGCCTGCCGTTGTGTTCGAGAAAGGCGAGGGTAGAGACGAGCCCCGTGCGTTTGTTGCCGTTGTGGAATGGGTGACTGGTCACCAGCGAATGGAGCAGGGCAGCAGCTTTTAGTTCGAGCGACGGATACTTGTCGGTACTCCCCAGCGATGTGCGGGGCCGTCCGACCGCGGACTCGAGCAAGCCGCCGGGGCGTCCCCCCGTGCCAATAATCCGTGAGACAACTTCCCTCGTGAGATTAGTGTAGGGGCGGGGAGGCGATGGATGCATGGACCGCGCGAGGATGGAGGGGCTTGAATTGATGGATGGGGCGGAAACGGAG
>Ga0247727_10019472_pt1 | contig 10512 bp, 9 predicted proteins | sample WisWelCaveWW1625_FD_202498 | JGI IMG/M metagenome (GOLD analysis project Ga0247727, IMG submission 202498) | Biofilm microbial communities from Wishing Well Cave, Virginia, United States - WW16-25 | ecosystem: Environmental > Aquatic > Deep subsurface > Groundwater > Cave microbial mat | place...
GGAGCGATCCCGGCCGAGTGCCATTGCCCACCGCCACAGAACCGAGAGGCCGGCGGCCAAACTCACCGCCAGCAACCCCCGCTGCCATGGCTGATATCCAGGCAGCACCAAGGCCACCCCGGCGGCCGGGGCCAGGGTCCACAGCCAGCGAATCAGGGACCGCCGGCAGGCCGGAATCCCTACGCCACCCAGGAATACGATCCAGCCCAGGTGAGCCACCAGCGCCAGCCCCGAATCCAGCTTCTTCACCAGCGCCAACAGGCCGTAGGAGCGCAGATAACCGGCCAGCACCCCGGCGGGCATCTCCCCGGAAGTGACCAGCTGGAACAACTGCCATGTCCCCAGCGCCACCAGCGGCGCCGCCACCGCCAGCCAGGCGGTCTTGGATCGCCGGCGGTGGAACCAGGCGTGATGGGCCAGTATAGGCACTGCAAATATAGACTGATAGGCCCCCAGGGCCGCCAGGGCCAGCGCCCCCGCCGCCAGCCGGTGCCGGCCGTCGAAGTACATCGCGAACCCCAGCATCCAGAAAGCCAAAAAAGGCAGGTCGGCCTCCAGAGAGTTGCCGTTGACGACAAAGGCCGGGACGGCGGCAAACAGCGCCGTAGCCAGCAGCGGATGCTCGGTGAAACGCCGCGAGAGCCGGTACATGGCCCAGACGGCGGCCAGCGAAAACATCAGGTAGACGGCATGAAACCAGACCTCCCGGACCCCGCCGAAAACCCCTAAGAGTAGGGCCAGAATATATCCGTTCAGCGGCGGGTGCGGATGGCCGGTCATGGACAAACGCGCCCCCTGGAAGGTAACGCCCAGGTGCATGGGATGCCGCGGGTCGAGGCGGGCATTCTCCGCCACCGCCAAGTAGTACACATCGTCGCCCTGGATGGGATGGTCGAGAAAGGGAATGCGGATCAGCAGGACGGCCGCCAGCAGGATCAGGACTCGGGCTTCCATCGCACCACCGGTTTGCGGGCCGCCGTCACTTCGTCGACGCGGGTGGTTCGGGTGTTGTGCGGCGCCGTCCGCACCAGCTCGGGGTTGTCGCGGCACTCCTGGGCGATCTGGCGCAGGGCTTCGATCAGCAGATCCAGCTCCCGCTTGTCCTCGGTTTCGGTGGGCTCGATCATGAGCGCCCCGTGGACAATCAGCGGGAAGCTGACGGTGTAGGGATGGAATCCGTAATCGATGAGGCGCTTGGCAATGTCGCCGGTGCGGACGCCCTGGGCCGCCTGCCGGGCGTCGCTCAGGACGCACTCGTGCATGCTGGGCGCCCGGTAGGGCACCTCGTAGCAATCCTCCAGGCCTCGCCGCACATAGTTGGCGTTGAGCACCGCGTCCAGGGTGGCGTTGCGCAGGCCCTCGCCGCCATGGGCCAGGATGTAGGCCAGGGCCCGCACCAGCACCCCGAAGTTGCCGTAAAAAGCCCGCACCCGCCCGATAGACTGCGGCCGATCATAGTCGTAATCGAGCAAGCCGTTCCGCGAGACCACTCTGGGCAGGGGCAGAAACGGCTCCAGCTCCCGCGTGACGGCCACCGGCCCCCCGCCCGGCCCGCCGCCGCCGTGGGGCGTCGAGAAGGTCTTGTGCAGGTTCAGGTGCATCACGTCGATGCCCAGGTCCCCCGGCCGCACCACCCCCACCAGGGCGTTCATGTTGGCGCCGTCCATGTAGAGCAGGGCCCCGCGCGAATGCAGAATCCCGGCCGCCTCGACGATCTGGCTCTCGAAGATTCCCAGGGTGTTGGGGTTGGTCACCATCAGGGCGGCTACCGTATCGTCGACCCGGCGTTCCAGCTCCGCCAGGTCGATCATCCCCTGGGCATCGGAGGGAACGCTCTCCACCTGGTAGCCGGCGATGGCCGCCGTCGCCGGGTTGGTGCCGTGGGCCGAGTCGGGGATCAGCACCTTGCGGCGCGGATGGCCGCGGGTTTCGAGCAGCGCCCGCACCAGCAGGATGCCGGTCAGCTCGCCGTGCGCCCCGGCGGCCGGCTGCAACGTCACCGCCGGCAGACCGGTGATCTCGCCCAGCGCCTCCTCGAGCGCCGCCTGAATCCGCAGCGCTCCCTGGGCCAGCGACGAGGGAAGATAGGGGTGCGCCTGGGCCAGGCCCTCCAGCCGCGCCACGTACTCGTTCAGCCGCGGGTTGTACTTCATGGTGCAAGAACCAAGCGGATAGGCGCCCAGGTCGATGGCGTAGTTCCAGGTGGAGAGCCGGGTGAAGTGGCGAATCACCTCCACCTCGCTGACCTCCGGGAACCCGCTGATTTCGGCCCGCACGCTGGCGGACCCCAGCTCGGCGGCGGCGTCGACCGCCGGAACATCGAGCGGCGGAAGCTGGTAGCCCCGTTTGCCCGGCGAGCTGCGCTCAAAAAGCAGCGGCTCGTTTTGGCTGATGTGGCTGCGGATCTTGGGGGTCATGCGAAGAACCGTTCCGCCAGCCGGTCCATGTCCTGCCGGCGGGTCACCTCGGTGGCGCACAGTAGCATGGATCCCGCCAGCTCCGGGTAAAACCGTCCCAAATCGAGCCCCCCCACGACTCGTTCCTCGACCAGCCGCCGGTTGATCTCCGGCGGCGAGCGCCCGCCGCAGTCGGCCACAAACTCGTTGAAGAAAGGAGCGCGAAACCGTCGCCGGGCGCCGCGCGCTTCCAGTTGCGCCGCCAGGTAATGGGCCTTGGCGAGGTTCTGCCCGGCCAGCTCCCGCAAGCCTTGCTTGCCGTAGAGGCTCATGAAGATGGTGGCCATCAGGGCGATGAGGGCCTGGTTGGTGCAGATGTTGGAGGTCGCCTTCTCGCGGCGGATGTGCTGCTCGCGGGTGGCCAGCGTCAGGCAGAAGGCCCGGTTGCCGTTGGTGTCGGTGGTCTGGCCCACCAGGCGCCCGGGCATCTGCCTTATGTATTTCTCCTTGGCGGCGAGGACCCCGGCGTAGGGGCCGCCATAGCAAGGCGAGATGGCGAAAGACTGCAACTCGCCGGCCACTATGTCGGCGTCGGCGGGCGGCTCCACGAGGCCCAGCGACACGGCCTCGGTGAAGATCACCACCAGCAGGGCCCCCCGGGCGTGCGCCAGGCGGGCCGCCTCCCCCACCGGCTCCAGACACCCGAAGAAGTTCGGCGACTGCACCACCACGGCGGCGGTTTGGTCGTCCACCGCCGCTTCCAGGGCCGCCAGGTCGATCTGCCCCGTGTCGTTGTCATATCCGAGCTCGGTGATCGGCAGGCCTTGGCGCCGGGCGTAGGTGCGGTGCACCTGGCGATACTCCGGATGCACGCTGCGCGCCACCGCCGCCTGCCTCCGCCCCGTCACGCGGCAGGCCATCATCACCGCCTCCGGCATGGCCGTCGAGCCGTCGTACATGGAGGCGTTGGCCACCTCCATGCCCGTCAGCTGGCAGATCATGGTCTGGAACTCGAAGATGGAGGTGAGCGTCCCCTGGGAGATCTCCGGCTGGTAGGGGGTGTAGGCCGTCAGGAACTCGCCGCGCTGCGCCAGGGCGTCAATCACCACCGGCCGATAGTGATGATACACTCCGGCCCCCAGGAAACTGGGATACCCGGTGGCGTTCTCCTCGGCCCGCTGGCGGAAGTAGTCGATGATCTCGTACTCGCTCTGGCCGGCCGCCAGGTTCAAGGGTCGCTTCAGCCGGGAACACTCCGGCAGGTGGGCGAAGAGATCCTCCAGCGAGCCAAGCCCCAGCGAGTCCAGCATCTGCCGGCGCTCGGCGTCGGATTTTGGGAGGTAACGCATCCGTCAGCTTTCCGCTCCCACGTGGGCCTGGTACTGCGGGGCGCTCAGGAGGCCGTCGATCTCCCGGGCATTGCTGAGACGAATCTTCACCAGCCAGGCGGCGCCGTGAGGATCCTGGTTGAGCTTCTCCGGCGTGGTGTTCAGCTCCTCGTTGACCCCCACCACCTCGCCGCTGGCCGGGGCGTAGATCTCCGAGACCGCTTTCACGCTCTCCACCGATCCCATGGACTTGCCGGCGCTCACGGTGGCCCCCAGCTTCGGCAGCTCCACGTAGACGATGTCGCCGAGCTCTTTCTGGGCGTAGAAGGTGATCCCGACCGTTCCGGTGTCGCCCTCCACTTGAATCCACTCGTGTTCCTTGGTGTAGCGGAAGTGCTCGGGGTACATGGGATCACCTCTTCCGGGAGTAGAATGGCGTGGGGACAACCTCGGCGGCCACCGCCTGGCCCCGAATGTCCACCTGAATGGCCTGGCCGGCGGCGGCCCGGCCGGCGGGCAGATAACACAGGCCGATGTTCTTCTTGAGGAAGGGGGCGTAGGAGCCGCTGGTGACGACGCCGGCCGCGGCGCCCTCCACCCGGACCAGGTAGCCCTCGCGCGCGATGCCGCGCTCGCGCATCTCGAAGCCGGCCAGCCGGCGGGCGACGCCGTTCTGCTTCTGTTTCACCAGGACGTCGCGGCCGATGAACTCGCCCTTGTCGAGCTTCACGATCCATCCCAGGCCGGCCTCCAAGGGCGTGGTGGAGGCGTCAATCTCGTGACCGTAGAGCGCCAGGCGGGCTTCCAGGCGCAGGGTGTTCCGCGCCCCCAGGCCGCAGGGACGAATGTCGAACTCCGCGCCCGATTCCAGGATGGCGTTCCAGATCCGGGCGGCCTCTTCGGGCGGGATGTAGATCTCGAAGCCGTCCTCGCCAGTGTAGCCGGTTCGGGCGATGATGGCCGGCGCGCCCAGCACCTCCCCGTGAAGGAACCAGTAGTATCGAATCGCGGCCAGGTCCACGGCGGTGAGCTTGGCCAGCGCCGCCAGCGCCCGGGGGCCCTGAATGGCCAGCTGGGCATAGCGCGGGCTGGCATACTCCACCTGGGCGTCGAAGCGGTTCTGCGAGACGATCCACTCGTAGTCTTTGCGCTGGTTGGAGGCGTTGACGCAGAGAAGGTAATGATCGGCGGCCAGCCGGTGCACCAGCACGTCGTCGACAAAGCAACCGGTGGGGTACAGCAGCGCGGAATACTGGGCCTGGCCGTCGGCCAGGCGCCCGGCGGCGTTGGGCGTGACACGCTCGACCAGTTGGAGCGCCTGGGGGCCGCGGATCTCGATCTCCCCCATGTGGCTGACGTCGAACAAACCCACCCCCGTTCGCACCGCCAGGTGCTCCTCGATGATGCCGGAATACTCGACCGGCATGTCCCAGCCGCCGAAGTCCACCATCTTGGCGCCCAGAGAGCGGTGGACCCAGTTCAGGGGGGTTTTGTCGAGGGCGGCGGAGGCCCCGGCAGGTTCCATAGGAGAAGGCACAAATCTAGCATCTGGTCCGAGGAGGTGTCAAACTGCGGCGGCCTTGCCTCCACACGGCAACCCCAGCAAGGACTCGAACACACCTAGCGCCGCAGGACCGTTGGCCGGCCTTTGCTTACAGCACAGGGCTACGGCAAAGCCTCTGGAGGAAGCATGCTCTCAATGACTTTCAGGATTTCCTTGACCTTGATCGCCCAGCCGCGAGCCAGATCGGTGGTCGGTGGCTCGGCCTCTCCGGGATAACGGGTCTCCCAGGCGAATCGGGTCAGGGGTCCGAGTCCGCGCATGACATCGTTTAGAGCTGGTTCCAAATCCAAACACTGCCGGCTGAGTTCCACCAGATCGTGTGTGCGGCGAAAGGGCTCGTCACGCCAGATCAGGAATGCTTTCAGTGACTTCTCTACCGCCTGCTGGCAGTGGAACATGCAGTCCTCCGTGTCTGGGGGGTCGAGGGTCAGCGCCATCTCTGCGCGCCACAGATCCTTGCGGCATTTCCGAACCCAAGCAACTGTTTCCTCGAGGCGAGCACGATCAGGCTGCATAGAGCAGCTTTCCCTCCCGCAACACGGTCGAGGGCAGAGAGGCCTTCAAAGGGAGCTGGCTTTCAAAACGGTTGTGAGTCCAGATCAAGAAGTCTCCGCTCCGAGGCAGCCCCTCGACGGCGATGTAGCCAAGATCCGGAGTCTTCCTGCTGGCCGGCGCCTCGTCGGACACCACGATCAGCAGGTCGTAGTCGCTGTCAGGGCCAGCGTCACCACGCGCCGTCGAACCAAACAGATAGATCCTCTCGGGCTTATAGACCTCCGCGAGTCGCCGCACGATCTCAGCCAGCAGGGGGTCCTGTAGTGAGGGCGCTGCCACACTGGAACGCCTATCCACTTTGGTTCACTCCAATCCAATAGTCTGCCACAGGCATGGCGGCCGCGCGGAACCGATCACAGGGCGGCTCCGCCGCAACCGAACCCGGCGGATGACGAGATGAGGCGGTGAGGGGATGAAGTGGAAATCTTCGCGGCCGTGGCGTGCGTGTCGGAGCCCCTCGCCGCGCACCTGGGCGCGCGCGCCCGGAACTCATCGGGAACGACAGCTCGAGTTCATAACGCCGGGATCCTGCGGATCCTGGTGACCTCGGCCACAATAAACTTGTTGAGGTAGTCATAGGCCTCATTCCGGGTCAGCAGCAGCACCGGCCGCTCTCCGGCCGTCCCAGGCAGTTTCGCCCACCAGATCTCGTACTGCTTTAAGGATTGTACTCCTCGGCGGTTGACCAGTCATCCGCTTCGGCCTCCGAGTCCGGCTGGGCTTGATAGGCAGCGCGCATGGCGGCGTATTCGGCTTCGCGAATGGCCCTGCGAATGGCCTCGCGAATGAACTGGGAACGGCGTCGCTTGCGCGGGGAGGCGAGGCGGTTCACGGCCCGATACGTGGGCTCGTCCCGGCCGCGCTGGCGCACATCCCCACGCCCGCTGGGCCTTCCGGTCTGAACGAAGCTGACGCGGCAGCAGGGGCGAAATTTCCCTGGACGCGCGGGGTCGTAAGAGCTAGAATACTAGGCGTCGGCCCCCGGGGGGCAGGAGGGGCGAAAGGAGCGGGTCAGATGCATTCCCAGTTGCTGCTGTCCGCCCTGGCGCTCGGCGGGATGCTGGCGCTGCCTGGCCCGGCGTTCTCCGCCGAGTCACTGGACAAAGCCGGCGCCAAGCCGGTGACCTTCGCCAAGGACATCGCCGCGATTTTTCAGGAAAAATGCCAGGAGTGCCATCGGAAGGACTCCCTGGCGCCGATGTCGCTGGTCACCTATCAAGAGACCCGCCCCTGGGCGAAGGCCATCAAGGAGCGCGTGATTTTGCGGCAGATGCCGCCGTGGCACATCGCCAAGACCGTGGGCGTTCAGCGGTTCAAGAATGACGCCTCGCTCTCCGACGAGCAAATCAACAGGATCGTCCGGTGGGTGGATGCGGAGGCGCCTCTGGGGGACCCCAAAGACCTGCCGCCCGCCAAGCAATGGCCTCAAGACAACGAATGGAGAGCGGCGAAGGAGCTGGGCCCGCCCGACCTCATCATCAAGTCGAAGCCCTACACGATGGCACCACGTCGCCAGGACGTGTGGTGGCGGCCCGTCTCGCAGGTCGCCCTGACCGAGCCTCGATGGGTCCGCGCCATCGAGATGCGGCCCGGCACCCTGGCGGGACGCAAAATCACGCATCATGCCGTCGCCTACCTGGCTCAGGACGACCCGGCCAGCATGGACCCGGGCGGCATCGCAGACGTGCGCGGGCGCGCGCTGTTCATGGAATGGGCGATCGGCAAAGGCTATGACCTTTTCCAGCCCAACACCGGGAGATTGCTGCTGCCGGGCGCGCAGATTTCCTGGGACATCCACCTTCACGCCGTCGGCGAGGAGATCCGCGACCACGTGGAACTGGGCGTGTGGCTCCACCCCAAGGGCCAGGATCCTAAGTATCGAACCTACTTGACCCCCTTTCAGGCGGTCAAGGGACCGCCCCGGAGCCGAGATATCGATATCCCGCCGAACTCGATTGTGCAGTCTCAGAATTTCACGGTGCTGAAACAGGCGGCCTGGCTCGAGAATTTCCAGCCGCACATGCACCTGCGCGGTAAAGCGATGGGGGTGGAAGCCATCCTGCCGGACGGGACCACGCAGCCCATCAGCTACGTCGGCAATTTCAACTTCAACTGGATGACGAATTACATCTACGCCGACGATGCCGTTCCGGTGCTTCCGAAGGGAACCATGATTCGGGTGACCGCCTGGTACGACAACACCCGGGCCAACCCGAACAATCCCGATCCGGAGCAGTGGGTCGGGTTTGGCGACCGCACCGTGGACGAAATGGGACACGCCTGGATGAATGTGACTTACATTAGCGACGAGGAATATGGCGCCTGGGCGGCGAAGCACCGCCCGGTCCCCGTTTCGCCTCCCAGGTAGCGGCCTTTCCTGCCGCAGCGGCGTGAGGGAATACTTCCAAAGGTGCGGGCGCATCGCTTGAGCATAGGCAGGCTCGGTGTCGCGCTGGCGGCAGCCGGCGGGATGCTGCTGTGGGGACAAGCGCTGCCCTTCGAGCCGAAACACGACGCCGGTCAGAGCATTACCGGCGCTTTTGAAGGGTGGTTCCGGAATCCCGATGGAACCTACAGCCTGCTGTTCGGCTACTTCAATCGGAATCAGAAACAGCAGCTGGACATCCCGATCGGTCCGAATAACCGCATCGAACCGGGCGGGCCGGACCGGGGCCAGCCGACCCACTTCCTGGTCGGCCGCCAGTGGGGCATGTTCACCGTCAGGGCGCCCGCCAATTTCGGGGAAGGCCGGCTCACCTGGACCATCGTCGCCCACGGCAAAACCACCGTCATTCCGGCGCGTCTGCACACCGATTATGAGATCTCACCTTTCATCGAGGAGGCCATCGGAAACACGCCGCCGGCGCTCCGCTTTGAGGAGAAGGGCCCCTCCGGACAAGGGCCGCCGGGGCCCGGCGCGGAGCGCAGAACCAGGCTGGGAACTCCGCTCCCGCTGGCGTTGTGGGTTTCCGATGACACCAAGCTGACCACAGGGTCCGGGGCGCGGCCGAAGAACCTCGGCGCGGCGGTGACGGTGAGGTGGAGCAAGTACCGCGGGCCGGGGGAAGTGACCTTTGACAAGGAAAGACCCGAAGTCGAAAAGATAGAAAGCCCGGATCGAGCGGCGGCCTTTGGCGGAAAGGCGACAACCAACGTCACCTTCGGCCAGCCCGGAGAGTATGTGCTGCACGTGGTGGCCAACGACTATTCCGGCGACGGTGGCGGCGGCTTCCAGTGCTGCTGGACGACGGGTCAGGTGAAGGTTTCCGTCCAGCCGTAGGGGCGGCTAGTCCCCGAGGTGCTGCACTTCTTCTTCCAGCCGGATGCCGAAGCGGGCCTCCACGCGCTGCCGGAGTTCCGCGATGAGCGCCCCAAGCTCGGAGGCGGCGCCGCCCCCGGCGTTGTAGATGAGGTTGGCGTGGTAGGAGGCCACCTGGATGCCGCCGCGCCGCATCCCCTTGGCCCCCACCTGTTCGAGGAAATACGCCGAGGCCACCTTGCCCTCCCGCACCGCATGGGACGGAAGGGCCTGCGCCACCGCGGCCGGCAGATCGGCTACCAGCAGGTTCTTGAAGATGCTGCCGGCGCACTTCATGGTGGGTGGAAACTTCTCGTTGCGCTCCGCCAGGATACCGGCGGCGCGGCGACCGAGCGCCGTGGCGTCGCCGCGCTCCAGGTCCAGGCGCGCCCGCAGGATCATCCAGTCCTTGTGTCGCTTGAAAATGCTCTCCCGGTACTCAAAGCGGCAGCCGGGGTTGTCGAGCTGGCGGATCTGGCCGCCGTCGAAGAACTCCACGCTGCTCACCCGCTCGGAGATGGAATGACCGTAAGCGCCGGCGTTGCCGTAGACCCCCGCGCCCACCGAGCCGGGGATGCCGGTCAGGGTTTCCAGGCCCGCCAGGCCGCCGGCGATGGCGAAATCCACCAGCTCTTGCAGCGAGGCGCCGGCATCGGCGATAATATGAGTTCCCTGGGCTTCGAGCTTGCTCGCCGCCAGGCGCAGAACCACGCCCCGGTAGCCCTGGTCGGAGACGATCAGGTTGCTGCCGTCTCCCATGACGTAATGGGCCACCCCCGCGGCGCGGCAGGCGCGCAGCGCGGCGACGAAGGCCTCCGGATCGGTGGTTTCGACCAGCAGATCCCCGGGGCCCCCGATGCCGAAGCGGGTGAGGACGGCCAGCGGAGCATTCTCCAGCAGGCGGAGTCCGGGGATGGCGCCGAGGCTGTCGAGCAGCGGCATACATTCATTCTAGCTTAGCTAAGCCCTAGATAGGATTGCGTTTGATTGGTCGGGGCGAGTGGATTTGAACCACCGGCCTCCTGGTCCCGAACCAGGCGCTCTAGCCAGGCTGAGCCACGCCCCGACTCCCATGACAGACACCTCCAGTCTAGCCAGTGGCCGGCGTCGCTGTCAATGCCTCGTTCCGCCTTTGTAGATGCTCCATGATTATGTCACCCCCTAACTGCAACGTGATTCTGTCACCCGTGACAGTCTGGGAGGATGATCGAATTGAGCCAGGAAGAGCTACAGAGAGTGAAAGGGATCGAGAATGCCGTGATGGGGCGGGTGAACATCCAGGAGGCGGCGCGACTGCTGGGCGTTAGCGGGCGGCAGGTGAAGCGGTTGAAGGCCCGCTATGGGGCCGAAACGGTGGAGTGGGTGCGGCAT
>Ga0247727_10019473_pt1 | contig 10511 bp, 4 predicted proteins | sample WisWelCaveWW1625_FD_202498 | JGI IMG/M metagenome (GOLD analysis project Ga0247727, IMG submission 202498) | Biofilm microbial communities from Wishing Well Cave, Virginia, United States - WW16-25 | ecosystem: Environmental > Aquatic > Deep subsurface > Groundwater > Cave microbial mat | place...
CTTTTTCCGTGCTGGCAAAACTGCGATAGAAGCGTTGCAAGTCTTCTTCGGCGACGCCGCAGTGGTGGGCGACGGTCGGCAGGTTGGGCGCAGCGCGGCGGGCGGCGGCAATGCACTCGGCCCAACCGTCGACGTGCTGCTCCAGAAAAGAAAAATCGACCTGACCGTATTGCACCAGGTGCGCCAACAACCCGCTCCACAGCCAGACATCGGAGCCGGGTGCAATGGCCAGATGCTGATCGGCTAGCACGCAGGTTTCGGTCCGGCGCGGATCGATCACGATCACTTTCAGCGACGGTCGCTGCTCTTTCGCCGCTTTCAACCGTTGAAACAACACTGGATGACACCACGCCAGATTCGAGCCACTGAGTACGACCAGATTGGCCTGCTCCAAATCGGTGTACGCCACCGGTACCGCGTCGGCACCAAATGCCCGTAGCTGACCGGCGACCGCAGACGACATGCACAACCGCGAATTGGTGTCGATATTGGCGCTGCCAATGAAGCCTTTCATCAGCTTGTTGGCGACATAGTAATCTTCGGTCAGCATTTGTCCGGATGCGTAGAAGGCGATGGCTTGCGGCCCATGCTGCGCGATGATGCGTTGGAAATTGCCGGCGATCTGATCGAGTGCGACGTCCCAACTGACGCGCTGATCCTGCCACTCCGGATACAGCAGGCGATCGTGCGGCCCGAGCGTGTCGGCAAGCGCCGACCCCTTGGAACACAGGCGGCCGAGATTGGCTGGATGTTCCGGATCACCTTGCACGCTCAGGCGGCCGTCAGCACTGCGCCGGGCGAGCACGCCGCAACCGACACCGCAGTAGGGACAGGTGGTTCGAGTGGTAGTAGCGCCGGTCATAGCGTGATCTTCTGCTGGTGTTGTGTAGGGTGGATTCGCGCAGCAACCCACCGGATTCTTTCGTCAACGGCGGATTATTGCTGTGTTCCGAATCTGGCCTGCGTTCAATCCACGGTATTGAGTCGTGCCCGCGACTCCCGCAACGGTTGCAGCCCCAGATACACTCGACCCTCTTCCACCTTGACCGGAAATTTCGGCACGCAGCCGATGTCGGGTGCTTTGGCTTCGCCGCTGTCGAGTTGAATGTGCCAGGCGTGTAGCGGGCAACTGACCAACCGGCCATGCACGATACCTTCTGACAACGGACCGCCTTTGTGCGGGCAGCGGTCGAGCAGGGCAAACACTTCATCGGCGCTGTTGCGAAACACTGCGACGTCACCGTGCATGGTGCGCACAACGCGGGCACCGAGTGGCGGGATCTGCTGCAATTCGCCAATGGCCAACCAACCGCTGTTCTCTATCGGGGTTGGCTTGGTTGCGGCGTGTATCGTGCTGTGTTCGGCCGTTGCAGTAGCGGTCATGATGTCCTCCATTAGCTCAGTTCTTTGATCGGAATAAAACGTTCGCGCGCATCGGCTTGCGCCAGCTCTGCCCACGGGTCTTTCTGGAAATGTCGTTGCTCATCGCGGAAGCGTTGCGCGAGCTCCAGTCGTCGGGCTGAACGGTGAACAATGTGTTGCTGGACATAGTCAAGGCCGACTCGCTCCAGCCACGGTGCGGTGCGTTCGAGATAGCGGCCTTCTTCGCGATACAACTGCATGAAAGCGAGACAGTATTCTTCAACTTCATCGGCGGTTGTGACCCGGCACAAGACTTCAGTTCCGCGCAGTTTGATGCCGCCATTGCCGCCGACATGCAATTCCCAGCCGGAATCGATGGCAATCACGCCAAAATCCTTAATGGTCGCTTCAGCGCAATTGCGCGGACAGCCGGACACCGCCATCTTGAATTTGTGCGGCGTCCACGCGCCCCATGTCAGCTTTTCCAGCCGTATGCCCATGCCGGTTGAATCCTGGGTACCGAACCGGCACCACTCCGAACCGACGCAGGTTTTTACTGTTCGCAGCGATTTGCCATAGGCATGCCCGGAGACAAATCCGGCAGCATTTAGATCGGACCAGACGCCGGGTAGATCTTCTTTTTTAACGCCGAGCAGATCGATGCGCTGACCACCGGTGACCTTGACGGTGCGGATTTTGAATTTGTCGGCGACATCGGCAATGGCGCGCAATTCGCGAGGATTGGTCACTCCGCCCCACATCCGCGGCACCACCGAATAGGTGCCATCTTTTTGAATGTTGGCGTGTATCCGTTCATTGACGAAACGGGCCTGAGTATCATCGACCGCTTCGCCAGGCCAGGCTGCAATTAAGTAAAAATTGAGCGCAGGTCGGCATTTGTCACAACCATCCGGGTTACGCCAGTGCAAGGCTTTGAACAACTGGCTTAGTGATTTCAGCTGTTGGCATCTGACCGCTTCACGAACGGTGTCGTGTGATAGCTCGGTGCAGCCACATATCGGCGTGCTGACGGCGGCGTGGTAGTCGGCGCCGACAGTCATTTGCAGTAATTGCTCGACCAATGGCGTGCACGCGCCACAGGAGGCGGAGGCCTTGGTGTGGGCGCGAACCGCATCAAGCGTCTGCAATCCTTTGCTGCGGATGGTGGCAACGATGCTGCCTTTGCAGACGCCGTTGCAGTCGCATACGGCTTGATTGTCAGGCCAATCGAGGACGCTCGGTTTGCTGTTGCCCTCACCGTCGGCAACCGGGCCAAACAGCAAACTGTCACGGATTGCCGCGACCGAAGCGTGATCACGCAGTAACCGGAAATACCAGGCGCCGTCCGCCACATCGCCGTACAGCACGGCACCGATGACCGTATCGCCACGCAGCACCAATTTTTTGTACACGCCGGCCGCCGCATCTTGATAGACCATGCTGTCGCAACCGTCGCCACCTTGAAAGTCGCCAGCCGAAAACAGTTCAACACCGGTCACTTTCAATTTGGTGGAGGTGACTGAGCCCTCGTAAAAACGGTCGCTGCCGGGAACGCCAACTGCTGCTAGATGTGCGGCGCAGACCCGCGCCTGTTCGTACAACGGTGCGACCAGACCGTAGCATTGACCCCGGTGCTGCACACATTCGCCGACGGCAAATATAGCGGTATCAGACGTTTGCAAACTGTCGGACACGACGACACCGCGCTCGCACAGCAAACCGGCGCTTTTCGCCAACGCCATATTGGGCCGGATACCAACGGCCATGACCACCAGATCGGCGGCGATTTCACTGCCATCGGCAAAACGCACGGCTTCTACCCGGGCATCGCCGACGATGGCACTGGTCTGTTTCGCCATCACAAACTTCAGCCCGCGCAGTGCCAGCGAGTGCTGCAACAAGCGCCCGGCGACCTCGTCAAGTTGCCGCTCCATCAAGGTTGGCAATAAATGCACGACAGTCACGGTCATGCCTTGCTTGTGCAGACCGTAAGCGGCTTCGAGCCCGAGCAGGCCACCACCGATCACCACCGCATTTTTGTGCTCACGACTCGCCGTCAGCATCCGCTCGACATCACCGATATCGCGGTAGCTGACCACGCCCGGCAACTCCTTGCCCGGCACCGGAATGATGAAGGGATCGGACCCGGTCGCGATCAGGAGCCGGTCGTAACGGCACTCGGTGCCGTCGTTGGCCATGACCCGGCGACCGGCGCGATCCAGTTCTACGATGGTTTTGCCAGTGTGCAAGCGGATGCCATTGTCGGCATACCAGTCGATCGGGTTGATCAGAATATCGGCGACCGACTTTTCGCCGGCCAGTACCGGCGACAACAGAATGCGGTTGTAGTTGCCATAAGGCTCAGTGCCGAACACGGTGATATCGTATTTATCTGGCGCCAGCGTCAGCAGTTCTTCAATCACTTTCATGCCGGCCATGCCGTTGCCGATCAGCACCAGTTGTTCTTTCATTTCGGTTCTGCCTTGTTCATTCCGGCTCGGCCGCGACCAGGTATGGCGGCTTCACATCGCCATTCGAGCTTTGCAAGTCACAGGCCAACTCTGTGCAGCCAACGCCGGCGCGTCGAAAACAGGATGCTCATAGGGCTCGCGCACGATTCTGGTGCCGGTGCGAGTCAAGAACTCGCAAACGCTAACGCTGTTTGCACCAGAACCGACCGGCATTTCGTTGGAGCGGGCTTGCCCGCGATTGCTGGTTAATCGCGGGCAAGCTCGCTCCCACAATATGTCCTGCATTTCAACCCGCGCACTGAGGATCCCCTGTGGCAGGTGCACCAGACCTTCACCGAAAAAACGATTTGGTGCGCGCTATTGGTGCGCGCTGCACCCACTCGGTGATTCGAAAAATGTACCTGCTCGATGCACTGCCAAATGGCATAAGCACCGTGTCGGTCTCTGGCATGAGGGTTGCTCAAGTACGGCAACTCATTCGTCAAAGGACGGCCGTCATGTCATTTCCGCTCGCCAAGCTCGGAACATTTGAAGGACGCTTTCGCATCCTGCATTGCAGTTGGTTAGCCTTTTTTATCAGCTTTGTTGTCTGGTTCAATCACGCCGCCATTCTCGGATCGCTGCGCGATGGCTTTGGCTTGAGTGATGGCCAGATCAAGGCGCTGCTGATTCTGAACGTCGCCATTACCATTCCGGCGCGGATTATCATCGGCATGCTGGTCGATGCTTTTGGGCCGAAACGGGTGTATACGGTGCTGCTGCTGATCTCAGGGCTTCTGTGCATCGCGTTCGCGCTCGCTCAGAGCTTTGGCCAATTGGCGTTGCTGCGCTTTCTGCTCGGTTTTGTCGGTGCCGGATTCGTGGTGGGTATCCGCTTGATCAGTGAATGGTTTCCGGCACGAGAAGTCGGCTTTGCCGAGGGCATTTATGGCGGTTGGGGCAATTTCGGTGCGTCGGCTGCAACAGTTGCGGTACCGTTGTTGGCACTGGCAGTCGGCGGCGACAATGGTTGGCGTTATGCGGTGGCCAGCACCGGAGCGCTGGCGATTGCCTACGCGCTATTTTTCTATAGAAACGTTAGCGACACGCCGAAAGGCTCGACCTATTTCAAACCCAAGCGTGGCGGCGCGATGGAAGTCAGCAACAAGGGCGATTTTGTTTTGTACGCGCTGAGCCTGTTGCCGATGGTGTTGGCGCTGGCGCTGTTGATCTGGAAACTTGGGCCAAGTGGACTTGGCCTGCTCGGCAGCGGCGCCAGCGGCGCACTGTATGGAGTGGTGGTGCTGATGGGACTGCTGCAATGGTGGCGGGCCTGGCAGGTCAACGCTCAGGTCTTTGTCAAACCGGTGCCGGCGTTTGATCGCTATCCGTTCAAACAGGTGTTGATGTTGAATCTTGCTTACATGGCGGCCTTCGGTTCGGAGATTGCGGTGATTTCCATGTTGCCGCTATTTTTTCAGGACACGTTCGGGCTGTCGCAAATGGCGGCGGGTCTGGTCGGTGCCAGTTTTACGGTCAGCAATTTATTCGCCCGGCCGGGCGGTGGCTGGATTGCCGATCGCATTGGCCGCAGTCGGGCGACCTTGATTGCCTTGGCGGGGGTCACCGCTGGTTATCTGCTGATGAGCAAGCTCGATGCGAACTGGCCGGTGACGGCGGCGGTGTTGTTAACCGTTGTTTGTTCGGTCTTTGTTCAGGCCGGCTGTGGCACCGTGTACGCCGCGATTCCGCTGGTCAAGCGACGGTTGACGGGCCAGGTGGCGGGCATGGCGGGTGCGTATGGCAATGTCGGTGGCGTGATCTTTTTAACGGTGCTGTCGTTTACCAGTCCGCAGCATTTCTTTCTGGTGATAGGACTGTTTTCGTTGGCGGTGTGGATCGCCTGCTGGTTCTGGTTGGAAGAATCACAAACGCAAACCGCAGACGTGTTGCCGGATGGCACGGTCATGATGATTGAAGTGAAATGAACCGGGCGACGCTCACTCTTCACGCTGGGCAGGCCAGCCACGCGGGTCGCAAATCGGCCAACCAGGACAGTCTTGGCATTCGTATTCCGAGCGATGAAACCGTTGTCACCAAAGGCGTAGCCGCGATCATCGCCGATGGTGTCAGCACGTCCGAAGCCGGTAAAGATGCGGCCGAAACCTGCGTCACCAGTTTTCTTGCCGACTATTACAGTACGCCGGACAGTTGGAGCGTCGAGAAGGCGGCGGGTCGGGTGCTGGGTGCGGTCAATCGCTGGCTGCATGGTGAGGGCCAGCGCCGCCATCGCAGTGATCACGGCATGGTCTGCACCGCCAGCGCGGTCGTGATTAAGAGCTGCACCGCGTATCTGTTTCATGTCGGTGATAGCCGCATCTATTTGCTGCGCGATGCCACGCTTGAGCAACTGACGCGGGATCACCAGGCCACGGTCGATCGCAGTCGCAATGTGCTGACCCGGGCGATGGGCGTGTCCTGCAATGTCGAGATTGATTTTCACCGGCTTGCGGTGCAAACCGGCGACCGATTTTTATTGACCACCGATGGCGTCCACAATTGGTTGACGCTGGTCGAATTGCGCCAGTTAGTGGCCGAGAATGAGCCGGAGCTGGCGGCGCAGAAAATTGTTCAGGCCGCCATTGTCCAGGGCAGTGATGACAATGTCAGCGCGCAGATTCTGGCCATCACGCAACTGCCGACCGATCATCCGGGCGCGCTGTACGAGCAGCTCACCGCGTTACCGTATCCACCCGCGCTGGAGCCAGGACAGGAGCTCGATGGCTACCGTATCGTGCGCGAGTTGCACGCCAGCAAGCGCAGTCAGGTCTATCTCGCCATTGACATGGTCAGCGAGCAACGGGTCGCGCTGAAAACGCCGTCAGTAAATTTTCAGGACGACCCGGTCTATATCGATCAATTCATGACCGAGGAGTGGGTCGGGCGCCGCATCAACAACCCGCATGTGCTGAAAATGCTGCCATCGCCGGCCAACCGGCGTTGGCTTTACGGTGTCGCTGAATACGTCAACGGCTGTACGCTGCGCGAATGGATGCAAACCCATCCGAATCCGGAGTTGAGCCAGGTCCGCGAAATTGCCGAGCAAATCGCCAAGGGCCTGCGGGCCTTTCATCGCCTGGAAATGGTCCACCAGGATCTGAAACCGGAAAACATTCTCATCAATGGTGATGGTACGGTAAAAATTATCGATTTCGGCGCGGTACGTATTCGTGGCAGCGAGCAAATTGCGACACCATGGAATCGCAATGTTTACCTCGGCACCGAGGATTACGCGGCACCGGAATGCCTCGCAGGCGAGCCTGGCTCGGCTAGTGCAGACCGCTACGCGCTGGCGGTGATCGTCTACGAAATGCTGACCGCTAGGCTGCCTTATTCGCAGCCGCCGCATCCGGCGGTCCGCTACAAAGTTGATTACCGAAGTACGCGCGAACAGCGACCGGATCTGCCCCATTGGCTAGACGCCTGCCTTGCCAAAGCGGTGGCGTTGGCGCCCGCCCAGCGCTATGCCGCGATGTCGGAATTTCTGACTGACCTGAGCCGACCCAATCCAGCCTTACCGTACAGACCTGCACCCTTGATTCAACGGCTATCGGCGCGCGCATGGCGGATCATTGCCGTGATCTCGGTGCTGGTGAATATTGTGCTGATGTTGTTGGTTGCGCGTTAAGGAAGCCCCGTTCGCCGCCCATTCCTGTGTGGAAAAGCCCTGAACTGAAGTGATTTCTCCAAATTGATCCCCTGGCAGGTCGCGGATGATCCACCGCTAACCATTCCTTGCCTACGGGATCACAAGACCATGAACCGAATTCTGCATCTGCTCGTACCTCTTTTTGTCTGGCTGATGATGCCAGCGGCGCTTGCCCTGGATTGCACCGGACTCGCGCCGTGGAATTCTGCGACCGCGTACAACGGCGGCGCCAAAGTTCAGCACCTTGCCAAGGGCTATCAAGCCAGTTGGTGGACGCAGGGCAACGACCCATCGACCCATTCCGGGCCATGGCAAGAATGGAAAAAACTCGGTGATTGCGATGGTGGTGGTGGCAATCAATTGCCCACCGTAATGCTCACCGCGCCGAGTAATGGCGACGCCTTCGCAGAAAATGTCGCGGTCATCCTGAGCGCGAATGCCAGTGACAGCGACGGCACCATCAGTAATGTCGAGTTCTGGCTCGATGGTGTCTTGTTGGTTCAGGACAGCAGCGCGCCTTACAGCACATCGTGGACTGCGCGCGCCGGCAGCCACAGCATTTACGCCAAGGCCTTTGATGACAAAAATGCGTCCGCGCAATCGGCGACCGCAAGCGTTACGGTGACGACGGTCAATAACCTGCCGCCGCAAGCAGCCATCACTGCGCCGACCAGCGGCAGCGCATTTGCAGTTGGCGATACAGTTACCTTGTCCGCCACTGCCAGCGACAGCGACGGCACCGTCAGTAAAGTCGGCTTTTACCTGAACGGTGCGCTGCTCCGTGAACTGACGGCGGCGCCTTACAGCATGACGTGGACCGCGACGGCGGGCAGTTTTGGTCTGTACGCAAAAGCAACCGACAATAAAGGCGCGAGTGCGGACTCCAGTGCGGTCAATTTTCAAGTGGGTGATGGCGGCGGTTCACATGAAACCTGCCGCCCCGATGGCTTGTTACCCACCGCCGCGCAAACGCCGTATTGCACGGTCTACGACCAGAATGGTCGGGAAAAACTTGGCAGCAATCACAGTCGCCGGATCATCGGCTATTTCACCAGTTGGCGCACCGGCAAAAATGGCGCACCGGCCTATCTGGCCAGCAATATTCCCTGGGCCAAACTGAGCCACATCAACTATGCATTTGCCCATGTCGATGGCAGCAATAAAGTCAGCATCGGCAACGCCGATGACCCGAACAATCCGGCAACCGGATTGCAGTGGCCTGGTGTTGTTGGCGCGGAAATGGACACCACGCTGCCGTACAAAGGTCACTTCAATCTGCTGACCCGCTACAAGCGCCTGAATCCGCATGTCAAAACGCTGGTATCGGTTGGTGGCTGGGCGGAAACCGGCGGCTATTTCGACGACAACGGCGTTCGTGTTGCCAGCGGCGGCTTTTTCACCATGACCACCAACGCCGACAACAGCGTCAATCAGGCCGGCATCAATACCTTTGCCGATTCGGCGGTGCAATTCATTCGCCGCTACGGTTTTGATGGCGTCGATATCGACTACGAATATCCTTCCAGCATGAATGACTCTGGCAACCCGGATGATTTCGCTTTCTCCAATCCGCGGCGTGCTGGATTGGTGCGCTCCTATGTCGCATTGATGAAGACACTGCGCGAAAAAATTGATGCTGCGGGCGCGCAGGATGGCAAACACTACCTGCTGACCATCGCGGCACCGTCATCCGGTTATCTGGTGCGCGGCATGGAAACCTTCCCGATCACGCAGTTCATCGATTACGTCAATATCATGAGCTATGACCTGCATGGTGCCTGGAACCAGTTTGTCGGCCCTAACGCTGCGTTATATGACACTGGGGAAGACAGTGAACTGATCGCCTGGAATTACTACAACACCGCGCAATACAAGCGTATTGGCTATCTGAACACCGATTGGGCCTATCACTATTTCCGTGGCAGCATGCCGGCCGGCCGGATCAATATCGGTGTGCCGTATTACAGCCGTGGCTGGAAAGACGTGCAGGGCGGTCGCAACGGTTTATGGGGCACGGCAGCGTTGCCGGATCAAAGCAAATGTCCGCCCGGAACCGGTGGCAGCACCACCAACAAATGCGGCGTCGGCGCCATCGGCATCGACAACCTCTGGCACGATCTGGACGCCCAGGGTTTGGAGATGGGCGCTGGTTCCAATCCGATGTGGCATGCCAAGAATTTGCAGGACGGTCGCAGCGGCAGCTATATCAGCGGCTACGGACTCGATCCGGTCAACGATCCGGCCGACCGATTGACCGGCACTTACGTCCGCAATTATGAGAGCACGGCGGTGGCGCCGTGGCTGTGGAATGACAGTAAAAAAGTGTTCCTGTCCACGGAAGATGAAGAAAGCATCAACACCAAGGCGCAGTATGTTGCCGATCGCGGAATTGGTGGTGTGATGTTCTGGGAGTTGGCGGGCGACTATGGCTGGAACAGTAGCCGAGGCGAGTATTACATGGGCGACACGTTGACCACGGCGCTCTACACCAAACTCCGGACCGCGCCAGCCTATGGCAACAAGCGGGCAAAGATCGTTTTGCCCACTACCTCACTCGATGTTCGGTTTGCGTTTGAAGGCTTCAAGCTGGGTGATGCCAACTACCCGCTCAATCCGAAACTGGTGCTGAAAAACCTGACAACCCAGACGGTTCCGGGCGGAACGGAGTTTAGTTTTGATGTCGCCACGGCAGCGCCGGATAACTTCAGCGATCAGAGCGGCTTTGGTACCACGGTCATCCAGAGTGGCGCCAATCCCTCTGGTCACAATATCGGCGGCTTGCTCAACGACTTTCACCGTGTCAGCGTCAAGCTGCCGGCGTGGCAAACCATCGCTGCCGGTCAGTCAGTCAGCATCACGCTGAACTACTACCTGCCAATCACCTCGCCGTCAAATTGGATCATCAAGGCCGGTACCAAGACGTTTGCGTTGGCACAGGAATATCCCCAGCTCCCAGCCGGAACGCTGGATGGCGGCACTGGTGGCGGCGA
>Ga0247727_10019474_pt1 | contig 10510 bp, 9 predicted proteins | sample WisWelCaveWW1625_FD_202498 | JGI IMG/M metagenome (GOLD analysis project Ga0247727, IMG submission 202498) | Biofilm microbial communities from Wishing Well Cave, Virginia, United States - WW16-25 | ecosystem: Environmental > Aquatic > Deep subsurface > Groundwater > Cave microbial mat | place...
GCCAGCAGGGTTCGGCATCGTGATGCATCGGACCATCGTCCGACTGCGAGGGCACTATACGAAGGCGTGCACGAACGTGTCAAGGTCGCACGAAGGTGCCAGTGGACAAGGCTGCAAACTGACAAGTTAACAAGCGGGCAAGTGAAGAAGAAAGCAAACTGACAAGAGAAGACATCCTTGTGCTGACTCATCACTTGTCAGCTTGCCACTTGTTTGCTTGTCAGCTCTTGCGGCCTTCGCTATAGTCGGCGACCATCTATGGACACCCTAGCGCTCATTGACCGGTATCTCAGCGAGCTACGGATCGAGGGCGGCGTGGCGCGGAACACGCTCGAGGGATACCGGAACGACCTCCGGAAGTTTCACGCATTCCTCAAGGCCCAGCGCATCCGTTCGCTCGCTCGCGTGTCGCGCCGGACGGTCTCGGCGTTCGTCGGCTCCCTGACGCGCCACAAGCTCGCGCCGGCCTCGACGGCCCGATGCCTGTCGGCCCTGCGCGGGTTCTACCGGTTTCTGGGCAAGGAGCGGTTCGTCCGGGACAATCCGACAACGGATCTGACGACGCCGCGGCCCTGGCTCCGGCTTCCCAAGACGCTGACGACCGACGAAGTCGGGCGGCTGCTCCGGACGGCAGGGGGCAGGAAACCGGAAGATGCGCGCGACGCCGCGATGCTTGAGCTGCTCTACGCGACGGGGCTGCGCGTGTCGGAGCTCGTCGGCCTCGAGATGGCGCGGCTCAACCTGGAGGTCGGGTATGTGCTGGTCAGCGGCAAGGGGAGCAAGCAACGGATTGTGCCGATGGGCGAGCCGGCCCGTCGCAAGCTCGACGTCTATTTAGAGGAAGCCCGCCCGATCCTGCTCAAGGGACGGTCGTCGCCGAGCGTGTTCGTCACGCGGCGCGGCGGCGCACTGACCCGGCAGGGATTCTGGAAGCTCCTGCGCGCTCGCGCGCGGCAGGCGCACATCGCGAAACCGATTTTTCCGCACATGCTCAGACATTCGTTCGCGACGCATCTGCTGGACCACGGGGCGGACCTGCGTTCCGTGCAGGCGATGCTCGGCCATGCCGACATTACCACCACCCAAATCTACACGCACGTTGAGCGGGCGCGATTGAAACGCCTGCACACGGAGTTGTTTCCGCGAAAGACGCGCCGCCTTCGAAGACGTGATGTGTGACGAGTGACGAGTAATGGGTGAAGAGAACAAAAGAGCGAACACGTCTCGTTTTCTTACGCGTCACGCGTGACGTGCTACCGATCACGGTTTCCCGCGGTTGACAAGCCGGAGGGGGCTTGATACCATCCGCAAGTGCTCGGCAATTTTGAACATTCGGGCGGATAGCTCAGTTGGTAGAGCGCTGCCCTTACAAGGCAGAGGTCACAGGTTCGATCCCTGTTCCGCCTACCAACACCAGGAAAGGAAGCGGACGAGGGGACGGCGACAGGACCAGCGAACGGGGCTCTTGCATCATACTTATACGGCCTTTCCCCCCACATCTCTCTTTATACCGAACTCGTTCCTTAACGGGGCCGTCGTTCAGCTTGGTTAGGACGCCAGATTGTCAATCTGGAGGTCGCGGGTTCAAATCCCGTCGGCCCCGCCATTTATACGGAATGCCGTGTCGTGGGATTGAACCCGCGACCGGGGGTTCCGAAGGGGGTGTGCCCCCTTCGTGGGGAGCGTACGAGGGGGCAGGCCCCCTCCGTAGGAGCCGGCGAGGCAGGCTTCAGGGCCGAGCCGGCGACGGAGCGTGGTTCAAATCCCGTCGGCCCCGCCATTTTTCCTGGTCCAAGACGACATCACGCGTGACCGCGCCGCATCTCTGCGGTGCGGACGCATAAGGGATTGCTATGCCGGCCGGTACCATGGGAACGGTTGCGTCGCTTGGATTGGTCTCCAAGCTCGTGCTGTTCGTCTTGTTCGTCTTCTCCGTCGTCTCCTGGGCGATCATCATCGCGAAGTGGCGCGGGTTCAGCACGGCGGATCGGGAGGAGCAGCGGTTTCTGAGCGTCCACGCGAAAACGCAGGACCGCGAGGAGCTGCGGCGCCAGGCCCGCCGGTTGGCGGCCAGCCCCAGCGCGGCGGTGTACCTCGGCATCATGGATCGTCTCGCGCCCGATCACGACGGCGAAGCGTCCGGCCGCCGGGGCGAATCGGAGGATCAGCCGGTGCCGGAACGGGCCTACCTGGAGCGCGTGGTCGGCCACATCATGCAAGGGCAAATCTCCAGGCAGGAAGCCTACCTGCCGTTCCTGGCGACCACCGGCAACATCACGCCGTTCATCGGGCTGCTCGGGACGGTGCTGGGCATCATCGACGCCTTCCAGGAGATCGGCAAAATGGGCACGGCCAGCATTGCGGCGGTGGCCCCCGGCGTCGCGGAGGCGCTGGTCGCCACGGCGGCCGGCCTGCTGACGGCCATTCCCGCCGTCATCGCCTACAACTACTTCCTGACGCGGATTCGGAAGTCGGTCTTTCGCGCGGAATCATTCAGCATCGAGATAATGAACGCCTTGCCGGCCCGTCCCAAGCACGCAGGGTCCCGCGCATGATGTTCGAAACCCGCCGCCGCCGGTTTCTGGCGGAGATCAATGTCATCCCGCTCGTGGACGTCGTCCTCGTGCTGTTGATCATTTTCATGGTCACGGCTCCGATGTTGTATCGGGGCATGGACATCACGCTGCCGACGTCCAAGAGCAATACGATCAGGCCGGAAGAGCGCCTCGTGCTGACGGTCGAGCGGGATCAGACGGTCTATCTGGACAAGGACCGGCTGAGCCTCGAGCAGCTCGAGTTCAGGCTGAAACAGGCGAAGCAGCACAACGCCGACGTGTCCATCTACCTGCGCGCCGACCGCGCGGTGCCCTACGGGACGGTCGTGCGGGTGATGGACGAGATCAAGCGGGCGGGGATCGAGAAGCTCGGCATGGTGACGGATCCCGTTCCGGGCGCAACGGCTCAGGAAGAACGCATCCCGTAGCAGGGAATCCGTAGAGGGGACATGACCGCGAGACTCAACCTCGTATGGCTCGACGCAGAGCTACCGGCATCCGCCTTCATACCGGTCGGGCGCATGCTGGCCGTGTCGCTGGCGCTGCACCTCGTAGGGCTTGCGCTGGTGGCGGGCATCCGGGTTGCGCCGAAAGTCGAGCGGCTGCAGGCGACGCAAGTCACGCTGGTGAGCCTGCCGCAGCCGCAACCTCAACCGGAAGCGGCCGCGCCCCCTGCCGAACCGCCACCGCCCAAACCGGCCGCGCCCAAGGCCCGGCCGAGCGCGCCCGTGGCCGCGAAGGTTCCGGTGATGCCGTCGATCAAGGACAACGCAACCATGAAGGCAGCCGACAGCCGGTTGCGGGATGCGTTGCGGGGCATCGAGCGTCCTCCGGAAGCTCCACGGCTGGGCGACTACCGGCCGGCTCCGCGTCCTGTTCCGCAGGCGGCGGAGACCAAGGCGCCGGAGAAACAGCCCTCGCTCTCCGAGCTGGCCAAGCAGTTGGAGAATGTCCAACGGCCGCAACCGAAAACGGCGGTCGCCTCGAAGCCGAAGGCCGCGCTCAAACCGGTGACGGCGATCCAGGCGCCGGCCGCGGAGTCCGGCCTGGGACGGTACCTGAACGTCGTGCAGAACAAGATCAGCGAACAGTGGGTCGCGCCGCCGGTGGAGATGGCGGGCCGTTCCTACCAGGTCGTCATCAAGTTCCGGCTGCACCGGTCGGGCCGGATCAGCGACGTGGAGATTGAACGGGCGTCCGGGAACGGGTATTACGATGATGCCGGGAAGCGGGCGGTGTTGTCGGTGGGACCGCTGCCGCCGTTTCCCCCCTACGTAACCGAGGAAGTCCTGGAGACGCATTTCAGTTTTACCGTCGGTGAGGAGGTCGGATAAGCATGCGCATGAGCCCCCTGTCGAAGATCATCGGAGCGGTGGTGGTCGGCCTTGCCGGCGCGGGTCTGACGGGGAGCGGCCTGGAATCGGATGCGGCGGACGTCTACCTGGAGGCCACGCGGCCCGATGTGCAGAGGATCCCCATCGGGGTGCTCGGATTCCAGGACGGCGCGACGGCGGCCCGTCCCGGGAAAGAGGCCGCGGAGGTGCTCGCCGCCGATCTCCGCCGCTCGCAGATGTTTACGGTCGCCGACTCATCCAAGCTGGGCCTCGCGCTGACCGGCTCGGCCGGGCCTGACCGGCAGAAGCTGAAACAGGCGGTCGAGTCGGGCGTCAAGGTATTGGTGTGGGGCACCATCGGCACGCGCGATCCCGACTATCTCCTGGACCGGTTCATCTATGACGGCGGCGACGACGGCGGCGCGGGCAAGCGGTACGTCGGACCGGCGTCGGTGCTGCGGCAGATGGCGCACCGGGTGGCGGACGAATTGGTGGCGCGGTACACGGGCGAGCCGGGCATCGCGCGGACGCGGATCGCCTACGTGTCGGAGAAAAAAGGCGCCCGCGAGCTGTTCATCATGGATTACGACGGGCACTCGTCCAAGCAGATCACGTCGGACGGGTTTCTCAATCTCACGCCGCAATGGTCACCCGACCGGAAATATCTGGTGTTCACGTCCTATCAAAGCCGCACGCGGCAGAATATCGAGATCGCGGATCTCGCCACCGGGAAACGCTCGCCGCTCGTGTCGCTGTCGGGGCTGAACATCACGCCGGCGCCGTCGCCGGACGGCACGAAGCTGGCGTTTGCGACCAGCCAGGATGGCAACTCGGAAATCTACACGATGGACATGCAGACCAAGGCGCTTCAGCGCCTGACCGTCCATTCAGCGGGCGATCTCTCGCCGTCCTGGGCGCCGACGGGCAAGGAGCTGGCCTTCACCTCCGACCGGGGCGGCGGGCCGCAGATCTACGTGATGAGCGCCGACGGCTCGAACGTGCGCCGGCTGACTTTCGACGGCGATTACAACGCGGCGCCGGCCTGGTCGCCCAAAGGCAACTGGATCGCGTACGTCTGCCGGAGCGAGCAGCGGCAGTACAAAATCTGCCTGATCAGCCCGGACGGCGAGAAGCGTGCGCAAATCACGTCGGGCCAGAGCATCGACGATTCCCCGTCGTGGTCGCCGGACGGGCGCCATCTGGCGTTCAGCTCGACCGCGGGCGGAAAGACGCATGTCTACATGGTCAATAGCGACGGCAAGGAGCTGGAGCAGCTGACCTTCAGCGGGACGCATAACAGCATGCCGGCTTGGTCGTCGGTCGAGGCGCCGAAAGTGGAGTCGCAAGCGGCGGAGAAAAAGTAACGTTCACACCAACAGAGGAGCATGACATTTATGAGCAGAGCGTATGGGGCAACAGGGGCGGTCGTGGCGGTCGGATGTCTGCTGCTGTTCGCGCCAGGATGCAGCAAATCCCTGGAGGGGACATCGGGCTCGAAAACGACGGAGCAGGGTCTGGCCAAGCCGGCGCCGGTGACCTTGCCGGGCGAGGAGCGGGTGGCGGACGAAATTGTGGTGGCCAAGGCCGAGCCGTCTTCCGAGGCGGCGCAGACGTCCAAACAACGGTCTCAGGAAATGCAGATGGAGCAGACGGCCACGGCGAGCGCGGGCCTGGCGGACGTGTTTTTTGCATTCGACAGCTGGCAGATCAAGGACGACGGCAAGCAGGCCCTCAGCACGAACGGGCAGTGGCTGAAGGCCAACGCGGGCAAGTCGCTGACGATCGAAGGGCACTGCGACGAACGCGGCACGCAGGCCTACAACCTGGTCCTGGGCGAGAAGCGCGCGAAAGCGGTCCGCAGTTATCTGGCCGATCTGGGCGTGGATACCAAGCGGCTGGCCGTGGCGTCTTACGGAAAAGACCGGCCGTTCTGCCGCGAGCACAGCGAGGACTGCTACCAGCAGAACCGGCGCGGACATTTGGTGCTGCGCGTCAAATAACGGGCGAGAGGCGGGGATGCACCCTAGAGAGGAGATGCGAGGTCGCGAGGTGCGGGGTACCCCCACCCCGACCCTCCCCCAACTTGGGGGAGGGCGAGGGAGGGGGCACCTCGAACCTCGAACCTCGAACCTGGTTGCGGCGCTGATTGGCTGTGCCTTGACGACCGTGCTGCTGGCCGGCTGTTTCGCGCAGCAGTCGGATCTGGTCAAGCAGGAGAAGGAGCTGTCGGCGAAAATCGCCAAGGACCGCGCGGACCTCGATCGGCTGATCAGCGAAACCAGCGCCAAGCTCAACCAGGAAATCGCGACGCTCCGCGAGGAGGAGCTGCCGGCGCTCCGGGGGAGCATGGACAAGGGCTCCAACCGGTTCGAGACCATGCAGCGACGCCTAGATGACGTGGAGAACAAGTCGGCGGCGCGGCTGAACGTGATCGAGAAGATCCAGCACGACCAGGCCAATCTCCTGAAAGCGGACCGCGACCGCACGCAGGAGGAATTGGCGAAGCTGGCGGGCCATGACAAGACGCTCGAACAGCTCAGCCGGACGTTGACGGATCTGTCCGCCAAGGTGGACACCGATGCCAAGCTCACATCGGACCATCTGGTGGAGGTGAACAAGAGCGTCAGCTCGGTCGTCAAGGCCCTACGGACGGTCGGCGAGGCCATCGAGGCGCGAGAAGCGGAGCAGGATCGCCGCCTGGACGAGGTGGCCAACGCGTTGCACGGGATGGCGGCCCAGGCAGGATCGGTCAAAGAAGGAAAACCGGCCAAAGACGGCAAGCGGGCTCCGCGCCCGAACAGCCCGGCGGGCGCCGGCCAGGGAAAAGGCGCGGGACCGGCTTCCGCGGTCGTGGCCGCGCCGGCGCTGGCTTCGGTGGAGGGACAGGCCGCGGACAGCGAGCAGAAGGCGTACGAGCAGTCCCTGCAGAGGTTCAAGGACGGGGACTATGACGGGGCGCGGAAACGGTTTGCGGACTTTCTCCAGCGTCATCCGGACTCGAAATTCGCGTCCAATGCCCAATACTGGCTGGGAGAGTGCTATTATGGAGTCAAAGATTACGCGCAGGCGATCGAGGCCTTCGACCGCGTCAGCCGCTCATATCCGGACAGCCCGAAAGCACCGGCCGCGCTGCTCAAGAAAGGGTTCGCGTATAGTGCCCTGAACGACCGCGGGCGCGCCTCGTCCACGTTGAAGCATGTCGTGGAGGCCTACCCGAGGAGTCCCGAGGCGACCAAGGCGAAAGAGAAATTGGCCCAGCTCCAGTAAACGTCGGCCAACCACCGCGAACAACCGGTACGCTCCATGACACCCACACCGACCATTTCTGCGAGAATTCTGGCCGCGGCCCTGCTCCTGGCCGCCGCCGGCTGCGCGAAGCACGCCGATTTCGTCGAGGTCCGTGAGGATCTCCGCACGGTGACCAAGGCGCAGGACCAGGCGCACAAACAGCAGGAGGCCCTGCAGAAGCGTCTGCAGGCGGTTGAAGCCAAGCTGGGCACCCCGGCCGGTGACGCCGGAAAAGAAGCGGCGGCCCTCAAGCACCAGGTCGAGGATCTGACCGCGAGGCTCAAGCTGGCGGAAGGCCGGGTCGCCAATCTCGAAAGCGCGTTCCGGTCCGTGCCCGTGAAGCCGGAAAACACGGCCGACGAGCCGCCCCGTCAGTCCAAGCCGGCGACGATTGCGCCCCGCGCGGAGCCCGTGCTCCCGCTGCCCGGCACTCCGGACATCTCGCCGACATCCGCGTACAACCTGGCCTACAACGACTATCTCAACGGACGCTACGAGCTGGCTGTGGTCGGGTTCCAACGGTTCCTCCAGGATTTTCCGTCCACCTCGCTGGCCCCGAACGCCCAGTACTGGCTGGGCGAATCCTACTACTCGTCGAAAGATTACGTGCGGGCCATGCAGGCGTTCGACAAAGTCGTCGCGGACCATCCCCAGAGCGAGAAAGTCGCCCCGGCCCTCTACAAGCTTGGACTGGCGGCGGCCGAAACGGGCAACGCGACCAAGGCGCGCGAATACCTCAAGCGCGTCGTGCAGGACCACAAGGATTCCAACGAGGCCAAGCTGGCGAAAGGCAAGCTCGCGGACCTGCGATGAACGTCGCCGGCAGCGTCGGGAAAATCCGAGTCCTGCCGGGCGACGTGGTCAGCCGCATCGCGGCCGGGGAAGTGGTCGAACGGCCCGCCGCAGTCGTCAAAGAACTCCTCGACAACAGCCTGGATGCCGGCAGCACGCGGATCGTGGTCGAGATCGCGGAGGGCGGCCGGCGCCTGATCCGCGTGAGCGACAATGGGGAAGGCATGGCGCCGACCGAAGCGCCGTTGGCGTTTCAGCGTCACGCGACCAGCAAGCTGCGCTCGGAGCAGGAGCTCTTCACCATCCGGACCCTGGGGTTCCGGGGCGAGGCCCTGCCGTCCATCGCGTCGGTGTCGAAGGTGCGGCTGGTGACCGCGTGCCGACACGAGCCGGTGGGTACCCGCCTGGTGCTGACGGGAGGCGTCCTCGCAAAGTCCGAGGAAACGGCCGCGGCGCCCGGCACGCAGATCGAGGTCGAAGAGCTCTTCTTCAATACCCCCGCCCGCAAGAAATTTCTTAAGGCGACGACGACGGAGTTTTCCCACATCTGCCAGGTGGTCCAGCAGGCCGCGCTGGCCTGGCCGGGGACGCGGTTCCGCTTGACCCATAACGGGCAGGAGGTCGTGGACTATCCGGCCGCGTCCTCCCGTCGCGACCGGATGCTCCAGGTCTACGGCGCGCGGTTCGTGGAGCAGGCGGCGGCGGTGTCCGGCGAGCGGGCGGGGATCCGGCTGGAAGGGGGCGTGATCCAGCCGATGCACGCGCGTACCGGTCGGACGCCTCAAGAACTTTTCGTCAACGGGCGCGCGGTCAAAAACGCTTCCGTGGCGCATGCCGTCTACGACGCTTACGGGGCCTACCTGGCGAAGGGGCAGCATCCGCAGTTCGTGCTGTTTCTCGACGTGGACCCCGACCGCGTGGACGTCAACGTGCATCCGACGAAGCGGGAAGTCCGGTTCGCCGACCAGGATGCGGTGTTTCACACGGTGCGGCATGCGGTCCGGACGGCGATCGGCGCGGAGACAAAGCCGGAACCCGTTACTCGTCACTCGTCACTCGGCACTTGTGAACAGATGTTGCCTCAGACGATGTCCGGAACAGATCAGCAGGAAATGCTAGCGGGAGCGACCGGCCCCACGTCGGTCCTGTACAGCCGGCCCGGCGAATCTGTGTCGGGCGCGTCGGTTGCCGGAGAGCCGGCGCAAACTACGTTCGGCGGTGTGGAACGGGACATCGTGCCGTTGGGGCAGCTCAGCCGGACCTATCTGGTGGCGCAGGTCGGCTCCGAGCTGCACGTGATCGACCAGCACACGGCGCACGAGCGGGTGCTCTTTGAGCGGCTGTGCCGGGCCCGTCTCAACCAGGCGGTGCCGTCGCAGCCCCTGCTCATCCCGGAAACGATCGACGTGCCCGCGCAGAGCGCGGAGCTGCTCGCGCAGCACGTAGCCGATCTGGAACAGGCCGGCCTGAAAATCGAACCGTTCGGCGCCCGCACCTTCGTCATCCGCGCCGTGCCGGCGCTCCTGAAGCCGCTCGACTATGCCGCGCTGGTACTGGATGTGGTGGATGACCTGTCGCAGTGGAGCACGGCCTCGCCGCTGGAGACGCGTCTCCGCTCGGTGATGGCGTCGCTGGCCTGTCACGGGGCGGTGCGCGCGGGCCGCGCCATGGAGTTGCCGGAGATCAAGCGGCTGATCGAAGATTGGGTGGAGGAAGGCCTCCCGGCCACCTGCCCGCACGGGCGGCGCGTGGTGTTGCGCCTGCCGGAAGAGGAACTGGCGCGAATCTTCGGCCGCACATAGTAACCAGTGATGAGTGATCAGTGATGAGTTGCCGGATCATGGTGCAAGAATGAAGAATCATTCTATACCCATCACTCATAACTCGTCACTCATCACTCGCGCGAAGCCCCTCGTCGTCATCGTGGGCCCGACTGCCGTCGGGAAAAGCCAGATCGCCATTCAGGTCGCGAAAGCGCTGGAGACCGAGGTCTTGACGGCGGACTCCCGGCAGGTCTACCGCGGCATGGATGTCGGTACGGATAAACCGTCCCTGACGGAACGGGAGGGCGTGCCCCATCGCCTGATCGATCTGGTCGAGCCGGGCCAGCCATTCAATACGGGCGAATTCCGCCGGCTGGCCGTGGTGGAGATAGCCCGCTTGCACGGGGAGGGGCGCGTGCCGCTCGTCGTGGGCGGCACGGGGCTCTACGTGCGGACGCTGCTGCGCGGCCTCTGCGAGGGCCCGCCGGCCGACTGGGAGTTCCGCCGAAGCCTGGAGCGGGACGCGGACGCGAACGGGGCTGACTGGCTCTACCGGCAGCTAGCTCAGGTGGATCCCGAATCGGCCCGCCGGCTGCATCCGAACGATCGCGTGAAAATCATCCGGGCGCTGGAAGTCCATCATCTCCTGGGGCGCCCGCTGTCCGGAGAGCACAAGCGGCACGCGTTTGCCGCCACGCCGTTCACGCCGCTGCTCATCGGCCTCGCACGCGAGCGGCCGGCGCTCTACCGCCGCATCGACGAGCGGGTCGAGCTGGAG
>Ga0247727_10019475_pt1 | contig 10510 bp, 9 predicted proteins | sample WisWelCaveWW1625_FD_202498 | JGI IMG/M metagenome (GOLD analysis project Ga0247727, IMG submission 202498) | Biofilm microbial communities from Wishing Well Cave, Virginia, United States - WW16-25 | ecosystem: Environmental > Aquatic > Deep subsurface > Groundwater > Cave microbial mat | place...
GGCTGCCGGTGTGGACGGGTTTGGCCGAGCCGGGGAAGATTCCGTGCGGGTTGCCTGGGAGGACGTTCGTCACTATGACCCTGAGGTGATCGTGGTCATGCCTTGCTCGTTTTCTCTGGAACGCACCACAAAGGAATCCCCGCTGCTGACCAATCTCCCGGGATGGTCCTCCGTCAGTGCGGTCAAAGCGGGAAGGGTCTTTGCCGTGGAAGGGTCGTTGTTCCATCGTCCCGGCCCCCGCCTTGTTCAGGGACTGAAGCTGATGGGTGCACTGTTCCATCCTAAGCTGTTTCCTAAGCCACCAGCTGCTCACGTCAAGGTCCTCAGATGACCTGGGCTGCTGAGGACCGGGCTCCGAGAGAACATCAAGATATCCCGACCGCCACGCGCAAGGGGCTGCTCATCGTCTATACAGGCGACGGCAAAGGAAAGACGACCGCTGCCTTGGGACTGGTGTTCCGCGCCCTTGGCCGGAAGTACCGGGTTGCGGTCGTCCAGTTCATCAAGGGCAAGTGGAAGACCGGCGAAGCGATGATGGCCAAGGAACTGGCTGATCGGGTCGATTTCTTTCCGATGGGCGACGGCTTTACTTGGGTCACCCAGAACTATGAGCAGGACGTAGCCAGCGCCAGGCATGCCTGGGCCAAGTGTCTCGAACTCTTAGCCGATTCCCGCTACCACATGGTCATCTTTGACGAACTGAATTACGTGATTCGGTATAACTTCCTCTCTGTTGATGAGGTGCTGGAGGGACTCAAGCGGAAACCTCCGCACACCCATGTCATCATCACAGGTCGAGACGCCCCACCCGCACTGATTGATGTTGCCGACCTGGTTACCGAGATGCGCCAGATTAAGCATCCTTATCAAGCAGGTATCAAGGCCCAGCCTGGTGTGGATTACTGAAGAATCGACTTGGTTACTCGATTCGGTATGCCGCCATTGCAAAGATTGAGAGGTAAGATTTAACGCTGGCCGACCAGTTGTGCGAACGCCTGCAGTTGTGCTCCTGACTGTTCCATCTGGGCAATGGGCCGAAGGGCACGCTCGCTAATCGTCGGCCGGCGGATCGTTTCGGGCATAGCCAGGACGCGCTCCTGGATCTCGGGAGCCAAGCGAAGCAACCACATGACCTGCGTGACCCGGACGCGGCTGATGCCCTCCTGGCGGGCGATATCGGCCTGGTTTTTAGCCTGGCCGGAGGCCAGAAGCGCCTGCCACTCAAGGGCTTTACGGAGGAACTCAACCACCGCAGGCGTCCGGGGCACCTTGGGTGGCTTGGGTTTGCCCCGGGGAGGCGGGACGGCGCTAATGACCCGGTTTGAGGGCACCTGGCGTGTCAGGGTGCCGATGTTGCCATGCTCAAAGGCTCCCTTGGGTCCCAGAGAGATCTCAACAGTCTGTTCTCGGTAGGCGGCCACGGCGCCGTTGCGGGCATCCAGGGCCACGTGTACAATACGGAAGTAGATTTCCGGTTCGGCCCACCCCGGGCGGTCGCGTCGAATACTGTTACATCCGGGGAGTTCTTGGAAGTAAGCGGAACGGCGGCATCGAGTTATGTGATGCCGCCGTTTGCTTTCAGCACTATTTAGGTGGTGCACTGCTGATGCTATAATGAAACTCGTTATGATGTCCGTCCGCCGCCTCAATCATGCGGTACTCTATGTTGTGGATTTGGCGCGATCTCTCGGTTTTTACACAGAGGTCTTCGGGTTCGAGGTGATTGCCCGCGAAGGTCCGATGGCATTTCTCCGGGCGAAAAGATCAGACAATCACCACGATTTGGGGCTGTTCGAAGTCGGCCTACGAGCTTCACGACCGCCGCGGGGCAGCACCGGGTTGTATCATCTCGCCTGGGAACTGACGACAATCGACGACCTCATGGCGGCGAGGGACGTCCTGAAGAAGGCTGGCGCATGGACGGGTGAAAGTGATCACGGCGCCACGAAGTCGGTCTACGGGGTCGACCCAGACGGCAATGAATTCGAACTGATGGTGCTGCTGCCCCGATCCGAGTGGGGTCGGTACGACTCAGCAGCTCCGGTCATGCCGCTGGATTGGGAGCACGAGCTTGAGCGTGCAAAGAGGAAGCGACCGCTGAACACACGAGGAGGAGCCGATGACTAAAACGAGGCGTGTCGATCCAAGCTGGGCGGCCGTGGTTGCGACAGCCATAGTACTGTGGGCGCCTGGGGTGAGCGCCGCGACCGAGTCGCCTGCGGACTGCGCAGCCGAGCGCCAGATGGTCCAGGAACACCTGGCCACCTTCGATGACCTGGACTTCAACGTGTACACGCATCAGAAATGGGATGAATTGGACAAGAGCCATGCGCCGGACATCATCGTTCACTGGCCTGACGGCCACACGACCACCGGGATTGAGCAGCACATCGAAGACCTCAAGGCGACGTTTATCTATGCCCCTGACACCAGGATCCTGACGCACCCGGTCAGATTTGGATCGGGGGAGTGGACGGCGGCCACCGGCGTGATGGAGGGTACGTTCACACACCCGATGCCGACGCCGGACGGCAAGACGATCTCGCCCACGGGCAAAGCGTTCAAGGTGCCCATGTGTACCATTGGCCGCTGGAAGGGTGGTGTGATGGTCGAGGAGTATCTGTTCTGGGATAACCAGACCTTCATGAAACAGATTGGGCTGTCTGAGTAGTAGAGCGGATCGGTTTATCAGCTTCGTTTGTCGCTTCCCCTGGTTTTTCGGGCGTGCATCAGCTCCGATAAACTGACGCGTAGTTCTTGAACCCCCAGGCGACCTAACAAGGTTGCATACTGCACCGTCCGGGGAGCCATTCTTCGCGCTCGAGGTCATTGAGCGCAGCGTTTAACGGCCCTGATTCACGTTGTGGATCAGGGCTGTTTTTATCTCGCCAACCCGCAAAGAGTTAGGCCGTCGCCGTCCTGGCGCTGCGTTTAGGCGGCCTCTCTCAGCCACTCCCGCCGTCGGTGCCAGCGTCGCCAATCGCCTAAGCAGGCGCTTCCCCTCGTCCGATGGGATCCTAGTCCCGCCGTACGTCATTCCCGATTCCCGCGTGCTTGTCCAGACTGCCGCACCAGTTGACGCATTCGTCCAGCCAGGGGAGCCAGTTGTTTGTGGACAGCCCATTGGCCAACAGGGGCAAAGGGCGATTTCCATCGATGGCGACGAACTGCTGTGTTCTGAGCACACCGTTCGCTCCGTCGGACTGATCCCTTCGTGGATACCGCCGCTCTTGATTGGACGGTGCCAGAGTTTTCTGGGGTTTACCAGACGCTGCGTGTTTGGCATGCAACGTGCTCCTCCTATAGTTGTTGGGCAGCTGTTCCTGTCGAGCACCGAGACCAGGAGGTCATGATGCGCACCCCGTCCGTCGCTGGCCTAAGCCCGTTAGGCCTGCTGGTGCTCTTCCTCGTTGTGGCGCCATCCCCGGCGCACGCCATCGCGATCAACCCTGATGACTTCGTCAGCGACATCGACAACCCGTTCTTTCCGCTCGTACCGGGCACCACGTTCTCCTACCAGGGCATCAGCGACGGGACCCCGAGCAGCAACGAGTTCTTTGTGACGTTCGATACCAAACTGATCCTGGGCGTCACCACGACCGTCGTGCACGACCGCGCGTTTGAAGAGGGGGAGCTGGTTGAGGATACGTTCGACTGGTTCGCCCAGGACAAGTTCGGCAACGTGATCTATTTCGGGGAAGATTCGACGGAAATCGACCCGGACACCGGGTTGCCGATCAGCAAGCACGGCTCCTGGGAGGCCGGGGTGGACGGCGCGGAAGCTGGCTTCATCATGAAGGCTAACCCGTTCGTCGGCGATCTCTACCATCAGGAGCTGGCGCCGGGTGTGGCGGAGGACCAGGCAGAGGTGCTTAGCCTGACCGAATTTCTCTGCGTACCCGTTGGCTGCTTCAACAACGTGTTGTTGACCAAGGAGTTCAGCCTCCTGGAACCGGGCATCGCGGAGCACAAGTACTACGCGTCGGGTGTTGGATTCATTTTCGGAGAGCGGGTCGAGGGGGAGGGCGAGGAGTTCACCGAACTGGTCGGGATCGGCGTGGTGCCTGAGCCCTCGACGGTGCTGTTGCTTGGAATGGGTCTCGGAGGTCTCCTGGGCGCCGGCAGGCGGCGGCGACCACAGCACGCTGAGAGTTGAGATCGGCTGACAATCAACGCGGCGGCATCAGGCGACTGGTGCCGCCGTTTTCTTACGCGCGAAAACCTGCTAGAATGCCGGCTATTCCCTGAGGGCGCACCCGTGCAGACACCCACCCAATCCGTGACACCGCATCCCGTCCGCCCGGCCGAATTTCCGCCCGGCCCGTCGGCGCTGCGCTACGTCTCGATCTATTGCCAGGAGGGGTTCAATTTCCTCCGCCTGGCGAAGCGCTTGTTCCAAACCTACGGCGACATCGTCCACGTCAAGGTCGGCCACCGCCACCACTACTACTTCAACCACCCGGCCCACATCGAACAGGTCCTCCTCGCCGGCTATGCGCTGAGGACGTCGCGGCCGCCGACCATGCGGCACGCGCTGGGGCAGGGGATCATCACGAGCCAGGGCGAGCTGCACCGCACGATGCGCGGCCTGATCCAACCATTCTTCCTCAAGCCGGCCATGGTCGACAAGGCACTGATGATCGTGGAAGAGAACGAGCGGCTCCTGTCGTCCTGGCGCGAAGGCGAGGCGCGCGATCTGGCCGAGGAGATGACGCACCTGACCCTGGCCATCATCCTCCGGACGCTGCTGGGGACCGTCTACAACGATGCGGAGATGCTCAAGACAATCCGCCGCGAGACGCACACCCTGCATCAGTTCAGCCACCAGAACCCGGCGTCCCACATCAATATGATGGTCGAGAACCAATGCCCGTTTGCCCGGGGCCGCACGCGCGCCGGCAAGGCCAAGCGGTTTCTGGATGATCTGGTGTACCGCGAGATCAACCGGCGCCGGGCCGCGCACGAGCTCGACGGTGACGACATCCTTGGGACGCTCCTGCGGGCGCAAGCGGCGCACCCGGAGCTCCGGCACTTCACCGACCGGCACATCCGCGATGAAGTGATGACGATGTTCCTCGCCGGCCATGAGACCTCGGCGAGCGCCATCGCCTGGACCTGGTACTTGCTCTCCCAGCATCCCGAGGCCGAAGGGCGGTTCCACGAGGAGCTGGACCGCGTCCTGGGCGGACGGCTGCCGCGCCACGAGGACCTGCCCAACCTGCCCTACACCCGCATGGTGTTCATGGAATCCATGCGCATCTACCCGCCGGTGTGGACGCTCGGGCGGCGTCCGGCCGGGGATGATCTCGAGGTGGGCGGGTACCGGATTCCGAACAAGTCCATGATCCTGATCTCGCCGTATGTCACCCAGCATGACGAACGGTTCTTTCCTGATCCGGAGCGGTTTGATCCGACCCGGTTCACGCCGGAGGCTGAGGCGAAGCGGTCACGGTTCGCGTACTTCCCCTTCGCGCAAGGGAACCGGAAGTGCATCGGCGAGCCGCTCGCCCTCATGGAGGGGATCCTGTCGCTTGCCACGATCGGCTCGCGATGGCGGCTCACGCTGGTGCCCGGCCATCCCGTGGAGATGATGCCCTTCATCGCGCTGAAGCCGAAGCACGGCATCAAGATGCTCCTCGAGCGGCGCGAGCCGGTCCTGACAGAGGATGCTGTGATGCAGGCGACGCGCTAAGTCATCGCGAGGACGCCACACAGGCACGGCGGCATCCGTAGACGGGCGCCGCCATTCTTGTCGGGGGACGCAGCATGGAACCGTTTATTCCAGCGTGGTGGTGCCCGAGCGGGCACGCCCAAACCGTCTGGGCCGCCGCGGGACGGTGGCGGCTTAAGCTTCCCGGGTGCCGCCGCGAACGCTGGGACACGCCGGACGGGGACTTTCTCGACGTGGATCACCTGCCGGCCGGTCCCGGACAGCCGACCCTGATCATCCTGCACGGCCTGGAGAGCTCCTCGCGCGCGCCGCAAGCCCGGGGGTTTCTCGGCGTGGCGCAGCGCCGCGGATGGCGGGGGCTGGCGCTCAACTTCCGCTCTTGCAGCGGCGAGCCCAACCGGCTCCGCCGCTCCTATCACGCCGGCGAGACATCGGATCTCGCGTGGGTGATCCGGCGGCTGGCCGGACAGCATCCCGGGGATCCGATCTGCTGTGTCGGCCTCTCCCTGGGCGGGAACGTGCTGCTGAAGTATCTGGGCGAGCAGGGCGAGGCAGCACCGGTCCTCGCGGCGGCCGCGGTGTCCGCGCCGTTTGATCTGGCGGCCTCGGCGCGGGCGTTCGAGGAGAGCGCCCTCAACCGCGTCTACATGCGGCGGCTGGTCCGCAGCCTGAAGCGGAAAACGGTGGCGAAGCTGGCGCGCCACCCTGAGCTGTTGGACCGGCGGCGGCTGGCTGCGGTGCGGACGGTCCGGGACTTTGACGAGGCAGTCACCGCCCCGCTGAACGGGTTTTCAGGCGCAGAGGCGTATTGGACCGAATCGAGCGGCCGCCGGTTTCTCGACGCGATCCGCTGTCCCACGCTCCTGATCAACGCGCTCGATGATCCGTTGGTGCCCGCTGAAGGCCTGCCGCATCGGGAGGTGCGCCAGAACCCTGCGCTGGCGGCGGCGTTTCCCGCTGCCGGAGGGCACCTCGGCTTCATCAGCGGGGGGTGGCCCGGGCAGCCGGTGCTCTGGGCCGAGCGCGCGGTGCGCGGCTTCTTTGACGTGCAGTTGGCAGGACGAGACTACTGCGCGCGGGTGTAGCGGATCTCCATGGACTTGAACTCGCGGCCGTCCGGGGCGTACGAGTAGCTTTCGTAGATGTTGTGCTGCGGGTCCACGGCCTTCCAGACCGCGCGGAACTTCCGGTGGGCCTCGCCGGTCATCGGGCAGCTGAAATCCCCCTGCTCGGCGATGGTGCCGGTCGCCGGGTCGCGCTGTCCGGTGCTCATCATCAGGCCGGTGCCCATGTTGTCGAGCCAGACGGACTGGTACTCTTTGCGGATGTTGTCGTAGCCGGTGAAGCCAAGGCCCCCGAACGCCGGGAAGTCGGGGGTGGCGTCGCCCTGGACTTCCTGCTTCAGGAACCGGCCGTCGAAGACCAGCGTGTTGACGCTCTTCCCGCTCATCTGTTGCGGCGGCGCGTCAGGAGAGAGCCGCCACTCCATCGTGTACGTCCAGGTGCCGACGAACGGCTCCAGGGCTTTGTGACCCTCGCCCGGGCTGCCGGCGAGCTTTGCGGCCGCCATCATGGCTTCCAGCGCCGGGTCGACGGCCGGCTGAGCCGGTGCTGCATCCTCGGCATGCGCCGCGCTCGACCCCAAGATGAGACACGAGACCACCACTCCCCATGCGCTTCGATGCATCAGACTCCTCCGGTGACAGGGCGACACGATTGAACGACTCTAGCGGATTTGAGCGACCGGCGCAAGCCGCGGGTGGCTAGGCGCGATCGGCGTCCCGGGGACGCCAGGGCTGAGGCGACGGCTCGGGAAAGACGATCCAGCGCCTGCCGGCGAAGTTGAGCAGGAAGCCCACCCCGGTCGCGAGCAGTTTCGCGTTCCCCGGAGCGATTCCTGCGCCGACCAGCGACGTCGTCGTGACCCAGTCCACCGTCCCGATAGCGGCGACCACGAGCAGAAACAGCACAAGCTCTCCGACCGGCGCCCACCTGACTGCGTGGCGGAACAGCAGGCTGACGCACAGCGCGTAATTCACCCACGCCGCAGCGACGAAGGCGCCCGGCGCCGCGAGCCGGACGTCCCAGCCGATGGCCAGGAGACCCATGAAGAGGCACCAGTTGACCGCGGCGGCCGCGCTCCCGATGAAGCCATACGCCGCGAGCTGCATGGGCCACGGCGCCCAGTGCGCGTTGTAGCGCACGATGCTGTAGAGCGCGCGGAACCCGTCCTTCAGGCGGATTTTCTTGCCTTCGGCATACGTCCGGCCGTGGTACGAGATGCCTGTCTCATAGATTCGCAGGCGCTGCCGCGCCATCTTGGCCACCACCTCCGGCTCGACGCCGAAGCGGTTCTCCTCGATCGCGATGCGCTGGATGGCTTCCCGCCGGAACACCTTGTAGCCGGTTTCCATATCGGTCAGGTTCAGGTCGGTGAACATATTGGACAGCAACGTGAGGATGCGGTTCGCGACCGAGTGCCAGAAATAGAGCACCCGGTGCGTGCCCGAGGACAGAAACCGGGAGCCGAGCACGACATCTGCCTTGCCGGCGATCAAGGGATCGAGCAGCCGTTTCAGGTCCGCGGGGTCGTATTCGAGGTCCGCGTCCTGGACCGCCACGAGGTCGCCGGTCGCCTTCCGGAACCCCTCGCGCAGGGCCGCGCCCTTTCCCCGGTTGACCGGCTGCGCAATGACGGAGATCTGCGGATGCTGCCGGGCCAGGTCCTGAGCGATCACGAGGCTGTTGTCCATCGAGCCATCGTCCACGATGATGATCTCCAGGACCAGGGAGGCGTCGGCAATCGCGAGGACGTTGGCGACGCAAAGCGCCAGGGTCCGTGATTCGTTGAAGGCAGGGATAACAACGCTGAGCGTGACGTGGTTACTCATTGGTTGCCATAGGATACCAGAGTTCTCGCTTGGCTTTCGCCTCTTTTCTCATGAGGTGCTGCATGGTGTTGTTAAAATGCGACATCGGAGGGCCAGCTTGGGCAGCCCCGATCATGGAATGACAGCGTAACTCATATATTAACAATAGGTTAAGCTATATTATCTTGATGCCGTGATTGGCATACCGGGTGCACTATATAAGATAGTACAGGATTGTACAGCCTCCTTAGAAAGTGCAGAGCAGAGATGCCGCGGAACGAACAGACAGGACGAGCCCAACTGACAGTTCCAGCCGTTTCTCAGACCGTTCGGACGGCCTCTCGGCAAGTGGCCTGGCTGGTCCTCCTGGGGCTGACCATGCCGGCTGCGCAGGCGGCCGCCGGGGTGACCTATTACGTCGGTCCCAGCGGGATCGACGACACCGCCGCGAGCCGCGGCAGCGCCGCCAACGATCCGTGGCGGACGATTGACTTTGCTGTGCAGCATGTGCCGGATGCCGGCGCGACGCTCGTCGTTCTCGATGGGACGTACCCCGATCCTGCCGTCAACCTGAATCGGGTTTTTGCCACCTCCCTCACGATCCGCGCCGAGCATCCCTACCGGGCGGTCCTGACCAACGCCGGCAACCCGCCGGTCCTGCGCGCGATCGGCGGCGCCAACTACACGATCGAAGGCCTGGTGATCGGGCCGACGCAGAGCGTCATGGCGGTCCAGATCGGCGCGGACGCGCACCACATCACCTTTCGCAACAACATCTTCCTCGACAGCTTCGCCAGCGAGCTGCTGAAGATCCATGACCGGGCCCACCACATCTTGGTCGAAGGGAACCTGCTCTACAACCAGGGCGCCAATGACGAGGCGCTCGACATCAGCGGTGCCGCCGACGTCACGGTGCAGGACAATGTCTTCTTCAGCGACTATGCCGGGAGCCAACGAGCCATTCCGTCCACCGGGGCCGCCGGCAGCCAGATCGCCGTGAGAAACGGCCCCTGCCAGTGGGATTCGAGCGCCTGCAGCGCCTGGTCGCTGCGTATCACGATCCGGCGGAACGTCTTCCTGAACTGGGAGGGCCCGCCCGGATCCAACTTCATCCGGTTGGGGAGGGACGCGCTCACATCGTTCGAAGCGCAGGATGTGCTGATCGAGAACAACCTGATGATCGGCAACGCGGCCGCCACGATTGAGGCGCCGATCGCCGTGACGGCCTCGAGGAACGTGACGGTCCGCCACAATACCGTGACCGGCGACCTGCCCAGCCTCGCCTATGTCCTGCACCTGGACGCGAGCGCCTACCGGACCGAGTCAGTCGCCATCGACCATAATGTGTGGTCCGATCCCAGCGGGACGATGGAGAACTTCGTGCTCGGAGATGCGGCAGGCCTCTCGCTCATCCGACTGGAACGCAACGCCTACTGGAACGGCGGGCAGACGATCCCCCCGAGCGGCCAAAACACGCTGCCGGGCGGCGCGCTGCAACTCTCGGACGATCCGCACCCCATCCTGCAGGACCCCAAACTGCCGCCGGTCAGCGGCGCGATCCTGCCGCGCTATGACGCGTCGCTCGGGATGTTCCTGAGCGGCCGGGCCACGATTCGCGAGGAGTTTGTGCGGTTGGTGACGCAGCACGGGATGCCGGCCGCGGGGAGCGCTGTGATTGACGCCGCTGATCCGGCCTATGCGTCGAACGACGATATCCTGGGACAGCCGCGCGCAGGGCAGGGGGCTGCTCCTGACCTCGGAGCGTATGAAGTGCCCGCGGTCGCCGGAGCGCCGCCGGCATTGTTCCAGTCGCAGTCGCTGACGTCCCAATCGGAGACGGCCGCTGCCGAAGAGCCGGCATTGGCGTTCCAAGAGTCCGCCGGCCAAGTCGTCATGGAGGCGGAGCGCTTCGATGCCAAGGTGGTGCGCAGCAGCCATGACTGGACGCTCCTCACCACGCAGTCGGGCT
>Ga0247727_10019476_pt1 | contig 10510 bp, 10 predicted proteins | sample WisWelCaveWW1625_FD_202498 | JGI IMG/M metagenome (GOLD analysis project Ga0247727, IMG submission 202498) | Biofilm microbial communities from Wishing Well Cave, Virginia, United States - WW16-25 | ecosystem: Environmental > Aquatic > Deep subsurface > Groundwater > Cave microbial mat | place...
GTGGTCGCGACACCTGGGCGGTCTTGCGGGCGAGCCAGCCGTCGACCCAGTCGGTCGCGACCACGAACGAGAAGAGGGCGACCCCCCACGCGGAACGTTCCTCGTGGACGATCAAAGCCACGAAGACGGGGGTGAGGACGATCCGGGCCAGCGAGATGGCGTTCGGTCCCGTCAAGATCCGATCGCTCGGGGACGACGGCGTTCCCGCTGCGGTGTCCATCCGTCGGGCCGGCCGGATTCGAACCGGCGACCTTCTGACCCCCAGTCAGACGCGCTAACCAAGCTGCGCCACGGCCCGCCCTGTGCCGGTGGCTTCGCGCCACCCCCACCGGGACTCGGAGTGTACGCTGCTCAGCGGCGGCCGCGGGCGCGGAACGTGAGCTTGACGGGCACGCCATCGAGTGCCAGCTCGCGCCGGAGACGATTCTCGAGGAAGCGGCGGTAGCTCGGATCGGGTGCTCGCGCGCCGCCGAAGATCACCAACGTCGGTGGTCCGGTCGCGACCTGCGTGGCGTAGTGAAGGGTGCCGGTGCTGCGCGGCGTGGGTCGCTCCGCCTGTGCCTGTTGGACGATCGTGTTCACGGTCGAGGTGGTCGCCCTGAAGCTCCACCTCGCATGGAGGTCGAGGAGCAACGGCGGCAAGCGGTGCACCCCCCTGCCGGAAAGCGCCGACACCCGTACGGCGGACGCGTTGGCGAACGGCACCAAGATCCGCTGCAGGTCCTTGTAGCGAGCGTCTTTGTCTTCCACCAGGTCCCACTTGTTGGCGACGACCAGGAACGCACGCCCGGCCTCCATCACGCGGCTGGCGATCTTCTTGTCTTCCGTGGTGAAACCGTCGGCGGCATCGAGCACCAATACGACGACGTGGGAGCGGTCGATCGCATCCGACGCGCGCAAGAAGCTGTAGTACTCCACCCCCCGGACGCTCGAGCCGCGTCGCATGCCGGCGGTGTCGACGAACCGCACGGGTCCGAGGGCCGGCCACTCGACGACCGAGTCGATGCTGTCGCGAGTCGTCCCCGCGATCTCGGACACGACGCTCCGGTCTTCGCCGAGCAGACGGTTGAACAGGCTCGATTTTCCGACGTTGGGTCTGCCTACGATCGCGAACCTCGGCTCCGACCGGTCGGGAACGCGCTCTGAGCGCTCGGGCAACAGGTCGACGATGCGGTCGAGCAGGTCGCCGGTCCCCTGGCCGTGCAGCGCGGAGACCGCGAACGGTTCCCCGAGACCGAGGCGGTGCAACGCGGCGACGTCGGCATCGTCGTTCGGTGAGTCGGCCTTGTTCGCCACGAGCAGCACCGGCGTCGTGACGCGGCGGAGCCCGCGCGCGAGATGCGCGTCCGCCTCGGTGATGCCGGCCTGGGCGTCGACGACCAGGACGATCAGGTCGGCCTCCTCGACCGCCTGTTCCGCCTGCCGCTCGGCCTCGGCCTCGATGCCGGACGCCTTCTCGATGTAGCCCGCTGTGTCGACCACGCCGAAGGTCCTGCCCCGCCACGTCGCCTCCAGCTCGAGGCGGTCGCGGGTCACGCCGGGCGTGCCGTGCGCGATCGCCTGTCGCCGGCCGAACAGCCGGTTCACGAGGGTCGACTTGCCCACGTTCTGCCGGCCGACGATGGCTACGCGCGGCGCGCGTGTCTCATTCACGTTGCGGTCCCGGGGCCAGGGAAGACGTCCGACGCCTCTCGCGCCACGATCGCGAGCGCGTCGGCGAGGACCGCCGCCGCGTCGCGTTCGGTGGTGTCGATGACGTGTGCGTCGCCGACCGGCTCGAGGGCGGTGGTGCGGGCGTCGCGCGAGTCGCGGACGTGCAGGGCGTCGCCGGCGCCGGCGTCGTCGCGTTCGGCGACCCGGCGCGCGGCCCTCGTGCCAGGATCAGCCGCCAGGAACAGCTTCACGGGCGCATCGGGGAACACGACTGACCCGATGTCACGCCCTTCCATCACCGCACCGGTTTCGCCGAGGGTTCGCTGCACGGCGCGGAGCCGTGTCCGCAGGTCGCGGTGCCGTGCGACCGCCGAGACCGAACCCTCGACCGCAGGTGTGGTCAACGTGGCGATGTCGTAACCCTCAACCTCCAGCTCCGGGGGGGACGCGTTGGTCAACGTGAACCGCAGCCCGTCGGCGAGCGAGGCGAGCGCACCGGCGTCATCGAGCGACGCGCCGTGGCGGAGCGCAGCGGCGGTCACCGCCCGGTACATCAGCCCGGTATTCACGTAGGGAACACCGAGGCGCACGGCGAGCGAGCGGGCCAGGGTCGACTTGCCGCCACCCGCGGCGCCGTCGATGGCAACCACACGTGGGCGTGTCACGAGCCGGCCTCGAGGTCGGCTCCGAGACGGCTGAGCATCGCGACGAACCCCGGGAAGCTCACGTCGGCGGCTTCCATGCCGCGCACGGTCGAAGGGGTGGAGGCCGCGAGCGCGGCGACGGTCAGGGCCATCGCCATGCGGTGATCCCCAACGGCGTCGCCGCGCCCACCGGTCAGTCCTCCGCCCGCAAGCACGAGGTCGTCCCCTTCCTCGGCGGCATGGCCGCCCAGGGCGCGGATCTGGGTGGCGATCGCCGCCAACCTGTCGCTCTCCTTGATCCGCAGCTCGCCCGTGTCCAGGAACCAGGAGTCCCCCGGGGCATGCGCCGCCACCGCGGCGAGGATCGGGATCTCGTCGATGATGAGCGGGATCTCGTGTGGTTCCACCCGGACGGGTCGGAGGCCCTCGATGGCGGCGAGGTGCATCGAGCCGACCGGCTCGCCCAGCTCCTCACGGTCGACCTCGCACCGGACCTCGATCCCGAGGCGGGCGAAGACTTCCAGGAAGTGCAGCCTGCTCGGGTTGAGGCCAACATCGGTGATCGTGATCTCTCCCCCGGTGAGGGCCGCGGCAGCGAGCACGAAGGCGGCCGATGACGGGTCTCCGGGCAGCGAGGTGGCGAACCCGTCGTGTTGGCATGGTCGCGCGACGATCGTGCCGTCGAGGGTCTCGACCGTGCAACCGAGGCCGCGGAGGGCACGTTCGGTGTGATCGCGGACCGGTGCCGGCTCATGCACCGTGGTCGCGCCGTCTGCGGACATGGCGGCCAGCAAGATGGCGCCTTTCACCTGCGCGCTCGCGACCGGGATCTCGTAGTCGATGCCTCGGAGCCCGCCACCATGAACACGCATCGGAGCCCTGCCCTCGGTGGTCGTGACGCCGGCCCCCATCAGGCGCAGCGGTTCGGCGACGCGTTCCATCGGGCGGCCCGACAGGCTCTCGTCGCCGGTCAATATCGAGGTGAACGGCGCTCCGGCGAGGACACCGGCGAGCAGACGCATGCTCGTGCCCGAGTTCCCACAATCGAGCTCGCCATCGGGCAGCACGAGACCTTCGCGACCTTCACCCTCGACCTCAAGCATCACATCGTGGTGGTCCGGTTCCGAGGGGTTCCACGTGGAACCGCGACCCTCCACGGCGGACGAAGCGTTACCGGCCCATACCTCGAGCGCAGGTCGAGCCTTGGGCGCGACCTGCGCGAGACAACGGGCGGTCGAGCGCACATCGAGGGATGCCGGGAGGCCTCGAAGCTCGCTTCCTCCCCTCGCCGTCGAGGCGAGGATGAGCCAACGGTGGGCGATCGATTTGTCGCCGGGCACCTTCGCCTCGCCGGCGACCCGGGTCCCAGGGTTGATGGTCACGTCCACGGTTGCAGCCTAGGCGAGCCGGATGGGGTCGTACCCGCCTGCCAGCAAGACGTCGCGGGCCCCGTCGGCGGCCACGGCGGCCACGGTGAGGTGCACGGTCCCCGCGCCGCCCTCCGGGGAGTGCACGATCTGCAGGTCTTCGATGTTGACCGAGCCGTCGGCCAGCACGGCGGTGATCCGGGCGAGGGCGCCGGGCTCGTCGGGGATCACGACCTGCCACACCGCCACCCCGGCGCGCACGGTGGGCTTCGCCGCGAGATCCAGCCGCGCGGCCTTCGCTTCCTCGAACGTGGACTCCACGCCGGAGGCCTCGGCGGCACCGATCTGGTCGCGAAGCGCCAGCAGGCGCGCAACGTAGAGGTCGATCGCCCCCATCACCTGATCGGCGTTGGCCAGCACGATCTCGCGCCAGAGCGCCGCGTTCGACGCCGCGAGCCGGGTCAGGTCACGGAACCCACCGGCCGCGAGCAGCAAGATCTGGGGCTCGTCGGCCTCCTCGGTGGCCACGAGGCCCATCAGCGAGGTCGAGGCCACCTGGGGCAGGTGGCTCACGAAGGCCACGAGGTGGTCGTGCCGCTCGGGATCCATCCGCTCCGGGCGCGCGCCCAGCGACGTGATGAAGGCCTCCAGCAGCGACGTCGCCCGCTCGTCGGTGTGACCGGACGGCGTCACCACCCACACGATGCCGTCGACGACCGACGCCGAGGCGTGTTCGGGGCCGCTTCGCTCGGTGCCACCCATGGGGTGACCGGCGACGAAGCGGCGGTGCAGGTCGGGTCCGGTCCCGGTCTCGACGGCCCCGACGATGCCGCCTTTCACCGACGCGGCGTCGCTGACGACCACATCCGGGTCCGCGGAAAGGACGGCGATCACGGTGGCGGCGACGGCGTCGATCGGGGTGCAGACGACGGCGAGGTCGGCGCCCGTCACCGCCGCGACGAGATCGGGAGCGCGGGTCAGGCCGGAGATGGCGGCCGCGCGCGTCAAGGTGGCGGCGTCGGCATCCCATCCCACGACATCGATCCCCGCGCGCGCGGCGGCCATCGCGATCGAGGTCCCGATGAGCCCCGTGCCTACGATGGCCACCCGCCGGGGCGGCTCAGATGGTGGCGTCGAGGTCATCGCGGAGAGCCTCCGCGCCGTCGAGGTATACGTGCTCCACCTCGGCGAGCGTTCGGTCGCTGTGGAAATGCGCCAACACCCGCACCACCGACGGCATCGAGCCCTCGACGGGGATCTCGCAGGCGCACATGAGCGGGACGGCACCGAGGCCAATGCGGCGCGCGGCCTCCGCCGGGAACGTCGAGCGCAGGTCGTCGGTCACCGTGAACAAGATGCTGATCAGGTCTTCGCGGGCGACATCGTTGCGCTTCAGCACATCGCCGAGGAGCCTGGCGGTCGCATCCAGGACCGAGCCGACCGTGTCGTCGGCCACCACGATCGCTCCCCGGGCTGCGCGGACCCTCATCGCCCTTCTCCTCACCCGGCCGGTGCCGGGACGGCGTCAGGCTACAAGGCCGCAGGTCACCGGGCCGCGCGCCGGCGACGGGGGCGCAGGTCGGCCGCCTTCGACAACCCCACGACCTCGTCGGCGGTCAGCTCGCGCGATGCGCCGGGCGGGAGACGGCCGAGGTGCACCGGCCCGATCCGGGTGCGGACGAGCCGCGTCACGTCGAGCCCCACCGCGGCGAACAGACGGCGCACCTCTCGGTTGCGGCCCTCGGTCATGATCACCCGTACCTGGCCTCTGTCGCCGCGGGTATCGACGATCCGCGCCGACGTCGCCTTCGCGGGACCGTCCTCGAGCTCGACCCCTGCCCGGAGGGCCGTGATGTGGCGTGCTAGCGGGCGGCCGTCCACCTCGACCAGGTATTCCTTCTCGACCCCGTAGCGAGGATGGGTCAAACGGTCCGCCAGGTCGCCGTCGTTCGTGAGCACCAACAGACCCTCCGAGTCCCGGTCGAGCCTGCCAACGGGCACCACGTGCCGGCCATCGTCGGGAAGGTAGGCGCGGATGTCGGGACGCCCCTGTGGGTCGCGCATCGTGGTCACCACGCCGGCGGGCTTGTGAAGGACGAGATAGGCGACCTCGGGGTCGAGGTTCACGATGACCCCTCGCAGCCGAACCACATGCACGGCGGGATCGACCTTGTCACCGAGCGTCGCGACCTGGCCGTCGATGGTCACCAGCCCCGCGGCGATCATCTCCTCGCTTCGGCGGCGCGATCCGTGACCGGCACGGGCGAGCGCCCGCTGGAGGCGCTCGGTGGCCACGTCAGACCTCGGCTTCGTCCTCGCCGCCCCCGACGTCGGTGACGCCGTCGGTCTCGGCCATCACCCGGTCGGCGGCGTCGTCGGGCTCAGCTTCGGCACCGAGCAAGGGCGCGAGCGACGGGAGGGCCGCGAGCGACGGCAGACCGAGCCGCTCGAGGAACGTCGGCGTGGTGGCGAACAAGACGGGCCGGCCCGGCGCCTCGTCGCGACCAGCCTCTTCGATGAGACCGCGGTCTTGCAGCGCCCGAAGAACTCCGTCGGAGTTCACCCCGCGGATCCCGTTGATCTGGTGGCGCGTGACCGGCTGCTTGTACGCGACGATCGAGAGCGTCTCGAGGGCGGCCTTCGTCAACCGTGCTTGGCGCGACGACGTGATGAACCGTTCGACCGTGACCGAGGCGTCGGGGTGGGTGAACAGGCGCCATCCACCGGCGACGTTGCGCAGGACGAGCCCCGAGCCGCGCTCCTCCAGCGCACGTTGGAGACGGTCGCAGAGCTCCTCGACGCGGCGGCGGTCGATGTCGAGCGCCTGCGCCAGCACCGTGGCCGCCAGAGGTTCGTCCGAGACGAAGAACAGGGCTTCGAGGGCGCGCGCCCCGGCCAGATCCACGTCGTCGCTCACCGGCTCAGCCCTTCCACTCGACCTCGATCTCGCCGAACGTCGATGCCTGCTGCAGCTCGACCCTGCCTTCACGGTACAGCTCCAAGATCGCCAGGAACCGCACCACGATGTCGATCCGCGCTTCGCAGTCCGCGACCAGGTCCCGGAATGACGTGAACCCGCCGCCGAACGTTTGGATCCTCGTCTGCACCGCAGACATCGCGTCGGCGACGGTGTAGTTGATCGGCGTGACGTGTGACAGGTCGATCGTGGGTGGCGGCCGGAGCAACTGCGCCGCGGCCGCGGCCAGTTGATCGACCGTGATGGACACGAGAGGGTCCGGGTACAGACGCGAGAACTCGGGCCCCGGGCCGACGTCGCGGCTGAAGAACCCGGCCTCGGCCTCGAGTCGCCGGGCAAGCTCCACCGCGACCTTGCGGAAGACTCGCAGCTCGATCGAACGTGCGTAGGCGAGGTCGGGCGACCCACCCAGCAGGTCTTCTTCGTCGGGCTCGACGATGCGGGGGGTGAGCCGGGCGACCTTCAGCTCCAGCAGCACCGCACAGATGGCGAGGAACCACGTCGCCTCCTCGAGGTCCCACCCGTCGGTGTCGTGCACGTGGGCCAGGTACCGGTCGGTCACCGCGGCGATGGCGACGTCGCACACGTCGACCTTCTGTTCCAAGATCAGATCGGCGAGCAGCCGGAACGGGCCGCTGAACCCCGGCAGCTCGACGCCGAACGTGCCGACCTCGGGGCGGGTGGCTTCGGCCTCACCCATGCTGACCGCCCTCACCCGTCCGGCCGCCCGGCGAGATGCATCGCATCACGCACCGCGGCGACCGTGGCCTCGGCCGTCGGCCGCACCCGGCGGGCACCCTCCGCCAGCACCTCGTCGACGAGCCCGGGTTTACGTGCCAGTTCCTCGCGCCGTTCGCGGAACCCGCGATACGCCTCCACGACGTGATCGGACAACAGCGTCTTGCAGTCCACGCACCCGAGCTCGCCCGTGCGACATGTCGCCTCGACCCGTTGCACGTCATCGGGCGAGAACCGCTGGTGCAGCGCGAAGACCGGGCAGATCTCGGGCCGGCCGGGGTCACCGCGCCGAAGCTTCTGGGGGTCGGTGATGAACGAGCGCACGCTCGCACGTACGGCCGCCTCGTCGTCACGGACCCAGATGGCGTTGTCGAGCGACTTCGACATCTTGCGGCCGTCCGACCCGGGGATCGATGGGGTCGCTGACAATAGCGGCTGAGGCTCGATCAGCACCGCGCCGTACAGACGGTTGAACCGGCGAACTATCTCGCGGCTGATCTCGAGATGCGCGACCTGGTCCTCCCCGACCGGGACCAGCTCGCCCCCCACGATCGCGATGTCGACCGTCTGCAAGACCGGGTAGCCCAGCAGACCGAAGTTCGCGACCTCACGCTCGGCCATGTCACGCAGGCGCTCCTTGTACGACGGCACCCGCTCGAGCCAGCCGAGCGGTGTCATCATGCCGAGGAGCAGCGCGAGCTCGGCCACCCCCGGGACCGCCGACTGGCGGTAGATCACGGCGCGATCGGGGTCCAGACCGGCCGCGAGCCAGTCCAGCGTGAGCTCCTGCACGAAGCCGGGTAGCTCGTCGGTGCGGTCGTAGTGCGTCGTCAACATGTGCCAGTCCGCGATGAAGAAGAAACACTCGTAGCCGTCGTCGGCCTGCAAGCGCAGCATGTTCTCGATGTTGCCCGCCCAGTGGCCGACGTGGAGCGGGCCGGTGGGCCTGTATCCGGTCAAGACCCGCTTCGTGCCTGTCGAGATGGCGGTGGCGTCGGGGGTGGTCACGATGGCCGCGATGATAGCGCGGGGTCGAAGGCGGCTCGGGAGCTGCCAGCACCATCGGCGTGCGGCCCGGCAACTAGGGGCGGCACGACACGCCGCCGAACACCCCGCAGAGCGCGTTCACCAAGGCATAGACGATCGACTGGACCGGTCCCCCCAGCAGGAACAGCGTGGCCAAGATGAACAGGGCGAGGTACTGGTCCAGGTTCCGATAGGTCTCGCGGGCTCGGTCGGGCAGCACGAGCGCCACGAGACGGGCGCCGTCGAGGCCGGGGATGGGCAACAGGTGGAAGATCGCGAGACACAGGTTGGCGAACTGGAACACGGCGAGGGACAGTCCCAGCTCGCCGTCGGGTGCGACGCGCAGCGCGAGCCCGGCCATCGCGGCCAGGGCGATGGTTGCCAGCGGACCGGCGAGACCCACGATCACCGTATCCCGCGGTTGACGCCGGAGGTAGCCGGTATCGACGGGTGCCGGCTTCGCGTAGGCGAACGGCGGCGGCAGGAACGACGACGACGCGAGCCACAACACCAAGATGAGCCCGGGCAATAACGCGCTCCCGAAAGGATCGAACCAGACGCGCGGGTTCCACGTGAGCCGTCCCCAGAGCTTCGGGGTCGGATCACCCAGGCGTGACGCCGCCGATGCCCGGGCGTATTCGCGGACGATCATGCCGACGATGAGGCTCACCGCGAGGTAGATCGTGATGCGGAGGCTGGCCGACGTCACGGCTATCGGGCCTCGCTCCGCCACGCGTGGACGAGGGGCGGTGCCTCGACGGGGTCGTCGACGAGGGTCATCGCCCGGAGAACCTTCGTCGCGGCCTCTTCGCCCTCGACGGCCGTCCTCGCATGGACCATGCCGACCGCCTCTCCCCGCTCGATGCGGTCGCCGATCTTCGGACGCACGACCAGCCCGACGGCCGGGTCGATGGTGTCACCCTTGTGGAGCCGGCCGGCGCCAAGCACGCTGCTCGCAAGGCCGATCGCCTCCGCGTCCACGCCGGCGAGCGTACCCGACCGGTCGGCGAGGATCGGCATCTCGACCGCGGCGGACGCCAACACGGCCACGGGGTCGTCGGCGACCCGTGGGTCACCACCTTGCGCCGCCACCATCGCCCGGAACCTCTCCAGCGCGCTGCCATCGTCGAGGGCGGTCGTCACCGCCGCGACCGCGGCCACATCCTCGCGGCCGGTGAGCGCCCCGAGCGCCTTCGCGACGAACCAGATGACGAGCTCCCCGAGTCGCCCGCGGCGTGTGCATCGCAAGACCTCGACCGCCTCGATCACGTCCAGGGCGTTGCCGACGGCATCGCCCAGCGGTTGGGACATGTCGGTCACGGCCACCCCACATCGTCGCCCGGCGCCCGCGGCCAGCGCGACGCACGCATCGGCGAGCTCACCCGCGACGTCGACCGTCTTCATGAAGGCGCCCGAGCCGGTCTTCACGTCCAAGACGATCAGGTCGGTCTCGACCGCGAGCTTCTTCGACATCACGCTCGCGGCGATGAGCGCCACCGACGGCACCGTCGCGGTCGCATCGCGAAGGGCGTAGAGCGCGCCGTCGGCCGGCACGAGACGTGGTGAAGGCGCCGCGATCGCACACCCCACCTCGGCGACCTGCCGTTCGATGTCCCCGGGCGATAGGTCGGTCCGCAGGCCAGGGATGGCTTCGAGCTTGTCGAGCGTGCCTCCGGTATGGCCCAGGCCACGACCAGAGAGCTTCGCGACCTGGAGCCCGACGGCCGCCGCGAGCGGAGCGAAGATCAGGGTGACACCGTCGGCAACTCCCCCGGTCGAGTGCTTGTCGACGATAGGCCCGGCGATCGCCGGGAAGGACACGGTGTCGCCCGATGCGATCATCGCGCGGGTCATCGCGAGCGTTTCGTCCGCGTCGAGCCCGTTGAGGAGCGCCGCCATCAAGAAGGCGGCAGCCTGTCCGTCGCCCACCTCGCCGTCGGTGTAGGCGCGGACGAACCGCTCCACATCGGCCTCCGGCAGCGTGACGCCGTCACGCTTGTCCGCGATCACTCGCCGCGGATCCCACGACGTCACCGTCTCACCCCGTTCGCCCCGATCGATGCCCGACGCCGAGCGAAGAGGCGAAGCTCTCACCGTGCAGACCC
>Ga0247727_10019477_pt1 | contig 10510 bp, 13 predicted proteins | sample WisWelCaveWW1625_FD_202498 | JGI IMG/M metagenome (GOLD analysis project Ga0247727, IMG submission 202498) | Biofilm microbial communities from Wishing Well Cave, Virginia, United States - WW16-25 | ecosystem: Environmental > Aquatic > Deep subsurface > Groundwater > Cave microbial mat | place...
CGCTGATCGGCCTCGACCCGGCGCGTCGCACCCTGGTTCATCGTCACGTACGTGAAGATCCCGGCCGCGAGGGCCGAGAGGATCACGGTCACGCCCAGAGCAAATGGCAGCGCAAGACCGCGCTCGTCGCCGAGCACGCGCCGCATCGCGCTCATGGGTGAATCGGGCACGCCAGCTCCTTGGTCGGAGATCCCGGCGAAGTGAACGCCGAAAACGGGGCAACGGCATCCCCCATCGTGGGGAGTGTCGAGCGGCGGCTCACGTTCGGGTCGAGTTGCGAAGGACGATGTCGTCGGTCAGCTGATAGCCGGGAAGACCGCTCGCAGGCCTCGTGTTCACGGGCAGCGTCACGGACAAGACCGCCAGGCTCGTCACCGACTGCGGCGTGAAGGTGAAGACGGTGGCGCTCGTGAGGTAGTCAACGGCCTTCTTGCCGGTCGCGTCGCAGGTGTTGCCAATGAGCCGGTAGAGGGCGAAACGGGTTCCCGTTCCTGTCGTGCACCAGCTGACCGTCGTTCCTCCGCCCGCACTCGGGCACCGGTTCCCGAGGACGATGGTGATGCTGGCCGACGCGCCTGTCGGCGTCACCGAGCTCGCGCAGTGGATCTCGCGTCGCAGCTGGTCGAGCGCGATCCGCGCGTTGATCTGCGACGCGAAGCGACGATTCATCTCCTCCTCCGCCTTCGATGCAGCGATCAGCGCATAGGACAACGCGGTCATCACGATCACGAGCATCCCGAGGACGGTGATGAGCTCGATGAGCGTGAAGCCCTGCTCGTCGTTGCGGAATCGGTCTCTCAGCGTCGCCGCAGTGGACACCTCAGGCTCCCGCTACGCGAAGCGTCGGGAGACCGTCGTCGGGCCTTTCGGCAACGGCGACCTCGAGCGCGGGCGCGGGGACAGGCACGGGCGACTCCGGCTCTCGGGCTGCCGCGACGGTCGCCGCCTTTTCCGCCTGGACCAGAGCGATCTCGAAGTCGTGGCGGTTCGTAGCCGCGTTGGCAGCCGTCTCGCGCTCGACGAGCCCGCCGAGGACGAGATCGATGAGCGCCTTCGCGAATGTCTGCATCTGGAAGAACTCGCCGTCGGCGATCGCGTCCGTGATCTCGTCGGAGCGGCGCTCTCGAATCAGCTCCGCGATGCGCGCGTTGCTCACCATCACCTCGACTGCCGGAATACGGCCGTTGCCGAGCCGCGGGAGCAAGCGCTGGCTGATGACTCCGCGCAGGACGCCCGCCATGATCGCGATCACCTGCGCTTGCTTCTCCGGCGCGAAGAACTCGACCATGCGGCCGATCGTCTCCGCAGCGTCGAGCGTGTGCAGGGTCGAGAAGACGAGATGGCCCGATTCGGCGGCCTGCAGCGCGACCTGAGCCGTCTCCGCGTCGCGCAGCTCGCCGATGAGGATGACGTCTGGGTCCTGGCGCAGCACGCGTCGGAGCGCCTGCTCGAAGCTCTGGGTGTCGAGCCCGACCTCGCGCTGGTTGACGATGCAGCCCTGGTCGGGATGCAGCACCTCGATGGGATCCTCGATCGTCACGATGTGCTGGCGGCGCGTGCGATTGATGTGGTCGAGCATGGCCGCGAGCGTCGTCGTCTTCCCCGAGCCTGTCGCCCCCGTGACGAGCACGAGACCCCGCTGCTCGTCGGCCAGGCGCCGGACTCCAGGCGGGAGATGGAGATCGTCGAAGCTCGCGATCGAGTTCGGGATCACGCGGAATGCGAACGAGATCGCGCCACGCTGGCGAAAGCCGTTGACGCGAAAGCGTGGAAGCCCGGGCTCGGAGTAGGCAAGGTCGAGGTCGCCCGTCTCGTCGAACAGCTGGCGGCGGCGGGGAACAGCGACGGTGACCTGCTCGAGGACGGCCGTCAGCTCCGCGTCTCCCAGGGGCGGGAACTCGGTGGAGAATGCGAGCTCGCCGTCTGAGCGAACCACCGGCGGCTGTCCGACCTTGAAGTGGACATCGCTGGCGCCCGCTGCAACGGCATGCCGAAGCACAGCGGTGAGATCCATGGACAGCTCGTGCATCGGCACGAGCCGGGGGCGGCTTTAGGTCAGCGAGCCGGCGGCGCCGTGCGCGCGAGCCGGGACAGCACCCGCAGCGGCGGGCGCGCGAGCCGGCGGGCTTCGCTCGGGTGGGCGAGGTCGCCGCGCAGCAACCCCGCTACCGCGTCGAAGACGCCCGGCGCGCGAACCGCCCAGAGGCACGCGCGCGGATAGCGATCGGCCGCGCGCTTGGCCTTCCACGACGCCGCCGCGTGGCGGTCGAGGGCGGCGGAGAGCGATGCCTCATAGTGCTCCGGGGAACCGGCGAGAATCGCGTCCGCGGCCAGCCGCGCCGAGACGAACGCCTCGTAGATCCCGTCTCCCGACAGCGGATCGACGAGACCTGCGGCATCCCCGACCAGCAGGACGCGACCCCGCGAAGCGGGAGCTCCGAGCCGGCGCATGGGCAGTCGGTGACCGCGCACGTCGGTCAGCGCGTCGGGATCGAGGCCGTGCGCGCGGGCGAGCCGGTCGAGGTGCTCGCGGAGGCGCGGTCCCTCGTCGAGCCAACCTCCCACACCGAGATTCGCGTGATCGCCCTTTGGGAACACCCAGCCGTAGCCGCCGGCCACGACGCCGAGCTCGACCCAGGCCGTCGCGCGGTACGGGGTAGGCTCGAGCGTGCCCCAGGGGACGTTCCCCTCGAGCGCGACTCCGCGCACGATCCCGCCGCCGAGCTCCGCAGCACGGGCCACGACGCCGTTTGCGCCGTCGGCTCCGATGACGAAGGAAGCGTGGACGTGCGAGCCACCCACGACCGCCGTAACGTGGTCGTCCTGGAACGTGAGCGCGTCGACGCGCGCACCGTCCCGGAAGTCTGCGCCTTCGGCCGCGGCCTGCTCGGCGAGGTGAAGATCGAGCCGGCGGCGCTGCGTCATCCGGATCAGCGGCTCCCTGCTTCCGCGAGCGACGCCTCGTCCATAGCGCGCGCGCAGGACGAACCGGTCGACGACGTGCTCGACCACCGGCTCGACATCGCACGGCGCATGCCGGAGGGCTCGACCCGTGAGCCCGCCGCCGCATGGCTTGTCGCGAGGAAACGTGGCCTTGTCGGCGAGGAGCACGCGCGCGCCGCCGCGCGCAAGGTGGATCGCAGTCGCCGATCCCGCCGGCCCGGCTCCCACGACGAGGACGTCGAAGCGCTCCATCCCACGATGGTAAGCGCCGGCGGCGGCCAGGCTACAATGGCCCGCCCGCAGGGGTTCCCGAGTGGCCAAAGGGGGCGGGCTGTAAACCCGCTGGCTCAGCCTTCGGAGGTTCGAATCCTCCCCCCTGCATTTGTGCGCAAGACGGGAATCCGCGTGTGCGGATTCCCGTCGCGCGAAGATCGCTGAAGGCGCCCGCTCCGCGGTCGCTGCCGCTGCAAGTGCTCCACCCGCTGCGCAGTACACTGGCCGCCATGCCCTCTTAGCTCAGTCGGTAGAGCACCTCCATGGTAAGGAGGGGGTCGACGGTTCGAGTCCGTCAGAGGGCTTAGAGATCAAGAAAATGCCTGCAAATCAGCTAGTTCTGTTGTCTGATCCAGCACCACGGAGCACCTCCCTGTAGCGTCCGGACAACTGTCCAAGATTCCCTGTCGCCAGAAACAGCCCGCAAATCGGCGTCTTCCTCAAGACGACAGAGCACCTCTCTGATCTGGAGGCCCTCGGTCAAAGTCGGCCTACCGACTGCCCTCACTTCCGGATGACGGCGTTGTATTCGCGTCGCTTGTCGTGCGCGCTGGCGTGCGCTGGCCGAACTCGGGGACAGGTTTTGGGGACAGGTCGGCTGCATCCCATCCTGCTCGCCCCGTCGGAGCAGGCGATGGAGGATCGGCTCCAGGCCGCGGTCGCCGCCGCCGACTCGTCGAGAGACCGAATTCACCGATACGGCAATTTCGCGCATGCTCCGCGGCATGCGAATGCATAGGCTCCGGGGTGCGGTGCGACGATACGGAGAGGCGGAAGATGGCCCAGCCGGTCTTCAACACGGTGACATCGACTGATGTCGACTCGCCGGCTCTCGTTGGACGGACACGCGAGCAGGCGAAACTCGCTCAGGCGCTTGCAGCAGCCGCGGAGGGGCGCGGTGAGCTCATGCTCATCGCTGGAGAAGCCGGCATGGGGAAGACGCGGTTGGCCGAGGAGGTGCTCACAGGAAGCGACTCGCTGATCCTCAATGCGGCTGCGAGCCACGAGGCAGAGCCGCCGTACGCTCCGATTGTCGCCGTTCTGCGCGCCTACCTGCGGGCGATGCCGGGTGGATGACTGCGGCCCGCTCTCGCCGCACTTGGGACTTCTCCTGCCCGAGCTCGGCCCTCCCCCGGAAGGGGGCGATCGCCCAACACTCTTCGAGGCGATTCGGTGTGCCTTCTCGGCGATCGCCCGCCGCGGCTCGGCTGCGGTCCTTCTCGACGACCTGCACTGGGCGGACGACGCCACGCTCGAGCTCTTGCCCGTGCTCGCGGGTTCGCTCGAGGCGGAGCCGCTCCTCCTCCTCGGCGCCTACCGAAGCGACGAGATCCCCCGCGGCCATCCGCTCCGGCGTTTGCGCGCCGAGCTTCGTCGGCGCGGCCGGCTGCATGAGCTCGTGCTCGCCCCTCTCGACGCCGATGAGACGTCGATCCTCGCAGCCCGACTGCTCGGGCGTCCGCCCAGTCCCGCGCTTGCGACCACGATCTATCTTCGGACGGAAGGCGTTCCCTTCTTCGTCGAGGAGCTGGTGGGAGCGCTCGGTGTATCAGACAGGCTGCAGGAAGGCGAGCAGGGGGTCGAGCTTGCGGGGGAAGAAGGCCTCCCTATCCCGGAAACGGTGCGCGACGCCGTCCTTCTCCGAGCGGAGAGCCTCTCCGAGAGGGCGCGTGACGCGCTCGCCGTCGCCTCTGTCGTCGGTCTGAGCTGTGACCTCGAGCTCGTAGCCACCCTTGCCGCGGAGGAAGGACTCGACGAGGCTGTCGAGCGCGGCTTCTTGGTCGAAGTCGAAACGGGCCGAGCGGCCTTCCGCCACCCCCTGACGCGGGAGGCGCTCTACCAGGCGGTGCCATGGGCGCGCCGGCGCACGCTTCATCGCGGGTCGCGACGCGGCTCGAAGCGCAACATGGCGCGCCGGTGGTCGTCGCGGAGCACTGGCTCGCCGCCCGGGAGCTGGGGCCCGCCAGGCGGGCGCTACTCGCCGCTGCTGACATGTCGTGCGCGGTTCACGGGATCGAGGTGCGGCTCACGCCCGACATCACCCGCAGCTACGACCTCGCCGCTGCGGAGCTCGTCGTTCGATACGCAGCCGCCTACCGAGAACGAGGAGTCGTCGGCGTGGGCCTCGGCGGGCCCGAGGTCGAGCACCCGCCGGCTCCATTCGAGCGCGTCTTTCGCCTCGCCCGCGACAACGGGCTCGGCTCGGTTCCCCACGCCGGAGAGTTCGCGGGCGCCGACTCGATTCGGGATTCGCTCGAGCGGCTCGGGGCGAACCGAATCCGGCACGGCATCCGTGCGGTCGAGGAGCCCGGACTCGTGCGCGAGCTCGCCGACCGGCGAACGGTCCTCGACGTCTGCCCCATCTCGAACGTCCGCCTCGGCGCCGTGCGCTCCCTCGAAGAGCATCCGCTCCCAGACCTGACCGCAGCGGGTGTGCCCTGCTCGCTCTCGACCGACGACCCGGCTCTGTTCGGCACCAATCTCGAGCACGAGTACGAGACCGCCGCCTCCCTCGGCCTTCGGCCGCACGACTTCTACGCAGCCGGAGTGGAAGGTGCGCTCTGCGACGTGGAGACGCGTGAGCGGCTGCACCGCATCGGGCAGGCGTTCGATTGGGACGCCCTACCTGTCACGCCCAGGACCCTTGAGACCCACCCTTCCTCGTAGCTACCAGATGCTCGACATCGGCGGTCCCAGGAGATCAGGCATCGAGCCCCACAATGTCTAAAAACACTCCCGCCGGCGGCCGTCGCCTCCTCGAGGCGTGGGGACAGGTTCTGGGGACAGGTTCGAGGCTTTCCGGGGAGCCTCGGGGTCCTTCAAGGGAAGGGTGCAGCCAGCAGCGAAATCAGCCAAATTGCAGGGAAGGCGCGATATCAAGCGCTGTTCCCACATCGCGTACCAGCAGGGCCAAGCCTCCATGGTAAGGAATGCGATGAAGAAGGGCCTCCTCGGTGGCAGCCTGCGGGTTGTCCACCGAGAGCGACCACAGGGAGGCCCGTTTCCATGTTGCATGCTGGTTTGGATCTCAGTCGCAAGCGTCTTGATTTTCACCTGCTCGACGAGGCCGGCGAGACGGTCGAGGTGGGCGCGGCGCCGCCCGACGCTGACGGTCTTCGCGGCTTGGCCGGGCGCGTTTCGCGGCATCGGCAGCCGCTGCGGGCGGCGATCGAGTCGATGACCGGCGCCCGCTTTGTGCACGATCAGCTTGAGCTGCACGGCTGGGAGGTCGAGATCGCGGACGCGGTGAAGGTGAAGGGGCTGGCGCCGCTTGCCTGCAAGACCGACCGCATCGATGCCTGGGTGCTGGCCGAGCTTTCGCGTCGCGAGCTCGTTCCGGCCATCTGGATGCCCGACCCGGCGGTGCGGGCCGAGCGCGAGCGGGCGCGCTTCCGGCTGCACCTCGTCCGTCATCGCTCGAGCCTGAAGCACCGCATCCACGCGACCCTGCTCACGCACGGCAAGCCCTGCCCCGTCTCCGACCTGTTCGGCGTCCGCGGCCGCGAGCTGCTTGAGCGGCTCTGCCTGCCGGAGCCGTGGGCTTCCGACGTCGAGGCCAGCCTGCGCCTGATCGACGAGCTCGACCGCGAGATCGAGGCCTGCGAGCGTGAGCTGCGCCGGCTGGGCGCCGCCCACGCCTACGTGCCGCTTCTGACCACGATCCCCGGCATCGCCTGGGTGCTCGCGTACACGATCGCGGCCGAGATCGGAGACATCGCCCGCTTCCCCTCGCCCACGAAGCTCGCCGGCTACACGGGGCTGTGCCCGCGCGTCTACCAGTCCGGCGAGAGCGACCGCCGCGGCCCGCTCGCCAAGAACGGCCCCCGCTACCTGCGCTGGGCGCTGATCGAGGCCACCAGCCACGCCAGCAAGCACCCCGCCTACCGCGACCGCTACCAGCGGACAAGACAGCGGCTCGGCAAACAGCGCGGCCCCAAGGTCGCCCAGGTCGACCTCGCCCGCAGACTGGCCGAGGCGATCTGGCACATGCTCACCCACGACCGCCCCTTCGCCCCGGCAGGCGCCACGACCCCCATGACCGCATGACGGTCCCCAAAGGAGATGCGCTACCGGAGCGAGCCTCCCATCCCGCCTTGTCCTCCCACGAGGAGGCGATAGAGAGATGAGCCCAGCTCGACACCGCCAACCCGCACGCGGACCATGAAGACCGAGCACAGCCGCCACTTGACAACCGGCCCTTCTTCATAGAGAGGGGGTCGACGGTTTCGAGTCCGTCAGAGGGCTCTGCAAATTAGCCCCGGGTGGCTTTCTGTTTCAGATGCACCTTGCACGATCTCCAGCGTGCGCCAGGTATGGAGCCCATTATGGAGCTCCACTTGATCGCGCAGTCGCAGCGTCAGGCAGAGCCTCTACGCGCGCATGCGGCGCGAGCCGCGACAGCGCGGGCCGCTATCCGAGCTGGCGCCGGGTGTTCGCCGAGTCGTACCGGCCGGCAACTCGAGGGTCGTCCGCCTCGAAGGCGAGCGTCGAGCTTCCGACCCCCTACTGAGCGGGCGTACGGAGCTGATGTCAGGTCGGGTCATCGTCCCCTTGCAACGCCTCTGCCGCCGGCCAGGTGCCGTCGGGCGGCATCTCGAGCTCGGTCGCCAGCGACGACCGCCAAGCGGGCGGCGTGAATGGCTCGCCCCAGTAGTCTGTGACGCGAATCGCGCGGCCGTCTCGCAGTTCCGCAACTGTCACGTTGCGATAGACGCGGCCGTCGCCGTAGTCCGTGCTCCACTCGACGACCAGCGTGTCACCGCAGGTGAGGCGCCGCCCGACTGCGAGCCGAAGTCCCTCGAAGTGGGACTCCACTTCGTCGATCCGTGCTCGACCAACGATGACCTCACCGCTCTGTGGCCACTGTCGCTGAGCATCCTCGGCTAGCTGGACGCCCATAATCCGCTCCAGTCGGGTGTCGTGGCTGCGTTCCACTGTCATGCCGGCCCTCCTTTCGGGCGTTGAGGTGAGAGGCGACGCCCGCAGCTTCGAGATCGCCTGCAGACGGTCGTTTCTAGGTTTTTCTGCTGAGCGCGGTCAGACGCGGGAGCCACTGACCTTGTCGTCGTAGAAGCGCACGATGCCGCTCGAGGCAATCCTCGACCGCGAAGTGCCCCGAGTCGAGTCGCACGAGCTCGGCGTCGGGAAGGTCGCGTAGGTACGCCTCACCGCCTTCGGGGGTGAAGAAGATGTCGACGACGCCGCTGTTCCTGAACCTCGTTTTCAGAGCCGAGGGCCCTCAAGGGGCCTATCGTTTTCTAGGCGCGTGCGCCGGCGAGTACCTCTACGATCGGCGCGTCGTAGAGATCCGCCGAGCGAACGGTCCCGCCGATCCCGCGCACGATCTCCTCGCGCTTCGCGGCAAATTGACGCTCCGCCTCCTCCGCGCCTTCCCTCGTCTCCCAGAGCACGACGGACCGCGCGCGGCGATTCCCTTCATCGACGAGCGAGATGAAGCCTGCGAAGCCCTCGATCTCCTTGAGTCCAGGGATGATCCTGTCCCGGAGGGTCCCCAGCACCTCTTCGCGCTTCGACGGGTCGACACCCTCTACCTCGATAAGCCGTCCGTACATCGCTCCTCCTTCCGTAGCTGTCTGGTCGATCCTACGCCCTGGGCGCATCGCTTGTTGACATATTCCTATATCGGTATATGATGCTCGCCATGGCACGAGCGGCAACGACGGCAGATGCGTTCAACGCAGTGGCCGAGCCCCGGCGACGTCAGATCCTGGACGTCCTCGTCGGCGGGGAGCGACCCGTGAACGATCTCGTCCGCCAACTCGGGCTTGCCCAGCCTCAGGTGTCCAAGCACCTGCGCGTGCTCCGGGACGTCGGAGCGGTCTCGGTGCGTGGCGACGGGCGGCAACGGCTGTACCGGCTGAACGGCCACGCGTTGAAGCCCATCCACGACTGGGTCAAGGAGTACGAGCGTTCATGGTCGGAGCGCTTCGATCAGCTCGATGTGGTGTTGGAAGACCTCAAGGAGAAGGAGGAAGGAAATGGCAGTGACGAGTAGTGGGACGGCGACGGTCACGCTCCCGAGCGATGAGCAGATCCTCATCACGCGGGAGTTCGACGCGCCGAGACAGCTCGTGTGGAAGGCGTGGACGACGCCCAAGCTGGTCAAGCGTTGGTGGCACGCGAACCGTGGTGAGATGACGGTCTGCGAGATCGACCTCAGGGTCGGCGGCACCTGGCGGTATGTGATGGTCGCCGACGGGTTTGGGGAGGTCGGCTTCCACGGCGAGTACCGCGAGATCGTGCCGAACGAGCGGCTCGTCTCGACCGAGGTCTACGAGGGCATCCCCGACGCCGAGGAGCATGCCGCGGTGGACATCCTCACGCTGACCGAGGTCGACGGGCGCACGACTCTGACGATCCTGGTCGAGCACCCGACCAAGGAGGGTCGCGACGCCCACATCAACTCCGGGATGGAGGACGGCATGCAGGACGCGATGGACCTCCTGGAGCAGGTCGCGGTCTCACTTCGCTGAGCAGGCGTGGACGTTACGGACCACCGGGACATCACTCCCGGTGGTCCGTGGGCGCTGCTTCATAGGCTTCGTGGACGCTCACGCCGGGGTGACGGCTTGCCCCGGCGCTGCTGGGGAGATACGTGTGCCTAGTCGTCCTCGCGCTGGACGACGTTGAATCCCTTGTCGAGCTCCACCTCTACTTCGGTCCCATCGGCTTTTCTGATCTCGACCTCGTACCCGGCGCCGTCGTCGTCGGACTCGACGTTGAGCACGGCGCCCCCACCTGCCGCGGCGAGCGCGGCTTCGGCGGCCCTGTCGGCAGACGCGCCGGTCAGCGACTGATCGGTGTCCTCGCCACTATCTCCGTCGTCGTCTTTCGCCTCGCCGGCCTTGTTGTCGCCGGCTGGGTCGTTATCGGAGACAACGGCCGGACCAGTCCTGTCACCGCCGCCACCGGCCGCCACCGCGATGCCCGCGGACAGCGCAACGATGCCGAGGACAATCGCAACGAGAACGAAGAGCTTGTGGGCACGCAAGGTGTCTCCCTCCGGGGTGGGTCACAGAGGCTAGCTCCACACAGGTGAAATCACGGTGAATCGATCGTGCGGCTTCCACAATCCCGCGAGCCCACCCTCTCAGGTGCTCACCCTCCCGAGCGGGCGCGGCGCAGGATCTCGGCGATCTCCGCATAGCCGCTGCGCTGCGCGTGCTCGAGCGGAGTCACGCCTTCGCCGTCCGCGAGATCGACATCCGCTCCCGCTTCGACGAGCAGTCGCACGACCTCCGTGTGCGCCGCCCTGCCGTCGCCGAGGATGATC
>Ga0247727_10019478_pt1 | contig 10510 bp, 9 predicted proteins | sample WisWelCaveWW1625_FD_202498 | JGI IMG/M metagenome (GOLD analysis project Ga0247727, IMG submission 202498) | Biofilm microbial communities from Wishing Well Cave, Virginia, United States - WW16-25 | ecosystem: Environmental > Aquatic > Deep subsurface > Groundwater > Cave microbial mat | place...
GATTTCTGGGCCGAGTGGTGCGGGCCCTGCCGCATGGTCGCGCCGGTCCTCGAGCAGCTGGCGAAGGACTATGCCGGCAAGGCGCGGGTCGGCAAGGTGAACGTCGACGAGCACAGCGCCATCGCGTCGCGCTACGGGGTCCAGAGCATCCCGACCCTGCTGCTGTTCAAGCAGGGGAAGGTGGTGGAGCAGTACATCGGCGCCACGTCCCGTGACGTCCTCTCGAAGCTGATCGACAAGCATCTCTAGGGTCCCCGCAGCCTCCCTCGGGGCCGCGGCTCCCGGCCCTTCCCGCCGATCGTCGCGGGTTCCCCGCGAAATTGACGACCTTGCGGGGGTGGTCTAGAATTCTGGCCTTTTCTTGAGAGCGAGCGCTGACACATGCTGGAGGCGACCCCCGTCATGGAACAGGACGTGCGGCAGATCAACGAACGAGTGGCCAGGGAGTCGGTCTTCGTCGAGCAGATCCTGGGCGAAGTCCGAAAGGTGATTGTCGGCCAGAAGGCCCTTCTGGACCGGCTCCTGATCGGCCTTCTGGCGGACGGCCACCTGCTCCTCGAGGGGGTGCCCGGTCTCGCCAAGACGCTGTCCGTGAAGACGCTGGCGGATGTCATCGACGCGAAGTTCCAGCGCATCCAGTTCACCCCCGACCTGCTGCCGGCCGACCTCGTCGGCACGATGATCTTCAACCAGAAGGACGGCCAGTTCGTGCCACGCAAGGGCCCGGTGTTCGCCAACATCGTCCTGGCCGACGAGATCAACCGGGCCCCGGCGAAGGTGCAATCGGCGCTCCTGGAATCGATGCAGGAGCGACAGGTGACGATAGGAGACACCACCTATCCGCTCGATCGCCCGTTCCTCGTCCTGGCGACGCAGAACCCGATCGAGCAGGAGGGCACCTACCCCCTCCCGGAGGCGCAGGTCGACCGGTTCATGCTGAAGATCAAGGTGGACTACCCATCGAAGGCGGAGGAGCGGGAGATCCTCGACCGCATGACCGTCTTCCACGATCCCCAGGTGAAGCGGCTCGTCCGGCTGGAGGACATCCTGCGGGCCCGCGAGGTCGTCGGCCAGGTCTACATCGACAACCGGATCAAGGACTACATCGTGGATCTGGTCGTGGCGACCCGCCGTCCGGAAGAGCACAAGCTCGACATCAAGGGTCTGGTCCAGTTCGGCGCCTCGCCGCGCGCCACCATCTTCCTGACCCTGGCCTCGAAGGCCCACGCCTTCATCCGCGGCCGCGGATACGTCACGCCGGAGGACGTCAAACAGGTGGCCTTCGACATCCTGCGGCACCGCATCATCCTCAGCTACGAGGCCGAGGCCGAGGACGTCACCACCGAGCAGATCATCCAGAGGGTGCTCGACACCATCGAGGTCCCCTGAGCGCGGGTGCGGGGCACCCGGGGGCGTCGCGTCGGCCGATGCTGCCAGCGGAGATTTTCAGAAAGGTCCGGCGGATCGAAATCCGGACCAACCGGCTGGTCAACGAGTCGCTGGCCGGCGAGTACCATTCCGTCTTCAAGGGCCGCGGGATGGAGTTCTCGGAAGTGCGCGAGTACCAGTTCGGCGACGACATCCGCACCATCGACTGGAACGTCACCTCCCGCATGGGGCACCCCTTCGTCAAGAAGCACGTCGAGGAGCGCGAGCTCACCGTGATCCTGCTGGTCGACTTCTCCGCCTCGGGGCAGTTCGGCACGCGTCGCCAGTTCAAGCGCGAGATCGAGGCGGAGATCTGCGCCCTTCTGGCGTTTTCGGCGATCAAGAACAACGACCGCGTGGGGCTCATCGCCTTTACCGACCGGATCGAGACCTTCCTGCGGCCGCGGAAGGGGAAGGACCACGTCCTGCGGGTCATCCGCGAGGTGCTCTATTTCCAGCCGGGGGGGCGCACCACCGACATCGCCATGGCCCTCGAGCACATGCACCGGACGATCACCAAGCGCTGCGTCGTGTTCCTGATCTCCGACTTCCTGGGCGCCGATTTCACCCGGCCCCTGCGGGTCGCGGCGCGCAAGCACGATCTGATCTCCATCACCGTGACCGACCCCCGCGAGGAGGAGCTGGAGCCGCTCGGCCTCCTCGACCTCGAGGACGCCGAGACCGGGGACAGGGTGCTCGTGGACGCCTCCGACCGCCGCACGCGGGACGCCTTCAGGCGCTGGGCGATCGAGCGCCGCGCGAGGCGCCAGGCGCTGTTCCGATCCGTCGGGGTGGACTCCCTGGAGCTGCACACCGATCGGCCGTACGACGTGCCGCTGGTGCGTTTCTTCCGGCAGCGGGCGCGGCGGATGTCGCGATGAGCGCCGAACCGGAGGCAACCCCGGCGGCCGCGCCGGCCGAGGCGGTCCCCGCCGGCCAGGCACCCGATGGCGGCGCCGGGGCGCCGGTGACCGTGGCCGTGACGGTCGATCGCAGCGCGGTCACCATCGGCGACCCGATCACCCTGACGCTCACCGTGCGCCGGCCGCAGGGGTTCGAGGTCGTGTCGCTCGACCCCGATCGGGCGCTCGAGGCCCTGACGCTCCTCGACCGGCGGGAGGGATCGCCGCGGACCCTGCCGGACGGACGCGTGGAGGAGGTCCGCACCATCACCCTGGCGGCGTACGAGACCGGGAGCAAGGAGATCCCCGCGATCACGGTGGTCTACCGCGACACCGGGGGGCGGGAGGGCCGGGTGGCCACGGAGAGAGTGGGCATCGAGGTCGCCTCGGTGCTGGCCGCGGGGCAGACCGAGCCGGCCGACATCAAGGCGCCGGCCACGATGCCGGAGCGCGCCGTCTGGCCCTGGGTCCTCGCCGGCGCCCTCCTCGCCGTGGCGGCAGGCTACCTGTGGTGGCGGCGCCGGCGCCGCGGGGAGGCGGCGGTGGCGCCGGCGCCCGCGGCCCCGCCGCGGCCGGCGCACGAGATCGCCTACGAGCAGCTGGAGCGGCTGCTGTCCTCGGATCTCCTGGCGAAGGGGGCGGTCAAGGAGTTCTACATCGAGCTGGCGGAGATCGTGCGCCGCTATCTCGAGTCCCGCTACGGCGTCGACACGTTCGAGCGCACGACCGGGGAGATCCTGGAGGCGCTCCGGGCGGCGCGCATCGCCGTGAAGGCCGGCGCCATGACGGCGGACCTCCTCCAGGCCTGCGACCTGGTAAAGTTCGCCAAGCATCGCCCGGAGGCGGAGGAGACGCGGCGCACCGTCGAGGCCGCCTACCGCCTGGTGGATGAGACCAGGCAGGTCGTGGCACTGGAAGAAGGTCAATTGGCGACGGCCGCGGCAGCCGCAGGAGGCGGCCGATGAGCGGCTTCCATTTCGCCAACCCCCTGGGCGGGCTCCTTGCGCTCCTGGCCTTCCTGGCACTGGGCTGGCGGTTTTTTCGCCGCCGGCCCCGGCACGCCAGCCTGATGTTCTCCGACACCCGGCCATTCCGGGCCATCCCGCCCGGGCCGGGTGTCCGCCTGCGCCACGTGCCGACCGCGCTCCGGGTGGCGGGACTGGCGCTGCTGATCGTCGCCTTCGCCCGCCCGCAGCGGCTGTTCCACGAGGAAGAGGTCCTGACCGAGGGGATCGACATCCTGATCGCGCTGGACGTCTCGGGCAGCATGCGCACCGAGGACTTCCGTCCGAAGAACCGGCTCATCGTGGCGAAGGACGTCGTCGGGCAATTCGTGCGCGGCCGGCGCAACGACCTCATCGGGCTCGTGGCCTTCGCCGCCAATGCCTACACCCGCTGCCCCCTGACGCTCGACTACGGTGTCCTCCTCGAGCAGCTCGATCGCACCGAATTCGCGACCCGTGAAGAGGACGGCACGGCGATCGGCATGGGTCTGGCCACCGCAACGGCGCGCCTCAAGGACGCCAAGGCGAAGAGCAAGGTCATCATCCTGCTGACCGACGGGCGCAACAACCGCGGGCAGATCGACCCGCTCACCAGCGCCCGGCTGGCGCAGGCCCTGGGCATCAAGGTGTACAGCATCGGGGTCGGCAAGGAAGGGGAGGCCCCCTATCCGATCGACGATCCGCTCATGGGCCGGCGCTACATCATGGTCTCGGCCGACATCGACGAGGACACGCTCAAGGAGGTCGCCACCGCAACTGGAGGTCAGTACTTCCGGGCCACCGACGCGCGATCCCTCAAGCGGATCTTCGATCAGATCGACCGCATGGAGCGGACGGAGATCCGGGTGCGCGGCTACACCCGCCAGAGCGAGCAGTTCGCCGCCTTCCTGTACCCGGGCGCGCTGCTGATCGGGCTGGAGTTGATCCTGGGAGCGACGCTCATGAGGAGGGTTCCCTGATGCGCTTCGGGGCGCCGGTCTATCTCTGGGTGCTGCTCGCGGTGCCGGTGTTCGCGGCGCTCCTTTTGCTGGCGTTCCGCCGCCGCCGCCGCATCCTGGCGCGATTCGGCGATCTGCCCCTCGTCGAGCGCCTGGCGGGAAACGTGAGCATGGAGAAGCGCATCATCAAGTCGGCGCTCCTCGTCGTCGCCTCCGTGTTCCTGGTCCTGGCGCTCGCCAGGCCGCAGTGGGGGGCCAGGATGGAGACCGTGACGCGGCGCGGGATCGATGTCATCGTGGCGGTCGACACCTCGCTCAGCATGCTGGCCGAGGACGTCAAGCCGAGCCGGCTGGTCCAGGCGAGAGCCGCCGTGCTGTCGCTCATGGATCACCTGCAAGGGGACCGGATCGGCCTGGTCGCCTTCTCCGGCACCTCCTACGTCGCCTGCCCGCTCACCCTCGACTACTCCGCCGCCGCGATGTTCGTGGATGTCCTCGATCCGGATCTGCTCCCGGTCCCCGGCACGGCGATCGCGGCCGCGATCCGCACGGCCGCGGCCACCTTCCCCCAGCAGGAGAGACGCCACAAGGCGTTGATCCTGATCACCGACGGCGAGGACCACGAGGGGGACATCGAGGCCGCGGCCGCGGCCGCCGCCGAGCAGGGCATCATCATCTACACGGTGGGGGTCGGCAGCCCCGCCGGAGAGCCGATTCCGCTCCGCAACGAGCGCGGCGAGGTGACCGGCTACAAGGAGGACCGGGAGAGCCGCAAGGTGACCAGCCGCCTGGGAGAGAACATCCTGGAGTCGATCGCCGTCGCCACCCGTGGCAAGTACTACCGCTCCACGCCGGAGGGAATCGAGCTGCGCAAGATCTACGACGACCTCGCCCTTCTGGACCGGAAGTCGCTGTCCTCCCGGCTGCAGACGTCGTACGAGGAACGGTTCCCCATTCCGCTCGGCGCCGCCCTGCTGCTGCTCGTGCTCGAGGCGGCTCTGGGCGATCGACGGCGTCCCGATGCCGCGGCGGGGACGCGGCGCGAGAAGGAGGTGGCCTGATGACCGCGGTCGCAAGTCGGTGGGCGCTTTCGGCTCTCCTCCTGGGCTCGGTTCCCGGGGCCGTGCTGGCCGATGCGGCCTCCAAGAACAACGAAGGGAACCGTCTCTACCTCCAGAAGCAGTACGATGGGGCGCTCAAGAAATACACCGATGCCCAGGCGTCGAGGCCCTCGGCGCCGGAGCTGCATTACAACATCGGAAACGTCCTGTACCGCAAGGGCGAGTTCGCCAAGGCGATCGAAGAGTACCTGCGCGCCCAGTCGGCGGCCGACACGTCGCTGTCCGAGGCGGCGACTTTCAACCGTGGCAATGCGCTCATGATGCAAGGGCAGGTCCCGGAGGCGATCAATGCCTACGTCCAGGCGCTGCGCGCCCGGCCGGACGATCAGGACGCCAAGCGTAACTTGGAGTTAGCGTTGAAACTCCTCCAGCAGCAGCAGAATCAGCAGCCCCAGGACCGGAACGAGCAGGAGCAGGAGGAACGCGAGCCCCAGGACCAACCGCCCCAGCCCCAGGAGGCGAAGCAGGAGGACAAGAAGCAGCCCCAGGCCCGCCCCGGCCAGATGAGCGAGGAGGAGGCGCGGCAGATCCTGGAGGCTCTGCGGGAGTCCGAGAAGGAGGGCGTCAAGAAACACGCCCGCGCGACCGCGCCTTCGCGGCGCCGGCCGGAGGTGGACTGGTGATTGGCCGGAGATGGCGGGCGGTCCTGGCGGTCCTCGCGCTGCTGCCACTCGCCGCGGCGCCGCTCTCCCGGGCGCAGGACCAAGTGCGGGTGCGGGCGCAGGTCGACCGGACCGAGATGGGCGAGGGAGAGGATCTGCGGCTGACGATCGAGATCATCGGGCCGTCGCTCGATCGGGTCGGCCCCCCCGACATGTCGGTCCTGGACGACTTCGTGGTCTCGGGGGGGCCGTCGGTCTCCACCCGTTTCCAGTGGATCAACGGTGTCAGCACCTCGAGCAAGACCTACACCTACTCCCTGACGCCGACCAGGACCGGCAAGTCAACCATCCCGTCTCTCGGAGTCCTCGTGGCGGGAAGCACCTACCGTACACAGTCGATCGACATCGGCGTGCTGCCCCGCGGCGCCGTCCGGTCGCCCTTCGGGTCGCCTCCGGCCCGGCCCGGCCGCCCCGCCGGTCCGCGCTCGCCCGCATCCCCTCCGGGCACGCCCCGGGGTGGCTCGGCGCCGCCCGCCGCCCTTCGAGTCAGGACCGAGGTCGACCCGCGCACCGCCTATGTCGGGCAGCAGATCACCTTGAAGGTTGTGCTGTCCACGCAGACCGAGGTGCTCAACATCGGCTACCAGGAGACCCCGACCTTCCCGGGCTTCTGGACGGAGGAGATCAAGCTCCCCGATCAGCTGGAGGTGCGGCGGGTCCCGATCGACGGCGAGATGTGGAGCGAGATCACCCTCATGAAGCGGGCCCTGTTCCCGACCTCCGCCGGGCCGCTCACCGTGCCGCCGATCGGCTGGCAGATCCAGGTGCGGCGGCGCAGCTCCGACCCTCTCGAGTCGTTCTTCTTCACGCCGACCGAGACGGTCACGCGTCGCACCGATCCCGTCACCGTGACCGCCCTCCCCTTGCCGGTTGCCGGCAGGCCTGCCGGATTCTCGGGGGCCGTCGGCGAATTCAGCCTGCAGGTGACCGCCGATCGGACCTCCTCGCGTGTCAACGACGCCGTGGGCCTCAAGGTGAGAGTGGCGGGGGAGGGAAGCCTGGGAGCGGTCGATGCTCCGGCGATCGCGGAGCTGGCCGACTTCAAGCGGTTCGACCCCAAGGTGACCTCTTCGACCAGCCTGCAGAACGATCGCTTCCGCTCGGAGAAGGCGTGGGACTATGTCGTGATCCCCCTCGCCCCCGGTGCGCAGATGGTGCCGCCGGTGAGCTTCTCGTACTTCGACCCGAAGGCGGGGCAGTACCGGACGCTCACCAGCCGCCCGCTTTCGATCCAGGTGGCGCGTGGCGACGATGCCGGCTCGCCGGCGCTCCCGACGGTGGCGCAGAGCGATGTGCGCCTGCTGCGAAGGGACATCCACTACCTCAAGATGGCGTCCGGCGGGCTGCGCGACCGCTCGCGGCCGCTGTTCCGCTCGCCTCTGTTCGCCGTCCTGTTGCTCCTGCCCCTGGCCGCCGATCTGTCGCTCTGGTCGTGGGTCAGGATGAGGGACACGTCGCCGCAGGCGGCCCGTTCGCGGCGCGAGCGCAGGGCGCGCGCCGCGGCCCGCCGCCGGCTGCGCCAGGCCCGCCGGTGCATGAAGCCCGCCACCGCCCGGACGTTCTACGCCTCGGTGGCGCAGGCGATGACTGACTACGTGGGCGACAGGTTCGACAGCGCCGGGGCCGGCCTGACGCACCAGCGGATCGAAGAGCTGTTGGCCGCGCGGGGCGCCCCCGAGGACGTGAGGAAAGCGCTCCATCGCTGCGTGGAAGCCTGCGACTTCGCCCGCTTCGCTCCCGCGTCGTCGGGCGAGGAGGAGATGCGACGAACGCTGCGGGCGGCCGAGGAGACCCTGGTCGGTTTGGAGAGGACGCTGCCGCGATGAGGCGCCGGAGGGGACCAGGAGCCGGATCCGGGGCGGCCCTGCTGATGGCGATGTGGCTCGCGGCCTCTCCGCCGCTCGCCACCGCCGCCCGCGCCGGCGCGCCGGAGGACCTGTTCGAGAAGGGGAACACGGCGTTCGAGGCCGGGCAGTACGAGGAGGCCGCAGCGTCGTACGAGAAGATCCTGGGATACGGTCTCCACGACCCGCGCGTCCTTTACAACCTCGGTAATGCCTATTTCAAGCTCGGCCGCCTGGGCGACTCCATCCTGCAGTACGAGCGGGCGCTGCGTCTGAGCCCGGGTGATCGGGAGACGCGCGACAACCTGGATCTGGCGCGCGGGCAGATCCGCGACCGGGTCACGGAGCCGGATTTGCAATACCCGATCCGCGTCGTCAAGGAGTCGATCGAGCGACTGCCGCCGGATCCCCTGGCGATCGCCTTCTTTTTCCTTTACACGGGGACGGCGGGGCTGCTGGGCGGTCTCATCGTGTCCCGCTCCTGGGTGCGGCGCCGCCTTTTGGGGTACGGCGCGCTGCTCGCCGGCCTCCTGGCCCTGACCGCGGGCGCGGCCCTGCTCTACAAGATGCGGCAGATGTCGGCCGAGGTGGCGATCGTCCTGCAGGACAAGGTGGATGTGCGCAGTGGGCCCGGAGAGGAGAACACCATCCTGTTCACCGTCCACGAGGGCACGCGCATGGAGCTGCGCAATCGCCTGGAGCCGTGGATGCAGGTGAGCCTGCCCAACGGCCTGAGCGGGTGGGTCCCCGCCTCCGCCGTCGAGAAGGTGTGATCGGGCTCTACGTCCACGTTCCCTTCTGCACCGTCAGGTGCAGCTACTGCAGCTTCTATCTCGTGCCGTCGCGTGGCCGCGATCTCGCCGCCTATGCGCGCGCCGTGACCGCGGAGATCGCCGCCGGGGCGGCGTCGTTCGTCGCCGCGGAGGCCGGCGGGAAGGCCACGGTCCCCGTGGCCGACACGCTTCACTTCGGCGGTGGCACGCCGTCGCTTCTCTCCGGGGCCCTCCTGGTCTCGATTGTCTCCGCGGCGCGCGCCGCCTTCCATCTGCCCGCCGGCGCCGAGATCTCGCTCGAAGCGAACCCGGAGGATCTGACGCCGGGCCGGCTGGCGGATCTCCGCGCCGCGGGGGTGACCCGGCTCGCGATCGGCGTGCAGTCGCTCGACGACCGGCTGCTGCGGATGATGCTCCGGCCGCACGACGCCTCGACTGCGATCGGTGCCGTGAAGGCGGCCCGGCAGGCCGGGTTCCGGAGCCTGGCGGCCGATCTCATCCTCGGGCTGCCGGACCAGGAGGCGGGCCCGGCGCTCTCCGATCTCCTCACGCTCGTCGACCTTGGTGTCGACCACCTGTCGCTCTACCTTCTCGAGGTGCACGAGCGGACGCGCCTGGGGCGGGCCGTGGCGCTGGGCCGGGCGACGCCCGCGCCAGCCGACACCGTGGCCGACCTGTACGAGGGCGCCGCTGATCTCCTGGAGGCGCGGGGCTTCGAGCACTACGAGATCTCCAACTTCGCCCGGCCCGGCCACCGCAGCCGGCACAACCTGAAATACTGGACCGACGAGGCGTACCTCGGCTTCGGCCCTTCCGCCCACTCCTATCTCGCGGGCGAGCGCTGGGCCAACCCGGCGGATCTGGGGACCTACGTGGCGCGCGGCGGCGTCGGCCTCGACCGCGCCCTCGACACTCAGTCGCGGCTGGGGCGGGGGACGGAGGCGCTTCTGGCGGGCTTGCGGCTGTCGGAGGGGGTCGATCTCGAGGCGTTGCGCCGGCGATACGGCGACCGGCTGCCGGGCGAGGGCGACCCCGCCATCGGGGAGCTTCGGGCGGCCGGCTTGGTCGATGCGGAGGGCGGGCGCCTCAGGCTGACGCGCCGCGGCCGGCTGGTCTCCAACGAGGTGCTCGAGAGGTTGATGCCCGCATCGCCCTGACAGGGGAAGCGTCAGTTGAGGTAGCCGAGCGACCGCAGCCGCGCGCGGTCCTCCTCGCTTAGCGATTCCTCGCCCGGACGCGGAAGCGGGCCGGGACCGTAGTCCGCGAACTGCTTTGCCTCGCGCAACAGCCTGGAGCGCACCGGGGCAAGAAGGGGAGCATCGGCGAGGTTGCGCGTCTCGCCCGGGTCCTGCTCCAGATCGTACAGCTCGACGATCTCTCCGCCGGGCCTGGGAATCAGGATCAGCTTGTGGCGGCCGTCCGAGGCCGAGGTCCAACGGCCGGGCGGTCCGGGGATGTAGTACCGCGGGTTCTCCGGATGGATAAGATCGGAGTCGCTCTCGGCAAGGACCAAAGGCCGACCGGCTGCCGGCTCGAACGCCGGTGCGCCCCTCGGTGCGGCAACGAGCAGCGGCCTTCCCTCGACTCCCTGCAACCGGTCGATTCCCAGGAGCGCGAGGATGGTGGGTGCGATGTCGATATTCATCGCCAGGCCGGGGATCCGCGCTCCCTCGGGCAGGCGCCCCGCGAGACGGATCAGCAGCGGGACACGGAGCCCTGGCTCGTACAGGAACTCGCCGTGCGCGAAGCGGTAGGCATGCTCTCCGAGACTCTCTCCGTGGTCGGCCGTCAGGACCAGGAGGACAGGGTGCGGCACGCGGTCGAGCCGGTCGAGAAGC
>Ga0247727_10019479_pt1 | contig 10509 bp, 9 predicted proteins | sample WisWelCaveWW1625_FD_202498 | JGI IMG/M metagenome (GOLD analysis project Ga0247727, IMG submission 202498) | Biofilm microbial communities from Wishing Well Cave, Virginia, United States - WW16-25 | ecosystem: Environmental > Aquatic > Deep subsurface > Groundwater > Cave microbial mat | place...
TACTCATGAATGCTTCTGCTGCAATCGCGGATTCGCGGCTACGACAAGCCGGCATGCGGCTTCTGCGGCATGCCGGCGGGCGGGCTCGCCCCTCGGTCGGTCAACATACTGTTGCAAGTATGCCTCCTCCCTTGTGGCTCCGCGCACCCGTCTCGCCAGGCGACTCCGCAATTTCGCGACGAACCATCATGAATAATGCGGGCTCGCGTCTTCTTGTGAATCCCCGACCGCTTGGCTATAATGCGAGCCGTTTCATCGGCCGGCTCGCGGTGGCCGGCCGTTGTTGTTTGTGGAGCGATGCGACATGATTGATAGCGACGTGTTTGTTCAAGCTCTTCAGGATGTCGGCTTTGATTTTTTCACCGGCGTGCCGGATTCCATCCTGGGCGGGATCATCGAGACCCTGATGGAGCGGCGCCTCTACACGCCCGCCGTGCGGGAAGACGAGGCGGTGGCGATGGCGGCCGGCGCCTACATGGCGGGCAGGGTGCCGGCCATCCTCATGCAGAACTCCGGCCTGGGTACGTCGCTCAACGCGATCATCTCGCTCAACGTCATCTATCAGCAGCCGTGCCTGCTGCTCATCTCGTGGCGCGGGTTCCAGGGCAAGGATGCGCCGGAGCATCTGGTGATGGGCCAGTACCAGACGCAGGTGCTCGATTCGGTCCGCATTCCACATCGCACTCTTTCGGAACAGACCCTCGTCGACGATCTCAAGTGGACCGCCCAGACGTTCATGAAGGAGCGCGTGCCGGTGGCGCTGCTGCTGAAGAAGGGGATTGTGAAGGGGCTTCATCCGTGAGGCGTGAAGCGTGAAAAGTGAAAGGTGAGAAGTGAGGAGTGAGGAGTGAGACCTGAAGAAGGAACGATGCAGAGTCGCGCGCGGGCGATCGCTGCGCTGCTCGAACAGCTGACCGACCAGCCGGTGATCATCTGCAACGGCTTTCCGTCCCGCGAGGCCTACAAAATCGCGGACCGGCCCACCCACTTTTATATGATCGGCTCTATGGGCGTGGCGGCGGCGATCGGGCTCGGCGTCGCGCTGAACAAGCCGAATAAAAAGGTCGTCGTGTTCGACGGGGACGGCAACGTGCTGATGGGCATGGGGACGCTCGCGACCGTCGGCGCGCTCAAGCCGAAGAATTTCGTGCACGTCGTATTGGACAACGAGGTCTACGGCAGCACCGGCAACCAGCCGACCATCTCCAACGTCGTCCGGCTGGAACAGGTGGCCAAGGCGGCCGGGTACGCGCACGTCGAGCGCGTGATCGAGCGCGAGGATATCGTCTACGAGTTCAAAGAGATGCTGAAGCAAGACGGCCCGAGCATGCTGCTGATCAAGGTCACCGAGCAGGCCGAGGATGTCGGCCGGGTGATGATCGAGCCGCCAGACATGACGCAGCGGTTCAAAAAAGCCATTGAGTGAGTAAGGAGTAAGGGGTAAGGAGTGAGGTGTGAATTGAATCCGGAGATGCCCTTGCAACCCCTTACGCCTCACTCCTCACGCCTCACTGTGTTGCTATGATTTTATTAAACCCAGGCCCCGTCAACGTTTCGGAGCGCGTGCGCAAGGCGCTCCAGAAGCCGGACCTCTGCCATCGCGAGCCCGAATGCGCGGAACTCTTGCAGGGGATCCGGCGGAAGCTGCTCACAGCATTCGTGCCCGGTGCGGAATCGGAGTATACGGCGGTGCTGCTGACCGGATCGGGCACGGCTGCCGTGGAAGCCGCCGTCCTGTCCTCCATTCCGACCGGCAAGCGCATGCTCGTCCTCAACAACGGCGTCTACGGCGAACGGATGTCCTCCATGATCGGCATCCACCGGCTGGCCGTGCCCGAATTGAAAATGGACTGGACGAAGCGTCCCGATCCCGAGCAGTTGAGGCTGGCGCTGCGGCAGCGTCCGGAAGTGCACGTCGTCGCGATGGTACATCACGAGACGACCACCGGCTTGATCAATCCGGTGAAGGAGATCGCCGAGGTGGTGGACAGCCAGAACCGCGTGTTCCTTGTGGATTCGGTGAGCGGCCTAGCCGGCGATCCGCTGGATATCGCCGGCTCGCATCTCTATATGGTGGCCGGGACGGCGGGCAAATGCATCCAGGGATTCCCCGGCATGTCCTTCGTGCTCGTGCGCAAGGGGTTCATGGAGCGGATGAAGAGCTACCCCAAGCGGTCCTGGTATCTCCACCTGCCTCATTATTATGAGAGTGACCAGGTCGCGAGCATGCCGTTCACGCCGGCGGTGCAGGTGGCCTATGCCTTCAACGAAGCGCTGGACGAATTGCTGGAAGAAGGCGTGGCGAATCGCATCCAACGGTATAAGAAGGCGGCGACCCGGATACGCCAGCGCATGAAAGAACTCGACGTGCAACCGTTGCTGCCGGCGGAGCATCAATCCAACACGATCACCTGCTTCCATCTGCCCAACGGCGTGACCTACCGGACGCTGCACGACCGCCTCAAAGAGCAGGGCTACGTCATCTACGCGGGGCAAGGACAATTGGAGAGCAAGGTGTTCCGCATCGCCAACATGGGCGCCCTGTCTCCGCAGGACATCGACGGATTTCTCGCCGCGTTTCAGAAGGTCCTGGAAACCTCAGTCGTTCGCGCATGAAAGCCATTATCCTAGCGGCCGGGGTCGGCAAGCGTCTCTGGCCGGTGACGCAGCATCACCCCAAATGTTTGATCGAGATCGGCGGACGCGCGCTGCTGGCCCGGTATCTGGACGCGCTGGCGAGTGTCGGCATCACGCAGGCCGTGCTCGTCGTCGGGTACAAGCAGGAGATGATCCGGGCGGCGGCCGGCTCCGGCCTGAGCGGCGTGGCGGTGCGGTATCTGGAAAGCGAGCAGTACCAGCGGGGGAGCATCACATCCCTCTGGCAGGCGCGGGAGGAGCTGAACGGGGATGCCCTCATCATGGATGCGGACGTGCTCTTCCATCGCACCATTCTCAAGCGCCTGGTGGACTCGGTCCATCCGACCGCGCTGTTGATGGATGAATCGGTCAAGCAGACCGGCGAGGAGTGCATGGTCGTCGCGCAGGGCGGGCGGGTCATCGCGCTGACCAAGAAGATGCCTTCGCGCTATGATATGGCCGGCGAGGGCGTGGGCTTCCTGAAAGTCCGGGGGGCGGACACCGGCCCGCTCATCCGCTCCGTGCAGGCCTACGTGGAGCGCGGGCAATTGGACATGGAGTACGAGGACGCGCTCCTGGAATTCTTCGGCGAGGTGAAAGTCGGATATGAGCGTATCGGCGGGTTGCCCTGGACCGAAATTGATTTTGAGGAAGACGTGGCGCGGGCGGAACGCGAGATATTGCCGAAGCTTGGTTGAGGGGTAAGGGGTAGAGGGGCAAGGGATAGAGTGTCGGAATGGCTGGGACGCTTTCGAAAGAAAATATGACGCAATCGGCCGGCATTCGGACCGCGATTGTCGTGGCTGTGGCCGGCGTATTCGGCAAGGCGGCGGAGAGCGCCGGCGGGGTCGGTCCGTTGACTGTCGTGGGCGGGCTGCCGCTGTTCCTGCGGACGGTGCTCACGCTGCAGCACGCCGGCTTGCAGGAGATCGTGGTGTTGGTCGGCGACGACGAGACGGAGCTCAAGCGGCTGCTGCGCGACGATCCGCGGGTGACGGCCGCCGTGCGGTGGCTTCCAGTTCGAGAATTTCCTCCCGACGACCACCGGACGTGGGAAGCGCTGGCCCACGAGGTGAAGAGCGCATGCCTGATCGTCGGCGCGCAGATGGTGATGACCCGGCAGCTCATCGAGGCCTTGGGGCGCGAGTCGGACGCCGAGCAAGGGGCGCTGGCGGTGGTCTGCGACGGCCGCGCCACGGAGGTGGCCGTGCTGCCGCCCAGCCTCATGCGCGTGTCGACGCCAATCAGAGGGGAAGGGCCGCCGGTCCGCGCGCTGCTCGGCCGCGCACAGGCTGCCGGTCGCGCGACGGTCGTGGAAATCTTTTCGCAGTCGCCCTACTGGAGCCTCAACGTTCAGGATGCAGACACAGCGCGCGAAGCCGAACGGGTGTTGTTCGGGTCCCTGCAGAGCCAGTACGAAGGGTGGGTGGACACCTACTTCAACCGCAAGGTGTCCGCGCTGCTGAGCCGGCTGTTCCTGGCGCTGCGGCTCTCGCCCAACGCGATCACGATGGTCGCCACGGCCATCGGCCTGCTCGCCGCCGCGGCCTTTGCCAGAGGAAGTTACGCTGCCGGCCTGGTCGGGGCGCTGCTGTTTCAGCTGTCCGCGATCGTGGACTGCTGCGACGGGGAGGTCGCGCGGCTCACGTTCACGGAGTCGCCGTTCGGCGAGCAACTGGACATCATGACTGACAACGTGGTGCACATGGCCATCTTCGCCGGCATCGGCTGGGGTTCGTTCGTTGCGCAGGGCGGCTGGCAGAACACAGATCCGCTGGCATGGCTGCCGCTCGCGTTAGGTGGCGCAGCAGTCTTCGCAAACATCATGTCCCTGTGGCTGGTGACGAGGGCCAAAGCGCTTCAGGCGCGTAAGGCCTGGCCTGATCCGGAGCGGACCGCCCGCGTGGAATTCATTCTCAAGAACATGGCCAGCCGGGATTTTTCGGTGCTTCTCCTGCTCTTTGCCCTGGTCGGCAAGCTGCACTGGTTTCTCTGGCTGACGGCGATCGGATCTAACGTCTTCTGGGTCATGCTTGCCTGGATCTCACGCCAGTCCACGATCCGTGCTTAGGCTCATCCTCCTTCTCGTCGGTCTGTTCACCTTCGCCGGATTGATCTGGCACATCGGGCCCAGCAGCATCCTCTCGGCCGTCGCCGCCCTCGGGCCGCTCGCGCTCCTGGTCATTCTGCTGCCGTCGCTGCTCATGTATCTGCTGGAGGCCTACGGCTGGCGGTTGACGCTGCGGAGCCACGCCGTTTTGGTGTCTTTCGGGCAGCTGCTGGCGGTCCGCACGGCAGGCGAAGTGGTGAACATGACGACGCCGACCGCCTACGTCGGCGGCGAGCCGCTGAAAGCCTACCTGCTCAAGCCGTACGGCGTGCCGATGATCGAGGCGCTGGCCTCCGTCATCACGGCCAAAACTACCATGACGATCGCGCAGGTGCTGTTCATCCTGCTGGGGATCGGCCTGGCGTTCGGGCTCGTCGGCGCGTCGTCGGCGGAAGAGTCGAACGCCCAGATGCTGGCGGCGCTGGTCGGCGTCGGGCTGCTGCTGTTCGGGATCGCGCTCTTCGTGATGGTGCAGCGGATCGGCCTATTTCTGGGCCTGCTGAACGTGCTGCGGTGGTGCCGCATCCGGATTCCGTTCCTGGAGGCGCGCGAGGACAAGCTGTGCGAGCTGGACCGGACGATCCTGGACTTTTACCGGCACGACCGGCGGGCGTTTCTGCTCTCGATCGGCTTTTTTTTCTGCGGCTGGATGGCGGAGGCCCTGGAAGTCTACGTGATCCTCTATTTTATCGACGGGGCGCCGATCAGTCCCCTGGCGGCGATCGCGATCGGCGCCTTGTCGGTCTTCATTAAGGGCGGGACGTTTTTCATTCCGGGCAGCCTGGGCGCGCAGGAAGGCGGGAACTTATTGGTGCTGGTGGCATTCGGCTACTCCGAACTCGCCGGGATCACGTTTGCGTTGTTGCGGCGGGTCCGCGAGCTCGTGTGGATCGCGATCGGACTCGGCTGTCTGGCCTCGTTGGGCGGCCGCAAGGTCGTGGCGTCCGAGGACGCCTCTCGAGAATCGTAGAGGCTGCATGATGCGTATGCGGACTGTGCTCTGGATCATCGTCGTGATGCTCGTGTGTGCGGCCTGCTCACCGTTGCACGATCCGATGTACCGCCGGATTGCGCCTGATCGCGCCAATCCGATCAGGACCGTGGCCGTCCTGCCCCTGGTCAACAACACCAACGACGTCGAAGCACCTGGCTATGTGCGGGACGAACTGGTCCTGCGCCTGCTGGCGATGCAGTATGTGGTCAAACCGGTCATGCAATCCGATCAGATCCTGCGCGATCAACTCGGCATCACGTTGGGACGGCAGTTGGATATGGCGACGGTGCAACAGCTCAACGACGCGCTCGGCGTGGACGGGGTGATGTATGGCGTGCTGGACGATTTTTCGACGACCATCGCCGGCGTGCTGACGGAGAAAAAAGTCCGCGCGCGCTTCGTGCTGGTTCGGACGTCGGACGGCGCGCCGTTCTGGTCGAACGGGGCGGGCGTGATCGGCCGGATCCGGGTGAGCGGCGGCGTGTCCGGCAAGGTCGCGACGGGCATGGAAGCCGCGTCGCGCGTCGAGGCGGCCAAAGAGTCGACCGAACAGGTGAAAAAAGCGGCAGGTTCCGGATCCGTCGGTCAGCTGCCGGGCGGTCTCGACCGTGTGACGGCGCCGTGGTTCACGCTGCCGACAGTGGAGATCGGCGGCGACAAGGAAAAGCAAAAGGGCAAGGAAGGCGAGCATGTGGCCGCCGGGCTGATGCTGGGCCTAGGCGAGCGATTGGTCGAGAAGGCCGTCGGCAAACCGCTCTATCAGGAAGTGCGGCTCATGATGAACCTGATCGTCCGGCCCGATGCGGTCGCCGCGCTCGAAGCGGCCGCCCTGCAACGGCTGGAGCGCCGCGTTGTTGGCGGAACCACGACCAAGGAACAACTCGCGCTGGAACTCGCCACGAAAGCGGCGGAGTTGAATACGATCCGGCTGCTCCGGCCGCTCCCGGTCGGGCCCGGCGCGATCCACATGGCACCAGGTCCGGCGCCGGTCGGCAACCAACCGCTGCCGTAATGCCGACTATCGTGAGAATGGCGGCTGACGGAGGGCGAACTGCTCCGGCGTCGGCATGATTCGTTGACCTCTCACGGCCATTCACGTCGTACTGTTGGCCGCTCGCCTCATCGGACCAGCGGAACGGCTCGCGGCACCCTCGCAGCCATCAACGTCCTGATCCCGCCATACCGACGACTCCGAGTTCATCCCTCCCAGCCGCTATTAAAAAACAGAAAGGCGACAGGCCGCTTCCAAACCTGTCGCCTTTAACGCTTCCCTACATTCAGCGGGCTGTGTCAATAGTGATTGCCTTCGAAACTGAGAACGTCCCTGTTTTTTCGTCGCCCTTCACTTCCTCGAACAATTTCGCTAGACTGGCTGGCGAATCATGCTGAACGTCTATCTGAAAAAACTCTTTGACGTTGCCAAGCATGGTGACGCTAGAGAGGAAAGCTACTACTCCGGCCTCGAAAGTCTCATAAAGAACTACGCCGAATCCGAGGGCAAGAACAAAGTTCACGTCACGACTCTTCCCAAAAAAGACCGACGCCGGCAATCCTGACTTTCGCATTTGGGATGGTAAGCAGAACATCATCGGATACATTGAGGCCAAACCACCCACCGAAGACAACCTTGACCATATTGAAGAGACCGAGCAGCTCCGCCGCTACCGCCACACATTCCCGAATCTGGTCCTGACAAATTTCTTCGAGTTCCGTCTGTACCGTGACGGCGATCTTGTGAACAAAATCCAAGTGGCGAGGCCTTTTATTGTTCACAAGCTTAAAACCGCTCCGCCGGTCGAGAAAGAAGCAGAATTTCTCAAGCTGCTAGAACAATTCTTCGCCTTCTCACTGCCCAAGTCCTATTCGGCCAAGACGTTGGCTATTGAGCTGGCCAAGAGAACGCGCTTTCTCAAAGACGAGGTCATTGCCGAAGAGTTAAAGGAAGAAGCGGAAAAGGGGAAGGGGCACATTCTAGGCTTTTACGAAGCCTTCCAGAAACATCTCATCGGCGGTCTGACGAAAGAAGACTTTGCCGATTTGTACGCTCAAACAATCGCATACGGCCTCTTTGCCGCGAGAACCCGATCAACAAACGGCTTCAATCGAAAACTGGCATTCGAACTCATTCCGCCGACTATCGGCATCCTGCGAGACGTGTTCCGCTTTATCTCAATGGGTGATCTGCCGCAACAGATGGAATGGATCGTGGACGATCTCTCGGAGGTATTGGCCATAGCCGATGTGAAACAGATACTGCACAAATACTTTCATGAAGGGAAAGGCAAGGACCCGATCGTCCATTTCTACGAAACCTTCCTGGCTGAATACGATCCAGCGGAGCGCGAACGACGAGGTGTCTATTACACACCGGAGCCAGTTGTTTCATACATCGTCCGGTCCTTGCACGTCATTCTGAAAGAATATTTCGGCCGCACAGATGGCTTTGCGACCAAGTCGGTGACCGTGTTGGACCCGGCGGCAGGAACGCTCACGTTTTTGGCCGACGCAAGCAAGTTGGCCGTGGCCGAGTTTGTCGAAAAGTATGGCTCCGGGGGCAAGCAGACGCTCATCAAAGACCACATCCTCAAGAACTTCTACGCCTTCGAACTCATGATGGCCCCTTACGCTGTGGGGCATCTCAAGATGTCTTTTCTCCTGGAAGAGCTTGGTCATCGGCTCAAGAAAGAGGATCGGTTCAAGCTCTATCTGACCAACACGCTGGAGATGGAAGAACTAGCCCAGTCCAATCTTCCGGGCATGTCCTCCCTGGCTGAAGAATCAAAGCTCGCTGGTAAGGTGAAAAAGGAAACCCCGATCCTGGTCGTCTTGGGTAATCCGCCTTACTCCGGGCATTCTTCGAATATCGGCGAGTGGATCTCTAAAGAGATCAAGACCTATTACAAAGTCGATGGGAAACCGTTAGGTGAAAAGAATCCCAAGTGGCTTCAGGATGATTACGTCAAGTTCATCCGTTTCGCCCAGTGGAAGATTGACCAAGCTGGCGAGGGCGTGCTGGGCTTCATCACTAACCATAGCTATTTGGATAATCCCACCTTCCGAGGAATGCGACAATCGTTAATGACAAGCTTCGATCACATTTATCTGCTTGACCTGCACGGTAACACGTTGAAGAAAGAAAAATGTCCTGACGGCAGTGAGGATAAAAACGTCTTCGATATTCGGCAAGGGGTAGCGATCGGTCTCTTCATCAAGAAGAAAGACCTGAAGAATAAAGTGGTCCATTCTGATCTGTGGGGGCTCAGGGAAGAGAAGTATGACTGGCTGGTCAAACACGATCTCAACTCGACCAAATGGAAACCGATCAAGCCAAAGTCGGATCTGTACCTGTTTGTGCCGAGAGATGAAGAGGCTTTGGACCAGTACAACCAGTATCCAAAAATTGCCGAGATATTCCCGGTAAACAGCGTCGGCGTCGTCACGGCGCGAGATTCGTTCGTGATTGATATAGACAGGGATGCCTTGATGCGGCGGATTGCGATGTTTCGAGACACAAAGAAGTTACCTGACGACATCATCAGCCAAACGTTCGGGTTAAAGAACACGGCTAATTGGAAGTTGAAGCAGGCTAGGGAAAATGTTGCTAAGGATGAAGAATGGAAGAAAGCCCTAACGAAGATCCTCTACCGGCCCTTCGACGAGCGGTGGATTTTCTATCACGATGAAGTCATAGAACGTTCACGCAAAGAAGTAATGAGGTATATGCTTGTCGAAGATAATCTTGCATTGCTATGGACGCGACCCATGAGTCCTCAGTATGAGTTTTCCATACTGTCGACGAACTACATTATCGACCAATGTGTCGTTGGAAATAAATCTGCCGGAGCAGGAATCTCTTATGCGGGCCCACTATACGTCTATCCTGACAAAGATAAGCACGATCTATTCAGCAATACAGGATCAAAGCACAAAGCGCCAAACGTTCGCCCCGACCTACTATTAGCACTGACAAAAGCCTACAGTAAAAAACCAATGCCGGAAGAAATTTTCTACTACATCTATGGGGTTCTGTACTCCACCATTTATCGAACGCAATATGCAGAGTTTCTGAAGACAGATTTCCCGCGAATACCGTTTACCAAACATCACAACCTGTTCGTTGTGATGGGCAAGCATGGGAAGCAGTTGGTCGAACTGCACCTCCTGAAAGCTTCTCTCCTTGATCGCCCCACTGTCCGGTTTGAGGGCAAAGGTGACAATCGTATGAAAAAGCAGCACTACGACGAAAACCAGCAGCGGATCTACATCAACACCACCCAATACTTTGGAATGATCGCAAAGGATATCTGGGACTATCAGATCGGTGGTTATCAGGTGCTGGATAAATGGCTAAAAGACAGGAAGGAACGAACACTCAGCTTGGAAGACATCCAACACTACTGCCGCGTCGCCACCGCGATACAAAAGACGATTGCGATTCAGGCGGAAATCGATGAACTCTATCCAAAGATCGAATCAGAAATCATTTTGCTGAAACTTTCTCAAGGTCAAACGCGAGATTGACCGCCTCGTCTAAACCTCTACAGTCTGACAGATAAAAAACGGGGACATTCAACGTTCGTAGGCAGTCAATGCCCTGCCGCTCCCATTTACAGCCTGTCGATGCCTTGCTAGGATAGACTACATGCAACCTGTCATGATGTTCATCTGGGCGCTGATCGCCGTTCTCTGCGCAGTTTCATTCGGATTCGCCACCGGGCTCTTCAATCCCAACGAAAAAGTGAACGGGCTCTGGCTGGTCGTGGCGGCC
>Ga0247727_10019480_pt1 | contig 10509 bp, 6 predicted proteins | sample WisWelCaveWW1625_FD_202498 | JGI IMG/M metagenome (GOLD analysis project Ga0247727, IMG submission 202498) | Biofilm microbial communities from Wishing Well Cave, Virginia, United States - WW16-25 | ecosystem: Environmental > Aquatic > Deep subsurface > Groundwater > Cave microbial mat | place...
AGATTGAAAAAGGCAAGCCGGAGAGCAGCAAGTCGAAAGATCTGCTCGGCCTCGGCTCGCCGGTGCTGCCGCATTTGCCGCGTCACGCCGGCGATCGCAACCGTACTTCGCCGTTTGCGTTCACCGGCAATAAGTTTGAATTTCGCGCGGTCGGCTCGAGCCAATCCATCTCGTTCCCCAACACGGTGCTCAATCTCATTGTGGCGGCGGCGATTGATGAAATGACCACGGCCATTGAAGCAAATCTCAAAAACAAAATGCCGTTCGAGCAGGCGCTGCACGCGGCGCTGAAAGAGGCGATTCACCGGCATAAGCGCATCATTTTCAACGGCGACAATTATACGGCGGAGTGGCATCAGGAAGCGGAAAAGCGCGGCCTGTGGAATTTGAAGAATTCGCTCGATGCGTTCGAGCGGCTGCACGATTCGAGAAACATGAAACTGTTCGAGAAATATCACGTGCTCAACGAGCGCGAATTGGAAGCGCGCGCGGAAATCATGTTCGACCAGTATTTCAAAACCGTGAACATCGAAGCCGAGACGTCGGCGATGATGGCGCAGACGATGATTCTGCCGGCGGCGGTGCGCTTTCTGCACGAGCTGGCGACGACGGTAAACAGCGCGAAACAGGGCGGCGTGAATCCCACCGGCGTGGCGAAAACATTGAGTGAAGTGAACGGCTTGATCGACGAGTTCAAAATCGCGCTGGATAAATTGGTGGCGGTAAATGCCGATCTCGGCGGCGACACCGTGCATCAAAAAGCCTATCACATGCGCGACAAAGTTTTGCCGGCAATGAACGGCGTCCGCGCCATTGCCGCGAAACTCGAAAATGCGCTGCCGGATGATTATTGGCCGCTGCCGGTTTATAGTGAGATGCTTTTCGTCAAATAAAGGTCCGAAGTCCGAGGTCGGTTGTCCGAAGTCGATTACGGAAAAATTATAAAAAATGAAACGCCATTTGTTAGCGGTATAGCAGATGGCGTTTTTATTTTTGTCCTGATGATAGATGCTCTGTCCAATCTTTTTGGGCTGGAAGCTTGAAAAACAATCGTTGTAATTTTCAAAAATTATTGCTATATTTAACGGCAAGAACGATTGCAAACCAGCCGCGGCCGACAGTGCATGAAAACCGACTCTTTCATTAATCGCTTCTTCGGCGAATTTCTCGGCGCGTTTTTTACGTTGATCGGAGAAGACGAACACGAAGCCGAACGCTATGAATTTACCTCGATCGAAGTGAAAGACCTGGCGTTTCGCTTCGATGGCGTCGTTCAGCCGGCGGCGCCCGATGACAAACTGTATTTCTTTGAAGCGCAGTTTCAGCCGGAAGAGGATTTTTATCTGCGCTTCTTCGGCGAGATCGCGGTTTATCTGCGGCAGAAAAATCCGAAGCATGTCTGGCGGGCGGTGGTTTTATTTCCAAACGAAGCTGCCGATCCCGGGGTTCATCCGCATTACGAGGAGTTTTTTGAAAGCGGCCGCCTGCGCCGCGTGTATTTAACCGCTGTGCCCCCGGAGCTCCTTGAGAAGTTTCCGCTGAATTTGCTGCGGATCATCATCGAGCCGGAGGGGAAAGTTATCGCGACGGCTGAAGAGATTATCCGGCAGTTGCCGGAGCAAATTTCCGATGAGCGGATACAAGAAGTCCTTGTCGATCTGCTGATGAATCTGTTGTTGAGCAAACTCCCGAAAATGTCGAGACAGGAGATTGAGAAAATGTTCGCGCCTTTGCTTTCCGACATCAAAAAATCCCGGTTTTATCAAGAAGTGGCCGATGAAGTGGAGCAAGAGTTAACGCCCAAGATCGCGCAAGAGAGCAAATACGGCATCGCCAAAACCATGCTCAAAAAGAACTTCGATCTTGAATTGATTGCCGAGATCATCGGCCTCTCCCCGGAGGAGATTCGGGCGTTGAGCCAGCAAATGACGGACGGCACAAATTGAACGCGCCTTATGAAAACGACGATCACAAAAAAAGAAGTCGCCCGGCGAACGGCCAAAATTGTCGGCGAGAAAATTTATCTCACGGAAAAGATCGTTGACGGCGTGTTTGCCGCGTTGCGCGAAGTCATGGGCAAGACCAACCCGGAGATCCGCATCGACATCCGCGATTTTGGCGTCTTTGCCGTGCGGACGATCAAAACGAAAAACGGCGCGCGACCAACCACGAGATTGAAAACCCGCAACGGGGTTAAAAATGGAACTCGGCGGCCCGCGGCCCACGATTCATTAAAACAAGTTCGCGAAAAGCTGAATAGTCTTTTTAAACCGGAAGAAGGACGACGTTGGTTGTATGCCCCGTTGGCAATGTTTGAAGGACGGCGTCCGATTGACCTTGTCACGCAAGGCGAAGCGGATCGTATTATGCAAATCCTGGTACGAATTGAGCAGGGAATTCATAATTGATGCCGCCGATCCTGCAAGAAAAGATACAAAAGGCTCTATTGTGGGCCGAGCCTTTTGCGAATGTTTGTTACCGCAATGTATCGCTCCAATATGCCAACCGCATCGACATTATCTCCGCACAGGGAAGCATCAATGCCGGCGGCCGCTTTAACTTCAAAGGCGCGTTTGATGTTCTCTATCTCTCCTGTGATCTTCACACCTGTCTTGAGGAAACCACGAAATCTTTGCAGCGTCCCGGTTTGGAAATCGCCATGCTTTTGCCGTGTGTCGTTATTGGCATCGAAGTCAAATTGAGGCGGATTTTGGATTTGACGAATGATGTAACGCGGCGTAAGCTGGGTATAACGAAAAACAGCCTAATCGCAACCGACTGGGAAAAAAGCCAAAATATTTTCCATCAAGAAGCCTTTACCCAACAACTCGGCCGGCTGGCGCGCGACGCAGGCTTTGAAGCCATTCTCGTTCCTTCTGCCGTGATGCGCAGCAAAAACCTCGACGTCTTCCCTGATCGCTTGCTTCCCGGGTCGTCATTGAAAATCATCAATCGCAGCCGTCTCCCATTGCCGAAACGTTAGTTTTGCTCTCCTGGTGCAAATGGCGAGCTTTTTATTCTCAAAAAAGCGGCTTGACTTTAAAAACGCTTCTGAGTATCTTTAGAAAAAGATTATGAAAACGACGATCACCAAAAAAGAAGTCGCGAAGCGAACGGCCAAAATTGTCGGCGAGAAAGTTTATCTCACCGAAAAGATCGTTGACGGCGTGTTTGCCGCGTTGCGCGAAGCCATGGGCAAGACCAATCCGGAAGTCCGTATCGACATCCGCGATTTTGGCGTCTTTGCCGTGCGGACGATCAAAACGAAAAACGGCGCGCGGCCAACCACGAGATTGAAAACCCGCAACGGGGTTAAAAATGCCGTTGCGCTCGATGCTTTAGCGCAGGTTCGTGAAAAGTTGCATAGTCTTGTCATGCCGGAAGAGGTTGAGCGGTGGCTGCATGCCCGGTTAAGAATATTAAACGGACGGCGTCCGATAGATCTCATTCAAAATGGTGAATCTGATCGTGTTCTTGAAGTCCTTGCGTGTCTGGAAGAGGGAAGCCACGTTTGATGCCGCAGGTATTGTCTGAAAAATGCGGGACGCTCTACAATGGGCGGTACCTTTTTCCGGCGTTTGTTTTCGCAACGTGACCATGAAATTTGCCAATGCCCGAGACCTCCTTTCAGCAAAAGGCAGTTTTCTCGCGGGGGCGGCGTTTCAATTTTAAGATTCGGAATCACCAGCCGCATGTTGACGGCGCCGAATTGAGCCAAGACGCAAAATGTAGATAAGAAGGAAGCCTTCAGTATTTATACGGATTTCATGACATTTTAAAAAGTCTCCAACTTTTAGCGCCAACGGATAGATGAACCCAATCCCGCAAGGCGGGACTAAATCCGTTGGGTTCATCTATCCGTTGGGGCAATTGTTTTTAAACCTGTTTGGTTGTCCCGCTCACGGGATCCGCGTTGTGTTACTCAATCGCCATCGGCTCCCCCTGCCAAAACGTTGAGTGAATTGAACGGCTGCTGCATCGACGAGTTGCGAATGGCGTCCGGTGCATCAAAAAACCGGCCGAGGTTCGGAGGCTCGCTAAACTTCATTCATTAAAAAAAATACTTGCGCCTGAAGAAAAATTTCCACACATTACCCCCACGGAGTTCTGTTCTACCATTCAATAAATGGCCACGGTTCCGGCGCAATCAGGCGTGCCCATTTGAAGCCTGTCGTTGCGAGATCGGGACCGTTGTCCGGTTATTAACCCTTAATTCCCAAATTAAGGAGGGAGAAAAATGTTACAGCGACAAAAGCTATGGTTGCAAGCGGGTCTCATCCTGTGTCTGCTGCTCGGCTTTAGCGCAGGCTCGGTGTTGGCCCAGACCGCGGCTTTAACGGGCAAAGTGACCGATGCGCAATCCGGCGAAGGTTTGCCGGCAAACGTTGAAGTCACCGCTTCCGGCGTCAGATCTGGAGCGGCAGCCGATCCCGACGGCAGGTACACGGTGCCCAATCTGGCGGCGGGAACTTACACCGTCAACGTGACGATTCTCGGCTACGACCGGAAATCGCAGACGGTCACGCTGGCGGCGGGTGAAACCAGAACGCTGAATTTTTCGCTTGCGGCTTCCGGCATCGAGCTGAATCCGGTGGTGATTTCTGCGTCGCGCCGCCAGGAAAAAGCGCTGGAAGCGCCGGCCGCGGTTTCGGTTTTGGAAGCGACGCAACTGCGCGGGCGACCGGCGATGACGGCGACAGATTATTTGCGCAGCGTGCCGACGGTGAACATGGCCAACACCGGGATTGCCCAAAGTAACGTGTCGGTGCGCGGCTTTAACGGCATCTTCACGGGATCTTTGCTGGCGCTGACGGATAACCGCTACGCGCACGTGCCGTCGTTGCGCGCCAATGTTTACAGCCTGATTCCACTCACTGGGGAGGATGTCTCGCGTATCGAAGTAGTCTCCGGGCCAGGCTCGGCGCTGTATGGGCCGAACAGTGCGAACGGGGTGATGCATATCATCACGCGCTCGCCGCTTGAATCCCAAGGCACGTCGATCAGTGTCGGCGGCGGCGGCCGTGACTTTTTTAATTTTTCGACGCGGGAGCCGACTGGCGGCCACAATATCTACACCGGCGCGTTCCGCCATGCCAGTGCATTGAGTGACAAAGTCGGTTTTAAGATTTCCGGACAATATTTTCAAGGACGGGATTGGGAAACCTATCTGCCCACCGATGTCGCGCGCCGAAAAATTATTTTCGGCCGCGATACACCCAACGGCCGGGTGGCCGTCGGCGACTCGGTGTTCAATCAAGCCGATTTTGACGTGAAAAAACTCGGCGCGGAGGCGCGTCTTGATTTTCGTTTCAACAATGAGGCCTCGCTGATTTTCAATGCCGGTTTTAATCAAATCAGCCAGATCGAGCTGACCGGCATCGGCGCTGGCCAAGGCCAGGATTGGCGATATTTTTATGGGCAGGTGCGGTTGAATTATAAAAATCTTTTCGCGCAGACCTTCATTAATGCCAGTGATGCCGGCGACACCTACATTCTGCGCACCGGAAATTTTATCACGGACAAATCCAAAGTTTTTGCAGGACAGGTTCAACATAGTTACGCATTCGGCAACGACCGGCAGCGCTTCACCTACGGGGTGGACGTTATCTTAACGCGGCCGAATACCGACGGCACGATTACCGGCCGTAATGAGAATAACGACAATATTAATGAGTACGGCGCTTACGTGCAGTCGGAAACCAAAATCTCGCCCAAGTTGGACTTGGTGTTGGCCGGGCGCATCGATAAGCACAACCTCTTTGATGACCCGGTGAAATCGCCGCGCGCCGCGTTGGTGTTCAAAGCCAGCGCGGATCACAATTTGCGCGCGACGTATAACAAAGCTTTTAGCACGCCAGGAACGAATGATTTCTTCTTGGACATTCTTTCCGCCAATGTTCCCAACCCGCTCAATCCGGCCAAGCCCTTGATTTCCATCCGCGGCCGTGGCGTCGGGGAAAACGGCTACACGTTTATGCGCGGCAGTGATGGCCGCCCGCTGATGTACTCGCAACTCGCTCCCGGCGCCGGATATGTGCCGGCGACGGTGAATTCGGTGTGGCCGGCGCTGCGACAAATTCTCATCGCGCAATCACCGGCTCAAATTCGGGCCTTGCTGAACGCGACCTTACCGCCGCCGACTCAGCTTTCGGCAAATCCCGTGCTGGGCAACCTGCTGGCTTTCAACACGGCCTTTACCAGCGCGGCCAACCAATTTATACCGGTAGCTGATGTCAGAGACGTGCCTTTGCTCAAGCCGCAGATTACCAGCACATACGAATTTGGCTACAAAGGCGTGCTCGGAAAAAAGCTGTTGTTGACGGTTGATCTGTATCATTCGCGGCTGAAGGATTTTGACCGCTTGGAAACGCTGTCGGCAACGCCCAATGTCTTTGCCAACCCGCAACAGCTTGCGGCAGCTTTTCAACCGACGGCCGTTGCGATCACCAATGCGTTGATTGCGCAAGGTTTGCCCCAAGCCCAAGCCCAAGCTCAAGCTACGGCGATTGTCACCGGATTGGTAACGGCAGCCGCTCGGCTGCCGTTGGGCATCGTGACACCAAAGGAGATTCAAAACGATACGGACGTCATTATCACCTACCGCAGTTTTGGCGCAAAAGAGATCAGTTTAAACGGCATGGATTTCGTTCTCACCTACTTTCCGACGCCGAATTGGGCGCTGATCGGAAACTATTCTTTTGCGACCAAGCAAGGATTCAATATCTTTGAGAAAGCCAACCGCGTTTATTACCGCAATGTCGATGGCATTGCCGATGTCTCTTACAATGCGCCGGGCAATCGGATTGGGCTTTCGATTCAATACCGCAATCCGAGCAAGGGCTACGACGCAGAGATTCGCGGCCGCTATTCGGAAGGCTTTCCGATGCGGACGGGCGTTTACCAGGGCGAAGTGCAAACCTTCACGATTTTTGATATGAACTGGGGCCTGGATTTGCCCTTCGCGCCCAAAACGCGGTTCTCTCTTGCAGTGCAAAATCTTTTCGATAAAAAGCACCGTGAATTTGTCGGCGCGCCGATTATCGGCCGCTTGATTTTGACTCGCGTCACGCAAACCTTTTGAAAAGACGGCCACCCGCTTTGCGGGATTGGCGAAATAATTTCAGTTATGATAGCCCAGTGGACGTGCAGACCGCATGTGCATTGGGCTTTTGTTTTAAAAAAATTGCTTGCACTTGAGCAAAAATTCTGGCAAATTATTACCGTGATTCTAAAAAAACTAACTCATCTGGCAAGGAGGCAACATGGTATGGAGTCAAAAGCTATGGCTAAGAGCTAGGCTAATGTTAAATTGGTTGTTTTGCTTAAGTGTGGGCGCGGCTTTCGCGCAGACGGCGACCATCAAAGGCAAAGTGACGGATGCGCAAAGCAACGAGGCTTTGCCGCAGGCCAATGTTCAGGTGATCGCGACCGGCGTGCAAACCGGCGCGGTTTCCAATCTGGATGGCGAATTTGAAGTTCGCAACCTCGCGGCCGGAACTTACTCTGTCATCTTTTCGTTTGTGGGGTATGATAAAAAAACTTTTGCCGGCGTTGCCGTGAAGGCGGGAGAAATCAAAACGGTCAACGCCGCGCTCAGCGGCGAAGGGGTGATCTTCAATCCGATCGTCGTCTCCGGCTCGCGGCGGCAGGAAAAAGCGCTTGACGCCCCGGTGTCGATTTCGGTTTTAGAAGCGACGCAAATTCGCGGGCGGGCGGCGTCAACCCCTACCGATTATTTGCGCGGCCTGCCAGCGGTGGATATTGCCACCAACGGCATTGCGCAGAGCAACGTGACGGTGCGCGGCTTCAACAATATTTTCTCCGGCGCGCTGCTGTCGCTCACCGACAATCGTTACGCCGCGGTGCCGTCGCTGCGGCTCAATGCGTATAATTTTATTCCATTGACCGGCGAAGATATCGCGCGCATCGAAGTCGTGCTCGGGCCCGGCGCGGCGTTGTACGGCCCCAACAGCGCCAACGGCGTCATGCACATCATCACCAAATCGCCGTTTGAATCGGCCGGCACCACGGTGAGCGTCGGCGGCGGCGGCCGCGATTTTTTTAATTTCGGGCGCAGCGATACCTATGAGGCAAAGGATTTCAACCATCCGAATGGCCGGCTCGGCGGACGCAACATTTACATGGGCGCGTTTCGCCACGCCAGCGTGGTGAGCGAAAAAGTCGCGTTCAAAATTTCCGGCCAGTATTATCGCGGCCGCGACTGGCAGGATTATTACAGCTTCAGCGCTTTGCCCGCGCGCATTCCCCGCTTCCGCACGACTACGGCCGGCCTCGACACGGTGGTGGCGCCCGCGCCCAACGATCCGAATTTTGACGTCGAGAAAATTGCCGGCGAAGCCCGTATCGATATTCGCCCGGGCGCAAACGCTTCGCTGATTTTTAATGCCGGCTACAATCGGGGCGATCAAATCGAGCTGACCGGCCTCGGCCCGGCGCAGGCAGAGGGTTGGAGTTACCGTTATTTACAGGCGCGCTTCAATTACAAAAACCTTTTCCTGCAAACTTTTGTCAATGCCAGCAACGCCGGCGACACGTATATTTTAAATACCGGTCAACTGATTGAAGACAATTCGAAGGTCATCGTCGGCCAGGCGCAACACAGCTTGACTCTCGGCCGGCGCCAGCGCTTCACTTACGGATTGGACGCCATCTTCACGCGCCCGAATACCAACGGCAGCATCAACGGCCGCAACGAAGAGAAAGACAATATCAACGAGTCCGGGATTTATTTGCAATCGGAGAGCAAGCTTTCCGCGAAAGTTGATCTTATCGGCGCGGCGCGCCTCGATTATCACAATCGGATCAATAATTCGACGCTGTCGATCGATCACACGGTGTTTTCGCCGCGCGCCGCGCTGGTTTTCAAGCCCAGCGCGAATCACTCGCTGCGCGCCACTTATAACCGCGCTTTTGGCACGCCGGGATCGAACAGCCTTTTCCTGGATGTTTTGCTCTCGCGGCAGGCGGTCTTTGACGTGCGCACGCGCGGCGTGCCGGGCGCCACCGGTTATCATTTCAGCTACGGCGCGAACGGCCGCCCACAGATGATTTCGCAATTCGGGCCGGCGGGAAGTTATCTCAATTCTGATTATGTCGATCCGTTGTGGCCCGGCGTTTACGCGCTGCTCAATCAAATCGCGAAAGATCCGGCGCAGCTCCGGCGGCTTCCCGCCCCGTTCAATCAACTGCCGCCGCAGGTGGCGCAATTGATTGTCGGCGCGTTGCCCTCGAGATTGCCAGCCAACAGCGTGCCGGGAATTATCAAGCGTATCAATCTTCTTACCGCGCAGCGTCCGGGCGTCACCGATCCGTTCGATGTGATCGATCCGGCGTCGGTTAAAGATATCGAGCCGATCAAGCCGACCATTCACAATAATTTTGAATTTGGCTATAAAGGCGTGATCGGCAACAAACTGCTCGTCACTGTCGATCTTTATCACACGAAGATCCACGATTTTGTCGGCCCGCTGAAAGTGGAAACGCCGAGCGTCCACGCGAGCGAAGCGGAACTGGCGAGAGTTCTGGCCGACTCGCTTTCGACGCCGCCGCGGCGGGCCATCTTGCAACAACTCGGCCTCACCCCGCAGGTTTTTGCCGGCCTGCTCGCCGGTTTCTTGAAAACCGTTCCGGTCGGCATTGTTTCACCAACAGAGATTCGCAGCGGCACGGAGATTACCCAAACGTATCGCAATTTCGGCGAAGTCTCGCTCAACGGGATGGATATCAGCCTGTCTTTTTATGTGACCTCGAAGTTAGCGGTTTCCGGCAATTATTCGTTCGTGACGTTGAACGGGTTTAATATTTTCAAAAGGCCGAATCGCATTTTTTATAACAATTTGGACGGCATTGCCAATCTCTCGCTCAATGCGCCCGGCAACAAAGCCGCGCTCGCCATTCAATATCGCGCCCCGGAACGCGGCTACGATTTCGAGCTGCGCGGCCGCTACATCGACGGCTTTCCGATGGAATCCGGGGCTTATGCCGGCGAGATTCAAACGTACGCCGTGTTTGATCTCAATCTCGGCTACGACTTGCCGTTCTCCAAAAACACGCGCTTCGCGCTCAACGTCAACAATCTGTTCGACAAAAAGCATCTCGAATTCATCGGCGCACCGATTCTGGGCCGCTTGATTATGACGCGCCTGACGCAGAGTTTTTGAATTAATGAATCCGGAGTGCGAAGCTTAAGCTTCGCGCCATGCGAGAGTATCGCACTCCGGCCAGTGAAAGGCCAGGCGCACGTGCCTGCAAGCCCGATGGGTATGAAGATACTCGTCGGGCTTTTTTATTTTGGGGCTGACTGGGTTTGAATAAATTGAAGATTAAACGGCAGGATGACAAAATGCAAAAACGGTAAAATTAACGGCTGTCAGCGCTTTTGCGGCAAGATTAAATTCTCAATAAGTGAATCAGCATTCGATTCGCTTTTTTATTTTTGCGGCTTATCATGACGCGTCAGAAACGCAAGCGTGCCTAAAAAGAGCAATA
>Ga0247727_10019481_pt1 | contig 10508 bp, 7 predicted proteins | sample WisWelCaveWW1625_FD_202498 | JGI IMG/M metagenome (GOLD analysis project Ga0247727, IMG submission 202498) | Biofilm microbial communities from Wishing Well Cave, Virginia, United States - WW16-25 | ecosystem: Environmental > Aquatic > Deep subsurface > Groundwater > Cave microbial mat | place...
GTTTACTGATATCATCCCGAAAACGGGCAGGGATGACGTCCAGCAAAGGCGGGAAACTCTCTTGAACGCTTTGTGCGGCCAACTCCTGAATTGACTTGCCGGCGCTTTCAGACGCATATTGCAAGCCACGATAAACATTTTCAGGCAATGAAAGTGTGATCGTTTGCATGGTAAAAAGATAAATAACTTTCGCCGCCGCAGTTCAGCGCTTCGGCAATAAGAACAACGGCGGCCGCTTACGGCGCGAAGCCGTTTCCGCAAATTGATCGGGACATATTCAGAGCTCATGCCTCATTTCCAACTCTGCAAGCGAAGGAATGCGTTGACCGCGCCATTTCAGCAAGAGCAAGGCGTAAGCTTTCTTTAATGAGCTCGTTATGGTTTGCATAAGCAAAAGATAAACAACTTTCCTGGCAAAGTCAAGTGCGGAAACATTCTAAAAATTGTGAAGTCCGGTCAGAGTTTCGGCCCTCGAATCACCTCTTCCACAATCTCCTCCGGCGGCGCGAATAGTTTGCCGTCGCGCGTCACGAAGACGCCAAGCGAATAATCGCGCGCGAGCAATTTGCCGGTGGCGGCGTTGTAAATTTCATGAATCCACGCGCCGTGCACTTTACCCATCTCGCAAATCCAGCTCACGACTTCGATGGGATCGTTGTCGAAGGCCGGTTCGAAGTATTCGATCTCGTGGCCGCCTTGCATGACGAACCAGTCGTTGCGAACGCTTTCAATGGGATGTCCCGCCGTGCGCACGGCGTCGAAATAGGATTGCGTCGCCCATTGCAAGTAGATCGCATTGTTAACGTGCTGCGCCGTATCCAGCTCGTGCGTTTGCACGCGGCGTTGCGTGCGATAGCGAAATGCATTCTCCGTCACGCGCGGTCTCGGCATCCTAATGCCGAGATCTTCCAACTCGCCGGTCGGCGCGAAATCTCTTTCAAATTCTTTCGGGAGGCGCAGCGGCTGGCCGGTTTTCAAATTGATATAAACCCAGTTCACCCGCGCGCGAGCCACCAGCGCGCCGGCGCCGGCGCGGGTAATTTTGTATTCGCGATTGGATGTGACCCGCCGCATATCCGAAACCCACGTCGTGACGTCAAGCTCATCACCATAAGTCGCCTGCAAATAATAGCGAATCGACAGTTGGCGAATGAACCAACTCGTGCCATGCTCGCGATACCACGCCGGACTGTAACCGGCCTCCGTGGAAGCTTCGATGGCCGCTTCCTGCATGTAGTTGGCGTAAATCGCGTTGTTGACGTGATTGAACGAATCCAGCTCGTAATGCCGCACTCGGAAGCGGCGGGTAAACTGGCGCATTTTTTCTCCTTTCTGCAAACCAAAATACGCAGTTTTCATGAGAATTTCAAGGGAATCGTTGCCATTCTCTTTCCGGCTGCTTATATTGACTGTTGCAAAAATGTTTTGAATAAATTTAGAACTCAAGTGTATCACCATTTGAATGAACGACACGCCGCAACCGGAACCACGGAATGATGATCGGCTCGCACGACGAGGCGTTGGATATTTCGCAGGAGGCGTTTGTCCGTGCGTATCGGGCGATCGCGAAATTTCAGGCGAGCCGCGCCGGTTTTTTACGTGGTATTATCAAATTCTACGCAACCTCTGTTTTAATTTTTTACGCGATCGTGCGAAGCAGGCGCGCCCATTCTCTCAAGTTGATTCGCTAGGAAAGCCGCTTCAGAATATTGCCGACGAAAGCATAAATCCAGCGGTGATTGCCGAGCGCAACGTATTCGGAAATATCCGGAGTGTTATGCAGGCTTTAAAGCGGTTGAGGCGATCACCGCCGATCCGAAGCTTGAATGGATTGTGAAAATCGGCATTATCGCCGTCATCGGCGGCTTGACGATGCTTTTTGTCTCCGTGCTTATTTCTATTGAACGTCTTCCACCAAACTGCGATTATTCTCAAAATCATAAAGCGTCTTTCTTTTCAAATCGGCGACGGCGGTTTGATATTCGATATAAGCGTCCAGATAGCTGCTGCGGGCCTGTGTCAGGCGATTGCGATCCAGCGCCAGTTCCTGCGCGGTGATGTCGCCGTTGTCGAAACGTGCGAGGCTGATCTCGTAACTGCGCTCGGCTAATTTTTGACTTTTTTCCAAAACGCTGACGCGATTTGCCGTTTCGTGCACACGCGAAACGACGTCTTTGACTTCGCGCTCAACCGAAACGCGCTCATTCTCGAGGCTCAACGTCGATTGATCCAAACGCGCTCTGGCCGAGGCCACGTCGGCGCCGTTCACCCCGGAGTCCCACAACGGCATCGTTACCGAAAAAACCACGCCGCGATTTTTGGGGCGATCCCGCAAATCTCTCCAGCTTGAGCGAAAAAGCTCGCGGGTGCCGGTTCCCAACGGCAGGCTGGCGTCGCTGATTCCGGAAAGATCATAAGACGCCGTCAGCTCCGCTTTAAACTCGGATCGTGCATCCGTGCGTTTTAACTCGATTTCCTGCAACCGCTGGTCGATGGCCTGTTCGCGAAGCTCCGAACGATGCGCGAGGCCGTGCGTCAGCGCTTTCTTGAGATCAATCGCCAACGGCTTGAATTCAACCTCGGTTTGCACGGCCGCGGTTTCCGCCAACGGCATGCCGATGGTTTGTTTAAAAATGTCTTCCTGCCGCCGCAAAGCGCTCTCCGCCGAGTAGGCGCGATTGCGGCTTTGCGCCAGATCCACTTCCGTTTGCAACGCTTCGACCTCTGGAATTAATCCTGCCGTGAATTTTTTGCTCGCGAGGTGATAAGTCTCTTCCTGTTGTTTGACCTCCTCGCGTGCTATCTCCAAACTGCGCGTTGCGCGATACAAATTGTAAAACGCCGCGGTCACGTTATAAATCACTTCCAGCTCGTTGCGCCGAATTTGTCCGGAAGCCCGTTCATAATTCAGGTTGGCTTCTTCATAGCCGAGTTTCAAGGTGTTGATCGTAAACAACGGCTGCTGCAATTGTAACCCAAGGGAAGTATAAAACCGGCGATCTTTGGCGCGGGCGCCGAAGTTGGGATCGAAAGCCGAAACTTCCTGTTGATACAACTGGCTAAAAACGGTGAAGACGCCATTAGTCGGCAGCGGTTGGTTAATATCAAGCGTGCCGGCAAAACGCAACGTACCGTTTGTCCCATACGTGGGCAGCCCGCCCGGAATGGGGCTTGGAATGAGATCGAGTTGCTCCGCAAAATTGGGCGTGTCCAGGCGCAAAGCCGCATTGGTTTTAAAATTCCCTTTGCGCGCGATCAAATTCTGCCGCGCTGCTTCCAGTGAAAGCCCGAGGAATTTGACATTGAAACCGCGCTGGAGGGCGTAGTCAATGGCCTGCTGTAAGGTGAGAACTCGCGCGGATGAATCCGTTGAATTTGTCTGTGAATGAACGAAATTATCGACGCCGGTGACTAAAAGCAGAATGATGAATAGATGAGTACGTTTCATTGCCCTCTCTCCAAATTATTTGCATCTTTATCGTTCGCGGAATTGGAACAGCTTACGGAAATAAATTCAAATTGCTCTATGCCCTCAGCTCTCCGCCCTCCGCTATTCGTACCGCAGACTCTCAATCGGATCCAACCGCGCGGCTTGGCGGGCGGGATAAAAACCAAACAGAATGCCGACCGCAGCAGAAACGCCAAACGCCAGCAGCACTGAAAAAATCGAAACGATCGTTTTCCAACCCGCGTAGAGCGTGATCAAATACGTCATCGACCAGCCGAGGACGATACCGGTGATGCCGCCGATGAAACTCAAGAGGCCGGCCTCAAAAATAAATTGGCCCATAATATCTTTGCGGGTCGCGCCGATCGCGCGGCGAATGCCGATTTCGCGCGTGCGTTCCAATACCGAAGCGAGCATGATGTTCATGATCCCGATGCCGCCGACGAGCAGCGAGATGCCGGCGATGCAACCCATGACGATATTGAAAATTCGTTGCGTTTGCTGGCGCTGGCGCAGCAATTCTTCCGGAATTGAAATTTGATAATCCCCCGCGTTGTTGTGCCGGCGCGCCAATGTCGTCTGCACGATATTCGCCGCCTCGCGCACACGGTCCGGCTCGTTCACGCGCGCGACGATGCGGTCGACTTCGCTTTCAAAGGGCTCCAGCGTGAAGCGCTGCAGCGACGCGGAAAGCGGAATATAAATTTGCTGGTTCATATCGTTGCCGGCGGCCTCCGTGTTGCTCGCCGTCTTTCTTTCCATCACGCCGACGACGGTGAACCAGTCATCGCCGATTTTGAGGCGCTCGCCGAGCGGATCGCGAAAATAAAACAAATCGCGTTTGATGCCGGCGCCGAGCACACACACACGTCGCGCCTCGATTTCGTCAAAATAATTGAAGAACGAGCCTTGCTGCGGCTGATAATTCATCACCGTCGCATAAACCGGCAGCGTTCCAACCACGGTCGCCGAGATCCGTTCGGAGCCGTATTGTGCCTCAACGTTGAGATACCGTTGCGGCACCACGTCGCTCAACAAAGGATTGACATCTTCCAGCGCCAGCGCATCCGCCACCCGCAAACCGCGCGATTTGTTGTCGACATCCTTGCCTTCTTTCGTATCTTCGGCGGACACGTTTTGAATGATGATGTTGTTCATCCCCATCTGCGCGATTTGCTGCAGCGCTTCTTCTTTCGCGCCCTCGCCGATCGACATCATACTAATCACCGCCGCGACGCCGAAGATAATGCCCAGCATCGTCAGCATCGACCGCAGCTTGTGGCTTTGCACGCCTTCGATGCCAACGCGAAGGCTTTCTCGATAGTTCATAGTTGATCTGTTCGCCGGTTAGACCGTTAGCCCGTTGGCCGGTTTGGTTATACCGGTGTCATTTTGCCAAATCATCATTTTATCTTTTTATCTTTTTGTCTTTTTGCATTTTTATCCGATGATCATGAACCCTTCATGATCCCCGCCGGATTTCTTTTTGCCTTTTTGAATCGATTTCGGCGCGTCTTTGCCGATGTCTTCCAGTGGTAGGGTGGGATCGCGTAACGAGATTTTTTGTCCCGCTTTTAAACCGGAGGTGATGACAATGAAATCGGAATTTTTTTGACCGACTTCGACATTGACCGGATTGGTGGAACCGGCAGGATAAATAATCGTTTTGCCGTCTTTCTCAAAAACCGATTCGAGCGGCACATAGGTCGCGTCCGCCAATCGATCCGTGATAATTTCCACGCCCGCCGACATGCCCGGCTTGAGGCGCGGGTCGCTGCCATCGATCAAAACCATCACCTCAAATTCTTTCACATTGGAATTGCGTTTGCGCGAGGCCAGCGTCGCAATTTGTGAAATCGTGCCGTGAAAAGTCGGCTCCGGCAGCGCATCGAGCTTGATCAGCACCTGCTGGCCTTTGGCGATTTTACTCACCTCGACTTCGTTAATACTGGCTTTGACTTGCATGACCGCGAGATCGGGAATCTCGATTACTTCCTGACCGCGCCACGGCGTATCGCCAACTTTGACTTTCGCCGCGCCGCTCGGGCCCCAAATTTCCTTATAAACCACGAGGCCGTCAATCGGCGCGGTTAAGGTTAAGGCGCTCAACTCGCGCTGCGCTTCGCCCAGTTCCAGATTGGCGCGCTCAACTTGCAGTTGCGCTTTGTTCAAATTGGCCGCATCGATTTTTTTCTGCGCCGTGATTTTCTCTTCCGCCTGCTTGAGCGACAACTCGGCTTTGCGCAAATTGATTTCCTGCTCGCGGCGCTTGGCTTCGGCCTCGTATTGCATTTGCTCGAAGCGCAATTTCGCCTGCTCGTGGGAATAGCGTTCGGTTTGCAAATTGCTTTCAATTTGCGCCAGGTTAGAAGCAATACTCGCTTTTTGGCTTTCCAATTCCGCCTGCGCATTTTTGAGCGCGTTTTGTTTCTCATCGAATTTCTGCTGCGCCTGCGTCGGGTCGAATTGCACCAAAAAATCGCCCGCTTTCACCAAGCTGCCCTCCGGCGCGAGGCGCACAATCTGAATATTGAATGAGCTGGAGCGCGGCACCGTGACGGATTGCGATTTTTTTGCTTTCAACTCGCCTTTGGCTTTGATGCTGACGATAAACTCGCCTTTTTGCACTTCGCCGCTGGCGATGTCTTCCGAGGTCGAGCCGAAATTCCACAGCGCGAGAATCAGCACGAGCGCCACGCCGCCGGCCAAAGCCAGCAGACGACGATTTTGGAGGATGGATTTGATTGACATGGAGGGCCTCATAAATTCACAATGCTTTTAAAGCAAAAACTATGTCAAAACTATTTCGGGCAAAACGATTGAAAATTGTTTTGCCCCTAATCGTTTTGCCTTTTATTCGCCGGTTCGGTTTTTTTTTGAATCATTTTCACGTCGCGTTTTGCGGCGGGCGGCAATTTTTTCATCGTGCTATCGCCGATGATTTTGATTTGCCCGCTCGCTTGCATTTTCTTCATCATCTCCGGCGTCAACGTAATTTGGCCGCCCGGCTTTGCCATTTCGCCGGAGGGAAAACCAAATTTTTTGAGCATCGCCTCAGGTCCGCCGGGGGCGCCACCGGGCGGTTCCGGTGGACGATTCCGGTGCGCTTCGTAATCAAATGTTAATTGGCGCTTCTCCATTTCGCTGAAAAAATTTTGATAATCTTCCGGCGGCCGGCGCAATTGTTTTTGAAACTCGGCGTAGCCCAACGGCTGCGCTTCCGCTTTTCCCGCCTGCCACGATACTTCGGTGCCCGCCGCGAGATTCTCGACGCTCACATAAAAATCGTTGCGCGCCCCGGGCTTCACCGGCGCCGGCGTTTTCGGCGATTTTTTCGTGAACACCACCGGCTCCCCATTCAACTCAAAAACGCAGCCGGTGGGAATCATCGTCACATTCGGCAGTTCCGCAAGCTGGAGCCGCACTTGCGCCGTCATGCCGGGCTTTAAAAGCGAATCGCTTTCGGCGATTTCGACAATCGTTTCGAAAACATGCACCTGGCTTTCTTCCGCTTTTTTAGAGGCAATGCGCGTGGTGGAAATTAAACGGCCGCGAAATTGTTTGTTTGGGAAGGCATCCAGCGAAATGCGGGCGGGTTGGTTGGTTTGCAAACGCGCCGCATCGACTTCGTTGACGCGAATCTTGACCTGCATGCGCGATAGGTCGGGAAGATCGATCACGCCGCGGCCGGGCCGAACTTTCTCGCCGATGGCCGGCTTGTTGCCGTTCCAATCCGGATGGTGCACCACCATGCCCGACAGGGGCGCGCGTAGCGTCAGCTGATCAAGCTGGCGCTTGGTTTCGTTGGCCTGATTCTGGGATTGGAGAATTTTGAGCTGCTGTTTTTTCTCTTCGGCGTGGTGAATGATGGCCTGCGCTTCCAATTTCGTTTTCGCCTCTTTGAGCGCGATCTCCGCTTTGAGCACTTCGAGCCTGCCCTGTTCCTGCCGCGACGCGGACTCGTATTTCATTTGCTCCAGTTGCACGTGCGAAAGCTGCAGCGTGTGCTCCGCCATTTCCCCATTGCGCGTCATCTCACTGATGCGGGCCTGCTGTTCGGTTTGCAGGCGTTGCATATCGGAACGATGGCCATCCAGTTCGGTTTGCTTCGCCTGCAACTGCGTTGACAGCGATGCGCGATCAAGCTGCACTAATACCGCACCCGAATCCACGTGAATACCCTCGGGCGCCATGTCGATGATCTGCAAATCCTGCGACCAGATCATCGGCGTCGTCACCACCGTGCTGTTGACCGCGCCGACTTCGCCGGTTTCCACCAACTCAACGCGCAGCGTGTCTTGGCGTGCCTTCGCCCAGTTTTTCTGTTGGGCCATGGCGTGACCGAGCATAAACAAACAACAACTAACCGCTATCACCCATGTAATTCGCAATCGCATGAGAGGATCCTTCATCTTTGGAATGAGAAGCCGCTTTTTATATTTTTTAAAATCCTATGAAAAAGCCAATTTTTCCTCCTCGCTCATTTCGGGGAGATTTAATGCCAAGTGGAGTTGGAAGATTCAGCGTGTCTTAGCATTAGACTGATTTATGCAATAAAAAGTTGCAGGTTTTGGTGAGACATCGGCAATACTATAACGAATTTCAACTACAAAGTCAAGAGAAGTTCAGTGTAAACGATTTATTCGTTGCAAAAAAAATAAACGAAAAATTTATTGTAGAAAAATTTATAAAAAAATACTTGACTTTAATTTAAAAATGAATTGCTTTCAGGCACGATTAAGGGCTGGTCCAAAAATTCGAGAATGGGAAAAGGACATTGATGTGGTTTACCCAGGGCTGCAACTTCAGGATAGGACATCAAGGTGAGTTCCACTCAATTCTCAATTCTCAATTCTCAATAAGATTGGGCTATAAGTCCAAGCCTTAAGGGGAGAGTGGTGTATTGTTTTTTGCCAGGGTGAATGAGCAGAGTTTTCTGCTCTAAATCATCTGTGACATTTTATTGTAACGTGTCATCAGATACAAGCATCGTTCAGGAGGAAAACTAATGGCAAGAATGACTACCTACATTTTTCAAGGCCGCTGCACTGTTGTCTAAATCTCTGTCGCCAACTCCGTACCTCTACAATTCATCATCAAAAAAAGAAAAGCCTTGGCAGCCTGCTTAAAGACCACCAAAGCTTCTCATTGAAATACGACACCCCAATCTATGTTGGGAATTTCAAAGAAGCAAGGTTTTTTTGCGGGCTGCTTCTAAATTTTTTTTAAGGAGATTCGTTTATGAAACGCTTCCATAAAGTTTTGGCACTCGGCTTGGCAGGCGGGCTTCTGCTAACCGTGGCATTTGTTCTTCAAATCCCGTTCGCAAATGCCAATTTCCCGGAAATTACTTTCGTGCCCTTTTGTGAAACTGTTCATTTATCCATTACGGACCCGCTTCCCATATCAATTATTCCCAATTGGTCAAATCCCAGTTTAGGGAGCGTGGTGCCTTATCGTTTATATTTCGGTGCGATCGGCGCTGGTAATATCATTTTCTCTGCGAACATTAACCGTCCCAACTCTCTCTCGACCTCACTTTCAGATGGGCTGACACCATGTGGCGAATATAACCATGTGGCTGAATATGCACCTTTTCAGTTCAGAAGCGGGCCGTTTTGGGTTGATCGCGGTACGCAATTTTAATTTCTTCCGAAACCGGAGAAAAGCTGATTTAAAATGCTGGTAAACAATCTGGCGGCTCACTTTCCAAGTGGGTCGCCAAGTTTTTTAATTTTATGGTAAATTTATAAGCCATGATTTCACTGAAGTTTCATTTAGCGAACCGCCATTTATGGTTTGCTTTGATCTGGGTGACTCTCGCGCACGCTCAACAAAGCTTTTTTATTGTTTCACACTTGCCCAAAAACTCCGAACTTAATGTCCATCCTGCAACAACGATCAAGTTGAATTTCAGCCAACCGGTTTCGCCGAGCTCGCTTCCACACCGACCGCTTAACGTGATTGGCGACGTTCTTGGATATTACGACGGCGCTTTATCATTTGAAAATGGGAACCGTACCCTTTGCTTCAAACCGGAACGCGCTTTCGTTGCGGGCGAGAATATTCAAATAACAGTCAATCGCTCCGTGCTGAATACGAATGGCCAACGATTGGGGCGACCGTTCACATTTTCTTTCACCGCTGCTTCGAAACCATCGTCGTTGCATTTTCGTTTGTTGCGATCACTTGCATTAAATCGTGCAAACTATCCGATTCAATTGTCATCCTGCGACCTCAACCGTGACGGTCGCGTTGATTTCGTCGTGGGCAGCACGTATCGAAATCGCAATGAACCTTCCCGGCTGGCTATTTTTCGCCAAACGGGCAATCTGGCCGGCCAGTATGAACTTGAAGAAAAAAACTCCGGCGTTTCTTCATGCTGTTTTCTTCTGGCAAATTTTAATAACGATCTTTATGCCGACATTATTGCCCTTGATTTTGAGAACAACGCTTTGCAATTCCTCAAGGGATGGGGAAGCTACTTTTCGGACTTGAGCTTGCTCCGCGCATGGAGACTTCCGGTCTGGGGAGAGGTTGCCGATTATGATGGAGACGGCGATATAGACTTCGCGATTGCCAGTTTAGATACGACCGCCGGGGCGGTTTTTAATAACGATGGAAACGCCAATTTTCATCCAGCACAATCTTTCGGCAAACCGCAAAGGTTTCGCTTTATTGCTTGGGGTGATGTGAATAATGACAACCGGCTTGATTTGTTGACTTCGGATACCATTACGAATACGATTGGCGGCAAACTGCTGGTATATTTATCCGATAGCCTGGACACCTTTCGTCTCACTTCGCAGAATGCATTGAAAGATTACACCACTTATTTTCAATTGCGTGATTTTGATGCTGATCGTGACCTCGATGTTGTTGCGGTGGAACCGTTAGCTCCCACGCCAACCCCTCCGCATGTCGGGATAGTCGAAGCGTTGGCCAATAATGGTGGAGGGCACTTTTCTTCGCATCAAATGTTGGTGCCGCGAGGTTTTTCTCCTCTCTTATCTGACAGTCGAGATTTGGATGGCGACGGCGATATTGATATTGCCTGCAC
>Ga0247727_10019482_pt1 | contig 10507 bp, 8 predicted proteins | sample WisWelCaveWW1625_FD_202498 | JGI IMG/M metagenome (GOLD analysis project Ga0247727, IMG submission 202498) | Biofilm microbial communities from Wishing Well Cave, Virginia, United States - WW16-25 | ecosystem: Environmental > Aquatic > Deep subsurface > Groundwater > Cave microbial mat | place...
AGGCCTCATCAAGTTGTGATTTTATCATGCTTCGTACTTTTTGGGCCTTCAAATAGTATTTTCCGTAATAACCAGATGAAAGTACAAATGCACCAAGTAGCATTCGTCTTGTTACTTCAGGACCAAAACTGCCTCTTGCTTTTGATATGTACGCATTAAATTCGTAACCTTCTAGATCAAAATTATACCCATATCGGATATTGTCATATCGTGCAAGGTTACTACTTGCTTCTGCAGAAGCAATGGTATAATATGCTGCAACAGAATGCACAGCTGAATCAATTGATATTGGAATGCACTCAGCGCCAAGTCTTTGAAGTTTTGACACTGCTCTGTTTGTAGCTGCTGCAACATCCTTGTCAATTCCATCACCAATCATTTCTGAAATAATTCCAATTTTTTTACCAGAAATTCCTGTATCAAGATCTTTTGTGTAATCGGGTTTTCCATTATCTAATGTAGTATTGTCATGTGGATCATGACCTGAAATAATATCCAAAATAAAAGCGACATCTTCTACGGTTCTTGCAAGTGGACCTATCTGCTCTATGCTGTTTGCAAAGGAAACCAGACCGTATCTGCTTACCAAGCCGTATGTGGGCTTGAGACCAACAACTGAACAAAAGCTTGCAGGACTCCTTACAGAACCTCCAGTATCTGACCCAAGTGAGGCAAGGCACTCAAGTGCACTCACTGAGACCCCACTTCCTCCCGATGAGCCACCAGGCACATAGTCAGCGTTCCATGGATTCCTTGTGGGTCCAAAATAGCTAAACTCAGTAGTAGAACCCATTGCAAATTCGTCGAGATTTGCCTTTCCAATAATTATGGTGTCTTGCGATTTTAGCTTTGATACAACAGTTGCATCATATGGTGCAACAAAATCTTCTAACATTTTTGACGCACACGTTGTTTTCATTCCTTTAGTGCAGATGTTGTCTTTTATTGAAACAGGCATACCAAGGCATGAGCCCACTTTTTCTTTCGCTTTTAATTTTTTGTCTATTTGTTTTGCTTGCGATAATGCATTTTCATTTACTGAAATAAAGGCATGCACCTTCTTCTCTACATTTTCTATTCTTTCTAATGTCTTTGCAACATATTCTTCTACAGATGTTGAACCATCCCTTACCTGTTGAAAATATTGCGTTGCTGAAATTCCAAGACTCATATATTAAATCATCTTTGGTGCCTTGACAAAGTTTTCTTTCGTATGTTTTAATTTTTCAACAAGCTTTTCATCATATGGAATATACTTGTCTTCTCTGAGCTTGTCAAGTGTTAATTCCTGAGCCAGCATTTTGTCAGAACTGATCTCTAGTTTGTCCAACCTTTCAAAATAATTGATGATTTGTTCTACCTGTTTTACGTATTTTTCCGGATTCTTTAGCTCGATTTTTATTAAATCTCCAAGACGCTCTATTTCTTGCCTTTTTACCATTTTTCCCCCTATGGTGTGAGTCTATCTACGTCTCTTGGATAAAATGTTACATCTCTAATATTTTCAGTTCCAGTCAGTGCCATCATTAGCCTTTCAACACCGATTCCACAGCCAGCATGCGGTGGAACGCCGTAATCAAAGACTCTAAGATGATAGTCAAAAGCATCAAGCTTGAACCCTTTGTTCTTCATTCTTTCTTCAAGCTCTGATCTTTTTTCAATTCTTGTGCTTCCAGATGAGAGCTCTAAATCATCAAACATCAAGTCAAACGACTCGGACATTTTCGGCTCGTCTTTTTTGGCCTTGACGTAAAATGGTTTTGGGCCCAAAGGCCAATCTTTTATGAAATAAAATCCGGATAGGTTTATCTTCTTTAAATTTGCAGGGTACAAATCATCGCCCCACTCAGTCTTTGTCCCTGCTTTTTGCATTTTTTCTACAAGATCAGAATATGTATACTGCGGAATTGAGCTTGGTACATCCGGAATTTTTAGTTCCAAACCAGAGTTTGATTTTGAGTGAAATTCTTTTACTGCCTGAACAGATCTTTTTACAATGTTTTCTATATGTTTCATTATGTCGTTGTAATCTGAAAATGCTTCTTCCAAGTCTATTGATATTGCTTCAGAAAGGTGTCTGTTGGTTCGTGAAGGTTCTGCCCTAAAAATTGGCGCAATTTCAAACACTTTTTCAAAACTCATTGTAAGCTGTTCTTTGTAAAGCTGCGGACTCTGCGCAAGAAAAGCTTCTTTGTTGTAATAAAATATAGGAAACAGTGCAGCGCCTCCTTCTGTTGCAGTTGCAATCATCTTTGGTGTGTTTACTTCGATAAACTCTTTTTCGTATAGATATTCTCGTATTGATTTTAAAACTAAACTTCGTATCTTGAAAATGTGTTGTAAAATGTTTCTGCGCAAGTCTACTGCGCGTATCTCAAGTCTGGTGTCAATGTTTGCTACTGTCTTTGTCTGTGATGTAAAGGGAGCAACTTTCTCAACACTAGAAAAAATTTTCATTTCATATGGCACAACCTCTGCACCATGTGGCGCCTTGTTTGAAGGTTGAACTTTACCTTTTACAGCAACACTAGACTGTTCTTTTAATTTTACAATACTTTGCCTGATTTCATCAGGACACAGACCGGCCTTTGCAGTAATCTGAATCTCGCCTTCTTTGTCATTTAGCATCATAAATACAAGGTTTCCATGGTCACGCACGCTTGCAACCCACCCCATTACAATTACTTCTTTTCCATCCATGGACGGGCTGAGTTGGTTTGAGTAAATCGTTCTACGCCAAGTACCAAGCTCTGTATCTGTCATAATCTGACCTTTTCATCAAATCTGTTCTAGTTAGTGTTAATTTGTGTTTGTGTTTGTCTGTTCCTTGCTGGCACTTCCGCCTTCTTATACTAAAAAATAATGCCATCCATGCTAATTTGAGTAACACTATCTTACAGCATCGTTACGCTAGTCTATTTTCTGGCGTTATGTTGTGTATTGCAGGATTAGCAATTCTTGCATATCTTTCTCCAGATGATCTCTTAATACCTGGCTTTGTACGAGATGGAATGTTAATACAGTCTCAACAAATTTTGCCCAACGACCCAATTAGTGGTGTAATTTCTGTAACTGAACTAAATCAAGACATATCTATTTTTGTAAATAGACCCACATCAGACATTCCATTAAAAGCTGAGATCAATGATCCGAATGGAATGACAGTGCGTGATGTTGATGTTTCTAAATCATCACAAGCTACATTTAGACCAGAAATACTTGGCAAATATACAGTTACAATTACAAATTTTGGCTCAAAAGCAACAATGATCAGCGCATATCATGGACATCACTTACCAGAAACGACTAGTACAAACACAGAAACCGCACTTGGTTATTTGTGGATTCCATTGATAATAGGCGGAAGTTATTTGATAGTTCATACTAATTTCAAAGTCATATTAAAATCAGGAAAAAATTTGAATTAGATATATGGAATAATGTAGGCAGTAAATTTCATGCAACTTTCATAAAGAGCCGGTTCTAAGTAAAATTGGGCAGACAATGACATCCATAGCTACTCTAGGTTCTCACTGTGCATTACAGGTGCTAAAGGGTGCAAAAGACGAAGGTTTTAAGACAATTTTAGTGTGTGAAAAAAAGCGCGAAAAACTTTATCGTAGGTTTGGATTTATAGACGAGTTTGTTCTGGTTGACTCTTTTCTTGAGATTTTAGATCAAAAATGTGCATCAAAGCTAAAAGACGAAGATGCCATAATAATTCCACATGGAACTTTGATTTCTCAGATGGATTCTGTGCAGATAGAATCCATAAAGACGCCTATTTTTGGCAATAAATTGATTCTAAGATGGGAATCGGACAGAAAACTGAAGGAAAAACTAATGCTTGAATCAAAGCTTAACATTCCAAAAACCATAGCAAGCCCAAAAGAGATCAAAAACCTTGTGATAGCAAAGCGACATGGTGCTGCAGGAGGTAAAGGATACTTTTTGACTACGAGTGAAAAGGACTACAAGAAAAAACGTGATAAATTGATTTCACAGGGGCTAATCAATGGAGATAGCGACTTGTATTTGCAGGAATATTCTTTTGGTGTGCCAACATATTTGCAATATTTTTATTCTCCACTAAACGGAAAGTTAGAATTCTTTGGAGCAGACAGAAGATATGAATCAGATATCGATGGTCTTGGAAGGATTCCCGCTCCTCAGCAGATTGAGATTGATTTGATACCATCTTTTAATGTGATGGGAAATATTCCTATCGTTTTACGAGAATCGCTTCTTGATGAAGTTTATTCCATGGGAGAAAGGTTTGTTGAAGCTTCAAAAAGACTTGTCTCTCCAGGAATGAATGGTCCTTTCTGTCTTGAGGGCGTATATGATGAAAATGGCAAATTTACTGCATTCGAGTTCTCTGCAAGAATTGTAGCAGGTACTAATCTGTACATAGATGGCTCACCATACTCCACATTTCTCTACAATGAACCCATGAGTATGGGCAGAAGGATAGCAAGAGAGATCAAAGAAGCAAAGAATGCAAATGAACTGGCTAAAGTAGTTACCTGAGATTACAGTTTTGGCACTAGGCGTATCTTTTGATTTTTCATTCCTAATACCATGATAGCGGTTATTCCGGTCACAAGAACAACAAGTGCCATCTGACCAAATTCTGGAACAATTACTGCAACCTCATCTATTTTTAGAAGTATTTTATCAATGTGCGCACTTACTTCAGAGGCAGGGGCACCATTCTTTATCATATCACGAAGATCTTCGCGCATCATCTGTTCTACCTCTTCATTTAATTCTGAATTCTGTGCGCCTACTGTGGATTCTAAAAATTCGTAGTTATCAAGATACGCTTTAGTAGCAAGACTTAGTGCTTCAGTAGTTTCACCCTTGGCATATTCTTCTTTTGCTTCAGTCAGAAGATTTCGTATGTTTGCAACATAATCTGTTAGCTCGGTTACTTCCATTTCCATACCCGCAACCTCTTCTAGTTCACGAATTATTCCGCCAGCCAAAATCTCGATTTCTGAAGGATCAGCGTTTATCGAATATGCATTCCACAAATCCTCATAAAACTCAGCAATCTCTTTTGCTTCAGGTTCTGGTACTTCAGAGACTATGGTATCATAGATCTCTTGTGATCTCCAAACAAAAGCAGAACCGTCTTGAAATTCTGCCATTTCTTTTATCTGACCATCAGATACGGCCTCTTCATACTCTACAATCGAGGTTTCAAGCAAACCTTTGATCAATTTGATCTTAAAGTCCATCTTATTTCCTTCATCACCAACAACAGCAGAGCGTGCAAGCTCAACTGCAATTTTTGCTTCATCTATCGCTTGCTGAGCTTGTTCACGAGTTACGCCAGACGTTGATTTATCTTTAAGTTCAAACAAAATTTGTCTCATTTGTAAGTCAAGTGCTGCGTCATGTTCTTGAAGCTCTGGAGACATCAAATCATACAGCTCTGCAATCGGATGAGTTGCATGAACTATAGCTAGCTGAGCATTATTCTCATCTAGATTTTGTTCAATTGCCCAAAAATGTCCTAGGGTCTCTTCTAAATAACTAGCAAAAGCCAGCTTTTCATCTTCTTCTGCAAATGTTTGGATATTTGGTATGGTAGACATTAAAATTAATACGAACATAACAACATAGAATGTTTTATTCATGTAAAATTAGGGCAACCTAATGAATTATTTAAATTACTTGCGCATTATAAAAAATTAGAATCATTTTTTAGAATCGTTATTTTGTTTCGTAATAATCTGAATTGATTTCAGTCTTTTAGAATATTATCATGAAACCTTAGTCATTGTTAATAATGATCTTTTGCATATAATGAATGCAGTATATGTCATCTGCAAAGGGGTCGCTGGTGCATCTGATTGTAGTAGAGCAGTTTATCCATAATGGAAAAGATGTTGCTACTGGCATATTCACATGGTTTTGACTTCAGCCAGCGATTCTTTTTATTTTTTAAGTCAGGACATTCCATGAGGCGAAAACTGCAATAGAATCTGTTAGAGAAGTGAGAGAATTGGCATAGCATCCCATTGGTATAGATAATACATCAATGTGCCTGAGCACAATTTTCCATACTTTTCGTAGAGGCTTTTTGCATCCTGTTCAGTTGCAGCAAATACTGCCATACCAGTCTTATTGTCATCAAACGAACCAGACCACATTATTCCGCCTTTTGATTGCCAATCATCGATAAGATCAATCACAGCTGGTGCAATCTTTTGCATATCCTCTTCTTTTGCATTCTCTTTTATTGTGCTTACAAGAACCCAAAGTTTTTTTTGTTCCAGTGTAGTTTGTGACATGTTATTCAATTAATTCGATATAAGTTAAGAATATCGAACATTCTAAATTCACATTCTATCTGTGGGTTTCAAGAATTTGGAATCAATTTGTATTTTAAAAAAATGGTAGAAGAATATGTTATAATTTTTTACGACGAAGTGGTTAATTAAATATTAGTTGAAATGATATTGGTACATGAACAAATCAAAAAACATTCTAAGAATTGGTGCATTCGCAATAATCGCATCAGTTCTTTTGATACCAAACATACAAGGAACACAAACCTTTGCAGAAGAAAAACCAAATAATCTAAACAGTGTAAATGAAATTGCACTGCAAGCCATCTTTCACTTTAGAGAGAGGGTTGAAGTGGTTGACACTTTCAAACTGTTTGATACTATGTCAAGTGGGTTTGATCGTACTAAGGCAGTCCACTTTAAACTAGAGGGGGTAATAGGTGGTGGAAAACCATTGCTTTACAAAGCAATCGATTATACATTCACACATGGCAGAAATCAAAACCATGATTTCAGCGAATTTGATGTAAATGTAATATTCCATCGCGATGGAATACCACAAAGACAGTTTATCTACAGTAATTGTGAGGTAAAAAACTATAACGCCTACACCGAATATGATAAAGAAGAGACATACAATCTGAAAACAAATTTTGTATATTTGGATAAGATTGAATTCGAGTGTAGAGGATTTGCATTAGGAAATCCATTGTATGATGCCATGATGCAAGCTGAAACAGAACAAAAAACTGCAGAAGTTCTAAAAAACCTTGATAGAGTGAAGGCCAAAAACGTCAAATAACTCTCTTTTTCTTTAAAACTGATCATCTTAATTCTACGATTATTGCACACTTAGTTGAATCTACTAACTCTTGTTTTATTGCATTTATAATATTAGAAGTTGATGTTAATCCAGAAAAATCAATTAATTTTAAATCATTTAGAAGGTGTACTTGTGGAGCAATGTCATACTTTCTTGATTCTAAGAATTCTTCAAATTCTTCAATAACAGACAAGGTTCCACCCTGGAAGAGCCTTCCGTTTTTTATTGATAGTTTCATTCTGCCAAATCTGTCCAAAATCACAATGTGATGTCGTCTTTTTTTACCAAACATGGTTTTGTGTTGAACGTGGCCCATGAATACAAAGTAGCTATCGGTTTCAAAGCTTAGCTCAATGTGTTCTTTTGGAATTTGCATTATTTCGCTTGCACACAGAATAGCATCTTCAAGTGTAAAGACACTTTTTGTTGTCTCCCTGTTATACTCAACATTTCCTATTGCAGTCACGCGTAAAACTGATTTTTCAGGAATATATTCACTATTGATCACAACAGATTCAGGAATGGCTCCTTTTTCTACGATAATTGCATGAATTTTTTTATGAATATTAGAAATTTGTTCTACAGTTGGATTGTTTATGGTATGTTCTAATTCTTCTTGAATCATAGACGATGCTACTCCTATTGATGAAATTACTTCTGCGTGTTCTGCCTTTTTGTATGGAATGCCAAGCTGTTTTGCGGTAAAAGGTACAAGAACTGATGCCCCTCCACCACCACCTATAATGGTCGTATTTGCTTTATCCATCTTGAATTCTTTTAGAACATGACTGATGATTTTTGTAATCTCAAATGAGGAGGTCTGAACTATTGAAAGCGCTACCTCGCTTACAGAGACCCCTATTTTTTCTGCTAAGATTCCAAGTGCAATCTTTGCCGCAGTTTTGTTTGCAAAGGCGTAATCTCCCTCTTCAATCATCCCAAGAGCGTTTGCTGCACATGTATTAGTAATAGCGTACGTTCCTCCTTTGCATTTTATTGCTACATAATCTTCTTGATCATTTGGCCTTGGCCTTATGAAAATCAGCTCGCCAGTCTTCAAATCCTCCGGATCCGCAAAACACGAATACTTGAGACCAGCGATATGTGCACTTCGTGGTCCTATCTTCCACACCCTGCCGTCCTTTAATCTCACCATGCTGCCGCCAGCAACTCCTGCAACGCGAACATCCATTGAGCGAATGCATGTAGGATGATCCTTTATGGTAACATATCGGATCTCAGGTTTGCTATTTCGTATAATACAGATGTTAGTGCTTGTCCCACCAACTTCAACAAATATTCCATTTGTCACTTTCAAGTATAATAATGCACCAGCTACGCTTGCAGCTGGACCTGACAGGATTGTAAGGATTGGTTTAGTTCTGAAAGTGTTCATGTCAGTCACACCACCATCTCCTTTCATTATCATAAGCGGAGCAGTTACACCAGTTCCTTGCATTGCTTTTTCAACATAGTTTGCAACTTCAAATGTTTTTGGAAGAACGCTGGCATTTATTGCAGCAGTAAGAGTTCTGATTTCAAGGCCATATATACCAGATATTTCATGTGAAGCTGTTGCAGGCATATTTTGCGCCATTGCGGTTTTCATTACAAACATCTCATTTGATGGATCATCAACAGAAAATGCCTCCGAAGCTACAATTACCTCCGCGCCCTCTTTTCGTAATTCTTCCACAGCAGTTTTCACTTCATGTTCTGTGATCAAGTGTGATGTGTCCAAAAACCGATATGATATTTTTAGATCCTCTTTTGGGTTAATGCTAAAATCCTGAAGGTTTGTTCTCTTGATGACGTTTTGTTTTTCAAGTCCTACTCCCATACCTATAATGCCAACTTTTGCGGTATCAGATTCTAACAGTGCGTTTATTGCCTGCGTTGTACTGTGTGCGATTAACTCTATTTCATCTAAACTGATATCTAAGCTTGATAACAACTTTGTAAGTGCTTCTACGATTCCTTCCGACACACCAGTTTGGTTGTCATGTGTTGTTAGCACAGTTGATTTTGCCAGTATATTTCCTGTAGCGATATCTATACCAACTGCTTTTGTAAAAGTGCCGCCTACATCTATTCCTATTCTGACTCTTCTAGATCTCTTCAAGCTGAGCCCTCGATTTTCTCATCTTTGCAATATTTTCTTCTCTTCTAGGTCTCATTATTAGAACATAAGAGGCGGCGACAAGATACACTCCAAGCAACACGATCTGAGCAATTGTAGTTTCCAAAGTAGGATGTATTCCAGTCATTGTAGACAAGTTGATGTCAAATCGTGGAATAGTTCCAATCATGTTAGTTACTGGAATTATATCTAAAGTTTGTAACTCTCTTACCGCGTTTCCAATAAATGCAATCGAAAGATATGCTCCAACTCCCATAGTTAGCCCAAATAATGCCTTTAGTGGGAGTCTTCTTCCCAGTCTTCGCATTCCATAGTATACCGCAAAAAGGATAGAGATTCCCACTACAAATCCTAGTGCTACATAAGCCTCCATGTACTTTGCAAAGCCAAACATTGCCTGGTAGAATAACACTGTCTCAAATCCTTCTCTATACACTGTGAAAAATGCAAGTAGGACAAAAACTGCAAATCCTCCCGTAACTGATGCTTGCCAAACTTTTGCTTTAACAAACTCCATCCACTTTTTGGTCTCAATCTTGTTTAGAATCCAAAAGCTGACATAGAATAGTACTGCAGTAGCAGAAAGTGCTGCTATTGCTTCAATTAGTTCACGGTTTGCGCCAGAAATTTCAATCACATATGATGCAATAAACCATGTTATTGCAGTAGCTGCGATTGCTGCAACTGTACCATAGTAAACATATGGTTTGAATTTTGTATTTCTTGATGCCTCTAGATAGGTAAGAATTGCACCAAGAATTAATACAGACTCCAGTCCTTCTCTAAAAATTAAAGCAAGTGATGATGAAAATGCAATTGCTGGTGCAAGTGCACCTGTACCAGTGACTAACCTTTCTGATTCATCAAGACTTCGTTTTATCTTAATTGTAGCTTCTTGTACTTTTTCAAAGTCAGCTCTGTTATTGATCAAATTGCGAAGCTCTGCAAACTGAATTTCAGCTTCTAATGTAAAGTTTGGATCAATTACACGAAGCGGTATCTCTACATGCTCGTAGCTATCAAGGTATGCAGTTCTTGCAGTAGCATATGCTGACTGATACTCACCTGCTTTGTATTGTACAAGTAAGGCCTGCAGACTCTCTCGGATAAAGTCAATGTGACCCTTAACACCAGATTTTTGCTCAGCTGTTGCAGAACCCATCGGGACAAGCTCTCTGTCAATCACATCCGCAGTCACAAGCTCTGTTGGTGCAAGATTTGCTTTTGGAAGCTGTGATACTAGGG
>Ga0247727_10019483_pt1 | contig 10507 bp, 16 predicted proteins | sample WisWelCaveWW1625_FD_202498 | JGI IMG/M metagenome (GOLD analysis project Ga0247727, IMG submission 202498) | Biofilm microbial communities from Wishing Well Cave, Virginia, United States - WW16-25 | ecosystem: Environmental > Aquatic > Deep subsurface > Groundwater > Cave microbial mat | place...
GGGCGAGGGAGCGAAGATTTCAAAAGAGAAGGGCATTAGGGGAGAAGTGCTCACCATGCCGGTCGCTAGCTTTCCAGAAAGCGCGAGTCCCTATGGACTGCATGACATGGCAGGCAACGCCGCTGAATGGGTGCAGGATTGGTATAACCCGAACTACTACAACGATGCTCCTCTCTCAGACCCTCAGGGGCCTCCACGCGGGGCGATCAAAGCGATGCGCGGCGGGTCCTGGCTCAAGCCGGCTATCAGTCTTCGCACGAGCGACCGCGACTGGGGCACCATGGACAGCCGCCCCAGCGGCACCGGCTTTCGCTGCGCAAAGGATGCCTTCTGACAGGAGGCAAAAAAGATCGTCGTTCGTGAAGCGTCGTTCGTCTCTCGTCCGAAGAAAAGAGCTTATGGCTTATGGCCGACAGCATGCCGGGAGAACAAGCACAGGCTTGTCTTTGTCAGTGCCATTAGCTATCAGCTCTGCCTTCCCACGAGATACGCTTCACGCTTCACGAACGACGGTTTTTTGAGCATCCTGCGCGACATCACCGGGCCAGCAGATACTCAACCCGTTCGATCCGCACAACCGGCATGATGAGACCCAGGCCTTCTTCATTGTGGGAGAAGTCATAGACAAGGGACTCCTCGGGAATGAGCCGCCCGACCATGGCGATCTCAGTGCCGACCTTCTGGCCAGCCTCGAGCTGTCGGCGGAGGGCGTCACGGGTGCTGGGATCAGGAATCACGACGAGATTGCTCGGGACTTCTTCTGGTTTGAATCGGACGACCCCCCACTTCGTCGGGGTGAAAATCGGCCCAATGGCCAGGCTGAACCCGCCCGTCGTTGGATCGTACCGCGAGAGTTCCGCTGACCACAAAAACACCACCGTCCACTGGAGCGCCTCCCTCCCTGCGCGCTTCGCATCGCGTTCCCGGTTCAGGGTGAACAACCGCTCATCGAGGCCGGAATCGTGATGGCCCTGGCCGTAGACCAGGCCCCAGTCCGGCGGGTGTCCATCCAGTGCGTCAAGATACTGTTCAATTGAGTGAGGATCGATCAGGATATGGCAGTCCGGCGGCAGGATGCTATGAAAATCCTTGCGCGCAATCGTCAGGAGAGGTCTCGTACCGATGGCGTCTCCAGCCCATCCTTCTCCAACCGATCCTACGGTCAGGAACAGAACGGCGATGACCCAGAGAGCCCACATGGGACGAGATCACTCCGTTGCAGCGGCAACGGCCCGCTCAAAACTCGTGCGCAGGGCAGTGACCGCCTGCTGCTCACCCGTCAACACTCCACATTCGATCAAGATTGCCACACGAGGATTTGGATCGATGCGGCGCAAGGCCTGCCTGGTGAATCCGCCAGACTCAATAATTTTTTGATAGGTGCCTATCCACGAGTCGGTCACGGCACGCAGTCCGGTATCGGCAGGTTTCATCCGGCCAAGCTTTACTTGTTCAAGCAACTTGGTGAGAGGATCGGACTGAGAGATGGCGGCAATCGCATTCTGTAAGATTTTCTCGCCTGATTCCATGATCAATTTGTTGAGCAGGAACCGGGGCCGCGCGGGTCACCGCAACTTCCGCAGGCCCCTCCACCATTACCTGGCAGCACCCAGCCATCCGTGCCACCAACCCCGAACGAAGAGATTTGTTTTTCCAGCTTCGTGGCCCGGCACTTTGGACAGGCGGCTTCTGTTGAGCCGTACACCAATAGCTCGAATCGATGATTGCATTCCCCGCAGACATATTCGAAGATAGGCATAGATCGTTCTCCTTGTTCTGAGAGACATTATAAGATCGGACCAGCCACTTCGCAATCATCAGGAGCGGTATGTACCAAGAAGAAAAAACCTTTACTCTTCGATTCAGCCTGGAGGCCTCGTTTCCCGACGACTATGAGGGAGATGAGGAGCATCAGGCCTGGGTGCGAGAGTGGGAAGCGCGAATCAAACCGGATCTGCTCAAGGCGCTCTTCGAATCGTTGCGGCAGCACCGGTCCTGGAAGACGCACGTGCGCAATCGCGGGAAATCCCCTGCCGATGAAATTGAAATCGTCCTCGCACGGGACTTTTCCAAACCTCAAGGATTCAGTCTGTCGTCATGACACCCCCTCCTCTCGGTGTATACCTCCACATTCCCTTCTGCCTGCAGCGATGTGACTTCTGCGCCTTCTACCTTGAAATCCATCGCGAAGGCCGCGCAGAGACCTTTGTCCAATCCCTCATTCATGAGATCGGACTGTCGGCGCAGCAACACGTAGCCGCAGGCCGTCCCATCCAATCTATCTATTTCGGGGGCGGCACACCGACGGTACTCGCCCCACCTCAGCTTATCGCGATCCTGTCCGAGATTCGCACGCATCTCGCCCTCGCCTCAGACTGTGAAATCACCGTTGAGGCGCACCCCTCCACAGTCTCTGAGCAGGATCTCGTTCAACTGCTTCAGGCCGGCGTTACCCGCATGAGTTTCGGCGCGGAATCGATGGAGGATGGCGACTTGGCTCGGATCGGACGGCCCGGCGCCGTCCGTGAGACCGTCACGGCAATGACTCAGGCCAGAGCCGCCGGATTCACAAATATCAATCTCGATTTGATGTATGGGCTCCCCGGCCAAAGCCCGGAGAGCTGGCAACGGACGCTGGCCCACTGTCTTACGCTGGCGCCCACGCATCTGTCCTGTTATGCCCTCACGGTCGAGGAGGATACGAGGCTCGCTACCAACATCCAGCGCCGACGGATTCCAGCTCCAGACGAAGGTCTTCAGATTGAAATGGACGCGGCCGCGCAACGGATGCTCGGCGACGCCGGCTATCAGCGGTATGAAGTGTCGAACTATGCCCAACCTGGATATGCCTGCCGGCACAATCTACTCTATTGGACCAATGGCGAATACCTTGGATTGGGCCCGAGCGCACAGTCCTATCTGGACGGGACCAGATTCGGCAACGCCGCCGACCTCGCGGCCTACGACACATCGCTCGCGGCAAACCGTCTCCCTATTGAAGATCGAACCAGGCTCTCGGAGAAGGAGCAACTCCGCGACGCCGTGATTTTCGGCTTGCGACTTATCCAAGGGATTCCTACACACCGTCTTCATGAGCATGCCGCGAACTATGGGCATGCGGCTGTCACCGCACAGTTACTCGCACAACAGTTGATCGAAGAAGACGGTGATCACAGCAGACTATCGGCACGAGGTCTTCTCCAGGCCGACACCATCGCGGGGCAGTTGTATTAGCAGGCTGTTGAAAAAGCCCGCCAGCGTCGTTCTCGCATCGTTCAGACCCTCAACGGGGACCCGGCCGCCTCACCACTCGGCGGCGCGCACAGACTTGGTGCTCCTTATTCGTCGCACCGTGCGCCCCAGAGGGTACGCCTCGGCCCTTCACTCGCTGCGGCCTTGCTGAACGGCCTTTTTGAACAGCCTGCAAGAATAGATAAACCTACTCGCTCGCTCGCGCGACGACCTTACTCGGTTGACTTTGTCATCCGGTCGGGTGGAAACTGAACGCAGATCACAGCGGAGTTGCCATGCCCGTTAATATGGATCCTGCCAAGAAGCGAAAAAGACAGCCGTCGCCACAGGAGACAGATTCGTCTCCGTCCGAGAAGAAAACGACTGTGCCGACACAAGCGGCTCAGTTCGGTGAAGAGACGGAAGAGGATCGGGTGAAGGAACTGGCGGATGCGGAGCTGAAGAATCTATGGGAGGCCACAGAAGTCATCGACATGGATAAAGTCTGAACTGCAGGATGCTCAAAAAGCCCGTCCAGCAAGGCCGCAGCCGATGGAAGCACCGGAGGCGTAGCATTCCTCACCCGCCCATCCCGAGCTGCCGAGACAGCTCGTTTCCCAAGTGGGCTACGTTGAGGATGCTTTCGAGGCGAGAACGAAGCTGGCAGACTTTTTCAGCATCCTGCTAGGCCGGCAGAAAGAAAAATGCGATAGCCAGCATCAAATAGACCCCGACCAACATCACGCCTTCCATCCAGTTCGATTCTCCGTCCATCGCCACGAATCCCACAATCAGGACCGAGACCGTGACCGCAGCCACCTCGAACGGTGTGAAGATCAGGTCCAACGGCGTTCCGAGGAGATAACTGGCAAAGACGAGCAATGGGGCAACGAGCAACGCAATCTGCAGGCTAGACCCAACTGCAATACCATAGGCTAGGTCCATTTTGTTTTTCAGTGCCACCATCACGGCTGTGGAATGTTCGGCCGCATTCCCCACAAGTGCTACAAGAACGACGCCGACGAAGACTTGTGTGAGCCCAAGTTGCTGCGCAGCCGGCTCCAGCGCACCGACTAACATCTCGCTCATCAGGGCCACGAGACAGGTCACCACCGTGAGTATTGAAATCGAAGCACGTCGGGTCCAAGGTTGCTCTCCGAGGTCCGAGGCATTATGGGCCTCTCCGGCAAACAGATGCTGATGAGTCTTCAAGGTAAACAACAGGCTTGCGACATAAATGACGAATAATACAAATGAAATTGTGAGGCTCAACTCTCGCTCAATCACGACACCACGATCGGCGGCGGTGAAATGAAAGAGAGCGGGAATGATGAGCCCCACAGCAGCCAGGAGCAGGAGACTGGCGCCCATTCCGGCAGCAGTCTGATTAAACTTCTGCTGCTCGTACTTCATCCCGCCGGCAAACATGGAGACCCCGAGTACGAGTAAGATGTTGCCCAGGATCGAGCCGGTCAGAGAGGCTTTGACCACATCGTGAAGGCCCTCGCGTAGAGCCACAAGTGCGATAATTAATTCCGCGGCATTGCCGAGCGAGGCATTGAGCAGCGCACCGATGCCGGCACCGACATGGGTCGTCAAATGCTCGGTGGCTCGTCCCAACAGGCCCGCCAACGGAATAATGGCAAGCCCGGCCGACACAAAGACCAGCAGGGGATCGGCTCGAAGGACTTCGAGCGCGATAGTCGCCGGGACAAAGATGAGCAGGAAATCAAGCCACGACGTGAAGAGATATCGCACGCGCAAACCCTAGCATGACCGTGAAACTTTGTCGATGAATCGACCCCAAGCACCCCACGCGCTGTTCTACCCTTTTCATCTATGCCACCCAGATACCTTGGCACGGCTCCTGACACGCTTCGCCACCGTCCATTTTCGCGACTTCATGGCGCTGCAATTGACCCCCCTGTTCGGGATGACGGCGTTCCAAGAACGGATGGGCATGAGCTTCCCGGACCTCATCAAGTCCGGACGCCTCGTGCAAGGCTATGACGTGAGTGGACCGTTTCATCTTACTGTGGCAACCGCCATCGATCGCGACCTTCACGATCCTCTTTGGCGCGCGCGCTTTCACACCGCACTTCGCCGGGACCGTCGTCTCCAACGTGGACTATTCGAGCCGTCCCACAGCCTTCGTATCGGCGACAGTCTCGTGCCAGGCCCTGCCGCACTCCTGCGCCTCATGGACGACTCGTTCAGGCAGCAAGCCTATGATCTCGGTCGGGTGAGAGCACTAACGAAGAGTCGCGTCACCCTTGAAGAGGGGTACCACCTTGAATATGGGCTCGCCCTCGTGAAGACATCCGCCTCACTCGTCTATACGCAGACCCTGGCGCTGGCACACGAGCTCCAACCAGTCACAGACTCCCCCGCGCATTTTTCGCTCTATGCGCAATCCTGTGTCCGAGAGCATTGGCCGAGAACCAACCACCTGCTCATCCGGGTAGGCTATTGACCCGCATTACTCATGAGCGCTTCTGCTGCAATCGCCGATGTTCAGGCGAAAGGCACGGGGCCAGAGGCTAGGGGCAAAGACTTCCGGCCTGGAGACGAGGCTCTTTCCTCTAGCCCCTAGCCTCGCGCCCCTCGCCTAGCCTGTTGGCACGATTTCGCGACGAACTGTCATGAATAATGCGGGTTAAAAATTACAACCAAGTCTGGTAGAATTCGCGCCTATGGCAGGCACGAAAACCCCCTTCGCACCCCCCGTCACGACAGAGACCACCAGCATCGACGTAGGTGCCAGACTCGACGCGCGTGTGATCGTGTTCAACTGCGAGTGCCATACCTATGAACAAGTCATTGCGCTCTTTTGCCAATACATTCCGGGCATGAGCTCCACGAAGGCCTTTGAGCTGGCATGGAAGATCGACCATGATGGGGAGGCCATCGTGTTTGTAGGTGCGCTGGAACAAGCGGAAGAGATCGCCGCAAAACTGGCGGGAGGGGGACTACGAGTGGCCGTGCAATGATCGCAGCCTGGCTATTTCTTGCGTTTCTTTGCTGCGGCTTTGGCTGGCCGAGATTTTGATTTTGCCTTTGGCTTAGCTTTTGACTTCGAAATGGCAGGATGCGATTTGGCTTTCGCAGATGCGCGTTTCGCTGGAGCCGACTTCGCATGTCTGGGCTTCGCAGGCGCGGGCTTCACAGGCGCAGTCTTCTTGCCGTGACTCCCCGACCCACCCTTCACTGGTTTCCCTTCCGCGAGCTGAGCCTGAAGTTTGTGTGTCGCGGATGTTTTATTCATTTTCGTCACCATATCGCCACTGTAGATCCGCACTTGATAGAGTTCTAAGAGCTTGCCGATGGCCTTCTGATCGCCTTTCTTTGCGGCATTCAGCAACCGGCGGCGATGGTTCATCTCTTCTTCTTCGGTATGGGAAGCAGCCCGTCGTTCCATGTCCGTCCTTTCATTCTACGCAGGCATGGAGCCCTCGCGCGGCGCAGTATAGCGGAATTTGCGCAAATGCACCAGATGCTCTGCACAGGCTGGGTACTACTTGAGGCTATTTTCATCCGGGGGTTATAATCCCGCTCACATTATTCTTAGAAGGAGACCAACAATGGAACATCAGAAACAGGATCAGCCCACCGTTGCCGACGATCCGAAGGCCCGTGAAATGCTTCGGCAAGCCTTCGAAAGGACCGCGCGGTGGCAGAAAGACTTTAAGGGATTCACTGCCGACCTGACAGTGAACGTGAACGGGAAGGAAACCAGCGGACCCGTCATGGTGAAAGGCCCTCGTGAAGTCTCGGTCCAACTGGGAGAGCCCGACGTGCAGAAGTGGGCGCAGGAACAGCTCGGCATGATCGCGGTGCACCGTGGCCCAAGAACCTTCGAGGAATCGGACGGCAAGTACTCATTGACCATGGAAGAAGATGGGCACCCGTTCGGCACCAAACTTATCATCCACGGGTCGAACTCGTTCTATCGCCTCAAAGACAACCGCATCACCCAGATCAATCGCAAGATGGCGCACCCCGGCATGACTCCCTTTGGCTTTACGATTAATGTGGAAGAGAGTACGGCAACCCAAGACCAGAAGAATCTGACGACGAAGTACTGCGTGTACTACTATTCACCCACCGATGGGAAGCTGAACAACGTGGAAAGCTTCACCGACACCCATGTCCGCGTCGGATCATCGGATTTGCCGGCCACCCGCCGCATCATTACATACGAAAACGGCGAAGTGATCGTGAAGAACTTGACGTTCACGAATCACAAGTTGCTTTAATCATGGATCTGCGAACGAGTTTCCCTCGTAGCATGCGCGTGAAGATGGAGGACTATGTCCATCTCGCGCGCATGATCGATAAATGCCGCGCCGTGCTGGCCAAGACCGAGGGGGAATACCTCTACCCCTGCCCCATGGACGACCGGCTCATGGAGTTCGCAGGTATCACGGCCGATCAGTTCACCGCCGCCGTCAAAGCCGATTCATCAGACAAAGCAGTGGCGAAATGGTTCACACAGACGGCGAAGGCGCCTCCTCAAGCCGAGTTGGAAGCATGGAACCGGATGATGCTGAATCGCGGACCAAGCACTCCCGAGAAGCAGGAATACTTCAACAAGCTCAGAGATGCCGTCGATCCTTCCCGCACCGACCTCACCAGCTGGGCCGACCTCCAAGATTTAGAAGAAGGCCGGGCAGTTCCGAAAAGATAGTCGGGCGCAGTCGGGATTGACTCCTGATACGTGTCTGCTCTAGCCCGGACTATTCATGAATACCTGCTGCGTCGTCCGATCCTCTCGCCCGGCGGGACTTTTCTCGTTCGGCTTCCTCGACGGACTGCAAGTACGCCTGTGTCAGCCTCACTTGTGAGAAGCCACGGCGGGCTTCGGTCTCGAACGCCTCGCGACGGAATTCATGAATAATCCGGGCTAGCCGTTGAACGTTTCACCTTTAACGATTCACGTCTTCAAGAGGGATTCGGTGCCACGAACACCAACACTTTGAGACGCTGGCCTGTGTGATTCTTCACGCCGTGCTCTTCCCCTGCCGGCGCCGTAGTCCCCTGCCCCGGGCCGAGCACCTGTTTCTCTGAACCGACCTGAAACGTGCCCTGCCCCTCAAGCACGAGATAGACCTTATCCTGCTCGCCGTGGATATGCCCTTTCTGTTCCTGCCCTGGCTCGAAGCAGTAGATGTCGCAGAAGAATCGTGGCGTCTGAAACATATTGTTCTTCTTCATCTTCTCACTGTTAAACTGCTGATAGTCCAATAGATTCACCACATTCATTCGCCAACTCCTTCAGATAGTTTGCGGATGTGTTCGACGCCGCTCCAACGTTGCCAGAATGGAATCGACCGAGATCACATGATGCGCGAGCCCCAAGTCCTTGGCCGGAAGCCCCATCGCCAGACCAAGTAACTGCGGCACATGCAAGATCGGTAAGTTGAGATCGCGGTTTACCGCACGACCAGCCCGATCCTGATAAATATCCAGACTCATATGACAGAGAGGACAAGGAGTCACCATAAAGTCAGCCCCCTGTTCCTTGGCTTCTTTCATATGCGTCCCTGCCATGGCCACGGCAATGGCTTCTTTTTCGAGGATGATAGGAAACCCACAGCATTTGGTTCTTCCGGCATAGGCCACCGGTTCGCCACCGACCGCCTTGATGACGCGCTCGAGGGATTGGGGATTCTCAGGATCGTCAAACCCCAGATCCCACGACGGACGCAGGATATAGCACCCGTAAAACGGGGCGATGCGGAAGTCTCGCATCGGCACGGAGACCAGCGCGCCCAGACGAGCCAGCCCGATGTCTCGCACCACAATCCACAACAGATGTTTGACTTGGACATGACCGTGGTAGGCCAAACCTTCTGGTGCCAGAAGAGCGTTGATGCGATCCAGAGTCACTGCCTCAGACTTCAATCGTCGATTGGCGGCGCTCATCACCCCTTGGCAGGTGCCACAAATCGTCATGACGTCCAGTCCAAGCGCCTCCGCCTGCGCAAACGTCCTGGCGTTAAGCGCCAGCGCCATATCGGGATTCGCTTCCGTCACGACCCCGGCGCCGCAACAGGCCGCGGCCGTGAGTTCGACGACCTCGATCCCCAATCGGCCGATGATCGCCCTCGTCGCTTGATAGAGTTCCGGTGTCGCCCCTTGGGCCGCACAACCGGGGTAGAGGGCATATTTCATGGTCTACCGTGACGGGAGATAAGACCGGGCCCGTGTGAGAGAATCGCGAAGATCGTCCATAGCAGCTTCCATTTTCGACTTCATTTGCTCCCAGGAAGAAGCCGTTGCGGAGTGAATGGCCTCCGCTTTTTTATTGGCCAGGTCCTTCTTCTTTTCTAATTCCCCGATGGCCTTCTGGATGTCCGCTCTTGCTTCCGCCGACGCATGCTTGACTTGCCCACGGAGCTGCATGATGCGCACTTGCATCTCATCCAGTTCTGTTTGAACCTTTCGCTGAAACGCATCTTTCTGCTGAATCGTATAGTCCCTGGTAGCCGTCACCGCCTCCTGCGCTTCCCGGACAACCGTATCACCCGTCACAGGCTTATCCGACGCTCCAGTCGCTACGACAACTGGTATGGTGAGCAACCCTATTCCCACGATCCCCCACAACCCTCCAACATAATTCTTCATAACAATCGCCTCCTTCCCACCGATGCACACTAGAGTTGAAGTATAACTTCCGCCTTTCGGAAAGTCACTGTGCATGGACCGTGAAACATGAAACGCAGACGTGCGAGACATGCGGGAGGGGCGACGGGTCAGTCTAGCTGGTGCGACGATCAAGAGAGACGAAACAGACAAGACAAACTGGATAGACACCCGAGCGACGGTGAGCAGGTGAGCGCGGCCAGTTTGTCTGGTCTGTTTGGTTTGGCTCGTGTATCTGGTTGAGCCAGACCCACCTAAGCCTAGCAGGATGCGCTAACTGGCTTTGCGGAGACTGTGACGAGACAGGAGCGAGGCAAACTTGTCCGCTGGCATCGGCCGCGCGAAGAGAAACCCCTGGGCGTAGTCGCACCCCTCATCCAGCAGGATCATTCGTTGGGCTTCCTGCTCGACCCCTTCGGCCAGCGCCAAGAGGTTGAGGCTGTGGGCCATGGCGATGATCGCTCGGACGATCGAGGCAGGTCCCGCTTGGGTCACGATGTCTCGAATGAACGATTGATCGATCTTAACCATGTTGAGCGGAAACCGTTGAAGATAGCTGAGTGACGAATACCCGGTTCCGAAATCGTCGATCGCCAGCTGCACGCCCATCTCTTTCAATCTCCGCAACATC
>Ga0247727_10019484_pt1 | contig 10507 bp, 7 predicted proteins | sample WisWelCaveWW1625_FD_202498 | JGI IMG/M metagenome (GOLD analysis project Ga0247727, IMG submission 202498) | Biofilm microbial communities from Wishing Well Cave, Virginia, United States - WW16-25 | ecosystem: Environmental > Aquatic > Deep subsurface > Groundwater > Cave microbial mat | place...
GGCGTCGCGCTGAACCACCTCGTCGGCAAGGAATTCACGGTGGGCGGGGCCCGCCTTCGCGGGGTCAAGCTGTGCGAGCCCTGCGAGCACATGGAGGGTCTCGCCGGAAAAAAGGGGATCCGCAAGGCTCTCGTCCACCGAGGCGGCTTGAACGCCGAAATCCTGCAAGGCGGGCTTATTCGGGTCGGCGACGCGGTCGCGGTTCCGAAGTAAGCGCCCCTCTGGCGGCGCGGCGAAAAGGCTTATGCCACCCGCCGTAATCCACTGCGGGGGTCGTAGTGGCGCTTACTCCGAACATCAAGCAGTCGGTGGCCGAGGCCTTCGCCGAGCGCGTCCAAGCGACGCCCGCGCTTCCTTGGCTCGTGTGGAAGGACGCCGGCGGCGCAGTCCGGGAAATGAGTTTCGCGCAGGCCCGGGACACCGTGGAGGAAGCCGCGCGCGGCCTGATGGCGCTCGGCCTGAAAGTTCAGGACCGCGTCGGCATCTTCTCCAAGAACCGCCCCGAGTGGGTGCTCGCCGACCTCGGCGCCATTCACGCAGGCGCGATCACGGTGCCGGTGTACGACACGCTCGCCCCCGCCCAGGTCAGGCACATCGTGAACCACAGCGAGATGCGCCTACTCTTCGTCGCGACGAGCGAACTCCTCGGCCCGCTGCTCGCCCAGAAGGCGGAGCTCCCCAAGCTCGAGCGCATCGTGCTGTTCGAAGGCGCGACGCCCGAGGGCGCCGCCATCCCGGTGACCCCCTGGGCCGATTTCCTGAAGGCCGGCGCGGAGCACAAGGCGCGCGAGCCCGAACTTTTCGAAAAGCGCTGGCGCGAGATCCGGCGCGACGACTTGCTCACGATCGTGTACACCTCCGGCACGATGGGCGACCCCAAAGGCGTGATGCTCACGCAGGGCAACATCCTCTCGCAGATCGAGACGCTGCCCCGCGTGGTCGCGATCAACATCGGCGACCTCGCCGTGTCCTACCTGCCGCTTGCGCACATCTTCGAGCGCACGGTCGGCGAGTACCTTCCGATAACGAACGGTTCGCGGATCGCGTTTGCCGAGTCGCTCGAGAAGCTGCCGGAGAACATCAAGGAGTTCAAGCCCGACTACCTGCTCGCGGTGCCGCGCGTCCTCGAAAAAGTCTACGACCGCGTGCTTGCAAACGTCCACGCCAAGGGGGGCGTGTCCCAGAAAATTTTCTGGTGGGCCGTGAAAGTCGGCGCGCACTGGGAGAAGGTGCGCTACGAAAAGCGCGTGCCCGTGGGCGCGCGCATCAAGCGGCGCATCGCGGAGCGCCTCGTCGGCAGCAAAGTCAGGGAAGGCCTCGGCGGCCGCCTGCGGTTCGTCGTGTCGGGGGCGGCGCCGCTCAACCCCAAGATCGTGGAGTTCTTTGTGGCGCTCGGGCTGCCTGTGCTCGAAGGTTACGGCCTCACCGAGAGCTCGCCCGTGATCGCAGTGAACCCCCTCAACAAGCCCGTCGCGGGGACGGTCGGGAAAATGATTCCTGGCATCCAAGTAGAGATCTGGGAAAAGCAGCTCCAGGGCGCGCCGCCCGATGTCGAGGGCGAGATCGTCACAAAGGGCCCCCACGTCATGAAAGGGTACTACAAAGACGACGTGGCCTCGAAAACGGCGGTCGACCGCGAGGGGTGGCTCCACACCGGCGACATCGGCAAGCGCGACGCGCTCGGGTACATCACGATTACCGACCGCAAGAAGAACATCATCGTGAATTCCTACGGCAAGAACGTCGCGCCCGGGCCGATCGAGGCGCGGATCAGCGGCTCCAAGTATGTCTCGTCCGTGATGCTCTTCGGCGACAAGCACAAGTTCCTCACGGCCCTCATCGCTCCGAATTTTGAGGAGCTGGTCGACTGGTCGAGGTCGAAAGGGGCCCCCGCGCCCGCAACCCGCGCGGAGCTCATCGGCCGGCCCGAAGTCATCACGCTGTACCGGGAATGGCTCGACGAGGTCGGCAAAGACTTCTCGCACCCGGAGCAGGTGCGCAAGTTTACGCTGCTCGACCACGAGCTCACGGTCGCGAACGGGATGCTTACGCCTTCGCTCAAGGTGAAGCGTGCGCTGTTCGAGAAAGACTATGGCCCGCTCGTCCAGGCGATGTACGAAGACGAGCATGAGTTTGCATCGGACCGCGATCCGACCGTCGGCAAAACCGCCTCCGCCGCTTGATGCAGGCTCGTCCACGCCGCGAATCTGGCCGCACTTTTTCGGGGCCAGCAACCTTTAAATGCAACTGCCCGGTTAGCCGCGATTACCCCTTGCGGGGCTCCCGTGAGTGATGAAAGGCTAACGCCTGGAAGGAGGAAACTGGATGGCCAAACTGTTCGTCAAGTTCGAGATGCCGAAGGACATCGGGAACGCGCTTTACGAGACCGTGGAGCTCGCCCGCGAGTCCGAAAAGGGCAAGATCGCCAAGGGCTCGAACGAGGTCACCAAATGGGTCGAGCGCGGCCAGGCGAAGTTCGTCGTCATGGCCGAGGACACCGACCCGGAAGAGATCCTCGCGCACCTCCCGATCCTCTGCGACGAGAAGGGCATCCCGTACGGGTATGTCCCCTCCAAAGCCGAGCTTGGCCACGCCGCCGGGCTGAAGGTGCCGACCGCTTCGGTCGCCATCGTCGAGCCGGCCAAGGCGAAGGCCAAGGTCGACGAGATCGCCGCGAAGCTGCAGAAGCTCCGCGCGGGCAAGCAGTGAAGGCGCGCCTTCCATCGCTGGAGGAACCCCTATGGCCGAAGAAGACGGAATTCCGGCGGAAGTCGTTGAGATCGTCGGGCGCACCGGCATGACCGGGGAGGCCGTGCAGGTCAAGGTCCGCGTCATGGCAGGCCGCGACCAAGGGCGGATCATCACGAGGAACGTCATGGGGCCGACCCAGATGGGCGACATCCTCATCCTCAAGGAGACCGCGCGCGAAGCGAAGAAGCTCTCCGTGAGGTAAGCCGATGCCGTCGCGACGCGTGTGTTCCTTCTGCGGGGACGAGATCGAGCCCGGCACGGGCAAGATGTTCGTCAAGAAGGACGGGGCGATTTTCTACTTCTGCTCCGCGAAGTGCGAGAAAAACCAGCTGAAGCTCGGCCGCGTGCCGCGGCGCGTGAAGTGGACGAAGCGGTACGTGAAGCCGACGCGGGCGACCGCGCAAAAGAAGTAGGGCCGGGGGCGAACCGCCGTGGAATTGGAGCGCACGCTCGTCCTGCTGAAGCCGGACGCCGTGGCGCGCGGGCTGATCGGCGAGATCGTGGCCCGCTACGAGCGCAAGGGCCTCACGGTCGAGGCCGCGAAGCTGCTGCAGGTGTCGGAGGCGCTTGCCAAGAAGCACTACGCCGAGCACGACGGGAAGCCGTTCTTCCCGGGGCTTGTGAAGTACATCCAGTCCGGGCCGACCCTCGCGATGGTGATCGCCGGGAAGGACGCGGTGGCTCAGTGCCGCGCGATCAACGGGGCGACGGACCCGAGAAAGGCCCAGCCCGGGACGATCCGGGCCGACCTTGCGATGGACATCGGGCGCAACCTCGTTCACGGGTCGGACTCGGTCGAGTCCGCAAAGCGGGAGATCGACCTGTGGTTTGCGCCGGGCGAGAACGCCCGGCCCAAGCCCCGCGACTGGATCTACGAATAGGCCGGCGCCCCCGCAACCTTTTTCCCCGGAGGCGGGGCTCGGCACTCACCGCTTCCCCGAGGTGGTGCCCGTCTTCCCTCACGCACCGAAGTCTTCCTCCCCAGGTGTTCCCCATGCCCCTCCGCCAACCGATTGTCGCAGTGCTCGGTCACGTCGACCACGGCAAGACGACGCTCCTTGACAAGGTCCGCGGCACGGCGCTTGCAAAGCGCGAGCCCGGCGGCGTGACGCAGCACATCGGCGCCACCGAGGTCCCCCTCGCAACGATCGAGAAAATCTGCGGGGCGCTCCTCGCCGGCCGCACGCTCACCATCCCCGGGCTCCTGTTCATCGACACGCCAGGCCACCAGGCTTTCGTCAACCTGCGCTCGCGCGGCGGAGCGCTCGCGGACATTGCCGTCCTTGTCATCGACATCAACGAGGGCTTCAAGCCGCAGACGCTCGAGTCGCTGAAGATTCTGCGCCAGGCCAAGACGCCGTTTGTCGTGGCGCTCAACAAGGTCGACGCGACGCCGGGCTGGCGCTCCCACCCGGACCAGCCGTTCGTGGCGCACTTCAAGGAGCAGCTGGAGCAGGTGCAGGAAGCCGTGGACAACCGGATCTACAAGCTCATCGAGCGGTTCCTCGAGCTCGACCTTCCCACCGACCGCTATGACCGCGTTGCGGACTTCACAAAGACGGTTGCGCTCGTGCCGATCTCCGCGAAAACCGGGGAGGGCGTGCCCGACCTCATCCTGATGCTCTCGGGGCTCGCGCAGCGCTACCTCGAGGAGTCGCTCAAGGTCGAGGAAGGCCCGGCGCGCGGCACCGTGCTCGAGGTGAAGCACGAGAAGGGCATCGGCACCGCGCTCGACTCGATCCTCGTTGAGGGCACGCTGCGGCGCGGCGACATCATTGTCATCGGCGCGGTCGACGGCGCCATCGACGCGCGCGTGAAGGGCCTGCAAAAGCCGGCCGCGCTGCAGGAAATTCGCGACCCCAAGCGCCGCTTCGAAAGCGTGGAAGAGGTCACCGCCGCCTCCGGCGTGCGCGTGTTCGTGCCCGACGTGGAGGGCGTGATCCCGGGGGCGCCTTTCCGCGCCGCGAAGCCCTCCGAACTGGAAGCGGCGCGGGCCGAAGTCGCCCAGGAGTCCGCGGTGAAGGTCGAACTTGCGGAGGTGGGGCTGTACATTCGGGCCGACGCGATCGGCTCGCTCGAGGGGCTCGCGTTCGAACTCAAGGCGGCCGGGGTCGCGGTGAAAAGCGCGCGCGTCGGCGCCGTGACGAGCAAGGACATCATGGGGGTCGCGACACTCCCGGACACCACCCTGCGCGCGCTGCTCGCATTCTCCACGCAGGTGCTGCCGGACGCGCGGGAGGCCCTTGCGACCCAGGACGCGCACGTGATCGAAGGGAACGTAATCTACAAGCTCGTCGAGGACTACCTCGCGTGGCGCGAGGAGCGCAAGAAGCGGCAGCACGAGGACGCGCGCGGGGAGATCGTGTTCCCCGCAAAGGTGCTCGTCCTTGGCGACCACACCTTCCGCGTATCGAAGCCCGCGATCGTCGGCGTCCGCGTCCTCGCGGGCCGCCTTCGCTCCGGCGTCCGGCTGATGCGCAACGACGGCCGGGCGCTCGGGGCGGTCAAGTCCATCCGCACGGGCGAAGAGACGATCCCCGAGGCCTGGCAAGGGGACGAAGTGGCCGTCGCGATCGACGACGTCACGGTGGGGCGGCAGTTCGACGAGGGCGACACGCTGTACACGGACATGATCGAGTCGGACGCGCGCGCGCTAAAGGCGCAGGAACTCTCCGGCGACGAGACCGCGTGCCTCGATGAGATCACCCGCATCAAGCGGAAGCAGACCCGCTTCTGGGGGATGTGAAACCGCTCCGCCAGGCATTCCGCCTCGACATCTCCTGGCTTCCGGAATTCACTCGCCGTCTCACAAACGAACGCTTAAATAATCTAGCCCGGCTGACCCACCGTCCAGCACCCTGGCGCTGGAGCTTCCGCCATGAATTCCTCCCGAAAGGCGACTACGGCCCGTGCGCGAGCGGCGCTGCTCGCGCTCCTGCTTCTGGCCGCGGCGGCGCTCTCCGCGACCTCATTCATCACCATAGCGGCGCCGGCTCCTCCTGAACCCGAGCAGCCGCAGGACGGGGCCATCCTCGAATACTCACCCCCCAAGCCGGGCGTAGATTTCACCGAGCAGGAGCTGCGCGCCCACGCGCTCACCTTCACGCCGCGCACCCTCAGGACCCCCCTCGCGCTTGAGCCCCTCGCGATCGACTGGTCGCACGGCGACCACAAGGCACTCGCCATCCTCGCGGAATTCAGCGACGTGGCGCACAGCTCGTACGGCAAGGCCTACTACGATGACAAGATGAACTACAACGGCACGGCGCGCGCCTCCGCCCGCTCGTTCTTTTATGAGAACTCGCTTGGCAACTACACGCTGAACGTGACGGTGACCGACTGGGTGACGCTCCCCAACACGCAAGCCTACTACGACACCTACACCGGGCGCCTCGTCGGCGACGCGGCGACGGCCGCCAACGCGCAGATCGACTTCTCGCAGTTCGACTGGGACAGCGACGGGTACGTCGACAACCTCATGGTCATCCACTCGGGAGGCGACCAGGCGTCGGGCTGCACGCCCAACTGCATCTGGTCGCACGCGGGCTCTGGCAACCGCGTTTCGGTCGACGGGAAGTACGTCCAGAACTACGCGACCGTCGCCGACTTCGGCCACCCCTGGGGCGACAGCCTCGGGGTCTGGATCCACGAGTTCGGGCACCTCGGCCTCAACCTGCCGGACCTTTACGACACCCAGTACGACAACGACGGGCTCGGCCCCTACGATATGATGGCGGGCGGCTCGTGGTACCTCAACCACTTCTCCGCTTGGTGCAAGGACTACCTCGGGTGGATCGACCCGTACGTGCCGCCCTTCAACCTTGACCCCTACACCATCTATCCGTCGATCGATGTGGCGCGGTACAATGCCGTGAAGGTCACCACGAACTACACGAACGAGTACTTCCTCCTCGAGATGAGGTACGCCTCCGGCAGCGCGCGTTATGACACAGGAATCCCAAACGACGGCCTGATGATCTTCCACATCGACAGCAACACGATGAACCAGTACATGCCCTACAACGCCGTCATGTACAACACCGCCCACAAGGGAATCGACATCGAGGAAGATGGCGCCCAGGACCTGGATACGTACGGCGGCGGCGGCTACGGCAACGACATGTGGAAGAGCGACTTCGTGGGATTCACGCCGACCTCTACGCCGAACACCAACCTCTACGTGAACAATGGCAACTACGCGACCGGGATCTCGGTGTACAATATCTCCGCCGTCCTTACGGCGGGCGGCACGCACATGACTTTCTCGCTAAACACCGGCCGCATCAACTTCGGACTCTACGGGCAAGTGCTTGGCGCACCTGAAAAGGAGGTCGCGCCAGGGTCGGCCGTCACCTACCCGGTCGAGATTTCGACGCTCGCCTCGACCGGGGACACGGTCTCCCTGTCGCTCGAAGGCGTGAACCAGTCGCAGGGGAGCCTCGACCGCACGCTCCTCGTCCTGCCCCCGTACGGGTCGGCAATGGTGAACCTCACCGTGTCGGTCCCGAGCTGGTGGTCGGCGGGCGACCCGGCGTGGGTCCAGGTGCGGGCCACTTCGACCACGATGTCTTCCAACAACTTCGTCGTTTCCACGATCACGCGCGCGTCGCAGATTTACTCGGTCGACATCCTCGACGCGGCCCAGCTCGATTTCCCGGCGACCCCGGATGTCGACTACTCCACGTGGTTCACGGTGCGAAACCTCGGCAACGGCGCCGACAATGTTTCGGTGTCGGTGACCTACGACCCGGCCCAAATCTTCGTTTCCGTGGTCACGCAGCCGGGCATCATCGGCCGCGGCGCGTCCACCGCGGTCCCGATCGAGCTGCTCGTCGCCCCCACGGTGCTTTACCAGACGTCGATCCCGGTCCAGTTCGACCTTCGCTTCGGCTCATCGAGTGGATACCAGCACTTGGGCTTCACCGCGACCGTCACGGCCGACAAGCTCGGGCTCGTCGCCATCGAACTCCAGGCCCCCACGGTGGTAAACCTGATTCCCGGGCAGCCCCGTGTGTACAACGTTACGGTGCGCAACCTCGGCAACTACGACGCGACCTACGACCTCACGGCCTCCGCGCCGCAGGGCGTTGCGGCCTTGTTCGACCTTTCCCTCCTCGCGGTGCCCGCGTTTGGCGCCGGAGCGATGGGGGTTTCCGTCGTTGCCGGTTTGAACGCGACGGCCTGGTCCACGGGGCTCGTGTGGTTCACCGCCACGTCGCAGGACCTCGGGGTTGCGGCTGCCGCAAACCTCTCCGTGCAGGTCACCCAGCGGTTCGAGCTCGCCGTGACCGGCGACAGCGCGTTTACGGCCCGCCCCGGGGGCAACGCCCTCTTCAATCTTGTCGCCGTGAACCTCGGCAACGGGCCGGACGATGTCGAGGTTTCGTTCCTCCCGCTCTTCGTGGAGTGGAACCCGTCGCTCTCGGACAGGGCGCTCTCGCTCGATACCACGACGTCCAACCGCACGCGTCCCTTCGAGTTCCGCGTCAGCGTGCCGGAGGGGGCCCCCGGCAACCTGCTGCAGCTATTCACCGTGACGGTCCGCTCGACGATGTCGGGCACGGTCGCCACCATGGAAGTGACGGTGCTCGTGCTTCCGGTCTACGCCTTCGAGGTGACCGCGGACGCCGCGCAGGGCGCGATCTCGGGGACGGAGCGTGCGTCGTTCCTGCTCAACTTCCACAACCGCGGAAACGTCCGCGACTCGTATTCCGTGACTGTCGACGGCCTGCCGGAGGGGTGGACGCTCGAATTTGCTGAAGGAAGCGTCGCGACGGTAATGGCGAAGGGCACCGGGCAGACGACGCTCATCGTCCGCCCCGCTGCTGGCGCTGCGGCCGACCGGTACGACTTCCAGATCTTCGCGGCAAGCGAGGGAAACCTGTCGCGCCCCGCGGTGATTCCGCTCAATGTGACGATCGTCGCCTACCGCGAGATCCAGGTGCGGGGCGGCATCGTGGACGGAGACGTCCGTCCCGGAGCGACGGTGACCGTGCACCTCGTGGTGAGCAACCTCGGGAACGTGATCGAGAGCCTCTACTTCCAGCCCACCGGGCCGTTCGCGTCGATGACGGTCGACCCGCTGCAGGTCTCGGTGCCGCCCTTTGAGGAGCGGGTGGTCACCGTCGTCGCCGTGCTCCGAAACGACCAAACGGCGGGCCTCACGCGCCTCGTGATCACGGCCGCGGCCGTCAACAACGCCGCCGTCACGGCCGAGGGGACGGTGGAGATTACGGTGGGCTCCGTGCCCGCGCCCCCGCCCTCGACGCCCGGGATTGAAGCAGGTGCGGCGGTTGCCGCGCTTGCCTCCGCCGCTGGAATGGGCGTGGTGGCGTCAGGGCGCCGTGCGCGGCGCTGAGCCGTGGCCCTCCGCTCGCCTCCAGTCTCACGCAAAGCCTATCTGGCCGTCCCTTTCTCCCCGCTCCCGCGGGAACGCGCCCCTGGGGGCGCCTCCCCGGACGAAGGCCTCCCCTTGCGAATCGCCGTCATCGACCCCGACCGCTGCCAGCCGCACAAGTGCAACCACGAGTGCGAGGCCTTCTGCCCGCCGGTGCGCAACGGCGTCGAGGTGTTCGTGTGGGGGGTGAGCGACGGCAGGCCGCTCATCTCGGAGACCCTTTGCATCGGGTGCGGGATCTGCGTCCACAAGTGCCCGTTTGACGCGGTCGCGATCGTAAATGTGGCCGACGAGCTGAAAACCGACCTCGTCCACCAGTACTCGCAGAACGGCTTCCGCGTGTTCCGGCTGCCCACTCCGCACCCGGGCAAGGTCGTCGGGCTGCTCGGGCCAAACGGAATCGGCAAGACGACGACGCTCTCCATACTCTCGGGGGAGCTGCGGCCGAACCTCGGGAACTTCGAGGCGCCGCCCGCCTGGGACGCCATCCTCGAGGAGTTCGCCGGGACGGAGCTCCACGACTACCTGAAACGGGTCGCGGACGGCAAGGTGCGTGCGGCCGTCAAGCCGCAGTACGTTGACAAGCTGCCCAAGGTCGCGAAGGGCCGGGTGCGCGACCTCCTCCTGAAGGTCGACGAGCGCGGGCGCCTCGACGAGGTCGCCTCCGCGCTCGGTCTTGAGGCGATCCTGTCTCGCGAGACGCCCGAGCTCTCCGGCGGCGAGCTCCAACGCGTCGCGGTCGCCGCGACCCTCCTCAAGGACGCGGACATCTACTTCTTCGACGAGCCGTCGTCGTACCTCGACATCTACCAGCGGCTCAACGTCGCCCGCCAAATCAAGGCGATCTCGCCGACAAAAATGGTGGTGGTGATCGAGCACGACCTCGCGATCCTCGACTTCCTCGCGGACGTCGTGTACCTCATGTACGGCAAGGAGTCCGTGTACGGGGTGCTCGCGCAGCCGCGGCCCGTGAGCGCCGCCATCAACACGTACATCCGGGGGCTCGCGACCGAGGAAAACGTGCGCTTCCGCGAGCGCGCGATCCAATTCGAAGTCGTGCCCGCGCGGGAGGGGTGGTCGGCCCAAGCGGTCGTGAAATTCGGGCGGCTCACGAAGCGCTACGACCACTTCGCGCTCACCTCCGAGCCCGGCGAAATCCACGTGGGGGAGACGGTCGGCGTGGTGGGTCCAAACGCCACGGGCAAGACCACGTTTGTGAAGATGCTCGCCGGAGTCATCGCACCCACGGAGGGGTCGGTGGAGGCCACGGTGAAGGTCGCCTACAAACCGCAATACCTCGAGGGCAGCTTCTCGGGGACGGTGGAGGATCTGCTGCTCACGGCGCTCGGGGGGAATGCC
>Ga0247727_10019485_pt1 | contig 10507 bp, 7 predicted proteins | sample WisWelCaveWW1625_FD_202498 | JGI IMG/M metagenome (GOLD analysis project Ga0247727, IMG submission 202498) | Biofilm microbial communities from Wishing Well Cave, Virginia, United States - WW16-25 | ecosystem: Environmental > Aquatic > Deep subsurface > Groundwater > Cave microbial mat | place...
GGCGCTGTTGCTACTGGGCTCGATAGGCTGCCTCTGGTTGCTCGCGCCAGCCGTGGCCGCATGTGCCGGCGGCTACCTGCTGCTCAACCTGGCGTATTCCCTCCAGCTCAAGCATGCGCCGTTCGTGGACGTGCTGTGCATCGCGGCGGGGTTCCTGTTGCGAGTGCTCGCGGGCGCCTATGCCGCGGATGTGGCTCCGTCGGTCTGGCTGCTGTCGTGTACCGGCCTGCTGGCCGCGTTCTTGGGCTACGGCAAGCGCGCCCATGAGCTGGGATCGTCCGGCGATCGCGCTTCCGCACAGCGCGCGGTGCTCGGTCGATACCCAGCGGGGATCCTGCGCGCCGCGCTCTACGCGCTTGGCGTGGCCACGGTCGCGACCTACGTGGCGTACACCCAGGCGGCACACACGCTCGCCTACTTCGGCACCAACAAGTTGATTTACACCGCGCCGTTCGTCGCGTTCGGCGTCTGGCGCTTCCTGTGGATTGCCCGGCGGCGCACCGACGCCGAGAGTCCCACCGCCGAGATGCTGCGCGACCGGCTCTTCCGGGCCAACCTCGTGCTCTGGGCGATCGTCTCCTGCGCGATCATCTACGGACCGCCGTTTAGTCTTAGCGAGGCCTGGTAGCGGCGCTCGATGTGTGCCCGCACCTTGACGCGCGCTGCGTTTTTGCTACTTTTCCACCAATGCGCAGCAAGATGTACCCCGTCACGTTGTGGAAGGAAGAGGGCATCTGGACGGCCCACGCGCCATCGATCCCCGGCCTCTACGGCATGGGCAGGACGCCGGCCGCTGCCCGACGCGATCTCGCAAACGGCATGCGCGACCTGTTCGCGTATCTCGACGACATCGGCGAACCCCGTCCCGAGCCGATTCCGGTCCGTGTGGATCGCACCGCAGCAGCGCGCTAGACGGTGGCGAGCACGGCCGAATTGCTGCGAAGGATCCGGCGCGCCGGCTTTGTGCTTCAGCGACACGGCAGGAGCCATGACATCTGGCAGCACGCTGACAGTCGGCGTGTCGTCGTAGCGCGGCACGCATCCGAGATCCCGACTGGAACGTACCGGCGGATGCTGAGGGACGCCGGCCTCACGGAGCGAGCCGAGGGCAAGGGTGAGTAGCCCGCGCGGACTGCGGCAGTTCGTATCGGTCAAGATCGACGCTGCGCTGGCGGCGTGGATCCGGCAAGAGGCGGCTCGGCGCGGCTGCTTCATCTACGAGGTGATCGCGGAGGCATGCGAGCGCACGTGCGGCGGACGCCGGCCGTGGGAAGCGCGTAGTGGCCGGAGTCGCAACACCCGGGGAGATCTTGGCAAGGCAAGCACGGGATCGGGGACGGCCCGGAAAAGGTGACAGCCTGTCCTCGGCCCGCAACCAACAACGCTTCCTCGGCGGTGACATAGCTCGGCCCCGGGATCCGGTGGACGTCGGTGAGCCCTGGACATCCGCGCCTGCCGATGGGCGCCTACCCGGACTCGGACAGGTGGCGGTCGAGCTGGCCCGCGACCTCGCCTAGGCAACCGGGCGTAAGCGGCGAGCGCAGGTCGGCGACCCGCAGGGTGTCCTGGTAGGGCAGGCTTCCGCCCGCGTCGCAGAGCGCCAGGTAGTCGCGCAGCGCCCGCGGGCGATCGGTCTGAGCGCGTACCCAGAGCTGCAGCGCGCAGGTCTGCGCGAGCGCGTAGTCGATCATGTAAAACGGTATGCGGAAAAAGTGCATGATCGCCGCCCAACCGGTGCCGCGCTCGAGGTAGGGAAAGTGCCCGCCATAGTCGCGCCCCGGCAAGTACGTGCGCAGCACGTCGTTCCACAGCGCGTGGCGCTGCGCGGGCAAGAGCCCCGGATTCGCGTAGACCTCGTGCTGGAAGGCATCGCCGGCGGCCTGGTGGACCATCATCACCAGCGTGTTCTCGAGGTGGAGCCGGCGAAAGCGATCGGCCTCGGCCGCACCGAAGAACAGATCCATCCAGGGGTGGCACAAGAGCTCCGAGCCGAACGAGTGGATCTCCGCGATCTCGGACGTCGCCGAAGCGTACTCGAGCAGCGGTTGGCCTCGGCTCCGATGACACTGCAGCGCATGGCCCAACTCGTGGGTGAGGATGCCGGCGTCCCGCCAGCTGCCGTTGAGGTTGGCGAAGACGAACGGGGCGCCCACGTCGGGGAGGGGAGCGGAGAAGCCGCCGCCCGCCTTGCCGGGGCGGCAGTCCAGGTCCAGGTGACCGCGATCGATCATCATGTCGATGAACTCGGCAGTTTCGGGCCCCAGCTCGTGGTAGGCGCGCCGCGCCTGCTTCAGACAGAACGCCGCGTCGCCGAGCGGACGCGGGTTGCCTCGCGGGTCAGCGACGGCTTCGTCGTGGAACAGCAGCTTGGGAATCCCCAGGCGCCGGGCGCGCGCGCGGAAGACCGCCTCGACGCGAGGTGTGATCTCGCGGCGGACCTCGTCGCGGAAGACGGCCACCTCGGCGGGTCCATAGTCGGGCCGCACCTGCAGCCGGTACCCCAGCGGTGTAAAGCTGTCGAAGCCGACGCCCCGGCCCATCGCGTCGCGCAGCTTGACCAGCCCGTCGAACAGGTCGTCGAGCTCGGCCGCGTGCCGTTCGAGAAATTTCTCGGCGGCCTGCTGGGCCAGCATGCGCGTGTGGCGATCCGCGGACGAGAAATGGGCGGCGATCCCGTCGAGGTTCAGCGTCTCGCCCCGGAACTCGATCTCGGTACGCGCACGTAGCTCCTCGTAGCGCAGCACGAGGTGGGCTTCCTCGGCCACGCTCCGCCGGATCGCGGGCGCGAACGTCCGTTCCGCGCAGTCCTTGAGCCGCAGGAGCTGCCCACCAAACGTGGCGTCGATGGCGTCGCGGAAACGGCTGCGCAGCAGCGTCCGGGCGTGCAGGACGTCCAGCTCGCGGAGCAGCGGGCGGGTATCGCTCCAGAACTCTTCTTCGGCCCTCGCCTCTTTGTCACGGGTGTCCTGCTGGAAACGGATGAACGAGAGGTTGGCGGACGTCTCGACCCCGCAGCGTACCTCGTTCCAGGTGCGGATGAGCGCGCAGACCTGGTCGCCGCTGGACGCGGCGTCGCACGCGCGGGCCAACTCCTCGACGCGGGCGGCAAGCTGCCCCGGGTCGGGCCGCCGGTAGTGCCGGGAAAGATCCCCTGCCGGAGCTGCCCTCGACCCAGCCGTCACGCCTCGGAGCATGCCGCATTCCGCGCCGCGAGATCCAGCGGTTTCGTGGGGGTAGCACAGCCGACCGTGAACCTGCGGATCTTCGATCAGGCTAACTTCCCTCGCGCAGGCGGCGTAGGCGCTCGGCCAGCTCCCGCTCACGACCCTCGGCGGACGGCTCGTAATAACGCCGGCCGCGCAGATCCTCGGGAAGGTACTGCTCGCGCACGTGGTGCCCCGAAAAGTCGTGCGGATACTGGTAGCCGGCGCCGTAGCCCATGTCCTTCATCATCGGCGTCGGAGCGTTGCGCAGGTGGAGCGGGACCGGCAGCGGTCCGCGTGCTTGCACGTCGTCGCGCGCCCGAGCGTAGGTGGTGAGCGCCGTGTTGGACTTGGGCGCCAGCGCCAGGTACAGCGCCGCCTCGGTCATGGGCAGCGTCCCCTCGGGCAGGCCGATCAGGCGCACCGCATCGAGCGCGGCCACCGCGACCGAGAGCGCCTGCGGATCGGCCAGCCCCACGTCCTCGGCCGCGAAGATCACCATGCGACGTAGCACAAAGATGGGATCCTCGCCGGCCTCGATCATGCGCGCCATCCAGTAAACGGCGGCGTCCGGGTCCGAGCCGCGCAGGCTCTTGATGAACGCGCTGACCACGCCGTAGTGCTCCTCGCCCGCGCGATCGTAGAGCAAGGTCTTCTGCTGCAGCGCTTCGCGCAGCACAAGTTCGTCGATCTGCTTACCGCCTTCCCGCGGCTCGGCGACGGCCACCGCGACCTCGAGCGTGGTCAGCGCCCGCCGTGCGTCCCCGTCGCTGGCGCGAGCGATGGCCTGGAGCACGCCCTCGTCGATGTGAACCGCCTCGCGTCCCAGGCCTCGCTCCGCGTCGGCCAGCGCGCGCTGTAGCAGCGCGACCAGGTCCGCCTCGCCCAGCGGCTCTAGGCGCACCACCTTCATGCGCGAGAGTAGCGGAGCGATCACTTCGAACGACGGGTTCTCGGTGGTCGCGCCCAAAAGCGTCACCGTGCCGGCCTCGACGTGGGGCAACAGCGCATCCTGCTGCGCCTTGTTGAAGCGATGGATCTCGTCGATGAACAGCAGCGTGCGCCGGCCGTGTAGCCGCAAGCGCTCGCGCGCGGCCTCGGTCGCCTCGCGCAAGTCCTTGACGCCGCCGAGCACCGCCGAGAGGGCCACGAACTCCGCCCCCACCTTGGCGGCGATGATGCGCGCCAGCGTGGTCTTGCCCGTTCCGGGCGGCCCCCAGAGCAGGAGCGAGGGAACCTCGCCGCCCGCGAGCGCGCGCTCGATCATCCGTCCCGGCCCGACCAGGTGCTCCTGCCCGAGGAACTCACCCAGCTCGCGCGGCCGCATCCGCTCGGCCAGCGGCTGCCCGCGCCGATCCCGCTCCGCCTGGCGCGAGAACAGGTCCACGCCCTACCCTACCACCGCGCTCACCGGTCCGACGCGTCCTTCCACACCTGCCAGAGCGTGGCGAAGCGGGCGTTGGGCACCAGACGGTAACCGCGCAGCTCGCGGCGCGCCACCACCACGTTGTCCTCGTGGAACAACGGGATCATCGGCAGGTCGCGCGCCAGCACCCGCTGCGCCTCGGCGTAGAGCACCTTGCGCCGCGCCCGGTCCGGTTCCTTGCGCGCCTCTTCCACCAAGCGGTCGAGCTCGGCGCTGCGGTAGCGGAAGCGGTTCCTTCCGGCGTCGAGGTCCTTGGGCGTGGGGATGCGCGATGAGTGGAAGAACGTGTGCAGGTAGTGGGGCTCACTCACCTCGGTGACCTGCAGCGAGAAGAGCTGGAAGTTGCCCCGCTTGACGTCGTCCATCAGCGTCGCCAGCTCGAAGGTGCGCACCTCTACCTCGATGCCCACCGCGCCCAGCTGGTGCGCCATCACCCGGGCCAGGGCGATGCGATCGGGCTTGGACGACGTCTTGTAGTGCAAGCGCAGCCGCGGCTGCGGGCCGTCGCCGTCGGGATCGTGCAGGCCCGCCTCGTCCAGCAACGCGCGCGCCCGCGCCGGATCGAACGCATAGCGCTCCACGCCCGGCTCGTACGCCCAATGCAGCGGCGCCAGCATGCCGGTCGCGAGGCGCGCGCGCCCACGGAGCTTGACGCGCAGGATCTGCTCGCGATCCAGCGCGTAGGCCAGCGCGCGCCGCACCCGCACGTCGCGCAGCGCCGGATCGTCCAGGTTGAGGCCGATGTAGGTGAGATTCGACGAGGGCGCGCTCTGCACGCGCAGGCGATCGTTGCGCCCAACCGCGTCGAGCACCACCGGCGGCACGGTGTTCTGCGTCAGATCGGCCGACCCCCCCACCAGCGCGAGCAAGCGTGCGTTGTCGTCGCGGATCACCCGGAACACCAGGCGGCGCGGACGCACCCTGCCCGTGAAGTAGTGCGGGTTGCGCTCCAACACCAGTTGCGTCTCGTCGCGCGAGATCATCCGGAACGGTCCGGCGCCGACCGGATCCGGGCCGGGCGCGTGCCCGCGCGGCACGATGCCCAGATCCAGATCGGTGATGAACGGGGCGTGCGGCTCGAACAGCACGAAGCGCAAGGTCCGTGGATCCAGCACCTCGATCGCGGCTATGCGCCGGTACGCGTCGCCCAGCGGGCCCTCGCGCGCGCTGGTGAACGTGTACGCCACATCCTCGGCGGTCACGCGCCTGCCGTCGGAAAAGCGCGCCTCGCGCAGGGTAACCCGATACTCTCTGGGGCCCGTCTGCTCGATCTCCTGGGCCAGATCTCCGCGCGGCTCGAGGCGGTCGTTGTCGCAGTTGACCAGCGGCGCCGCGACCAGCCGGGCCAGCTTGGCCCCGTACCCCGTGAGCGCCAGACGCGGGTCGATGTCGCCGGGCATGGTCTCGATCAGCACGACGACCTCGTCGGGCGCCGGGCCGTGCGCCCGGCAACCCGCGCCGGCCAGAGCCAGAGCCAGGAACAAGGGGTGGTTCATGAGATGCTCGTATTATAAGGAGCTCCGGCCCATGCGCCTCTCTTACGTGGCAGTCGCGATGCTCGAAGGGACCATGGCGCTTGGCCAGCCTTCCCCCCCACCTTCGTCCCCGCCTGTGGTCGCTACCGAGGAAGCGCTGCGCGCGCACTTGGCCTCGCTGTTGGCCGATCCGGCGATGGCGGGATCGCGCGTGGGTGCGCTGGTGGCCGATGTGCGCACCGGACGCGTGCTGTTCTCGCTGCGCGAGCACGAGGCGCTCAACCCCGCCTCCAACGTCAAGCTCGCCACCACCGCGGCCGGACTGGCCCTGCTCGGACCGGAGTACCGCTTCCGTACCGTGCTTTCCGGGCGGCGCGTGGGCGCCACGGTACGGGGCAATCTGTACCTGCGCGGGATGGGCGACCCGACGCTGGTGACCGAATCGATCCACACCCTGTGCGCCGACCTCCGTTCGGCGGGCATCCGCCAGATCGAGCGCGGGGTGATCGTCGACGACAGCTTCTTCGCGCCGCCGGCACCGGCGGGCGACCCACCCGATGCCGACGCCGCCTACCGCGCCTCCCCGACCGCGCTGTCGCTCAACTACAACACCGTGCGAGTGGTGGTTCGCCCGGGACCGTCGGAGGGCGCGGCCGCCGAGGTCTCGGTGGTGCCTGACTCCGCGTACTTCTCGACCACCGGCCAGGTCACCACCGTCGCGCGCGGCGGCGCCCGCGTCGATCTGCGCGCCGGGCCCGCCGGGCCGGCCGCCGAGCAGGCCTCGCTCGTGCTCAGCGGCCGGATCCCGCTCTCGGCCGCTCCCGTCGAGCTGCGCCGCCGTGTTCCCGCCCCCGCGCTCTACGCGGGACACACGCTGCTGCGCGTCCTTGCGCGCTACGGCATCCAGGTGACCGATCCGACCGTGCGCGCCGGCCAGACCCCCGACGGGCTTGCGCTGCTCGCCAGCCACGAGTCGGATCCACTCTCGGTGCTGATCCGCGCCGTGAACAAGGTGTCGAACAACGTCATGGCCGACCAGATCCTGCTGGCCATCGGCGCCGAGCGAGAGGGGGCGCCGGGCACGTTCGCCAAGGGCCTCGCGGCCGTGGGCGACCACCTCGCGTCCTTGGGCATCCCCCGCGACGGCTTCCGCCTGGCGAGCGGCTCGGGGCTCGACACCGACACCCGGCTTTCCGCCGCCACCCTGGTGGCGCTGCTGCGCGCCTCCGCGCGGGACTTCCGCTACGCGGCGGACTTCATGGCCAGCCTGGCGGTGGCGGGCGCGGACGGCACGCTGGCTCGCCGGCTCGCCGCGTCGCCCGCGCAACGCTACGTCCGCGCCAAGACCGGGACGCTCCAGGGCGTGGTGACGCTGTCGGGCTACGTCGCCGGACCTCTGCGCGGACCGCTGTGCTTCGCCGTGCTGTGCAACGACGTGCCCGAAAGGGCGGATGCGCGCCGTGTCGCCGACGAGTTCGCCGCCGCCCTCTACGCCTACCTGGCACGCTGACGAAGCACGGCGCGATCCGAGCAGGCCACCTGCGGGGTCGCCCGCACCCACTCGCGGCTCCACCACGCCCCGCTCTTGCGCCGCTCGGGTGGCGTCGTGAAGCGATAGCGCCAGTAGGCGATGCGCACGGCCTGCGGCGCCTTGGGCGGCGGCTCGGCGAACAGCGAGGCGATCGCGTCGGGCGCCACGCACAGCCGATCGAGCAGCGCCGCGGCGTACACCGGCATGCCCCGGCGGAAGGCGAGCCCGTGGAACCAGAGCTGGAAATCCACGCGCGGCTGGTGCGGCGCCACCCAGGGCGGAGAGCGCTTGGGTTCGCCGGGTTTGAAGCGCAGCGCTTGCGCGGTCCAGGTCTTGCCGTCGAGCGTGGTCTGGAACTCGGGCTCGACCCGTTCCCGCGTCACGTGCCCGAACAGGTGATACGTGTTGGCCACGCGCCACGGCTCGTAGAAGGGGCGCAGCCCGCGGGCTGCCGCATCCCAGTTTTTCTCCGGCGCGCGATCGAAGTACGCCATGCCCTCCGTGAACGAGATCCACACCCACAGCGTAACGAACATCGTGGTTAGCATCCGACGCGCCATCTCTTCGAGCCGACCAGGCCGCCGCGCGGCGCGATCCTCGGCGGGGCGCTGCCGGCGTCGTATCCGAGCCATCCAGCGGACGGCGTCGCCCTCGTCGAGCAGAAGCGCTCCGAGGATGATCATCAGCGGACAGAAGAAGCCGTAGTTGGCGCTGAGGAAGATCGCGGCCTGGAACGCGGTCATCGCCGCCAGCGCAAAGAGCCGCATGCGCCGCGTCCCGAAGACGCACCACGGGACGGCGAGCTCGAAAACAAGCGTCGCCCAGCTTTCGACACGGTGCCAGCCGGCCGGAAGCGCGTGGGCCAGGTGGGCCAGCGGGGTGGGCAGCGGCGCCGTCTCGTAGTAGAGCGCCATCGCGCTGCCGTCACGCCAGTCCCCCAGGTGCGAGAGCCACTTGGAGACACCCGACTCGAAGTAGACCTTGAAAAGGAGCAAACGGAGCAAGACGTGCGCCCAGCGCGCCGGGCGGTCTTCGGGGAGGAGCGTCGCCAAGACTCCGCACTCGATGAGCAGGTTGTCCCACTGGAAGCCGAGGAAGTTGCGGCATGCCGTCGCGTAGCCGAGGTAGAGCGCCGACGACAGGAACAGGCACAGGCGCGGCCGCTTCCCCAGCATCGCCGCGAGCGCCAGCAGCCCGCCGCCCGCAATCCCCCAGGTGACCGCCCGATCGCCGGCCACGATCCAGAAAGGCGTGGGGAACTCGAAGAACGACGTTCCCTGCCGGCGCGCATCGGCAAGGTGCTCGGCGATGGGCAGCAGCCCGCGGCTGCCGATCAGCACATCGACCTGCATCCCGAGCGAGATCCAGGCCAGCAGGAACACCAAGGCCAGCAGCCGATGGAAGAGTCGCGCGACGGTCGGGCCCGAGCCACCGGCGCGCAGATCCGTCCACGCACGGCGCAGGGCGTCATGGGGGCGCAAGGCGCGGAGTATAACGGACCCGTGGACAAGCTTCCCCGCGCGTTCTACGCCCGCCCGACGCTGACCGTTGCGCGTGAGCTGCTGGGCTGTATGCTGGTCCACCGCACGGGCGGCCGCGAGCGGCGCGGGCGCATCGTCGAGGTGGAGGCGTACATCGGCCCACGGGACCGCGCCTGCCACGCCCGGGCCGGACGCACCGCCCGCACCGAGCCCATGTTCGGTTCGGCCGGTCACGCCTACGTCTACCTCGTCTACGGCATGCACCACTGCCTGAACGTGGTCACCGAAGATGCGGGCTTCCCCGCCGCCGTGCTGCTGCGCGCGCTCGAACCGCTCTTGGGCATCTCGGGTTCGGCGTCCGGTCCGGGCCGGCTCTGCCGATCCATGGACATCGATCTTCGCCACAATCGGCTTGACCTGTGCGGCGAACGCCTCTTCGTGGTCCAGGGGGATCCGCCCGGATCCGTGGCGCGCTCGCCCCGCATCGGCGTCGCCTACGCGGGAGCCTGGGCGCGCAAGCCCTGGCGCTTCTTCATCGCCGGCCACGCTGCGGTTTCGCGGCCCTAGGCACCACGTACGGAAGGAATCCGCTATCATTGGTGCGTCGCATGCGACGAATCGTACTGATTGCCGCCTGGATGGGTTGCCGGGGAACCCCGGCGTGCCACGACGAGTGCGCCGACGGAGTCGGCCAGTGCGGCGAGAGCGCCTGGCGGCCGTGCGGCCAGTTCGACCAGGACTCCTGCCTGGATCTGGGAGAGCTGGTGCCCTGCGCCGCCGCGACCGACTGTTTCATGGCCGCCTGCGACGCGCGCACCGGTTGCGGCGAGGCGCCGATGCTCTGCGACGATCCTCCCGCGCCGGTCTGCCTGGACACGGAGACGCTGCGCGAGTTCTCCGGCGGAACGTGCGTGGAGAGCGCCTGCGTCTACGATCATGTCGATGTGCTCTGCCCCAACTGTCCCAGCTGCGATCCCTGCGGCGAGACGATCTGCGACTCGCCCCCGGGCCCGGAATGCGTCGCCGCCTCGCTCCTGCGCCGATACTCCGCGCCCGGGACCTGCGACGCCGACGAGAACTGCGTGTACCCTAGCACCGACCTCTTGTGCCCGGGGCCCTGTGACGTCGACCGCTGCGCTGACGCCGGCGACGGCTGGGCGCCGACGGCGCTCTCGGACGCTCCGTCGGCGCGCTCCGGCCACACCGCGGTGTGGACCGGCAGCGAGATGATCGTCTGGGGGGGCCGGCAAGGCGGCGCCTATCTGGGCACGGGAGCCCGTTACGATCCCGCCGCCGACTCCTGGATCCCGGTCAGCACCGTCGCCGCGCCGGCTGGCCGTTACGAGCACACCGCGGTGTGGACCGGCAGCGAGATGATCGTCTGGGGAGGC
>Ga0247727_10019486_pt1 | contig 10506 bp, 13 predicted proteins | sample WisWelCaveWW1625_FD_202498 | JGI IMG/M metagenome (GOLD analysis project Ga0247727, IMG submission 202498) | Biofilm microbial communities from Wishing Well Cave, Virginia, United States - WW16-25 | ecosystem: Environmental > Aquatic > Deep subsurface > Groundwater > Cave microbial mat | place...
CCGCCCTGCGCCGCGCCCGTATGCGAACGCGTCGGATACAACTTGCTGATGACCGCCGTCTTCGCGCCGCGTGAGGCGTAGAGACCTGCCATGAGTCCAGCCCCGCCCGCGCCAACGACAATTACTTCAAATTGATGAACATTTGCCATGAAAGAATGCTCCTGAGTTATGTCATTCTGAGCGACTGAAAGGAGCGAAGAATCTCTTACTCAATTTGAAATTACCTTTGAAAATAGAGGTTCTTCGTCGCCGCTTTGCGGCTCCTCAGAATGACATGTTTGTTATGAAGTCCAAATCGCATATATTGCAATCAAACTTGCCACGACTGCATACGTGATGACGAAATTGCGGGACCAACGCCGCGCCAGATGTGAAGTGAAATAATCATCCAATATCTCCAGCACACCATGCACGCCATGTCCGCAGGCGGACAGCACGAACGCAATGACCATCAACTTGGCAAGGATGGTCATCCAGATTTGCCCCAAAGGATTTTCCGCCAGGTTCGGGAAGAACGCCCAGTACAAAATATCGCCAAAGTTCGCGCCCGTCTGCGCGCTCAAAGTCAACGCGCCGAGGATGCCCGCAAGGATTAATCCATACATAGCAATCACGGTGAAGCGCGTGAATGCCCACATAAAGGTTTCAAAGTTGAAACCGCGTTTTGCGAGGGGAAGTGTTCTGGTTGTCATGTCTAGCCTCCCATTGCGTTTCGTAACACAACAAAAACCGCAAAGCTACAAACGAGAGCATACACCACCCATTCAATGTTGATGACTGTGCGATAATGTTCGATCAACTTGGGCGACAGGTCAAGGATAGTGATGCGTAATCCATTGATGGCATGGAACAACCCGAAGACAAGCATAAAGATTTGGAAGAGCCAGTTGCTAAAAACGACGTTGACCGAATCCACGCCCAACAATACCAGGATGTACATCGTGAAGAAGATGAATAACGCGCTCCCGCCGATGCGATGCAGGATATAGGTCAAAAACGGACTCTCTCCCTTGTAGCCCAGAGCCGTCATCAGGCTGACATTTCTATTGATTCCCATCTACATTCTCCTTGAAAAATCTGGTTCGTCAGCCCTATTTTACCTCGTATCCAGTCTGCCTCATACGATCAGTAATTCTCATTGTGTCATTGCGAGGGCGGTTTTCCCGAAGCAATTTCCTGTTTCAGTGAGGAGACTGCTTCGCCGTCTGCGGCTCGCAGTGACACATTCATATTGAGAATTGCTGTTATACGATAGATTATGGGAATGATGTCGAAAGAGATGGCGCCCTGGAAGCGGGTGCGAGAATGAGCAAATGATTAGAGTACTGTTTTTGGGGTAAAGGCGGATGCTACAATTTCATCAGGAGGTGAAAGGAGAAAACACTATGAAAAGAATCGCTTTGCTATTTTTGATCGCCATCCCTATGTTGGTAACTGCCTGCGGCGCTCCTGCTACTACAACAACCGAGCTTCCCACTCAACCCACGCTGACTGAACCCCCAGCTCAACCCGCCGCGACAGAAGCGCCGGCTACTCAATCGAGCCCCGCGGAGACTAGCCCTGTTAGTAACAGTACACAGGTGGATATCACACTGGCAGATAATACAATCGAATCGTCATTGATCACCTTCCAGGTTGGTGTGCCGTATACTTTTGTGATTACGAACACAGGCCGTCACGCGCATAACTTTAATGTCAATGTGCCTGTTTCAGTGACTGGCAGTCTTGAGGCGGCTTTTTCCGGCGCGCTGCTTGCTGTGGAACAAAATCAACTGGGGGCAGGCGCGAGCGTGACCGTGGAATTCACATTCCCCGATTCTGCCGCGGGACAGTTGTTGGAATTTTCCTGTCTCATCAGGAGACATTATGAAGATGGAATGTTACTGCCGATTACCATCACAGAGTAATTGAAATCCTTGGAATCAAAAGTCGGGACTTGTCATATCGAGTCCCGACTTTTTGATTTTCATTACAGTTATTTTCTGGCTTTCTTTCTGGCTGTTTTCTTCGCAGGAGTTTTCTTCACTGCTTTCCTGGATGTAACTTTCTTCTTCGCCGCCTTTTTTGGCGCGGCCCTTTTGGGTGCTGGTTTCTTCTTCACAGCTTTCCTTGCAGGCTTCTTCGCAACCTTCGACCTCTGACCTTCAACCTTCGACCCAGCCGCAGGCGGCATCCTGTCCATCCAATTGATGATCGCGTCGCCGAACTCGGAGCATTTCACTTCCTTTGCATCGCTCATGTGACGGGCAAAATCAAAGGTGACAGTCTTCGCTAAAATCGCGCCCCCCATGCCTTTGATGATCAGATCCGCCGCTTCGGTCCAGCCCATGTAGCGGAACATCATCTCGCCAGAGAGGATCACCGAGCCCGGGTTCACCTTATCCAGGTCAGCATACTTCGGTGCGGTGCCGTGGGTCGCTTCAAAGATGGCATGACCTGTGGCATAGTTGATGTTTGCGCCCGGGGCAATGCCAATCCCGCCCACCTGCGCGGCAAGCGCATCGGAGAGATAATCGCCATTCAAATTCATCGTGGCAATCACGTCAAAATCCTGCGGGCGCATCAGAACGAATTGCAGGGTCACGTCTGCAATCGAATCTTTCAAGAGCAATTTGGTCTTCCACTTTCCATCGCCATGCGTATCCCACAATTTGAGCGCATCTTCCACCTCACTTTTGATCTCGCCCTGTTGAGCGGGAGACATCATGTCGAAGCCCGGGTCAACGATCTTGGCGTTGTCTTCAACGGAAATACCGGGATTCTTTTCCTTGTTGTTGAAAATCCATGTTTCGCGCTCGGCAACCACATCGTTACGAAATTCGCGTTTTGCAAGTTCATACGCCCAATCCTTGAACGCGCCTTCGGTGAACTTCATAATGTTGCCTTTATGCACAAAGTTAATGCTCCGGCGTTTGTTCAGCAAGGCATATTCGATCGCGGCGCGCACGAGTCGTTCCGTGCCTTCCACGGAAACAGGCTTGAAGCCAATTCCGCTTGTTTCAGGGAATCGTATCTTGCCATATTCTTTCGGAAAAGATACCTTCAACAATTCTTTGAACTTCTTATTGTCCTCCGTGCCGTTGGCAAACTCGATGCCCGCGTAAATATCTTCTGTATTTTCGCGGAAGATCACCATGTCCACATTTTCAGGGTGCTTCACCGGCGAAGGCACGCCGTCGAAATACCGCACCGGTCGCAGGCAAACGTACAGGTCAAGTACTTTGCGGAGTTGCACGTTCAATGAACGGATGCCGCCTCCGATGGGAGTCGTGAGCGGGCCCTTGATCCCAACGAGAAACTCTTTGAATGCCTCGGTTGTTTCGTCGGGCAGCCAGCTTTGGAACATCTTGAACGACTTCTCGCCTGCGTACACTTCCATCCAATGGATTTTGCGTTTGCCACCGTATGCCTTTTCCACCGCCGCGTCGAACACATGTTGTGACGCGCGCCAGATATCGCGCCCGGTTCCATCGCCCTCAACGAACGGGATGATCGGGTTATCCGGGACCTGTAACTTCCCATCCCTGATCGAAATTTTTGCCCCGCCCTCGGGGACCTTCACATTTTGATAATTCATCTTTCTTTTCTCCTCGCAAAATTTTAGCGGCTGGATTATATCACCGCCTCTTGACAGAATTCCTCGCGTGCATAGAATCACGCCGAGATGACAAACCGCATCTTTCTAGACCTTCAACCTGTTCCCGTTATATTCATCGTTTCTTCCCTGTTCATTAGAGAGAGCCTTCATCGGCTCTCTTTTTTTATACCGAGCTATCCCCTCTCCCTCGGGAGAGGGTGAGGGAAAGGACTTATGCTTAAACTTCCCGGCTTAATTGACCCTCACGTTCACATGCGCGAACCTGGCGCGACCCACAAGGAAGACTGGGACTCAGGCACATGCGCCGCGCTGGCTGGCGGTGTGACGATGGTCTTGGCAATGCCCAATACGCAACCTCCCATCTTCGATGCAGAGACTCTCGATATTGCATTGGCCGCCGCGAAGCAAAAAGCCCGTTGTGATTATGCACAATACCTCGGCGCAGGACCTGATAACGCGGAGATTGTTGCATCCCTTGCCGACAAAGCCGCCGCGCTCAAGATGTATCTGGATATGACATTTGGTCAACTGCGCCTTGATGACATGACTCTCTGGATGCCACATTTCGAAAGATATCCTAAACAATATCCCATTGTTGTACATGCTGAAAGCAGAAGCATGGCAGCCGCCATCTTATTCGCCGCCATTTACAATAGGCCCATTCACATCGCGCATATTTCATTGAGGGAGGAAGTTCTGCTCATCAAAGCCGCGAAGGAAAAGGGAATCAAGGTGACATGTGAAGTTAGTACGCACCATTTATTCCTTACTTCCCCTCTCCCTACGGGAGAGGGGTTAGGGGTGAGGGAGAACGGTCGAATGAACGTTCGTCCGCGATTGGCCACTCAAAAAGACGTGGATGCTCTCTGGGAAAATCTCGATACCATTGATTGCTTCGCCACAGACCACGCGCCTCACACTATCGAAGAAAAAGACTCACAGAATCCACCTCCAGGTTTTCCAGGTCTCGAAACCATTTTGCCTTTGCTCTTCACTGCTGTCAGCGAAGGAAGATTAACCATTAACCATGTTCTTGAAAAAATGTACACGAACCCGCGCCGTATCTTCCACCTCCCCGAACAACCCGAAACATGGATCGAAGTGGATGAAGACGCCGAATACGAAATCCGCGCCGCAGAACAATTCACCCGCTGCGGCTGGACTCCGTTTGAGGGCTGGAAGGTCAAAGGCAAGGTAAGGAAAGTTGTCTTGCGTGGTAAAACAGCCTTTGATGATGGAAAGATATTGGTAGAAGCGGGATACGGACAAAATATCCGCGCTCAATCAACATGATGAAACTTGAAACCGAACGATTGATCTTGCGTGACTTTGTGAAAGACGATTGGCAGGAAGTGCTGGCGTATCAATCAGATCCGCTCTATTTGCGTTACAACGATTGGACTGAAAGAACACCAGAAGCAGTGCAGGAGTTTATTGGCATGTTCCTGAACCATCAGAAACAGGAGCCGCGCATAAAATTTCAACTGGCAGTTGTTTTGAAATCGAATAACCAACTGATCGGGAACTGCGGCGTTCGCAAGAATGGAAACGATGCGCGAGAGGCGGATATCGGTTATGAGTTGGATCCAAAGCATTGGAACAATGGTTATACAACCGAGGCAACACATGCCATCATGGATTTTGGATTCAGCAATTTTGACTTGCACCGTGTTTGGTCCTGGTGCGTTGCGGACAACCTCGGCTCGGCGCATGTTCTGGAAAAGTTGGGAATGTGTCTCGAAGGACGTTTACGCGAGAATGAATTCTACAAAGGCAGATGGTGGGATACGTTGATGTACGCCATTCTCGCTGATGAGTGGGAGGCGCATAAACATAGCCATCCCGTACGATGGAAGCAGATCGAGGATTAAGTTATGGAAAACTTTACAAATGTAAAACTCGAAATCTTTGTCCCGGAGGGCCACGCGCTAATACTTCGCGATGAACTCGCAAAGATTGGTGTGGGCGTCATCGGGAATTACGACCACTGCGTTGCTCTCACTCCTGTTCGTGGATTTTTTCGTCCTTTGCCTGGTGCAAATCCATTTGAAGGAGAAGTTGGAAACATTAGCGAAGTCGCGGAGTATAAAGTAGAAGTCAATTGCAAGCGCGAGTTGGTCAATGAGGCGATAAAAGTTATCAAGCAGGTTCATCCTTATGAAGAACCATTGATTAACATCATTCCGCTTGCGAATTATCTTTTTAGATGAGTCTTATACATATTATCGGCGTGAGAATGGATAATATGTTGGCGAAAAGGAAATTTGGAGAAACGTAAGATGAATGTGGAAGCAAACCAAAAAGGCACTATTCCTTTTAAATTCAGCACTAACTGGCTGATAATATTTTTTGGAATTGCTTGGGTAGTTCTTGAATTTCTTTGGAGGATGCCTTTTACCTTTGGAGATGTGGGAGGAATATATTGGCTCTTATACTATTTTGAAAAATTATCATCTCCCTTAGCAATATTGGCGCTGGCTATGACATTACTCTTTGGCGTTGTTGCTTTTGTTATGCGATTAACAAGACACGATCAATTTTCGAGCATTGCAAAGACCGCTGGAGCTCTTTTCTTGGCAAGTTTATTTATTGGGATTGCCGCATTCAAGCTTTTTCACCCAGAAACACGACATCTTGATGCTTTGAAGATCCATGACAAACTCTATTATCTGACAGCTTATTCTGCGTTTGATACAAACTATGCTTTGTACAAATGTGACTCGGTCGGTATATTTTGCAAGCAAGTGTATCGTTCGAGTGATTTCATGCCAGGATGGTTTGATGCGAAGTTGGTTTATCATGCTGCAGCGACTGAGATAGCGATTGAGGTAAAAGGTGAAGGCGAAATTTATCGGTACAAACTTCCATAAAGTTGAAAATGTCCCTCGAAACAGAATCAACCTCACCCGTCGCGAGGAGCGAGTCTCCAATCTCTAATCTCCAATCTCTAATTCTCTAATCCTCCAATTCTCTATTTACCAATCCCCAATCCCCACTTACAAAGGAGTAACGTATGCCCACACAATCCCCCTCCCCTCACCTGCCCTTCGGCGAAAATAAAAACGCCGAGTGGTATGGCAAGGATATCATTTCCGTCAGACAATTCAGCCGCGACGATTTGGAGTATGTGTTTGGCGTGGCTCATGAGATGCGCGGCATGGTCGAGCGCGTCGGCACGTTTGACCTGTTGAAAGGAAAAATTCTGGCAAATCTTTTTTATGAGCCTTCAACCAGGACATCCTCATCGTTCACTGCCGCGATGGAACGACTCGGCGGTTCGGTCATCCCGATCAACGAAGTGAAATATTCGTCGGTGACGAAAGGCGAGACGCTTACCGATACTGTGCGCACGCTCGAATGTTATGCTGATGTGATCGTCCTGCGTCATCCCGAAACAGGCTCGGCGGCGATTGCGGCGAAGGCGGCGCGCAAACCTGTGATCAATGCAGGTGATGGTGTGGGTGAACATCCAACTCAGGCTTTGCTCGATACGTTTACGATTGTGGAAGAACTTGGCAGATTGGATAACCTGAACGTGACCTTGCTCGGCGATCTGAAATATGGACGCACCGTACATTCGCTGGCGCGTTTGTTATCCGCGTTCAACGGAATCAAACTCAATTATGTTTCGCCTGAAATTTTGCGTATGCCCCAGGAAGTGATGCACGAAGTTGCAGAGAAGGAAGTGCCGCAGGCTGAATATTCGTCGCTCGAAAAAATTCTGCCCGAAACCGACGTGCTGTACGTCACGCGCGTGCAAAAGGAAAGATTTGAAGACTCCGCCGAATACGAAAAGGTCAAGGGCGCATATGTGATTGACCCCGCGGTGATGGGACCTGCAAAGAAGGATATGATTGTGATGCACCCGCTCCCGCGCGTCACAGAGATCAGCATGGACTTCGACGACGACCCGCGCGCCGCGTATTTTCGTCAGATGGAGTATGGTCTGTATGTGAGAATGGCTTTGCTGGCGATGGTGTTAGGCAAAGCCTAATTTCGTTTCAGGTGTCAAGTATCAGGTGTCAGGTTTTACTTGGCACTTGACACTTGGCACATGACACTGGAGACACATGGAAACTTTCTTTTCTTTTTTGGAAAAACGCGTCGATGACTCTTCCTCCCTCCTCTGCGTTGGACTCGACCCGCATATTCCCGACCTCTCAAGCCCATCCGCCGCCTCCGCGCGGGACTTTTGCCTGAATCTCGTTAAACAGACCGCTCGTTACGCCGCAGCATTCAAACCCAACGCGGCATTCTTCGAAGTCTTCGGCGGCGAAGGCTGGACTGCGCTCAAGCAGGTGATCGAAGCGATCCGCGAAGAATCGCATCGGATAGGTTCGATGATTCCCGTCATCCTGGATGCGAAGCGCGGAGACATCGCGTCTACGGCGGATGCGTATGCCAAATCTGCATTTGAGAATCTCGGCGCACATTGCATTACATTGAGTCCATATCTTGGAAAGGATTCGATTGAGCCGTTCATCCAAAATCAGGAAAAAGGCGTTTTCCTGTTGTGCAAAACATCCAATGCTGGTTCAGGCGATTTGCAAGACCTTATCCTTGCGAAGGTTTCAGAACCTTCGCAAGGATTGCATTTGTATGAACACGTTGCAAAACTCGCACAGACATGGAATACCAAAAACAATATCGGTCTCGTGGTCGGCGCAACACATATTGACGCGATGAAACGCGTCCGCGCTATAGCGCCTGGTTTGTGGTTCCTTGCACCTGGCGTCGGCGCGCAAGGTGGAGAGTTAGAATCAGCCTTGAAAGCTGGATTACGCAAAGATGGCAAAGGGATGTTGATTCCAATCTCGCGCAGTATCTCACGTGCCGAGAGTCCTGCCAAAGCTGCGGCGGAGTTGAGAGATTCGATACTCGAAATTCGAGAATCGATAATCAGGAATCGTTGAAAATTAAAAGGAGACCCCGACTATGCCAGACGAATCACTAATATCGAATAACGAGTTATCGGCTCTCGCCGACGGACTCCTCTCCGCAGGTTGTATCAAATTTGGTGAATTCACCCTCAAATCGGGACTCAAATCCCCCATCTACATTGACTTGCGGCGAATCATTTCACATCCAAAACTTCTGGCAGAAGTCGCGCAAGCTTACCTGCCAATTCTCTCAAATCTCCAATTCTCTCGAATAGCAGGCTTGCCTTATGCCGCCATTCCCATTGCCACCGCCATCAGCCTGGCGGGAGGTTACCCTATGATTTATCCACGCAAAGAAGCCAAGTCCTATGGTACGAAAGCCGAGATCGAAGGCGAATACTACGCGGACGAGACGGTCCTGGTCATTGATGATCTCGCCACGACAGGCGGAAGTAAATTCGAAGCCATCGAAAAACTGACAGGCGCGGGGCTCGTGGTGAAGGATGTGGTTGTGCTGATTGACCGTCAATCGGGCGCGAAAGAGTCACTGGCGCAGGCGGGCTATTCCATGCACGCGGTGCTGACGATCAGTCAATTATTGGAGTATTGGGAGTCAACGGGGAAGGTAGAAAAGGATAAAATTGAGGAAACGTGGAAGTTTTTATCCAAAGTCAAGTAAATGAAGGCACTTGCCGTGAAACTTATTGCTAGAATCCTCTTTGTCGTTTTTCTCGTAGCTTTCGTGGTTCTTGCTATTCCCAAAAAAGCATATGCTTGCTCGTGTGTCGAATACAATAGTATAAAAGAGCAAATAGAAGAAGATGCCTCAACAGCGGATGCAATATTCATTGGTAGAGTAACGAAAATAGAGGAGGTTGGTGAAGAAAAACTAAAGGTTACTTTTAGTGTCTTACGAGTGTGGAAGGGTCCTCAATATAGAATTCTATTCGTGGAGACTTATAATCCCGAAACGACCGCCGCTTGCGGTTTTCCGTTTCGTATCAGTGTTGAATATATCGTCTTTGCCTATAGAGATGATTTGAATTTTATGGCTGGCGCCTGTTCGGCGACTTCAGATAATGCATTGGGATATCAAAACCAAGTAACTCAAATTCTTGGTGATGGAAAATCGCCCAATTTGGATAACCCCGATGTATCTCAAGAAGATTTGGTGCAAACTCCCAATCAGGTTGAGGGTGCGACGCTACCGTATATGATTATTGGCATTTGTAGTATAGAGATAGCACTTGCGATTGTAGTAACTGTGTGGTGGATTAGAAGTTCTGCAAAACGAAGCAACAAATCGTAATTAGCGATCGTCGTTTCATATATTGGATAAAGAAAGGAGAGGCACTTCATGTCTAAAAAACACATCTTCACAGCCACCATCCAAAATGCGGGTGGAGGCGGGGCGTTCGTGGAAGTCCCATTTGATGTGGAAGAGGCTTTTGGCTCGAAGCGCCCCAAAGTCAAAGCCATGATCGAGGGAGTCCCGTATCGCGGCATGTTGTCGCGTATGGGGACAGAGCGTCACCTGCTTATCATCCTCAAGGAGATTCGAGAGCAGATTGGTAAAACGTTTGGCGACGAAGTGAACATCACCATTGAGTTGGATACCGAGCCGCGCGTGATCGAAGTCCCTGCGGAGTTGAAGAAGGCATTCAAGACCGAGAAGGAAGCGAAAGCCTTCTTCCATAAGTTATCCTACACACATCAAAGAGAATATGTGATGTGGATCAACGAAGCCAAAAGAGAAGAGACGCGCCAGAGTCGAATTATGAAAACGATTGAGATGTTGAAGAAGGGAAAAAAGTAAATGTCATTGCGAGGGGCGTTCGTTGCCCCGAAGCAATCTCCTCGCGTAGTTGGAGATTGCTTCGTCGGGATTTCGACGCTATCGCGTCTCAACCCTCCTCGCAATGACGATGAAGAGGAGTTTTTATGCAATTCAAATCCTATCTCGAACAACTTTACGATTACAACTACTGGGCGAACAAACGTTACTTGGCAGTCGCTGAAACTCTTACA
>Ga0247727_10019487_pt1 | contig 10506 bp, 6 predicted proteins | sample WisWelCaveWW1625_FD_202498 | JGI IMG/M metagenome (GOLD analysis project Ga0247727, IMG submission 202498) | Biofilm microbial communities from Wishing Well Cave, Virginia, United States - WW16-25 | ecosystem: Environmental > Aquatic > Deep subsurface > Groundwater > Cave microbial mat | place...
GGCCGACGAAGGCATCTGGCTGTTCAGCAAGGTCCCCAAAGAACAGATCCGCCGCGCGAACGGCTTCGAGGCCACCGACGAGTTCCTCGACCGCCTGCGGCTCGCCTCCGTGCGCTTCAACAATGGGGGCTCCGGTTCTTTTGTGTCGCCGGCCGGGCTGCTGTTTACCAATCATCACGTGGGCTCCGAGTGCATCCAGCAGCTGAGCACGGCGGAGAACGATTACATGGCGAAAGGCTTTTTTGCCGCCGCCGAATCCGACGAGAAACGATGCCCGAATCTCGAAGTGAACGTGCTGCTTTCGCTCGAGGAGATCACCGGGAATGTGAACGCCGGCGTCGCCGCCGGAGCTCCCCTGGCCGAAGCCAACCGCCAGCGCAAGGCGATGATGTCGAGGATCGAGAAAGAGTGTGTGGACCGCAGCGGTAACCGCTGCGACGTGGTGACCCTGTTTTCCGGCGGCCAGTATCACCTCTATCAGTACAAGAAGTACACGGATGTACGGCTGGTCTTCGCCCCGGAGGTCGACATCGCGGCCTTCGGGGGCGATCCCGACAATTTCACCTATCCGCGATATTGTCTCGATTTTGCCTTTTTCCGGGCGTGGGAAAACGGCCGGCCGGCGACGATTCGCCACTACCTGCCGTGGAGCAAGCAGGGCGCCCGCAACGGCGAGTTGACCTTCGTCTCCGGACATCCGGGCGCGACCGGCCGCCTGGCCACGGTCGCCCAGCTCGAGTTCAGCCGCAACCACTCCTATCCGCTGATCCAGGGCCGTCTGGGCTCGCTGATCAAGGCGATCGAGACGTACGCCGGCCGGAGCGCCGAAGACCTTCGCATCGCGCGCGACAATCTCTTCAGCCAACAGAACAGCTACAAGGCCTATGCCGGCTATCTGGCCGGCTTGCACGACTCGAAGCTGATGGACCGCAAGCGCGACGAGGAACGCCGGCTGCGCGCCTCGATCGCCGACGATCCCGCCAAACAGAAACAATTCGGCAAGATCTGGGACGAGGTCGCCTCCGCCTATCGCCAATACGCGGAATTCTACAAGCCGTACGCGTTGTTCGAGGGGCAGGCCACGCGCGGTTCCGACATGCTCACCCTCGCCCGCGAAATCCTTCGCTACGCCGTCGAGAAGTCCAAGCCGAGCGAACAGCGGCTGCGCGAGTACTCCGATGCCGCCCTCGCTTCGCTCGAGCAGAGCATGTACAGCCCCGCCCCGCTGTACGACGCCATGGAAATCGCGGTGGTGGCCGACTATCTCGCGTTTCTCAAACAGGAGCTCGGCGCCGAAGACGCCACCGTGAAGGCGCTGCTGGCGGGACGCACGCCCCAGAACGCCGCCGAAGAGTACGTTCGATCCAGCAAACTCGAAGATATCGCCGAGCGCAAACGGCTCGCCGGCGACGCCGAAGCGGCCCGCCAGTCCGAGGATGGCATGATCCGCCTGGCCCGAATTCTGGACGCTCCGGCTCGCGAATACCGCAAGAAGTACGAGGACAGCGTCGAGGCCGTCCTGACCAACAGCGCCTCGCGGATCGCGCAGGCGCGGTTCGCCGTCTTCGGCGCCGGCGAGTATCCCGACGCCACCTTCACGCTGCGACTCTCCTACGGCCCGATTCGAGGCTACCGGAACGCGGGCGGCCGGGCCGTGCCGTGGACGACCGACTTCACCGGTCTGTACCGGCGCGCCTCCGGGCGCGATCCTTTCCGCTTGCCACCGAGTTGGGTGGGAGCGAAGAAATCGCTGCGTTTGAAGACTCCGTTCAACTTTGTGACCACGGCCGACACGCACGGTGGTAATTCCGGAAGCCCCACCGTGAACACCAAGGGCGAAGTGATCGGCATTCTGTTTGACGGAAACCTGGAAGGTCTTCCCAACCGTTTCGTCTACACCGACGAGCAGGCGCGGTCGGTCCACGTCGCCAGCCAGGGAATCGTCGAGGCGCTGCGGAAGGTGTACAGGACGACTCGATTGCTGGACGAGCTGGCTGTGGTACACAAGAATCCATGAGGTGGTTGCTTCTGCTGGCGGCCTCGCTCGCCCCGCTCTGGAGTGGCGAGTTACGCGCCGGCCGCGCCGCCGTCAAGATCACTCCCGGCGTTGGCGTTCCGATGGCCGGCTATTACCGTCACCGGCTCGCCGAAGGCGTGCACGACGACCTGTTTGCCAAGGCCCTCGTGCTCGAACAGGACGACGTGCGGGTGGCGCTGGTGGCCGTCGATCTGGGCGCGATCGACCGCGAGACCGTGCTCGAGGCGCGCAAGCGGATCGAAGAGGCGTCCGGCATTCGCGGCGACCACGTCATGATCAGCGCCACGCACACCCACACCGGGCCGCAGATCCGCCCGCGCTTTCTCGAAGGCCTCGAGCCGGGGCCGCTCAAGGCGGCTCGTCAATACCGGGCCGCGCTTCCGGTCCGGATCGCCGAGGCCGTCACCCTGGCGTTGGGATCGCTCGCGCGGGCGCGCGTCTCGGCCGCTGCCGGGCGGGAGGAGTCGCTCGCCTTCTACCGACGTTTTCTCATGAAGGACGGCACGGTGCGCTTCAATCCCGGCAAGCTCAATCCGGACATCGTACAGCCGATGGGCGCCATCGATCCCGATGTCGGGGTCGTGTATCTGGACAGCCCCGAAGGGGCTCCGCTGGCGGTGTATGTGAACCATGCGCTGCACCTCGATACCGTCGGCGGCAACCAATACTCGGCCGATTATCCCTACACGCTCGCGCGGATTCTCGCGAAGATCCACGGGGCCGAGCTGCTGACGCTGTTCACCATCGGCGCGGCCGGCAATATCAACCATATCGACGTCAAGAACCGGGACCCGCAAAAGGGTCACGGCGAGGCTCGGCGAATCGGCACGGTGCTGGCCGGCGAGGTCCTGAAAACGATGACGCGGCTGGGTCCGATCGGCAACACCCAGATCCGGGTTCGTCGCGAGGTGCTGTCGCTCCCGCCGCCCTCCTTCTCCGCCGCCGAAGTCGAGAAGGCGAGGGCGGCGGCCCGCCAGTTCGGCCGTCCCGACGCGGCGCCGTTTCTCGACATGGTTCACGCGCTCAAGGTGCTCGACGTCGCCGTGCGCAACGGCCAACCCTGGGACGCCGAGGTGCAGGTGATCGCGGTCGGCGATCGGCTCGCCTGGGTGGGTTTGCCGGGCGAGATTTTCGTCGAGCTCGGCCTGGCGATCAAGAACGCATCGCCGTTTCCCCACACGATCGTCGTCGAGCTGGCCAATGGCACGCTCAGCTATGTTCCCACGCGGAAAGCCTTCTCCGAAGGAGCCTACGAAGTCATTAGCTCGCGGTGCGCGCCCGGATGCGGCGAGACGATGGCCGACGCCGCCATCCGCATGCTGGCGGAGCTCGATCGCAGCCGGCCGGGGAAGTGAGAACCATGCATGGATTCTTGCCTCAGAGGTCTGAATGGCGAAGCTGGTGGCGGATCACCGGGCGTCACCGGAGGCGCCGACGGAGAAAATCGAAGCCCGGGCAGCCCAACTCATCGCCGAAGAGATGACCCTGAGAGAGTCGCGGAGGTCCATTCTGGCACAATGGAAGGCATGGGAGATGTTCTCACCATCGCGGGGCGGAGCTTTCGCTCGCGCCTGATCGTCGGCACCGGCAAGTATCGCAGCTTCGAGGAAATGACGCGATGTCACGAAGCGAGCGGCGCGGAAATCGTAACGCTCGCCGTCCGGCGGGTGAACCTCGCGGACGGCTCCAAAGAGTCGATGCTCGATCATATCGATCGCGCCCGGCTGTTCATTCTGCCCAACACCGCCGGCTGCTACACGGCCGACGACGCGATCCGCACGGCGCACCTGGCGCGCGAAGTCGGTCTTTCCAACTGGATCAAGCTCGAGGTCATCGGCGACGAGCGCACGCTGTTCCCGGACAACGCCGGGCTGCTCGAGGCGACGCGGGTTCTCGTCCAGGAAGGCTTCGTGGTCCTTCCCTACACCAACGACGATCTCATCGTCGCCCGGAAGCTGGTCGATGCGGGAGCGGCGGCGGTCATGCCGCTGGGGGCGCCGATCGGCTCGGGGATGGGCATTCAGAACATGTCGAATCTCCGCATCCTGCGCGAGCTAATCACCGAGGTGCCGTTGATCGTCGACGCCGGCGTCGGGACCGCCTCCGACGCCACCGTCGCCCTCGAGCTCGGCTACGACGGCATTCTCATGAATACCGCCATCGCTGGCGCCGACGATTCCGTGCGCATGGCCGAAGCGATGAAGCACGCCGTCATCGCCGGCCGCCTGGCGTACGAAGCGGGCCGGATCGCGAAGAAGCTCTACGCGACCGCGAGCAGTCCGCTCGCCGGCGTCGTGGGCAAGAGCTAACTCGCCGACCGGTCGTCCAGCAGCATCGTCGCCCGGTCGCCGAGGAACGTGATCGACCACCCGTTCTACCGCCTGGACCATCTTGGTGCTCTCTTCGAGCGATCTCGACAGCGGCTTCTCGAGGTAGACGTCCTTTTTGGCGTGCAGCCGGGCGGTATAATGACCACCACGGATGCGCCGCCGCCATTTTCTGACGATTACGGCCACGGGCGCGGGCGGGTTCCTCGTCTACCGGCTCGACCGCAGCCCCCAACGCGTTCACGCGCAGCCGCGCACGCTGAAGGTTCCACTCCGCTTCTTTAGCGAAGCGCAAGCGCTTGCGGTCGCCGCCGCCGCCGCGCGGATCTTTCCCGCCGACGATTCCGGTCCCGGCGCCGGCGACGCCGGCGTGGTCATCTACATCGACCGCCAACTGGCCGGGCCCTACGGCGCGGACCGTTACCGATACACGCGGGCGCCTTTTCTCGACGGCCCGCCGGAGCTTGGCAACCAGGGCAAAGCCACGCCCCGCGAGATCTACCGCGAAGGCCTCAAACGGCTCGAAGGATTTGCCGACCTGGACGAGGCCGGCCAGGACAGCCGCCTGAAAGAGATCGAAGCGGCGCCTTTTTTCGCTCTCCTCAAACGACATACGATCGAGGGCATGTTCTGCGATCCGATGCACGGCGGCAATCTCGACAAGATCGGATGGCAGTTGATCGGGTTCCCCGGCCCGCGCATGACCTATCACGAGGAGGTCGACCAGCACCACGGCAAGCCGCTCCGGTATCCACCGCTGAGCCTCGGCGAGATTCTCGGCCGTCCGGTGAAGCCGGTCGATGAGGACGGCGAATGAAGCGCCTCCCGGAAGCCGGCATCGTCGTGGCCGGCGGCGGGTGGACGGGACTGCTGGCCGCCAAGGAACTGGCGACGCGCACCACCGATCGCATCGTCGTCGTCGAGCGCGGCGGCGCGCGCAAGACCGCCGACTATCTGGACGACATGGATGAGCTCGATTTTGCCATCCGCAACCGCATGTCGCAGGAGATTCGCGATGAAACGGTGACCATCCGGCATTCGACCGGCGACCGCGCGCTGCCGGTCCGGCAGTACGGCTCGTTTCTGAACGGCGCCGGCGTTGGCGGGGCGGGCGAGCAATGGAGCGGCATCTCGTTCCGCTACACGCCGGAAGCCTTCGAGCTGAGGACGAGGATCGAGGCGCGCTACGGCAGCAAACGCCTGCCGGAGGACTGCGCGATCCAGGACTGGGGCATCACCTACGACGAGATCGAACCCTACTACTGGCACGCCGAGCAGATGCTCGGGCTTTCCGGAAAAGCCGGCAACCTGCGCGGGCGCCGGATCGCGGGCGGCAATATCTTCGAAGGGCCGCGGCGATTCGAGTATCCGACGCCGCCGATGAAGACGCTGTATCTGGCGGCGATGTTCCGCGACGCCACCGCCAGGCTCGGCTACCATCCGTATCCGCTCCCGGCGGCGACCACCAGCCAGCCGTACACCAACCCCGACCGCGTCTCGCGCGCCGGGTGCGCCTACTGCGGATACTGCGAGCGCTTCGGCTGCATGATCGGCGCCAAGGCCCAGCCGACCAACGTGCTGATGCCGGTGATCCGGCGGCGCAACAACGTCGAGCTGCGCCCGCGCTCGTGGGTGCGGCGGATCGTGGTCGAGGGCGGCCGGGCGCGCGGGGTCTCCTACATCGATGAGACCGGCGCGGAGGTGTTTCAGCCGGCGGCGAAGGTCATCCTCGCTTCGTGGGCGTTGAACAACACGCGCCTGCTGCTGTTGTCGGGAATCGGAGAGCCCTACGACCCGGCGACCGGCAAGGGCACGCTGGGGAAGAATCTGACGCACCAGGTGTCGATTCCGGCGGCGATGGCGTTCTTCAATGACCCGCTCAATCGCTACATGGGAGCCGGCGCCGCCGGCATCGCCGTCAGCGACTACGACGGCGATGTGTTCGATCACGCCAGCCTGCCGTTTCTCGGAGGCGGATTCCTCTACACGGTCTGCTACGGCTTCCGGCCGATGGCGAATTTCGGCGTCCTGCCGCCCGGCGTCAAGACGTCGTGGGGGTCGGAGTGGAAGAAAGCGGCCCTGCACTGGTACGACCGCACGGGGCGGATTTCATTCTACGGCGAGCACATGGCCTACCGCGGCAACTCGATGGATCTCGATCCCACCTACACCGACCGCCACGGCGATCCGCTCCTGCGACTGACCATCGACTGGCGCGATAACGAACGCCGCATGGCCGAATTCATGACCGCCAAGGCCGTCGAGATCGCGCGGGCGATGGGAGCGCGCGAGATCACTCCGTTCGCCGGTCTCAAACGCTACGACGCGACACGCTACCAGGGCACGCACATCCAGGGCGGCACCATCATGGGCGCTTCGCCCGCTACTTCGGTCGTCAACACACATATGCGGCACTGGCAGATCGAGAACCTGTTTGTCCTCGGCGCCTCGACCTATCCGCAGAATCCCTCCGGCAACCCGACGCTGACGACGCTGGCGCTCACGATCCGGGCGGCGGAGAAGATCGTGTAGGACAGAACTGCGTCGCCGCCCTTCCTCGGGATCCGGCGAACCGCTGATGGCAAGCGGTATTGTGGACGTATGCCCGCCCGAGTCATGGTTCCTGAAGAAGAATACCTGCGGACTAGTTTCTCCGGTCTCGACCAGGAATATCGCGATGGGGAACTGGTAGAGAGAAGCATACCGGATTATCTTCATGGGAAGACGCAACTGAGAAGCGGTGGCTTCTTTGGCGCCAGGTCGAAGACCCACAAGCTGTTTTCTACCACCGAGACGCGCCTCCGGCTGCGGCCCGGACGCTATCTGATACCGGACGTTTCCGTCTTCTGGCCTGACGAACCGACGGCTGCCATACCGGAGATACGCCCCCTGATCACGATCGAGATCCTTTCCCCGGACGACCGTATGTCGGAAGTGCGCGAGAAACTACAGGAATACGTGGACTGGGGCGTTCCACACGTCTGGCTGGTCGATCCACGGACCCGTACCTTGTACGAGTGTCGCGACGGGCTCCACGAAGTGTCGTCGTTCTCCATTCCCGAGGCCGGGCTCAAGGTTTCCCCAGCGGACATCTTCGACTGAACGGACAAGCCGACCGGCCCGGTTGCCCCAGCGCCTCCGACAGTTCTACACTCCTGGCAGGGGGTTCCTCATGCAAACAGCGATCCGCAGTCTCGCCTTGGCGATCGTGACCGTCCTCACCGCGTTTTCGCAATCCTTCACCGGGAGCATCCTCGGAACGGTGCGGGACAGCTCGGGCTCGGTGGTCCCCAACGTCACCGTCGCCATCATCCACACCGGCACGAACGCGCGCACCGAGGCCCGCTCGGATTCCAACGGCAATTACATCGCCCCGCTGCTGCCGCCCGGCGCCTACGGAATCGAAGCGGCCGCCGCCGGTTTCAAGAAATTCGCCCAGTCCGGCGTCGGGGTCCAGGTGCAGCAGCAGGCGCGCGTCGATATCGTGCTGACCGTAGGGGACGTGACCGAGTCGGTCCTGGTGACGGCGGATGCCTCGATCCTGGAGACGACGACATCGTCGATCGGCAAGGTCGTCGACAACCGGCGGATCGTCAACCTGCCGCTCAACACCCGCAACGTCTACTCGCTGATCTTCCTCACGCCGGGCGTCTCCGGCACCGTGGGCAACAACTATGGGGACATGCGCTACTCGGTCAACGGCGCGCGGGCGCGCATGCTCGACACGCTCATCGACGGCGTCAGCGCGTCGCACTCGACGGTCACCGGCTTCAGCGGCATTTCCGTGTTCCCGTCGGTCGACGCGATCGAAGAATTCAAAGTGATGGGCGCCAACTACCCGGCCGAGTTCGGCCGCAGCCTGGGCAGCGTGCTGAACGTGATCTTCAAGTCCGGCACCAACGCGTTCCACGGCAGCGCCTTCGAGTTTCTCCGCAACTCGGTGTTCGACGCCAACGACTTCTTCGCCAACCGCCGCGGCGCCCGGCTCGCCAGCTTCAAGCGGAGCCAGTTCGGCGGCAACCTCACCGGCCCGATCCAGCGCGACAAGACCTTCTTTCTCGGCTCCTACGAAGGTCTCCGCGAGCCGCGCGCAGCCGAGACGACGTTCACCGTGCCGACCGCGCTCGAGCGCAGGGGCGACTTCTCCCAAACCCGCGCCGCCAACGGCCAGGTGATCGCCATTTTCGATCCGTTCACCACGCGGCCGAACCCGAGCGGCTCCGGATTCATTCGCGACGCGTTTCCGTCCAATGTGATTCCCTCGCTGCGCTTCGATCCGGTAGCCGTCAACGCCATCAAGTTCTATCCCGACCCGAACCAGCCGGCCAGCGTGACCAATCAGAACAATTTCTCCAACAGCGGCTCGCGCCGGATCAACCTCGATCAGTTCGACGCGCGCGTGGACCGCATCCTCACCAGCACGCAAAGATTCTTCACCCGCTTCTCCTACCGCGAGACCTCCGACACGCCCGCCGTCTTCTTCCCGAAAGAGCTCACGATCGCCGAAGGCCGCATCATCGAGTCGGACCGCGTCCGCGGCTTCGTCGCCGATTACACCAACACGCTCTCGCCGCGCACGATCCTGACCGCGAGGCTGGGCTTTGCGCGCACCCTCTATGTCTACGACAACCAGGGCCTCGGCTTCACGCCGTCCACGCTCGGCCTGCCCCGGGAGATCGACGGCGCCGTCGATGTCCAGATGTTCCCGCGCATCGGTGCCTCTGGCTATGCCAATCTTGGCGGCAATGATCACCGCTGGAACGCGTTCATGAGTCACACCGCGCTGGCCAACGTGACCCGGATCGCCGGCCCGCACACGATCAAAGCCGGTTTTGAAGGGCGCCTGCTGCGCGTCAACGTGCGCGAGGCCCAGGGCAACGGAACCTTCGGTTTCGGGACCGCCTTCACGCAAGGCCCGAACCCGAACACCGCCAGCGCGACCGCCGGCAACAGCATTGCGTCGTTATTGCTCGGAACCGGCAGCGGCAACCTGCTCCAGAACTCGAAGAACACCGCCACCCAGAGCTTCTACCTCGCCGGCTACATTCAGGACGACTGGCGCATTACCGCCAGGCTCACGCTGAACCTCGGCCTGCGGTACGACATCGACACGCCGCGCACGGAGCGGTTCAATCGCACGAACTATTTCGACCCGTTCGCCCCGTCGCCGCTCGCCTCGCAGGTTCCCCAGTTTCCGAATCTGACCGGCGGCCTCGTATTCGTGGGCGTCGACGGGCGGCCGCGCCACCAGTACCGGTGGGACAAGAATGACATCGCGCCGCGGTTCGGTTTTGCCTACCAGCTCACCCCCAGGACGGTCCTGCGGGGAGGCTACGGGCATCTGTTCGGCATATCGCACCAGGCCGCCCACGGCACCTTCGGCTCCTCCGGATTCCGCGTGAACCACCAATGGGTGGGATCCTCCGACGGCATCACGCCGCTCAACCTGCTGCGCAATCCGTTCCCGCTCGGCTTCCCGGCGGTTCCCGGCTCCCGCGACGGGCTGCTGACCGAGACCGGCTCGTCGGTCGACGCGGTCCTATATGAAACGCTCACGCCATGGACCATTCAATGGAACTTCAACGTGCAGCGAGAGCTGCCAGGCCACGTGCTCCTCGAGGCCGCCTATGTCGGCACGCGCGGGCTTCAACTGGCGCGCAACGGCGAAGGCGGGCTGAATCTGAACCAGCTCACACCGGACTTGCTGGCGCTCGGCTCGCGGCTGAACGAGCAGGTCGACAATCCCTTCTTCGGGCGGGTCAACCGGGGCGTGCTGGCGACGCCGCGGGTCGGGCGCCGGCAACTGCTCCGGCCCTTCCCGCAGTTCGACACGCTGACGCCGCTGTTCTCGAGCGGCGCCTCGTCGGTCTACCACTCGCTGCAAGTTACCGCCAGCAAGCGCCTCTCCCACGGCCTGCAATTCGAGGGCTCCTATACGTGGGCCAAGACCATCGACGACGGAATGACGCACCAGAACAGCTATGACATCCGCGCCAGCCGGTCGCTCGCCGATATCGACCTCGCGCACCGCTTCGTCATCAGCTACATCTACGAGCTGCCGTTCGGCCGCGGCCGGCGCTTCGGAGCCGGCATGTCGCGCGCGCTCGATTTCGCGATCGGCGGCTGGCAGTTCAACGGCAT
>Ga0247727_10019488_pt1 | contig 10506 bp, 13 predicted proteins | sample WisWelCaveWW1625_FD_202498 | JGI IMG/M metagenome (GOLD analysis project Ga0247727, IMG submission 202498) | Biofilm microbial communities from Wishing Well Cave, Virginia, United States - WW16-25 | ecosystem: Environmental > Aquatic > Deep subsurface > Groundwater > Cave microbial mat | place...
GAGCCCGAGCCCGTCGGCCAGGGGATGGACGAACGCGGTCTCGGCGAGGTTCATCTCAGACGCGACGTCCTGCATCCAGCGCGGATCCGCGGGCCCCGGGAGGAGGCACACCGCCGCGGGGTTGCCGGCGAACGGTGTGGCGGTGAACGCGTCGACCTGGAAGAGGGGGACCGGCATGGCGGGAAACCTACAGCGGTCAGCAGTCAGCTGTCAGCCGTCAGCTCTCAGTCGTGTTCCCATTCAATCCTTCGTGCTCGAGACGGACCACGATGCGCTCGAGCCCGGCACCGAGATACGCGCCGACGAGCGCCGCGAGGCCGGCGAGGTTGCCGTCGACCGGCTGCGGCACGCGTTCCTCGTGGTCCGCGTGGACGACGCGCAGCAGCAGCTGCGCTACGGCGAAGCACGCCACTACGAGCACGGCCCAGCGCCACGCGCGCCGCGGATGGCTGAAGCCGAGCACGACGCTCGCTAGCGCGACGAGGACCGGCGCCAGGGAGCCGAAACCCTCAAACCCGACAGTTCCCGCGACAAGCGCGAGACCGGTGCCGACGAGGGTCACCGTGCGGGGCACTGCGCCGGGCGCCGCGGGAGGGGCCACGGTGGACTCGAGGACTTCAGGCGTCATCACACGCCGAAGAGCACCAGGGTGAAGGGGGCACGCCGTCGGGGATCACGCGGCGCCCAACAGCCGGATGGTAGTGCGTCTGTGAAGCAGGCTGTCGTCATCGCCGACCAGCAAGAGCTCGGTGAGGCGTTCCACCCACGTTCCTGGGGAGAGACGCAGGCGCGGAGCAGCGAGGTCTTCCGGCAAGTCGAACACAAAGACAGTTAGCTCGAACTCGCCGGGGGCCAGGTGCCGGAGCAGCGGAACCGGCTTCCCCTGGGTGGCGGCCAGGGCCCCCTCGCCCTCAGGCGAGCGACGGAAGGTGCGGCCTCGGGCGTCGAGCACCGTGGCCGTCGGCCGCCCGGGCGAGAGCGTCGCGCGGATCGCGTCACTGCTGTACTTGACCATGACGACATAGAAGACCCCCTGCGCCGTCCGCGCGGCCGGCCCCACGCCGAGGGTCTTTGCCGTGTCGACCTGCTCGACGGCGACCGAGATGTGACAATCCAGGTAGAGGCCGCAAAAGGTCACCGGTTCGTGTAGGCCGAGCACCCGCTCGTGACTCGTGAGCGAGGCGAGCAGCAGAGCGCCGAGGTACGCGGCCGGGATGGCGAGCATGAGCTTGCCGAGCCTGCGGCCCAGCGCCACCTGGCCCTTCCGGCGCGCCCAGAGCAGGGCCCCACCACACGCCAGGAAGAGGAGCGCAAGCAGCACGACGAGGATCGCGTTGGCACCGCCTTGCATGGGGCCCTCCGAAGGTGTCAGGTGTCAGGGTGCTGCATCCGCCACGCAGGTGTAGCTCATGAGCGCGGGACGGTGCTCGGCCACCAGGCGGCGCGCTCGGGCGCGACCCCAGTTCCAGGTGCGCCAGTCGGGATCCGCTGGGGCGCCCCAGCGATGCAGTAGCGCGGTCGCGACGTCGCACCGGTCGTGCGGCGTGAGTCGGGGCAGGGCGTCCAGGAGGACCGGCACCGCGTCGCCCGAGAGCGATACGGCATACGCGGCGTCGAACGGCCGGGCCGTTCCGAGCCGCTCGACGTTGCGGCGGACGATGAAGGCGTCGGGGTTCAGTACGTGGAGCGCGCCCAAGACGGTGAGCCCTTGGACGAAGCCCCCGAAGGCGAAGCGCGGCCGTCGCTCCCGCAGCACCGTTGCCGCCAGCCACGCGAAGAGCCCGACCAGGTACAGCATGGCGGCGGTCGCGTACAGGCGGATCTCCGACCACCCGAAGGCCGCGACGTACAGCCGAGCCCGTTCCAGGCCGGAGGCCACGATCACCGCGAGGAGGGCGAGGAGCAGGGCGGCGAGACGGTGGAAGCTGCGGCGCTGCGGCGGAGGCGCCGCGCGCAGCGCCCAATCGGCGCCGAGCAGCACGGGGAGCACCAGGCCGCTCGCGGTGACCAGCTCGAGGAACCCGCGGCGCGCGTATTCCGCGTAGGTGAGCCCGAGCGTTTGCTGCACCAGCTCGGCCCCACCGAAGAAGTAGCGCAGCTGCACGGCGACGAACAGCAGGAACAGGCCGTTGAGGAGCAGGAGCGCGGTGGCGACGGGCACGATCCCGAGCCCCGCGGACGGGGACGCCGCTGCGGGCGCCCGTGCGCCCGGCCCGGGGAGCACGGCGCCTCGCAGGTAGCCGGCGCCCAGGGCGCCCCAGAGGCCGAGAAAGAACGCATGCGCGCCGATCGCCTCGAGATCGAGCCGCACCGCCTCGGTGACCATGCGGTCGAACACGGCGTCCGCCGCCATGAACAGCCCGCCGAACACCAGGAGCAACGGGATGGCGAGCACCGCCCCGAGGCCCACGGCGCGCGCGCGCCCGAGCCGGCGGTTTTCGGTCAGCTCGCGCCACGGGATCTCGGCAAGCACGTGCGGGCCCCCGGTCAGGAGGTCGAGTGCCGTGTGCCCGCCGGCGCGGGCGTAGCCGGCGAGCCCCAGCCCGCGGATCGAGAGGCCACGGGCGCTTGCGGCGGCGAGCGCCAGCGTGACAGCGAGCGCCATCAAGTCGAACAGTCCGAGCAGTGTGCCGTCGCGCCGCACGAAGGCGGCTGCGAGCAGCAAAGCCGTGAGGCCGAGCCAGGCGGCGTCCGGCCCTGGCCGGATGGCGCCGCGGCGGAGCAGCCAGGCGCCCGACGCGACGAGCGCCAGCGTGCAGAGGAACACGTTCAGGCCCCACGGGGCCGTGCGGAGCAGGAGGTCGCCGGCGACGCCCAGGGCGAGCGCAGCGCCGAGCACGGCGAGGGCGAGTCGGGCGCGCGGCGTCACCCGGCCGCCTGGTCCGGGAGCGCACCGAAGCGCCGCTCGCGCTGGTGGAATTCCTGGAGGGCCGTCTCGAGGTCGGCGGCGCCGAAGTCGGGCCACCTGCGTGCTGTGAAGTGCAGCTCCGCGTAGGCGCACTCCCACAACAGGAAGTCGCTCAGCCGCTGCTCGCCGCCGGTCCGGATCAAGAGATCCACGTCGGGCAGAAGGCGGCCGGCGCCGATCGCCTCGCGCGCCGAGTAGTCTACCGCCAGCCGCAGGTGCAGCGTGGTGCCGCCGGCCGTGGCCAGCTCGGCCGCGCGGATCGCGGCGACGAGCGAGGCGGGCAATCGGTCCCGCCGGCCCACGACCTCGAGCCGCACGCCGTGGGCGACGAGGCGGGGGGTCTCGCTGCGGAGGTGGCGATCGAACAGCCGCATCAGCGTCGCGACCTCGGGTTGGGGGCGCTTCCAGTTGTCGGCCGAGAAGGCGAACAGGGTGAGCGCGGTGATGCCGAGGCCGGGCGCGGCCTCGACGGCGCGGCGGACCGCGCGGGCGCCGGCGCGGTGGCCGGCGGTGCGGGGCAGGCCGCGGCGCGCGGCCCAACGGCCGTTGCCGTCCATGATCAGCGCGACGTGGAGAGAAGTACTTTGCTTCATAAAGTCACTGGGCCAAAAAAAGGTGCTGGGTTGACCCCGGGCCGCCGGCCCGGGGTCAACCCACTCGGGCCGCCTTGATGAGCGCCTCCATGTGATCGAGATACCGCTCCAGAGCGCGCCGCCCCGCGGCCGTCAGGCGGTACTCGGTACGCGGCACCCGGCCGTCGAAATACTTGCGGCACGCGACGTATTGCGCCTCCTCGAGCTTGCGCGCGTGCACGCTCAAGTTGCCGTCCGAGGTGCGCAGCAGCGCCTTGAGCTCGTTGAACGACAGCGCCTCGTTGGCCGCGAGCGCGCTGACGATGCCGAGCCGCACCCGTTCGTGGATCAGCCGGTCGAGCTGGGCCGCGGCGGCGCGGCCCGGCGCCGGTTGCGCGGGTGTGCTTCGCGGGGCAGCGGCTGCACCCACCCGAGCGGCATTGGATCTAGCCACCGTACCTCCGTGCGACGATCACGCCGAAGAGAAGGTGCAGTCCGCCGAACCCGGCGGCCATCCACCAGTTGCCCCAACCCGCGGGCCCGAGCAGCGCCACCGCGCCGACGGCCATGAATGCCAGGCCCATGACCGGCACGATCCGCACCGAAAACGCGCCGCCCGTGACGACGCCCGTGCCGTACAGCAGCAGCCACGTGGCCGGCAGGGCGGCAACCAGCCCGGCGCGATACAGCGCGATCGTGAGCAGCCCGCCCACGACCAGCGGCGGGAGGAAGCTCAGCGTGAAGCGCCGGCCGGGCCCCGAGAGGATCGGATCGTTGGCCGCGTGCGCCTTGCGGGCGAGCGACCAGCCGCCGATGCCGAGGGCCACGACTGCCTCGGCGAGCCACGTGGCGAGCCACAGCTCCGGGGTCGCCTGGCGCGTCGCGAGCGCCGCGGCGGCGAGCGCGGTGGCGCCGACCGCGGCCATGCCCCAACCGGGGACCGCGGTGAACGAGCCCGCGCGCTCCATGGTGTCGCGGATGAAGCGCAGGTTGTCGAGCGCGCGGTCGTGCAGCGCTGGGGGCGTGGGCTCGGGGCCGGAAGAACGGCGCAGGGGGCCGTGCGCGGGCATGGGGGCCAGCATACGGGACAGATCTCCTGTTGTCAAGTACTTTGCATCACAAAGTTGAAGCCGGCATTCCAAGGTTCGTCGGGCGCGGGGCAGGACGTCGTCGTCTGAGTGAGCAGTTAACTCTTTGTGGCGCAGCGTGTTGTGAAATGGCGTCGCCGCGAACGGGGGGCCCCAGGTACGGCACGGGCATTGCCCCACCCGGCCGTGGTCCTCAACTCGGAGTCGACCCATGCGGCTCACGTGTTCCCACTCCTTCGCCGCGATCGCCCTGCTCACCGCGCTGCTCGGCTGCCGCGAGGGAGCGTCCACCGGCGCCACCCGGGATCAGGGCGGCTTCGATGGTCGCGGTCAGAACGTCGGCCTGCTCCAAGGGGACGTGTTCTTCGTCGGCGTTCCCTGTCCGCTGATCTATCCGCCCCGCCCGCCGTGCGACGGCGCGTTCCCCGGCTATGAGGTCATCGTCCTCCACGCCACCGACACCACGGAGGCGGCGCGCACCCGGGCGGACAGCCTGGGCTCCTACCACCTCGCGCTGCCGCCCGGCACGTACGTGATCTTCACGCCCCGCGGAATCGATTCCACGATCAAGCGACGGAACGAGGCGCGCGTCACGGCGGGCGACACAACGAGCCTCGATCTGCTGGTGGATACGGGAATCCGATAGCCGCACCCGCTGGGCCTTTCTCCCTGTCGCGAGAGGGACGTCACCCCCTGGCCCCCTCTCCCCTCAGGGGAGAGGGGGACGAGTGGCGGGCTCTCCGCGTCGTCGTCGTGCGACCGCCGACGCCGTATCTTTGGCCCCATGCGCGTCTACATCTCGATCGACATGGAAGGGATCGCGGGCGTGGTGCACGAGAGCCAGACCGATCCCGACACCCCCGCCTTCGCGGTGGAGTACGCCCGCTTGCGCCAGCTCATGACCGCGGAGGCGAACGCGGCCGTCGAGGGGGCGCTCGAGGCGGGCGCCACGGGCGTCCTGGTGAACGACAGCCACTGGCACATGCGCAACCTCCTGCCCGAACAGCTGCACGAGGCGGCCCAGCTCCTGTCGGGCTCGCCCAAGCCCTGGTCCATGATGGAGGGCATCGACGGTGGCTTCGACGGGGCGTTGTTCATCGGCTACCACGCGCGGGCCGGCACCCGGCACGCCATCCTCGACCACACCTATGCCGACCGCGTGCTGGACGTGCGCGTCAACGGCCGGCCGCTGGGCGAGCTGGGGCTGAACGCCGCGCTCGCCGGATCCTACGACGTGCCGGTCGAGCTGGTGAGCGGCGACTCCGCACTGGCGGCCGAGGCGGTCGAGCTGCTGGGCGACCAGGTGACCACGGTAGTGGTGAAGGAAGCGGTGACCCGGCAGGCCGCCAAGAGCATCGCGCCGGGCGTGGCGTGCCGGCTGATCCGCGAGGGCGTGGTCCGGGCGTTGAAACGCCGCTCGACGCCCTTCGTGATCAAGGGACCGGTGACCCTCGAGGTGGACTTCCAGCCGACCATCGCGGCCGACCAGGCGGAGCTGTGCCCCGGGGCCCGACGCACCGGGCCGCGCACTGTGGCGTTCACGCATGACGACTATCGCGAGGTGTTCCGCGCCTGGCGGGCGATCCTGACGCTGTCGGGCGCCCGGTGACGGCGCCGGCGCGCTCGCGGCGCTGGACCTACAGTCTGGCGGCCGAGTTCGGGCACAAGAACATCACGGACGACGTGGCGCGGCTGGTGGCGGAATCGGGCGTGCGGCTCGGCGCCGTCGTGGTCAGTCTCGCGGGCTCGACCGGCGCGATCACGACGATCGAGTACGAGACCGGCGCGCTGGCGGACCTGCGCCGCGCGCTCGACCAGATCGCTCCGCCCAACGAGAACTACGCCCACAACGCCGCCTACAACGACGGGAACGGCTTCTCCCACGTGCGCTCCGCCCTCCTGAAGACGAGCGTCGCGATCCCCGTCATCGACGGCAAGCTCCAGGTGGGCACCTGGCAGCAGATCGTGGTGATCAATCTGGATAATCGGCAGCGAGAGCGGGAGGTGGTGGGGGTGGTGGTGGGGGAGTGACTCGGCCGTCGTCAGTCCATCACTCTTCAGTCGTCAGTAGCTGATGACTGACGACTGACAACTGACGACCCCTACCACCGAGGCGTCCCCGGGCTTGTGCCCGGGGTCAGTCAATCGGCCTCCGGGATCACCCGAACAGCCCCTTTAGCGACAAACTCCGCGCCAGGATCCCGATGCCCCCGGGCTCCTCCCGGCGCCGCGGCAGGCCCCGGTAAATGAGGTAGAGCAGAATCCAGGTGACCCAAATGGCCCGCTCGTTCCACCCCAGGGTGCGGAACATGAGCCACGGGTGCGTGACGGCGGCGGCCCAGGCCGGCGACCCGTCTCCCTGGGCAACCGCCAGAGCGCGGGCGACCACCCGGTTGGCTCCGTAGCCTCCCGCCCCCGGCGCCGAGAGGTTCCAGACGCAGGTGACGGCGCCCCAGCCGTGGTTATCGCTCCCGCCGGTGATCAGGAGGTTGTGCCCCGCGGCGAGGGTCACGACACGGCGGCGGCCGGCGGCAGGAAAGCCCAGCGCCTTGGGGCCGCAGCTCACGATCTCGAACCCGCCCACGCCCGCCGTGACGAACGCGTCGAGCCCGTTCCAGTGGTTGCGCCAGTACTCGGGGATCGAGGCGATCGTCACCGCGCCCTGCCGGCCCAGCTGCGCGAACACGCGCAGCATCCGTGACGTGGTGCGGTTGAAGCTGTCCCTCACCAGCGCCTGCCCGGGGCCGAGCGCCAGCACGTGCTGGCGATGGACGCTCCATTCCGCGCCCGGCAGGAGCGGGAGCGGCTCGGACCCCGTCGGCGTGAAGGGGAGGTTGTGGTCGGTGACGTACGACGCCTCGAATCCCTGGCGCGCATGCCAGCGCCCCAGGCGCTCGGGCGTCCACCCCCGCCGCCCGTCGTGCGACGCGGCGGTGTGGGCGTGGTAGTCGATCACCGTGAGGCTGGAGTCGTCCGGCGCGAGGCGGGGGACCGGGCGCGGCAGGGTGGCCGCGGCGGCAGCGAGCGCGACCAGCGACACCGGGCCGGCCACGGCTCGGGCGAGGCGGCGCCGCCTGCTGCCGGCGCTCAGCATCCCCCACCAGGTCAGCCCGAATAACCATGTACACAGCGCCCAGGGCGCCCGCTCGACGCTCAGGAACGTCAACGCGTCGAGCAGGTTCGAGAGAGGGGCGAGCGCCAGGTAGCCGGCGGGCAGCACGAGCGCCACGTCGCCCGGCGGCGAGCCGCTCGCCACGTCCACGAGCGGGGCCAGTGGCGCGAGCGCGCCGGCGATCACCAGGGCGAGCAGCAGGAAGGCGATGGGGTAACGGCGGAGCACGCGAACAAGCTAGCAACGGGGGGGACGGGGGACGAGGGACGGGGGACGGGTCCGTCCGGGCGATTCGATTAGTTTGAGGCGTGATCCGATTCGCCGACCTTCCAGATCTCGTCCTCAAGCCTCTCGAAGGACGTTCCGACGCTGCCTGGTACCGCGCCCCGCCGGGCAAATGGTGTCCCGCACAGATCGTGGAGCACGTGACGCTCGGCATGGAGTGGAGCGCGCGGGGCTTCATGGAGCGCCGGGCGCGTGATCCCATGGTGCGCCGCCCCGCGGGTTGGCAGGGACGGGTGGCCCGGTTCCTCGTCTTCGGCGTCGGCTGGACCCCCAGCGGGCTCGAAGCGCCCGCGATGGCCCGGCCCACCGAGCGGCCCGATCCGAAGGCCGTGGACGTGCGGTTCCGCGATGCCGTGGCGGAGCACCTTCAACTGGCCCTGATGCTGCTTCCCGCCCGGCGGCACGACCTGTTCGTCCGCAACCCGCGGCTCGGGGACCTCACGCTGGAAGAATGGATGCGCTTCCACGTGTGGCACTGCGGCCACCACGCGAGGCAGATCCGCCGGCGGCTGGCGGGATGAGCGGCCGCAACCGAAAGCGGCTGACGGTGCGGGTGCCCAATCCCAAGGCGCCGGTCAAGGAGCGCCTCAAGACGCCGTCGCACAAGGTGCACCGCTCGAAAAAGGGTTACCGGCGGAGGGAGAAGCACCGAGGCGCGGAAGGCGAGGGCTAAGAGGCGAAGAGGCTAAGAGGCAAAGTCGTAGCCCCTTAGCCCCTTAGCCTCTTCGCCTCTTAGAATCGGTATCCCGCCGCCACGTTGACGTGATTCGCCGTGAACTCGCCCGCCGCGTAGGTCGTCGTGAACCGGCGGAGCTCGAAGCCCGCCACGAGCGGCCCGCCGCGCCAGTGCACGTGCCCCTCGCACACGAAGTTCTTCCGGATGCCCGCGGCGAGGAGTGTCGCGTCGTCGGGGTCGTCGATGCCACAGCCACCGCCGAAGAGCCAGGCGCGGTTGGGGCGGACGTTGAGCTGGCCCCATCCCCCCGTGGTCTCGACGGCGGCGCCGCCCGCCCCGATGCTCTGTCCCACCCCGCCGCCGCCCAGCCCCGCGAGCGCCTGGCCCGTAAATGCCTCGCCGATCAGCTCGAACACCCCGAGCTTGAACCGCGCGTTCACGGTGACGGCCTGCGAGGTGATCAGCGAGTCGCCCGCGAGCGAGTCGAGTCCGCGGAGCCAGCCGACGTGGCCGCCCACGGCGATCTCGCTCGGGTCGTCGGTCGGGCCCCAGCCCAGCCGCAGCCGTCCCTGGAGATAGGGCCGCGCCGAGCGCTCGGCGGAGTCGGGCTGCGTGAGAAAGGCGCCCTGCGGCGTTCCGGCGGTCGGCGCGAGGACGGCGCCCTGCAGCGCGATGCGCAAGGTGTAGCCCGTTTCGAACGTGATGCGCGCCTGTGGCAGCCAGAGCCAGAGGTTGCCCGAGCCCGCGAAGTCGGGGAACCCGATCGCCGCGAGGGAGCGCGGCTCGCGGTCGGCGACGAGGGGCGACTCCTGGCCCACCAGGACCTTCATGTGGCGCCAGGCCAGCGTGCCCACCACGCGCCGCAGGCGGAGGAGCGGAAACGTGCGGCCGCCCCCGGATGGCTGCTGCCCGCCGAAGAAGTCCACGTCGACCTCGCCGGTGAAGCTGCCTCCCAGGACGTTGGGCTCGGTGATCGACACGCCGAGGCGGGTCTGGCGCACCGTGCCGCCGCCGCCGCTTGCGCCCAACGAGTCCAGCAGCGCGAGCTGCGGCACGTCGACGTTGTTGACGCCGGCGCTGTTGTAGAACCCGTTGACGAGCAGCTGGCCTGTGAACTCGATGCTGCGCGCTTGGGCGCGTTGTTGGGCTGACAGCAAGGGACAGGGGAATGGAGCAAGGGGAATGGCGAGCATGACGAGCCAGCGGCACTGCATGCGGCACTCCTGGCGAGGAGAATGGGATTACAGTAAGCTGAGCGCTGTCCGACGCAACAGGGGACGGGCGCTCGCGGGGGCCCGGCATCCAGCGGGCGGGCCCGGACGTACAGCGACGGGGAGCCCGGGCGGTCGATCCTCATTGTGAGGCTGGCACGCGTGGATGTTCGGAGCCGATTTTCGTGGGGGCTCGTGGTCGCCGCCCTGACGCTCGGTGGCGTCCAGCCGGCGCCGGCCCAGGGGGGGGGCGTCCGCGCGGCCGGGCGGCTCACGATCCTCGAGAAGAACAAGAAGCCGGCCAAGGACCTGGGCGCCGCTGTCATCTGGCTTGAGGGGTCGGGACCGGGCGGGCGCCCGGGGACCTTCGAGGTCGCGATCGACGACAAGTTGTACGTGCCCCGGGTGCTCGTCATCCCCATGCGATCCACGGTGCGCTACCCCAACCACGACCCCTTCCGGCACAACGTGTTCTCGGTGAGCGAGCCCAACCAGTTCGACCTCGGTCTCTACGGTCGCGGCGAGGCGAAGACCTGGACCTTCGCCCACCCGGGGCTGGTGCGCGTGTTCTGCAACGTGCACCCCCGGATGGTCTCGTACGTGCACGTCATGGCGACCCATCACTACGCCCAGCCGGCGGCCGATGGGACCTTC
>Ga0247727_10019489_pt1 | contig 10506 bp, 6 predicted proteins | sample WisWelCaveWW1625_FD_202498 | JGI IMG/M metagenome (GOLD analysis project Ga0247727, IMG submission 202498) | Biofilm microbial communities from Wishing Well Cave, Virginia, United States - WW16-25 | ecosystem: Environmental > Aquatic > Deep subsurface > Groundwater > Cave microbial mat | place...
GCATGACCAGCACCGCGCTTCTCGAGCGGATGGTCGGCGAGGTGCGCTGGGTGCTGTGGGCGACCTTCGGCATCGCGTTGCTGGTGCTCACGCTCGCCTGCAGCAACGTGGCGATCCTGCTCGGCGCGCGCCTGAGCGCGCTGCGCCACGAGCTGGGCTTGGCCCAGGCGCTGGGCGCGAGCGAAGCGCGGCTGGCGCGCACGCTGCTGCTCGAGCTCGGCGTGCTGGCGTTCGTCTCGCTCGCCGCCGGCACCGCGCTCGCCTACGGCGCGGTGGAGACGCTGCGCCAGATCGCCGACGGCACGCTGGCGCGCGCCGACGGCGTCACGCTCGACGGCCAGGTGCTCGCGCTGGGCGCAGGCCTGTGCCTGCTGGTCCCATCGATCGTCGTGCTGCTCGGCCGTCCCTCGCACGGCGCGCCGGCCGAGGCGATCCGCGCCGGCGGCCGCGGCATGATCGGCGCCAGGCTCGCGCTGATGCAGCGCTCCCTGCCCGGGCTCGGTATCGCCCTGTCCACCATCGCGCTGGTCGCCGCGCTCGCCCTGACCGCGAGCCTCATCAAGCTCGCCGCGGTCGATCCCGGCTTCCGCACCGACCTCTACGCCATGCAGTTGTTCCGCAGCGGCGGACCGGACGAATGGGCGCGCTTCGCCACGGTGGCCAAGGCCGAGCTCGCCGCGGTCCCGGGCGTCGAGGCAGTGGCGGTCACGACCTCGCCGCCGCTGTCGCGCATCGGCAGCTGGGTGATCGACGCGCAAGTGCCCGGACGCGAGCGCGGCGAGCTGCTGGAGATCGCGCTGCGCCGCGTCGACGCCGACTACGCACGCGTGACGCGCGTCGCGCTGCTGCGCGGGCGCGGCATCGAAGCCAGCGATCGCGCCGGCGGCACGAAGGTGGCGGTGGTCAACGCGACCTTCGCCGCCAAGGTGTTCCCTGGCGAAGACGCGGTCGGCAAGGCGATCCTGCTGCCGCTCGGCGACGGCGTGCCGATCGAGTACCAGGTGGTCGGCGTGGTCGCCGACCAGCGCAACGCCGGGCTGCGCAGCGCACCCGACCCTGAGATCCTGATCGCCTTCGACCAGCTGCCCTGGGTCGGCATGACCTTCCTGGTCGATAGCGCGCTGCCGCGCGAGCAGGTCGTGCCGGCGCTGCGCGCCGCGATCTGGCGCGTCGACGCGCGCGAGGCCATCACCCGCGAGTTCACGCTCGGCGAGGACGTGGACGAGGAGCTCGCGCCGGTCCGGTTCTTCGCCAAGGTGGTGGGCAGCTTCGCGCTGCTGGCCCTGGCGCTCGCCGCGTTCGGCGTGTACTCGCTGCTCGCGTTCCGCCAGCGCCAGCGCACGCCGGAGTTCGGCGTCAGGCTCGCGCTCGGCGCGCAGCCCAAGCTGATCCTGCTCCAGGTGCTGCGCGAGGCGCTGCCCTCGACCGCGGTCGGCCTAGGCTGCGGCCTGCTCGGCGCGAGCGTGGCGCTCACGCTGATCGCGCCGCAGCTCTACGGCATGGAGCAGGGCGCCTGGAGCGCCTACGCCGCGGGCGCCGCCGCGATGCTGCTCGCCGTGTTCGCCGCCACGCTGCTGCCCGCCTGGCGTGCCGCGCGTACCGATCCGATGGCCGCATTGCACTACGAGTGACCAACGAGGGGCCTCACGATGATCAGCATGATCCGCGACCTGCGCTACGCCATGCGCACCTTGGCCAAGGACTACGGCTTCACCGCGACGTGCTCGCTGATGCTCGCCTTCGGCCTGGGCCTGGTGATCTTCATGTTCGCGGCGATCAAGGGCTTCTTCCTGATCGAGCTGCCGTTCGACGAGCCCGAGCAGCTGACCCACGTCGAGTACGCCAACCCCAAGCTCGACGACGACAGCATCGAGGTCAACTGGTACGACTACCTCGAGATGGTGCGCAGCCAGCGCTCGTTCGAGGCGCTCGCAGCCTGGAGCGGCGGCACCATCAACCTCAGCGCCGACGAGGTGCCGGAGCGCTACGACGGCGTGTTCATCACCGCCAACGGCTTCGACGTGCTGCGCGTCGAGCCGATCCTGGGCCGCGGCTTCCTGCCTGGCGAGGACCAGGCGGGCGCGCCGCTGCCGGTGCTGATCGGCCACGCGCTCTGGACCAACCGCTTCGTCGCCGACCCGCGCGTGGTCGGCAAGCAGGTCCGGGTCAACGGCCGCGACGCGACCATCGTCGGCGTGATGCCGCCGGGCTTCGAGTTCCCGATCCGCAACCAGGTCTGGATCCCGCAGCAGCGCCCGGCCGGCGAGCCGCGCACCGACTCGGTGTCGGTCGAGGTCTACGGCCGCCTCAAGCCGGGCGTGGACGTCGTCCAGGCCGAGAGCGACATCGGCGCGATCTCTGCGCAGCTCGCCAAGGACTTCCCCGACACCAACCAGGACCTGGTGCCGGTCCTCAAGCCCTACAAGGACGAGTTCGTCGGCCGCCAGACCAAGCGCATCGTCGGCACGATGTTCGCGGCGGTGCTGCTGGTGCTGCTGATCGCCTGCGCCAACGTCGCCAACCTGATCCTGGCGCGCAACACCGAGCGGACCCGCGAGCTGGCGGTGCGCACCGCGCTCGGCGCGAGCCGCTGGCAGATCGTGCGGGCGATGCTCGCCGAGACCCTCGTGATCGCGCTGCTGGGCGCTGGGCTCGGCCTGGTGGTCGCGCAGTTCGGCATCACCGCGCTCGATCGCGCGCTGATCGCCAGCGAGGACCCGGCGCCGTACTTCGTCGACTGGTCGATCGACTGGCGGGTGGCGCTGTTCGCGTTCGGCATCGCGCTCGTGACCGGCTTCCTGGCCGGCCTGCTGCCGGCGTTGCGCGCCTCGCGCCACGACGTCCACGACGTGCTCAAGGACGCGGGCCGCGGCAGCGCCGGGCGCGGCCTCACGCGCCTGACCCGCGGCCTGGTGATCGGCGAGATCGCGCTGTCCTGCGTGCTGCTGGTCTCGGCGGGGCTCACGGTGCGCAGCACCTTCAAGGCCAACGAGGTCGAGGTCGGGGTGCGGATGGACGGCGTGCTGACCGGCCGCATCGGCCTGTTCGAGTCGGCCTACCCGGACGCGGCGGCCCGCCAGGCGTTCTTCCGCGCGCTGCTGCAGCGGCTGGCCGAAGTCCCGGGTGCGACGCAGGTCGCGGTCACCGGCAGCCTGCCGCTGTCGTTCATCGCTCACGAGCCGGTGCTCAAGCAGGGCGAGGCGCCGCCGGCCCGTCCCAACGACCGACGCTTCGCCGGCCACGTCCCGGTCTCGCCGGAGTTCTTCGCCACGCTCGAGATCCCGGTGCTCGAGGGCCGCGGCCTCAGCGCCGGCGACCAACCCGACAGCGCGCTGGTCGCGGTGGTCAACAAGGAGTTCGTCGCCAAGGTCCTGGGCGGCGCGACCGCGGTCGGCAGCCAGCTCCAGGTCGGGCGCGCAGAGAACGGCGCGCAGAGGACCGTCACCATCGTCGGCGTGGTCGGCGACGTGCTCCACGAGGGCGACCTCGAGGACGGCGTCGAGCCTGTCCTGTACGTGCCGCTGGCGCAGGCCGACCTGCGTTTCGCGAGCTTCATCGTGCGCGGCGCCGGCGACCCGCTGCTGCTGGCGCCGGCGGTGCGGCGCGCGATGCAGCAGGTCGACCGCGACCTGCCGATCTACTGGCTGCGCACGCTCGAGGACTGGTTCCGGCTCGCGCTGTTCGACCACCGCCTGATCGGCACGCTGTTCGGGGTGTTCGCGGGCTTCGCGCTGCTGCTGGCCGCGGCCGGCATCTACGCGGTGCTGGCGTTCGCGGTCGGCACCCGGACCCGCGAGATCGGCGTGCGCCGCGCGCTCGGCGCGCAGGACCAGGGGATCATGCGGATGGTGCTGGGCCAGGGGCTCAAGCAGCTCGCGGTCGGACTCGGCATCGGCATGCTGCTGGCGGCAGTGTTCGCCCAGCTGCTCAGCTCGTTCCTGCTCGACGTCAGCACCCTCGACCCGGTCACCTACCTGGCGGTGCTGGCGATGCTCGGCGGGGTGACCGCGCTCGCCTGCTTGGTGCCGGCGTTGCGGGCGCTGCGCGTCGATCCGATGGAAGCGTTGCGCTACGAATGAACGCGGCGCTGATCGAGGTCCGGGGCCTGGAGAAATCGGTCGCGAGCCGCGGCGGGCGCGAGTTCATCCTCCGCCAGATCGACCTGACGGTCGCGGCCGGCGAGTTCGTGAGCGTGATGGGGCCGTCGGGCTCCGGCAAGTCGACGCTGCTCAACATCGTCGGGCTGTTCGACGCCGACTTCGCCGGCGAGTACCGGCTTGCCGGCCAGGCGGTCCACGCGCTCGACGCCAAGGCGCGGGGCGACCTGGGGCGCGCCACCATCGGCTTCATCTTCCAGCACTACCACCTGCTCGACGACCTGACCGTCGCCGAGAACCTGGCGGTGCCGCTCGACTACCGCGACGTGCGCGCCGCCGAGCGTGCGGCACGGGTCGCCGACGCGCTCGACCGCTTCCAGATCGTGGGCAAGAAGGACCTCTATCCGAACCAGCTGTCGGGCGGTCAGCAGCAGCTGGTGGCGGTGGCGCGGGCGGTGATCGCCGCTCCCAAGGTGATCCTCGCCGACGAGCCGACCGGCGCGCTGCACTCGACGCAGGGCAAGATGATCATGGACCTGCTGTGCGAGCTTAACGCCGCCGGCACCACCATCGTCCAGGTCACCCACCACGAGGGCCATGCGGCGCGCGGCACGCGCGTGGTGCGTCTCCAGGACGGCTGGCTCGACGCGGCCTGAGCCGGCGGCCTCGACCGCCCGATGCCTTTCGCTCACACTCGCCCCATGAGCCCCATCGAACCGGCGCCGCGGGTGCTGATCGCCGACGACCAGCGCGACGTGCGCGAGGCGCTGCGCCTGCTGCTCAAGGGCGAGGGCTTCGTGGTCGAGCTCGCCTCGTCGCCGGCCGGCGCGCTCGAGGCGGTGTCGCGCGCGCCGTTCGACGCGGTGCTGATCGACCTCAACTACACCCGCGACACGACCTCGGGCGCCGAGGGGCTCGACCTGCTCGAGCAGTTGCTGGTCCAGGACGGCCACTTGCCGGTGGTGGTGATGACCGCCTGGGGCACGATCGAGCTGGCGGTCGAGGCGATGCGCCGCGGGGCGCGCGACTTCGTCGAGAAGCCCTGGGACAACGCCCGCCTGTGCTCGATCCTGCGCAACCAGGTCGCCCTCAAGCGCGCGCTGGCGCGCGGCGAGCGCCTCGCCGCCGAGAACCTGCTGCTGCGCGGCGGCGCCGAGCCGTTCATCGCCCGCGCGCCGGCGATGCAGCCGGTGGTCGAGACCATCAAGCGCATCGCGCCGTCCTCGGCCAACGTCCTGATCACCGGCGAGCCCGGCACCGGCAAGGGCCTGGTGGCGCGGCTGCTGCACGACAACTCGCTGCGCGCCAAGCAGCCCTTCATCAGCGTCAACATGGGCTCGATCCCCGAGACCATGTTCGAGAGCGAGATGTTCGGCCACGTCAAGGGCGCGTTCACCGACGCCAAGGCCGACCGCATCGGCCGCTTCGAGCTCGCCGACGGCGGCACGCTGTTCCTCGACGAGATCGGCAACGTGCCGTACCCGCAGCAGGGCAAGCTGCTGCGGGTGCTGGAGAGCGGCGAGCACGAGCGGATCGGCAGTTCGCGCACCCAGCGCGCCGACGTACGGGTGGTCGCGGCCACCAACGCCGACCTCAAGCGCGCCATCGCCGACGGCGCGTTCCGCAAGGACCTGCTGTTCCGCATCAACACCGTCGAGCTCAAGCTGCCGCCGCTGCGCGAGCGACGCGAGGACATCGTGCCGTTCGCCGAGCGCTACCTCGCCGAGCACGGGCGCAGGTACGGGCGCGAGCTGGCAGGCTTCGCGCCCGAGGCCGAGCGCCTGCTGCTGCGCTACGCCTGGCCCGGCAATGTCCGCGAGCTGGCCCATGCCATCGAGCGCGCGGTGCTGCTGACGCACGGTGCGCGCATCGAGGCCGCCGACCTGCGGCTCGACGCCGCGCCCGCGGCGGGCGCCGGCGCCGGGCTCGACGGCATGTCGCTCGAGGACGCCGAGCGGGTGCTGATCCGCACCGCGCTGGCGCGCTGCGCCGGCCGGGTCGAGCAGGCCGCCGTCGAGCTCGGGCTGTCGCGTTCGGCGCTCTACCGCCGGCTCGAGAAGCTCGGCATCGACACCGGCGTCCAGCAGGGCGAGGGCTGAGCGCGCGTGGCCGACCTGAGCCGCCGCCAGACCACGCCCTTCGAACGACGCATCCTGTGGCTGGCGCTGCTGGTCGGCGCGGTCCCGACCGTGCTGCTGGCGCTGGTGCTGTGGTCCTACGACGCGCCGCGCGGCGCGGCGCTGACGCTGCTCGGGCTGGCGGCGCTGGCCTGGTCGATCGCCGCGTTCCGGGTGCGCTTCGAGGTGGTCTACCACCTGCAGACGCTCGCCAACCTGCTCGAGGCGCTGCGCGAGGGCGACTTCTCCTTGCGCGGCCGCCGCGCGCGGCGCGACGACGCCTTGGGCGAGGTGATGCTCGAGGTCAACGCGCTGGCCCAGACCCTGCGCGAGCAGCGGCTCGAGGCGCGCGAGGCGAGCGCGTTGCTCAAGAAGGTGGTGGTCGAGCTCGAGATCGCGGTGTTCGCCTTCGACGGGCGCGGCGAGCTCAAGCTCGCCAACCCGGCAGCGGCGCGCCTGATGGCGAGCACGCCTGAGGCGCTGGCCGGGCGCCGCGCCGCGGCGCTCGGCCTCGCCGACCTGCTCGAGGGCCCGGCCTCGGCGACCGTGTCGCGCGGCTTCCCGGGCGGCACGGGGCGCTGGGACCTGCGCCGCAGTACCTTCCGCGAGGCGGGCCGCGAGCACCAGCTGCTGGTGGTGACCGACCTCAGCCGCGCGCTGCGCGAGGAGGAGCGCAAGGCCTGGCAGCGGCTGATCCGGGTCATCGGCCACGAGCTCAACAACTCGCTGGCGCCGATCAAGTCGATGGCCGCGACGCTCCGCGACCTGGTGGGGCGCGAGCCCAAGCCGCCGGATTGGCGCGAGGACCTGGCGGGCGGCCTGAGCGTGATCGGCGACCGCGCCGAGGCGCTGTCGCGTTTCATGACGGCCTATGCGACGCTCGCCCGCCTGCCGCCGCCGCAGCGCCGGGCGGTGGACGTGGCGGCGTTGGCGCGACGGGTGGCGGCGCTCGAGGTCCGGAGCGCGGTCCGGACCGAGGGCCCGGCGCTGCGCGTCGAGGCCGATCCCGACCAGCTCGAGCAGGTGTTGATCAACCTGGTGCGCAACGCGGTCGAGGCCGGCGACGGCCGCGGCGCGGTCGTGCTGCGCTGGCGCGCCAGCGGCGCGGGCGCGACCTTCGAGGTGCTCGACGAGGGCCCGGGGCTGGCCAACACCGACAACCTGTTCGTGCCGTTCTTCACCACCAAGCCCGGTGGGTCGGGGATCGGCCTTGTGCTGTCGCGCCAGATCGTCGAGGGCCATGGCGGGACCCTGACGCTCGAGGATCGCAGCGACGGCCGCGGTTGCGTGGCGCGGGTGGTGTTGCGGTGAACGGCCGCGGCGCGCTGCTGCTCGCCGCGGCCTTGGCCGGCGGCATCGCGCGCGCGTGCGGCGAGTACGACGGCTGGGAGCACCTGCCTCAGGTCCACGAGATCCGGTTCCGCGCGGACGCGGTCGGGTTCGCCGCGCACCACGAGTACTTCGATCTCCCGCGCTGGTTCGAGCGCGACCGGCGCGCGGGCGAGGTGCGCGAGCTGACCCGCGAAGCGCACGCCGTGCGCTACGCCGACGCGCCCGGCAGCCGGACCTCGCTGCGCGGCTGGGACGAGGTCGGCGGCCACCTCAAGCTCGTCGCGTCGGACGGCGCCGAGTACCTCGCCGAGGAAGGCTACTGCGGCGAGGGCGAGGTCCGACCGGGGACGCTCGCGTCCGGCGGCCGGCGCATCGCGATCGGTGGCGACGAGTGCGACTCGGTGGCGGCGGTCGAGCACCTTGGCGACCACCGCCTGCTGGGGACCTACCGGCCCGTCGAGTGCGGCACCTGGGGCAGGACGGGGCTGCTGGTGCAGCGGCGGTCCGACGGCGCGGTCGTCGCGCGGGTGCTGCCGGCCACGGGTCGGGTGGTGCGCGCAGTCGCGCGCGACCCGTTCGCGCCGCTGGTCTGGGTGGCCACCGAAGGCGGCGTCGAGGTCATCGACGCGCGCCACTTCGCCACGCGCGAGGCCCTGCGCCTCGCGATGCGCTTCGATGCCTCGCAGCGTCCGCGCTTGGCGTTCGTGGCCCGCGTCGAGGACGACGACCCGGTCGCCACGCTCGCCTGGATGCTCGCGGTCGCCGATCCGGCCGTCTTCCGTTCCGCGGCGCCCGCCTTCCGCATAGGTCCCGGCAAGACCCCGCTCTACGACCACTTCATGTCCGGCGCGATGCCGGCCCCGTTCTTCGCGCCCCTGACGCCGCTGCGCGCGGCCTACCGCGACGCGGTGGCGCGCGCCGCGCCGCCGCTGCGCCGCTGGGCGGTCAACAACCTCTGCAAGCTTCCCGATCGCGCGGTCGACGACGAGCTGCCGGCGCTGATCGCCGCCACCGCCGACGAGACGCTGCGTGCGGCGCTGGCGCGCTGCCAGGCGCAGCGCGCGGAAGGCTGGGCGCACTACCGGCCTATGCCCGAGCAGCACTTGCGGAACCGTTACCGGCGCGATTGAGCGCGGCCGCCGGCGGTGCTGCGCGGCGACCGGGTTCCGGTGCATAGTTCACCGGCCGCGCGGTGCGCGGCGGAGGGGGTTGCGATGACTTGGCTCTACATGACCGGCGTGATCGCGTTGGCGCTGCTGGGCGCGGCGATCTTCATCGGCGGCGAACTGGTGTTCATCGGGGTCGTGGTCGGCTGTGCCGCGGTCGCGCTGCACGACATGCTCCAGACCAAGCGCACCGTCCTGCGCAACTTCCCGGTGCTCGGGCACATGCGCTATTGGATGGAGCAGATTGGCCCCGAGCTGCGCCAGTACTGGGTCGCCTCCGACAAGGAGGAGCAGCCGTTCAATCGTTCCGAGCGGGCCTGGATCTACGCCACCGCCAAGGGCGTGAACAACTTCTTCGGTTTCGGCACCACCGAGATGGTGTACGGCGCCGGTTACCCGATCATCAAGAACGCGGTGTTCCCGTTCCAGGAGGACAAGGCGTTCCATCCCGGCGGCGACCCTTCGGCGATCCCCTGCGCCAAGGTGATGGGCGCGGCGCACAAGCGCGTGCGGCCGTGGCGGCCAAGCTCGGTGGTCAACGTCTCGGGCATGAGCTTCGGTGCGCTCGGCAGCCACGCGCTGTCCGCGATCAACATCGGCGCCAAGACCGCCGACGCTTACCACGACACCGGCGAGGGCGGGCTCTCGCCCTACCACCTGCTGGGCGCGGACGTGGTCTGGCAGATCGGCACCGGCTACTTCGGCGCGCGCGGTCCCGACGGCAAGTTCTCGCTCGACGTGGTGGTGCAGAAGGTCAAGGCCAACCCCCAGATCCGCGCGATCGGCGTCAAGCTCTCGCAGGGCGCCAAGCCTGGCAAGGGGGGCGTGTTGCCTGGGGTCAAGGTCGTGGCGGAGATCGCGGCCACGCGCGGCGTGCCGATCGGCAAGGACGTGATCTCCCCCAACGCGCACAGCGAGTTCTCCGACGTCGACGGCATGATCGACTTCATCGAGCGCATCGCCGCAGCGACCGGCCTGCCGGTGGGCCTCAAGGCCGCGATCGGCGAGACCGACACCTGGTCCGAGCTCGCCAAGCGCATGCGCGAGCGCGGCCAGGGCCCGGACTTCATCCAGGTCGACGGCAAGGAGGGCGGCACTGGCGCCGCGCCGCTCACCTACGCCGACCACGTCGCGCTGCCGTTCAAGGTCGGCTTCGCGCGCGTCTACCAGATCTTCCAGAAGGAGGGCGTGTCGCGCGACATCGTCTGGATCGGCTCGGGCAAGCTCGGCTTCCCCGACCGCGCGGTGCTGGCGTTCGCGATGGGCTGCGACATGATCGCGATGGCGCGCGAGGTGATGATGGCGACCGGCTGCATCCAGTCGCTGCAGTGCCACACCGGCCACTGCCCGACCGGCGTGGCGACCATGGACGCCTGGCTGCAGCGGGGACTCGTGATCGACGACAAGGCCAAGCGGGTCGGCAAGTTCATCCAGGGCTTCCGCAAGGAGATCCTGGCGCTGTCGCACACCGCGGGCTACGAGCACCCCGACCAGTTCCATGCCCGCGACATCGAGCTCTCGACCGGCATCAACAAGTTCTCGACCCTGCGCGACGTGATGGGCTACGAGGCGGATCCCTCCGAGTTCGTGTCGATGCAGCAGCTGACGCCGGTCTGAGCGCGGGAGCGCCGTAGCAGCCGTCGTGCTCGTCCTCGGCGCCGCACCGGGGACAGGGCCATTCGCTCGGGCGTGGCCCGAGGACGGGCCGCTGCTTCGATGGGGGTAGCGCTCGGTGACCCGATCCCCGGCTCAGCGCCTCATCAGCGTACCCTCGCCCCGAATGGTCACGGCAAC
>Ga0247727_10019490_pt1 | contig 10506 bp, 8 predicted proteins | sample WisWelCaveWW1625_FD_202498 | JGI IMG/M metagenome (GOLD analysis project Ga0247727, IMG submission 202498) | Biofilm microbial communities from Wishing Well Cave, Virginia, United States - WW16-25 | ecosystem: Environmental > Aquatic > Deep subsurface > Groundwater > Cave microbial mat | place...
TCAAGCGCGCGTCGCGCGCCGCATCGGGCGCGCAGGCGGCCGCGATTACGCTGGCCTCGGTCTCGTCCTCGGCAAGGCCGAGTGCTACGTGGAGCCGCTGCTTGAAGGCGGCGTATCCGCCCGCGAGCGCGGCCTTGAGGCGTTCCGGGCGCTGCAGGAGCGCATCGAGCAGCTTGGCGAAGCTTTGCTCGGCGGAAAATTCGGCAACGGTGGCGAGGGCGTCGGCGAGATCGCCGCCCGGGTTTTCGCGCGCGGCCTCGATCGTCGCGCGGCGCGCATCGGCCAGCGCCGCGGCGGCATCGCGCTCATCGATGACGGCAAAGTGGGGCGCCAACCCGGCCTCGATCGGGAAGCGCTTCAGCACGGTCTGGCAGAAAGCGTGGATGGTGAAGACCTGGAGCCCGCCCGGCGCCTCGAGGACATGGGCGAAAAGGCTCCGCGCGCGGTCGAGGCGGCGCGCGTCGGGCGGCATGCCGGTGAGTTTCTCCAGGATCGCGACCAGCTTGTCCTCGCGCGCGACCGCCCAATCCGCCAGTGCGCGATCGACGCGGTTGGCCATCTCCGCCGCCGCCGCCTTGGTGAAGGTGATGCAGAGGACGCGCGAGGGCGCAGCACCCTCGAGGAGGAGCCTGAGCACCCGGTCGACCAGCACCTTGGTCTTGCCCGTGCCGGCGCTGGCCGAGGCCCAGGCCGAGTGGCGCGGATCGGCGGCGCGCTGCTGGGCGGTATCGGCCCGCGCCCGGGCCTGCTGCTCGGCGATGCGGCGCTCGTCGTTCATCGCCCGATCCATTCCTGGGTGCGGGCGAGCTGGCGGTAGTCGTTGAAGCGCGCCGCGCGCGCCGGCCGCGGCGTGGCCGTGTAGCACGTCGCCGGCCGGTCGTAGCGCGCGACGAGGGCGGCGAACCCGTCCTTGGCGGCGGCGATGAGCGTCGCCGCATCGGCCTTCACCGGCACGATGTTGCCGCCGCCGCGCCCGGCCAGGCGCCAATATTCGAGCGCCGTCACCTTGCCGGCGTGGCCGCCGAATTTTCCCGCTTCGGCCATCACCGCTTCCAGCGCCAATTGCGGCGCGAAGCCGAGCTCGATCTCTTCGAGCTTCGGCAGCACGCCGGTCTTGTAGTCGATGACCGCAAGCGTGCCGTCGGGCTGGCGGTCGATGCGGTCGGCCTTGCCGCTGAGCGTGAAGGGGCCGGCCGGCGCCGGCCACTCCATCGTGCCCTTGATCTCGAGCGCGAGCGGCAGCGTGCCGGCGGCGCGGCGCTCGGCCTCGGCGCGCACGAACCAGCGCGCGATGCGCTCGAAGCGCGGCCGCCAGAAGGCCCAGACGCCGGGCCGGTCGAGCAGCGGCGCCAGCGCCGCATCGGCGTCGCGCATGAGAAGCGCAAAGGCATCGGCGGGCAGCGGCTTGTCGCCGAGCCGTGTCACGAACGCGGCGAGCGCTTCGTGCAGGGCGGTGCCGAGATCGGCCGCGGATGGGTCCGCATCGAGCGGGTCGAGCGGCCGCAAGCCCAGAATGTGCCGGGCATACACTGCATAGGGATCGCGCCGCCACAGTTCGACCTGCGTCACCGAGATGCGCCGCGGCCGCGCCGACACGGGCGGGCAGGGCGCCGGGCGCGCCGCTGGGCGGAGCTTCTGCTTGTCGAGAGCGCGCGCGATGGATTGATACCGATAGCTGCGCCAGGCGGGCAGCTTGTAGGCCGAGTTTTTCTCGAACAAGCCCAAGCCTTCCAGCTCCGCCTCGATGCGCAGGAGCCAGCGCGAGGGCCGTGTCGGCTGGCCGGCCTGGCGGAGCGATCGCGTCAGCATCACGCTGGGCGCCATCGCCGCCTGGGCGAAATCGTGCGCCGAAAGCCCGATGCGGCGCTCGGCAAGGGGCAGTCCGAAGTCCGCGCGCATCGGCCGGCTCATCCAGGGATCGGCGGCGACGGTGGCGGGCCAGGTGCCCTCGTTGAGCGAGCCCAGGATCATGAGATCGAAGCGCTGCAAGCGGGCTTCGAGCGGCCCCAATATGGCGAGCCTGGGATGCGTGCCGTAGCGCGGCCGCACGACCATGCCGGCGAGCAGCGCCTCCAAGAGCTCGGGGTAGTCACTGGGCCGGATCGGCGCGAAGCCGCGCAAGGCCGGCGCCAACTCGCTCAAGAAGCCGGCCGCCGCCTCGCCCGCCTCGCCGGCCCAGAGCCGCGCAGCGCCCTCTTCGGTATCGCTGGCGGCCAGCGCTTCGGCGGCCTCGGCATGGGCGCGCAGCAGCGTTTCCACGGCGATGGCGGGCTCGGCCAGCGCCGTGGTGAGCGGCGCCAGGCGCCGGGCCAATCCGTCGAGCCAGGTCACATGTTCTTTGGCCACGCGCATGAGGCCGCCGAGGCCGGCGGGCGGGCGGGCGCCGCGCAGCGCCGCGCGCTCGAGTGCCCGCACCCGCGCACGAAACACGCCCGGCGCCCTGCCGCCCGCCGCGAGCGGGTGCTTCAGCATCGCCAGCAGCGGCACGGGCGCGAAGGATTCGCGCGCGGCCGCGAGCACGAGGCGAAGGAAGGCCATGGGCGGCGTGGCGGCGAGCGGCACGCCGGCCGAATCGTCGATCTCGATGCCCCAGCGCCGTATCGCCGCCGCCACGCGCCGGGCGAGGTCGCGGTCGGGCGTCACCAGCGCCGCCGTAGTGCCTTCGCGATCGAGCGCCTCGCGCAGAGCCAGGGCAATGGCGGCGGCTTCCTCGCGCGGGTTGACGCATTCGAGATAGTCGACGTGGTCGGCGAAGGCGCGTGAGACGGTTTCAGCCGAGAGGCCTTCGCCCGGCCTTCGCGCCGGCGCCGCGGCGGGCCTGAGCGCCGCCGAAAGGAGATTCAATCGCGCCGCGGCGAACACCGAAGGCTTATCGTCGTCATCCCACTCTTTCACGTCCTTGCGCGCCAATCCGAGATGGCCGAGGAGGCGCGCGAGGCCGTGCTGCGGATGGCTCGGTGCTTCTGCCACGTTCGTCCACGCCGCATCCTCGAGCGCCTTGTCGAGGCCGGGCAGCACCACGGTGCCTTGCGGCAAGCCGGCGATCGTTTTCAGCAAATCGGCGGTGGCCGGGATGCTGCCGGTCGAGCCGGCGGCGATCACGGGGTCGGCGGGCGGCTTCGCGCGCCACGCGGCGGCCTGCGCCTCGAGCAGCCGGTTGCGGTGCTCCGCGGGGTCGAGCGCCCCTTCCGCCGCGAGTATCCCGGGCCATTCCTCGGTGAGGATGCGCAAGAATTCGAGCGTGTGCTGCCAATGGACGGCGAATTGATCGGGCACGAGGGTCGGCAGCTTGGCGAGGTGGCACCGCTCGGTCTCGGCCTCGTCGAGCAGGTGCCCGAGATCGGCGGCGAGCCAGGCCGCCTGATCCGGCGTCACTTCGGGCTCGCGCCCCTCGGTGGCGCGGCGCACGAGCTGCTCGAACTTGCGGATGAGCTGCGCCAGCAGCAGCCGGCGGCGGAGATTCGAGATCGCCGGCGGAATCTCGGCAAACGCCTCGCCTGCCTCGGACTCGCCGGCGGTGAGCACCAACTCTTCTTCGTCGACATCGCCGATGGGGCGGAGGCGCGGCAGCAGCAGCGGCCGGCCCCCGCTCTGGCGCAGAAACGCCTCGCGCAGCGCCCGGCAGGCGCGCCGCGTCGGCAGCAGCACCGTCATGCGCGCCAGCGCCTCGGGCGAACCTTCGGCGCGCGCGAGCAACCCCGCCGCGAGCGCATCGGCGAAAGGGCGCGTCGGCGCGATGGTGAAGACGTGCGAACTCACAGGGCCGCTTATACCGCGTCTTGCCCCTCGAAGCGCGATCCACGAGCTGCTGTTTGCTGCTTGGTGATTCTTGTCGTCCCCGCGAAAGCGGGGACCCATGCCGACGTTTGAGAATCCATCGAAATTCACGCACGATGGAGCCGCCGCTTGGGTCCCCGCTTTCGCGGGGACGACAACGTAGTTTGTGGCTTGGCCGCTCCGAGTTTCCGCCGCTCAAGCCGCGACTGCGCCTTCGTGTTTGAGCCTTGCTTCCACGGCCGCGAGCCCGGCGGGATCGCCGACGTGATACCACGCGCCGTCGTGGCGGAGACCGTAGAGGCGCTCGGCCGCGAGCGCCTTGTCGTAGACGCGGTTCAACGAGAACTTGCCGGGTTGTTCGCCGGCGAAAAGCCGCGGATGCAGGATCTGCACGCCGGTGAAGAGGAAGGGTGCGATGCCGCGCTCGAGGCGGCGGCGGAGGCGCCCCACGCCGTCCATGTAGAAATCGCCGCGGCCTTCATAGCCGAGCGTGCCGGGGATGACGCTCACCAGCAGCAGCGCGTCCATGAGGGCGCCGTTCCAGGCGCGGGCGAGGCGCGCCAGCGCCGGCAGCGGGCCGTTCAGCCACATCGCGTCGCTGTTGGCGACGAAGAACGGCGCCTCGCCGAGCAAGGGCAGCGCATTCAGGACGCCGCCGCCGGTCTCGAGCAGAAGGGGCTCGTGCGAGAGCACGATCGGGGGGCGCTCGCGCTCGCCAAGATGCGCCTTGACCTGATCGGCGAGGTGATGGGTGTTGACGACGGCGCGCCGGAGGCCGGCGGCGGCGAAATGATCGAGCGCGCGATCGAGGAGGCACCGCCCGCTCACCGTCACCAGCGGCTTCGGCAGGCGATCGGTGATGGGGCGCATGCGCAGGCCCAAGCCCGCGGCCAGCACCATGCCGGTCGAGATCGTCTCGCCCGAGGCGGAAACGAGCGCCGTCATCGTCGCATTCCTTCGGAATGCTTAGGGGCTAAGCGCGCTATTCGCGCGCTTCGCCGTAAGCTCGCGCCTTGCGCGAGCGTCGTCATGCGGCCTCCGGCGCGCGGCGGAGCGCCGCCGGCACGTTGGCGTCGAACCAGAGCTTCAACGGCGTGAGGCCAGGATGGAGGAGGGCGCGCTCCAACAGGCCCCAGACGCGCGGGATGTGAGCGAGGTAGCGCGGCTTGCCGTCGCGCTTCCAGAGCCGCGCGAACACGCCGATGACGCGCGCGTGGCGCTGCGCGGCCATTACCGCCGCCGCGGCGATGAAGTCCGCGCGGTTCTGCTTCGGAAAGGCGGCGAGATAGCGCTCCATCATCGCCGCGCGAAGCTTCTCGGGCACGTCGCGCCGCGCATCTTCCAAGAGCGAGACGAGGTCGTAGACGAGGGGGGCGCGGCTCGCGTCCTGAAAGTCGAGGAGGCCGCAGCGGCGCACGCCTTGGCGCGCCGCGAGCCACATGATGTTCTCGGGGAAGAAATCGCGGAGTGCGAAGGTTTCGGGGACCCCCTGGCGCAAGGGAAGGATGGCGCGCCACGCCGCCTCGTACTGGGCGCGCGCGGGGGCGGCGACGGTGCCGCCCCCCATCGCCGGAACGAACCAGTCGAGCAGCAGCGAAGCCTTCTCGATGAGCGCGGGTGGATCGTAGACGGAAACCTCGACGCGCATCGCCGCGGGCGTGCGGTGAAGGGCAACGAGCGTGTCGACGGCGGCGGCATAGAGCGCGTCCGCATCGCCGTGCTTGAGGGCGAGCGGAAAGGTGTCGTCGCCATAATCCTCGATGACGAGGAGGCCGTGCGCATGGTCTTCCTCGTAGATCGCCGGCGCGGAGAGGCCGAGGCTCTCGAGATGGCGCCCGATCTTGCACCAGGGGCGCACATCCTCGTTGGGCGGCGGCGCGTCCATGAGAAGGGCGGGCTTGGGCCCCCCGGTCAGGCGGAAATAGCGGCGGAACGAGGCGTCGTGCGCGAAGGGCCGCCGCTGCGCGCTTTTCCAGGCGCCGGCGGACAGGAACAGCTCGATCGCGGCTTCGCGCGGCGTCATGCGGCGAAACCTTTTTCCCGACCAGGAGCGATAGGCCCCCGCCCCATCTTCATTCCCCGCCTCATCCCAACGTCCCCAGACTATACGCGTCAAGGCACGGAGGACATTCCATCCGCAACAGTGAAATTACCGTTCACGCAGCAAACGCAGCGGCCAACCTCCCGGCCAGCGCCGCGGGCGCCGCGATCTCGATCCGGCGCGCGTCCTCGGCGTCGGCGAAGGCGAGGTTCACCGCGATCCGCCGGGCCGGCAGAAGCGGGCCCAGGCGCTCGGGCCATTCGATGAGGGCGATGCCCTCGCCCAGCGCCTCCTCGATCCCGAGCTCGATGGCATCCTCGGGCCGCTCGATGCGGTAGAGGTCGAAATGCCAGAGGGCGGCGCGCGGGAACTCATATATTTGCACGAGAGTAAATGTCGGGCTCGGCACTTCGGGCGGCGCCTGGCCCGCTTCGGCGGCGAAGGCGGCGATGAGGCCACGCGCGAAGGTCGTCTTGCCGGCCCCGAGATCGCCCTGGAGCGCCACCACGTCGCCGGGCGCCAGCGCCCGCGCCAGCCTGGCGGCGAGCGCCGCCGTCTCGCGCTCGCTGGCCGCGGCGAAGGTCTGCCGCCACGGGGCGGCGCGCGCGCTTGGTCTCGGATTGCGAATCGGCTAAGACTCCGGCCAACGGATGCGCGCCCGCCTTAGTCCCAAATCCCATGCCGAGTAAAGCGGAGGAAGTCGCCGTCCCCCAGGCGGCGAAAGCCGCCGACGCGGTGGATGTCGCCATCATCGGCGCCGGGCCCGTCGGCCTCTTCGCCGTGTTCGAATGCGGCATGCTCGGGCTCTCCGCCGCTGTCATCGACGCCCTCGAAGCCACGGGCGGCCAATGCGCGGCGCTCTATCCCGAAAAGCCCATCTACGACATTCCCGCCATCCCCGAGATCGACGCCGCCGGCCTTGTCGCCCGGCTCGAAGAGCAGGCGGCGCCCTTCAAGCCGCGCTACCTCCTCGGCCAGCGCGTCGATTCTCTGACTCGCGAAGGCCAGGACTGGACGCTCACCACGGCGACGGGAAACGCCATTCGCGCCCGCGCCGTCTTTATCGCCGCCGGCGCCGGCGCCTTCGGGCCCAACCGCCCGCCGCTCGATCGTCTCGCCGAGTATGAGGGCCGAAGCGTCTTCTATCTCGTCAAGCGGCGCGAGGATTTCCGCGGCAAGCGCGTCGTGATCGCGGGCGGCGGCGATTCCGCCGTCGATTGGGCCTTATCGCTGGCCGAAGTGGCGCGCGTCGCCGTCGTCCACCGCCGCGACAAGTTCCGCGCAGCACCGGAAAGCGTGGCGCGCATGAAGGCCCACGCCGCGGCGGGCAAGATCGAGCTGGTCGTGCCCTATCAGCTGGCAGCGCTGGTGGGAAAGGCGGGCAAGCTCGCGGCGGTCACGGTCGAAGATCTCGATGGGCGCCGGCGCGATCTCGACGCCGATGTGCTGTTGCCCTTCCTCGGCCTGGTGGCGAGCCTCGGCCCCATCGCCGAATGGGGTCTCGCGCTCGAGCGCCACCAGATCGCGGTCGATCCCTCTTCGTGTGAAACGAATCAACCCGGCCTCTACGCCATCGGCGACGTCGCCGCCTATCCCGGCAAGCTGAAGCTCATCCTCACCGGCTTCGCCGAAGCCGCCCACGCCGCCCACAGCGCCTTTCACCGCTGCCGCCCGGGCGTGGCGCTGCACTGGGAATATTCGACGACCAAGGGCGTGCCGGGGCGGTGAATCGCTCGCGTTGCCTCTTTGTCGAGCATCCTTGCGGCCCATCTGGCGCAGCCTTAGATTCATGCCATGAGCAAGGCGTTGATCTCCTCCGATCCCGAAATCATGGGCGGCGCGCTCGTCTTCACCGGGACGCGCGTTCCGGTTGCAACGCTGTTTGACTATCTTGAAGCAGGCAAGTCCATCGATGACTTCCTCGAAGGATTTCGCACCGTCCACCGCGCACAAGTCATCGAGCTGCTCGAAGCCGTGAAGGGCGATATCGGGAAGCTGGCCGCGTGAAGCTGCTGCTCGATGAGTGCGTGGACCGCCGATTGGCGGCGCTCATCCCCGGTCATGAAGTCGACAGCGTCCAGGATGTTGGCTGGCGTTCGATCAAGTACGGCGAGCTCCTGCGCTTGGCCGAAGAACGCTACGACGCATTCGTAACCGTCGATCGGAATCTCGCTTTCCAGCAGCCGATCGCCCGATTCAATCTCGCCGTTGTCGTGATGCGTGCGAGAAGCAACGACGTTGACGATCTGAAGGCACTGGTTCCGGCGCTGTTGGCGGCATTGCCGCTTGCGCCGCGCGGCAAGGTCACCTGGATCGAGGATCCGCGGCCGACCTGACGCTCGCCGCGTTTCGACGCCATGGCACAAGCCTGGGCGGCTGGGGGCACGGCACACACGCTTGCCGCACCACTCCGCTTGCCTCGCGCTCCAGAATAGTTGCAGCATCGGCGGCCGGCGCGGGGTCGCGCGGAGGGGCGGCGGTGAATCCCAATCAGTGGGTCTACGTCAACATATTCAACAAGCCGCTCGGCGCGCGCACGGTGCTGCCGATCGGGCAATCGATCCTCGCAGGGCTCATCGTCTTCGCCCTCCTCATCGGCATCGCGCTGGGCTTCGCCTTCCTCTCCTACAATGCCGGCATGGGCGCCCTGGTGACGCTCGGCATCATGGCGCTCGCCTTCGGCTACAGGAGCGGCATGCTCGCCGTACTCGGCGCCGCCTTCGTGGCGCTGCTGCCTGGCGTCCTCGCGGTGGGCGGCGTCGACGATTACCGGCGCGCCAAGCGCCTCAGCATCATCGAGGCGCCCGTGGCAGAACTTTCCTACCGGCAGATGGCCGACGTCTTCGTGCTGCGCGACTTTCGCGTTGCCACCGAATTCGCGCATGTCCGGCGCACCTATGGCACGGTCGGCGGCGCACCGCAGGCCGAGTATTTCGGCGTCGCGCCGATCGTGCCGACGTCGTGGAACAAGGGCCAGCAGATCATCGCCTGGCTCGGCTGCACTGGCAGCGAGCAGAGCTGGTGCCAAAAGGTGTTCACCCATCCGTTGCGCGCCGCGACGCGCGAGGACGGGCGCCGCTTCGAGGCCTATTGGGGATCGGCCCTAGTAGAGGCGGCGCAGCGGCACGGCCTCGCCATCGCCAATCCGCCGCTGGTGCTCCACCACACCGAGCCGCCCGACGCGCGCAGCGGGCGCGCGCTTACCGGGATGATCGCGATGCCGATTCTCGGCTTCGTCCTGTGGCTCATCGGCTTCCTGGCCTGGCGTGCGATCAAGCCGGCCAAGGCGCCGGCGCCGGTCAAGGGCTGAGCCGTCGCCGTCCGGCCCGCGCCACGCGCGGTCCACGCCTGCAGTGGAATAGGTATGCCGGGCATCGCCTTGGCCCGGCGACGGCGTTAGGATCGTGTGGGGCAAGGGATTGCGTGTCCGCGCGAGTTGTCGCGCGCTGCATCATTGGGTGGGAGGAACACCATGTCTCACGGTCCCAAGCTGCCGATCAAGCTCGATGCCGCGACCAACGGCGAATACGCGCCGCGGCCGGTCGGAACCACGGTCGACTATGCGCGGGCACTCGCGGCGGAGCGCATTGCCGGCAATGCGCGCCGCCTCGGCCGGAGCCGCCGGGTGTTCATGGCGAGCGTCTGCGGCGCGGCGACGACGCTGCTGGCGTTGAACGACGCCTTCGCCGCCCGGCGCGCGCGCGGCGGGGGCTTCGATCTCCCGCCCGAAGCGGCGGTCGAGGCCGAGGCGGCGCAGGCGATCGTGGGCCGCGAGTTCATCTTCGACATCCAGACGCATTTCATCGAGGAGAACGGCATCGCCTGGCGGCGCGGCAATCCGGCCGAGGGCCCGCGCGGGCTCGAGAATTTGCGCGCCCGGCTCGGCATTTCGCCCAAGGCCTGCCCGGGCGGCACCGGCCTCAAATGCTACGACGCCGAGAACTACATCAAGGACGTATTCCTCGACAGCGACACGGACTTGGCGGTGCTTTCCTTTGTGCCGGCGATGCCCGACCAGAACCCGGTCTCGATGCGTGAGGCCGCGCGCGTGCGCGAGCTCGTGTCGGCGCTCGGGCAGAACCGGCGCCTGCTGCTGCACGCGATGATCGTGCCCAATGTCGACGACCGCAAGCGCGAGCTCGCGCGCATGGCCGAGATGCACAAGGCCTACGGCATCGCGGCGTGGAAAGTGTATCCGCAATGGGGCCCCAACGGGGTCGGCTGGTGGCTCGACGATCCCGAGATCGGCGTGCCCTTCATCGAGGCGGCGCGCCGCAGCGGCGTGCGCAACATCTGCATGCACAAGGGCCTCTCCTTCCCCGGCAACGAGCTGCAATACGGCGCCTGCATCGATGTCGGGCGCGCGGCCAAGAAATTCCCCGACATCAACTTCATCGTCTACCACTCGGGCATCGAGGCGAACCGGCCCGAAGGTGCTTTCGATGCGGCCAAGGCGGACCGCGGCGTGGACAGCCTGGTGAAATCGCTGATCGACAATGGCGTGGCACCCAATTCCAACGTCTATGCCGAGCTCGGCAGCACCTGGCGCATCGTGATGCGCGATCCCGACCAGGCGGCGCACACGCTCGGCAAGCTCCTGAAGCATGTCGGCGCCAAGCGCGTCCTCTGGGGCACGGATTGCATCTGGTACGGCTCGCCCCAGGACCAGATCCAGGCCTTCCGCGCGT
>Ga0247727_10019491_pt1 | contig 10505 bp, 14 predicted proteins | sample WisWelCaveWW1625_FD_202498 | JGI IMG/M metagenome (GOLD analysis project Ga0247727, IMG submission 202498) | Biofilm microbial communities from Wishing Well Cave, Virginia, United States - WW16-25 | ecosystem: Environmental > Aquatic > Deep subsurface > Groundwater > Cave microbial mat | place...
CTTCGCCGATGGCGTGCGTGGATGCCGCGCACGCGGTCGTTACGGTCGAATTGTAGCCGCGCGCGCGAAATCTTTCGGCGATGTAAAACGCCGGCATATTCGGCAAAATCGAGGACGCCAGAAACGGGCTGACGCGATCCGCGCCCTTTTCCAAATAGACATTGTACCCGGCAATCGCTTCGACAAATCCACCAATCGCGGTGCCGATCAAAACGCCGGCGCGCCAATCGTCGCGCAGATCGTCAATGCCGGCATCGTCGAGCGCTTGGCGCGCCGCGCCGATGCCAAAGAGCGTGCTACGCGCCATGCGGCGCGCGTCTTTGGCATCCACAAATTTTGTTGGCTCGAAATTTTTCACTTGGGCGGCGATGCGCGTTTTGAAATTGCTCGCGTCGAACAGCGTAACGGGTCCAATGCCGGATTTGCCGGCGAGCAGATTTTGCCACAATTCTGCCGGCGAATCGCCGAGCGGCGTAATCGCGCCGATGCCGGTGATCACGACGCGGGATTCGTTGCCGCGTCCATTTTTGCGTGCCATAGTTCGCTCCTCTAGTTTAGATGAACAAAAAGATTTTACCACCAAGACACAAAGGCTCAAAGGAAATATAGAATCTTTCGCCCTCCGAGCAATTTCTTCGTGTCTTTGTGCCTTTGTGGTGAATAGTCAAAGAAACTTGGATAATTTTGCTTACCTCAAACCCCGGCGACGCCGACGCGAATCGCGTTGATCATATCGCCTTCGACCGCTTGTTTGGCGGCGCGGATCGCGTTGCGCACGGCTTTTGCATTCGAGCGGCCGTGCCCGATGATCGTAACGCCATCCACGCCCAAGACCGGCGCGCCGCCGATCTCCGCGTAATCCAAACGCAATTTCAACGCGTCGAATGCCGGTTTCGCGAGCAGCGCGCCCGCGACGGCGAGAGGACGCTTTTTAATTTCTGCCTTTAAGAAATCTATTAACATTTCCGCGACGCCTTCCATCGTTTTGATCATCACGTTGCCGGCAAAACCGTCGCTCACGATCACATCGGCAAAACCGCGCGGCGCGTCTTTTCCTTCAGCATTGCCGATGAAATTCAAATTCGATTTTTTTAGCAGGGCATACGCCTCGCGCACGATAATTGTGCCCTTGCCTTCTTCTTCGCCGTTCGAGAGCAACGCGACGCGCGGGTTCGCAACGCCCATCACCCTTTGCGCGTAAATGGAGCCCATCAACGCAAATTGCAATAAATATTCCGGCTTAACGTCGGCATTCGCGCCAATGTCAAGCAAGAGCGTGCGTGATTCGCCGGATGGAATGACGGCGGCAAACGCTGGGCGCTCGATGCCTTTGATACGGCCCAATCCGAATAACGCCGCCGCCATTGCCGCGCCGGAATTGCCCATCGTGACGAACGCATCCGCCTTTTTTTCTTTTACCAAACGCACGGCGACATTGAGCGACGCGTCTTTTTTCGATTTCACCGCGTCGACATGCTCCGTCATTCCGATCGCTTCAGCGGTGTGAACGATTTCGATGTTCAGTCCGCGCGTGTCGTGTTTCGCGAGCTCGGGATTGATTTTAGCTTCATCGCCGACAAACGCGATGGCGAGATTCCATGCGCGCGCGGCTTGCACCGCGCCGTCTATGTCGGGAACCGGGTGGGCGTCACTGCCCATTGCGTCGAGCGCAATCTTCACGTTGATTCTCCTTGGGTATTTCGGAAATCACCATCCGAAATTGCCGCGCTATTTTACCCGACTTTTCCTTTACCCGCAAGGTCTTGAAAAAAAATGGGAATTGTATTACACTCTCAACCACAAATAACGATCGAAAGGATGGACATGGAAGTTTTGTTGTTGAAAAATGTGACGGGCTTGGGTAGCGCCGGGCAAGTGAAAAAAGTGAACGAGGGCTACGCGCGCAATTTTCTTTTGCCGCGTAAACTCGCGGTGACGGCAAGCGCCGGCGCAATGAAGCAAGCGCAAGGGATCAAAGACGCGGCGGTGCGGCGCGAAACAAAAACGCGCGGCGAAGCGGAAGCGCTCGCGGCGATTCTCAAACAAACGACGCTCACCTTTCGCGCCAAAGCCGGGGAAGGCGAGCGCTTGTTTGGATCGGTAACATCGGGCGATATTGCAGAGGCGTTGGCGCGCGAGAAAAACATCGTGATTGACAAACGCAAGATCGAATTGGCAAACCCCATCAAAGAGCTGGGCGCGCGCCAAGTGGAGATTAAATTGTATCCGGACGTCATCGCGACGGTTACCGTGAACGTAGAAAAGGAATCCGAATAATCTATGGCGACGGGCAACTCGGAAAATCCGGCGCTCTTGCGGCAAATTATTGCGAACGTTCGTTGCGCGAATTGTCAGCGACGTTTCACTGCGCGCGATGTCCAAGTGCTCGATCAGCGCGCGAACTTGTGGGCGCTATCGGTCAAGTGCCGCTATTGCGATACGGATGGCATCGTCTTTGCAATTGTGTCGGATGAGCGACCGCGTTCCGTGCGAACGGATCTCACGCCGTCTGATTGGCGACGCTTGGCAAACGCGCCGCCGCTCACGGCTGACGATGTGATCGCCTTTCATGCGTTCATCCAAAACTATACCGGCGATTTCTCCGAGATTATGGACGAGCCCTTGCCAACCGAATGAAAAATCGGCGCAGGACTATCCGCCGGGATTTGGATTTGACACGCGATTGATTGGGCGTATAATCCCATCTGCATACCCCCCTAGAGTATAGACAAATCAGGAGGCAACGAATGGCAGAAAATACAAACGAACCTATTCACGTCACTGACGCGGATTTCAAAACGACCGTGCTGGACGCGCAGCTGCCGGCGATGGTAGATTTTTGGGCGGCGTGGTGCGGACCGTGCCGAATGGTTGCGCCGTCGGTGGAAGAATTGTCGCGCGAGTATGCCGGCAAAGCCCTCATCGCGAAAATGGACGCCGATGTCAATCCGCAAACGATGTTGCAGTACGGCATTATGGGCATTCCGACGCTGATTTTTTTCAAAGACGGCAAGGAAGTGGAGCGGTTGGTCGGCGCATACCCCAAAGCGCAAATCGTCAAAAAATTGGAAGCGGTTCTCGCGAAATAATCTGACGCCGCGCAAAGGATGTGGATATGGCGGAAGATTTCAAAACCGAAATGATTCGGCGGCTCAAGCGCATCGAAGGGCAGGCGCGCGGCGTTCAAAAAATGGTGGATGAGGAACGCGATTGCGATCAAGTTCTTCAGCAGATGAACGCAATTAACGAAGCGGTGCGCAGCGCCAGCCGTTTGATGGCGGAGCAATACGCGCTGGAATGCTTGCAATCATCCGGCAAGCGCGCGCGTACAATGGCGGCGGAGATGGTGGATGTGATTGCGCGCTTGCCGCGTTGAGTCAAGTGCGACGCACCTGCGAGGTGCGTCGCACTTTAGCGCAGAATTGATTTTTGGAGCGGGCGACCCGCCGCGCGGTCGCTCTTTTATTTCCGCACTGCGCGCCCGATTTCGACGGAGGATGTTTGGTGGACCCGATTAAAAAAATCTTTGAGCAATACAAAACGATCGCGGTCGTCGGAGCATCGGACGATCCGGCGCGTCCTGCGTACGATGTGGCGGCTTACCTCAAACGGAGTGGCTTTAAAGTGATTCCGGTGAATCCGCGGCTTGCCGAACTGTTCGGCGAAAAATGCTATCCGGATTTGCTCGCGATCCCGGAGACGATTGATGTCGTAGATATTTTCCGCAATTCCGAGTTCGTGCCGGAAATCGTCGAGCAAGCGATTGCGAAAAAAGCAAAGGTCGTTTGGATGCAACCGGGCGCGGAGAATATTGCCGCGGCAGAACGCGCGGAGCAAGCCGGTTTGGACGTCGTGATGGGCTTGTGCATGATGACCGCGTATCCGGCGAAGCATTCTTTCGGGGGAAGCGATGAGCAATAACAAACGAACAGCCCGCGCGCGTTGGATCAAGGGCTTGCAGTTCGAAGGCGTGAGCGGTTCGGGGCATCGCGTAACGTTGGATACTTCCGTCGAGAATGGCGGATCCAACGAAGGCGCGAGTCCGATGGAAATGATCTTGATCGCGCTGGCGGGCTGTACCGCCTTAGATGTCGCGGATATTTTGCGAAAAAAGCGGCAGGCGTTCGATGGGTTTGAAGTGCGCGTGGAAGCGATCCGCGGCGACGAACACCCGCGCGTGTACACGGAAGTCGAAATTGTTTACACCTTGCGCGGCAAAGCGATTGATCGCGAGGCGGTCGAGCGGGCGATCGAGTTGTCGGAAACAAAATATTGCAGCGTCAGCGCGATGATCGGCAAAACGGCGAAAATAAAAACGCGCTATGAAATTTTGGGGGCGTAAAAAGACCCGCAGGATTTTTTGAAATCCTGCGGGTCTTTTTATTTTACGCAACGGGTTGGTCGTCCTCGCGTTTGAAACGCCGCACGAGGCGCGACCAAATCGTATCGCTCGGCGCAAGAATCGCGCCCGGCACGACGCCGCACAAGTGCGCGATGAGAAACGGCAACATTTCGACCTCCGCGCCACTCCATTTAAGCGCAAAGTACGGAATCCACGCGACCCCGCCCAAAAAAAGCAAGATGCGACCCAGCGTAGATTTTTTCATTGGTCCTTTCTTTACGAATGCTGATGACGTTTGCGCGCTCATCTCTTCGACAGCCGCCGGCTTGCTCGCCAAAATAAAACCGGCGTAAATTAGCAACGCGGCAATGAGCTCGCCGAACGAAAGCCACGCGCCCAATCCGAAACGCGTCAGCGTGCTCGCGAGCGAAATCGCCAATCCGCCGCTTGCGATCAGCACATTGCCCATTACGCGATTGGGCATTGCGCGCTTGCGCCAAAAGAGAAACGCGGAATAAAGCGCGCCGCCGACGAGCGTGATCACGCCATAGATATTGAATATCGGCGTCAAGCGGCGCACGAGCGCGTCTTCAGGCATGATGCGGCGGTATTGCTCAATCAGCGGCTCGGCGACAGAGTACTTGCTCGCGTCCAAGCGCGTCGAAAGCAGCATGAAAAACGCAATCACGCTGCCGGCGACCAGAAGAAATGAAACGATATGAACCCATTTGCGGCGAACGAGCAAATACAATGTGCCGTGGCCGAGCCACGCCGCGGCGAGAATCGCGCCGCACAAATACCAAAGGATGAAAATAAATTCGTTCCATCCCAAAGCCAAAAGGGCTTCGGCGAATGAGGCGATGGCAAAAACCGTCATTCCAATGCCCCAGACCAGCAGATGCGTCTGCGTCGCGTGACGATTGTAGCGGCGAAAAACATCAACCGCCATCGTGAACATGACCAGCGCGGCGGCAAAGGCAAAGCCGGTGTGCAAATTCATTTCTACTCCAGCGGATTCGCGGCAATTTTTTATCGCGTCGGAAAAATACCGACCAATACTCCCAACGCCAAGCCGATCAAGATCAGCATTACGATTCCTAGCCCGGCGAGGATGAGTGGCAGTCCAATCGCAAAGAACTTGGAATCGCTGGGGATGCGGTCGGTATGTCGCGTTGGTTTTTCCGGCATCCGGCGCTCATTCATTTGAATATGCCTCGACCATTGTGATGAGCACCTGATTGACCAATTGATTCAAGCGATGATAGGACGCGAGCGAGTTGGGAAACTCTTGGTCGTTTAGCGTTGCCGATTGCTCGATGAGATTTTCGAGAATGTAATCGCGGAAAAAAAGAAAGGCGCGCAGAGCCGTCGGCAGGGAAATTTTTTGCGCGATTGATTTTGGCGTAGCGTTCGCCGAGCGACCGCGCTTGCGCGACCAGCTCCGCATTATTTTTTTCTGCGCGCGCGGCTTGGACCAGCAGAGCCATCAAGTGCCGTCCGGCATCGCGATGTGAATCGCGCGCGGCTGGCGCGATTTCGCGGTACCAATCTTCGCGGGCAAGCCGGCCTTCGGCAAAATCTAAATGGGCGCGCCCCAGTGCGCCTTGCACCAATATTTCCATCTGCCGCGAGCCGCGCGCCGGCGTTTCAGGTGTCGCGAGTATTTTTATATCCGCGATGCTAAAGCGGCGATGTCCGCCGGGCGTTCGCATCGCGCGCACCTTGCCTTGATTTGCCCAGAGGCGCAGGGTCGCGGGATTGACGCCGATTTGATCGCTGGCATCTTTTAGCGTGAGCCACTCGTTTTGTTTTGCCATCTCAAAATCTGTAGAATTCTTGAAGCGATTCTATAGTAAACTCTAGAATTTGCCAAATTTGCAGGAAAAAAAGCGGCAACCAAATCGGGTTGCCACTTTCGATTTCACTCGCGTCAAGGAGCGGACGGCTTGATCGGAATCATCTCTTGCCGCGCGCCGGAAAAATGCAAGCGCAATAGCATAACCGCCGCGAACACGCCGAGTAACGCGATGACGAGAATGATGCCATCTGCGCCGGCGAGATCCGCGAAGGGTCCGCCGATGCTCGCGCCGATAAATTGCCCGATTCCCAGAAAGACCGAATACAATCCCATAATGGCACCGCGGTCTTTGGAATAATTCTCGGTAACGTCAGCGAGATAGGACAGCGCGGCGGGCGTAAAGCCGGCTTGAATCATAATACTGATAAAAAGCAAAATCGCGAGCGGCGTTACGAGCGGGGCGTTGAGCGCGGGCTGATGATTGATGAGAAAGAGCAGGATGCACGTGAGGAACAATCCGCCGGTGCCGATGAGCATCACGGTCGTTTTGCGCATCTGCGTGAAAAGCACACTCCAAACCAAAATGCCAACGACAAATACAATCGCGTACAGCGCGCGAATATTGCCGGCTTGAAACGCATCGAAACTGCCGACGAGCAATTGATTGGGAAACGCGCGGGTGTCCGTGAGTAGGCGCGCGGTCAGATTGATAAACACGCCGAGCACCGCGTTGATCGCGATCCACGCTGGCGCGAAGCTCTGCACGCTTTTATTCGTGATGATTTTCCAATAATGGCTCAACCCGTGATTCGATTCGGCGCGCGTTTCGACTTTGACTTCGCGGATTTCGGACAAGCCGAACCAAAGAATCACAAGACTTGCAAGATAAATCAGCGCGTTGAGCGCGAACGCCGGGCTGGTAAGCGTTACGCCGCCGACGATTGCCGGATTACCGAACTCGCGCCAGAGCCAGCCGCCGAGCGAAAAGCCGAGCGCGATTCCGCCGATGCTTGCGACTTCAAAAAAGCCGACAACGCGCGAGCGCAATTTTCGCGAATGCGCGGTTGCTTCCGCGATATAGCCGAGCGTTGCCGGCGCGTTCGCGGCGGTCGAAACGCCTTCGAGAATGCGCGTGAAAACCAAAACCCAGACGACGGTCGTCATTGCGGTGAGTTGCACGGCAAGCGCGCCAAAAAGCGGACCAAAGATGATAAAGAGTTTGCGTCCATATTTATCGCTCCACGCGCCAAAGAGCGGCGCGCCGATGAGCTCGGCGGCGAAGAACGCGCCGATAATCAAGCCGCCGATTGTATACGATACCTCGTACACTTCTGCGCGGGCAATTAATCGTAACGGATGATTGGGGTCTGTTGCCGCGTCGTGAATTGAGTTAAAATAGAACTGGATATTTTCGCCCATCGCGCCCGCCGCCGCGCGGAGCAATAAACTGCCCGCAATAAGCGCAAACAACGAACGAACGAAGTGCGGCGGTGTCGCCGGATGCTCTTGCGTCTGACTCATTCATTTCCTCCGAAAGATATAAAATTGATTATACCAACACTTGCAATGAAAAGAAAATTGCTGTGCTTGTCGCTGATTATTCTGAGCGCGTGCGCCGCGCCGGAATTAGCGACGCCATTGCCGTCGCCGACGCTTGCGACGCCAACCGAAACGCCAACGCCGATTGTGTTGCCAACGGCAGCGCCAACATTCGCGCCGACGCCGTTCATTACCGCGCCCGCGCCGAATCAAGCCGCGACGATTCCGATTCTAATGTATCATCATCTCAAAGAATTGCCCGCCCACGCGAGCGAACTTGATTTGACATGGACCGTCGCGCCGGAAAACTTTCGCGCGCAGATGCAATGGCTTGCCGAGCGCGGCTATCAAACGATTTCAATGACGCAAGTCGTCGCGCATTTGAAAGCGCGTAAACCCCTGCCGCGTAAACCAATTGTAATTTCATTTGATGATGGCTGGAGAGAAGGTTATGCGGTTGCTTTTCCCGCGCTAAAGCGATACAATTTTGCCGGCACGTACTATATTTACACTCATCCGCTCGGCAGTGCGGCATACCTCTCGCGCGCGCAAGTGAAAGAAATGGCGGCGGCGGGGATGGATATTCAAGCGCACACATTGACGCATCCGCATCTGCGAACGGTCGCGCCGGATGCCGCGTTCAAAGAAATCGTGGACTCGAAAACAATTCTCGAAAAAGAATTGAGTCAGCCGATCACTTCGTTCGCTTATCCATTTGGCGAGTACAACGCGGCAGTGTTGGAAATGGTCAAGCGCGCCGGCTTTACCAGCGCGGTAACCATCAATCCCGGCTATCGGCAACGGGCGGACGAATTGTTTACGCTCCATCGCATTCGCGTCTCGTACCGCGATTCGCTGTCTGATTTTGCGGCGCGCCTGCCAGGCGAGTAGGGTCAATCTGTCATTCCAAACTTACATTTCTCTCATCTCTGCTTAATTCCAGTACGTATACTTGAATTGAAAAATCAGCAAGAGGAGGCGAAAATGTCCCGGTCGAATTCATTGCTTTCGTGTGTAGTCTTTGTTGCCGTTTTGTTGGGCGTCATTGGCGGCGCGGTGATGGGCGGCATCGCCGGCTATTACGCCGCGCAGAATGCATTGCCCGCGCCCGTCGTCGTCGCGGCATCGCCGTCGGTGGTATCGAACGCGCCGCAACCAACCGCGCAACCGGCGGCGCCGGCGGTCACAAATCTGACGTTGAAAGAAGAATCGGCGATCATTGATGCCGTGCGCAAAACCAAACCGGCGGTCGTAACAATCATCAATCAATTAGAAGCTACGCGGCGCGGAGCGGCGCCGACGGCGTCCGGTTCCGGCGTGATCATTGATGCCAAAGGTTTTATCATCACGAACAATCACGTCGTCGCCGGCGAAAAAACTTTGACCGTGATTTACGCGGACGGTTCGAAAGCGGACGCGACGATTGTCGGCGCGGATCCAACGATTGATATTGCGTTGCTCAAAGTCGAAGGCAAAGTCCCGGCGTTCGCGATATTCGGCGATTCGAACGCGTTGGAACCGGGGCAGACCGCGATTGCGATTGGCAGTCCGCTTGGCGATTATCGCGGCACCGTAACGGTCGGCGTGGTGAGCGGCTTGAATCGCCGTGTCGGTCGTCAGCAAGGATTGATTCAAACCGATGCCGCGATCAACAACGGCAATTCCGGCGGCCCGCTGATCAATTCGCTCGGACAAGTGATTGGCATCAATACGTTGGTCGTGAGAAATACAAACGAGGGGAACGTCGCGGAAGGTCTAGGTTTTGCGGTGCCGTCGAATGCGGTGAAAGAAGTTGTTACGCAGTTGTTGACCAAGGGGCGCGTGGAGCGTCCCTTTATCGGCATCACATATCAAGAACTCGACGCGCAACTCGCCGCCGCGATGAATTTGCCGGCGAATCAAGGCGTCGTCGTGATGCAGGTCGAAGCCGGCAGTCCGGCGGCAACGTCCAGTTTGCAAATTCGCGATGTCGTCCTTGCGCTGAACGGCCAGAAAATAACTCCGGAGAGTCCGCTCGCCAGTCTTTTGCTCGCGTTCAAAGTTGGTGATCCAGTAACGCTGACGATTTTGCGCGACGGTAAACAAATTCCGGTCAAACTTACGCTGGGATTGAGACCGCCGGATAAATAAGCGACGTTGGATGAACGCAAAATGCGACGCTCCGAGGGAGTGTCGCATTTTTTATTACTGCGCGATGGACTACGCGTCGAGCGCGACGCGCGCATTTTGCGCGATGCCGGCATTTTTAGTCAGATAATCCACCTATTCCACTCCATCAAGGTTACACAAGGCAGGACTTGCCGGCGCTTTTTCCGCGGCTGGATCCGTTTCAATAAATTCCAAATCCCATTCATCAATTTCGCGCAGTTGCGCGCGCAATTTCGCGGCATTCGCAACGCCGTGATTGACGCGGCGCGGCTGACCGTTGTGATCAATGATGAACGTCGTCGGCGCGCCCAGCACGCCCCAATAATCCGCAACGCGCGGCTGCGCGGAGGCGTCAATCTGAATCACTTGGAGCGCGTTGCCGGTTTGCTCTCGCAATTCTTCCAGCGCCGGTTGTTGGATCGTTTTGCAAGGGATGCAGTCTGGCGTCGTAAAATAGAGAATCGCGGTGCGCCCGCGTTCGAGCGTCTCCAAGCCAGGCGCGCGCGATTTTGCGCGGCGCACGCGCGCGAGCTGCCCGCGCGTCCACGCGTGATAGAGCGCAATTCCGATAATGATGATGGCGATAGCGAGGAACAAGCGGTCAAGCATTTCGAATCCTCAAAACGCAGTGTCATTTCGAGCGAAGCGAGAAATCCCGTTATTCCAATAACGAGACCC
>Ga0247727_10019492_pt1 | contig 10505 bp, 6 predicted proteins | sample WisWelCaveWW1625_FD_202498 | JGI IMG/M metagenome (GOLD analysis project Ga0247727, IMG submission 202498) | Biofilm microbial communities from Wishing Well Cave, Virginia, United States - WW16-25 | ecosystem: Environmental > Aquatic > Deep subsurface > Groundwater > Cave microbial mat | place...
TGGAATTGCATCCCGACCTTGATAAAAGTGTGAGACACCTGGCATGGCTTTCTCTCGACTCTGAAGAAGGACAGGAATACTGGCTCTCGATGGAACTCGCGGGTCGTTTTGCATCCGCGAACCATTACGTCATCCATCACCGCGTTGCGCAGGCGGTTGGGCTCAAGGAAGCCGCGGTAGTGGAAAACCATCATAACTTCGCGTGGGTGGAAAAATTACAAGATGGTAGGAGCGTAATTGTCCATCGCAAAGGCGCGACCCCGGCGGGCGAGGGAGTCATGGGCGTGATCCCCGGCTCGATGGGTGACGCAGGCTACGTCGTGCGCGGGAGAGGCGTGAGTGAGTCGCTTGAATCCGCTTCACATGGCGCGGGCAGGTTGATGAGTCGCAAAGCCGCGCTGAACTCCATCAGCAAATCGGCGCGTGACGAGTATCTCAAGGAGCGCGGAGTCACCCTGCTGGGCGGCGGATTGGACGAAGCGCCCCAGGCTTACAAACCGATTGAATCCGTTATCGCCGCGCAGCACGATCTCGTGGATATCATCGGCAAATTCACGCCGCGCATCGTGCGTATGGCGGAAGAGGCAGGAGAATTTTAAGTTAACTTCCGTTGGTCGAGTAGGCGGTGGTTGAGTAGGATGAAATCCGTATCGAAACCCGCCGCCGTATCGAGACCAATGTGCAATATGCAAACAGTCGGTCTCGATAGGAGCGAGAAAAGCGCTCGCTCTACTCGACCACCTTTACAAAACGGAGTCTTTATGGCAACCAAAACTCAGGCAAAAAAGTTCCGGGACCTTCTCCTTAGCTTCTCTCTATCTGAAGAGGTCAATGAACGAAAAAAGATCGAAGAGACTCTTTGGGAACATTATGGCGCGCAGTACGCGGTCTTCATACTCGATATGTCCGGCTTCTCTATGCTCACGCGTAAATATGGGATCGTCCATTACCTTTCGATGGTACGGCGTATGCAATTGACGACTGAACCCATCGTCAAGTCTTATGGCGGGCGCATGCTCAAATACGAAGCGGACAATTGCTTCGCGGTTTTCCCCGATCCCCTTGCCGCGTTGAACGCGGCGATTGCGATGCAGCACGCATTCAGCGCGGCGAACATTCTTACTTCGGACGATCTCGATATTCACATCGCCTGTGGAATCGACTATGGCAGGCTGCTCATCATCGGAAACGAAGACTGCTTCGGCGACCCTGTGAACCGCGCCTCCAAAATGGGAGAAGACGTTGCCGCGGCAAGCGAAATTCTCGTTACAAAAGAAGCCATGGACATGATCCCTGCCGAGGCAGGCATCAAAGCGCGCGAGATCAGCATCTCGATCTCAGGAATTACCATCCCTGCGTATGTGGTGGAGTATCGGAGGGAGTAGGTGTCTTTGCAACGAATTTCACACTTGTCCCTGTGCTCTTCGGGGTCTTGCACACAGGGGAATTTGGCTGTATGCTTGGCAACATTGAGCGGGGATGACCCTGCCAAGGAAGCCTTATGAGTAAAGAAGCAAAAGCCAGAATCAAAATCAATGAGTTGTTGAAAGAAGCAGGCTGGAAGTTTTTTGACGATGCCGAGGGCAAGGCGAATATTATCCTTGAAAACAATGTCAAAATTACTGAAAGTCATATTGACACGCTTGGTGAAAATTTTGAAACAAGTAAAAATGGCTTTATTGATTTTCTCCTGCTCGATAAAAAGGGATTTCCTTTCATCGTTCTTGAAGCAAAATCGGAAGATAAACATGCGCTGGCGGGAAAGGAACAGGCGCGTAAATATGCCCAGGTTCAGCATTGCCGTTTTATTATTCTGTCCAATGGCAATTCGCATTACTTTTGGGATACGCAACGCGGAAACCCGCAACCCATAACAAAATTCCCTTCTCCTGATTCATTTGAGAGCTATTCCAAATTCACCCCGAACCCGCAAAGCCTGACTCGTGAAGTCGTTGACAAAGACTATATCGTTTCAACGCAAAAGCCTGATTACAAAACTGACCCTTCATGGATTTCAGAAAGCACGCGCGAACAATTCATTCAGAATAACGGACTTCGCTTCCTCCGTGATTACCAACTCAAAGCGATCAAATCCATTCAAGAAAGTGTGACGCAAGGTAAAGATCGTTTTCTGTTTGAAATGGCAACGGGGACGGGTAAAACGCTCGTCTCTGCAGCAGTCATCAAGTTATTTCTGCGAACAGGCAACGCAAGAAGGGTCTTGTTTCTCGTGGACAGACTCGAACTGGAAAACCAAGCCAAGAAAGCCTTTAGCATTCTGCTGAAAAACGATTATCAATCAGTTGTTTATAAGGAGAATCGCGATGATTGGCGCAAAGCTGAGATTGTCGTTTCAACCATTCAGTCTTTCATGTCTAAGAATCGCTATAAAAGAGTTTTCTCGCCCGATGATTTTGATCTGGTAATTTCAGATGAAGCCCACCGCAGTATCGGCGGGAACAGCCGCGCTGTGTTTGAGTATTTCATCGGCTATAAACTTGGCTTGACCGCCACGCCAAAAGATTACCTAAAAAACTTTGATCCTGAAAACCAAAATACTCCGCGTGAATGGGAACGTCGTGTTTTGATGGATACTTATAAAACCTTCGGATGTGAAAATGGCGTCCCTACTTATCGCTATTCACTTTTGGATGGAGTGAAAGAAGGCTTTCTCATCAATCCCGTTGTCGTGGATGCACGCACAGATATTACTGCTCAAATGCTATCCTTTGCGTGACCGTTGGCATGATGACCACAGGATACGACTGCCCTGATATTCTCAACCTGGCATTCATGCGACCTGTGTTCTCCCCCACCGACTTTATCCAGATCAAGGGACGCGGTACACGCAAGCATGATTTCACTGACCAAATCACAGACCTTGCGTGGAAAAAGAACGTCGGAGCAAAACAGAAAGATCAATTCAAGTTGTTTGATTTCTTCGCCAACTGCGAATACTTTGAAGAGGATTTCAACTACAACGAAGTTTTGCACTTGCCAAGAATTAGAAGCGGCTCTGGAACAGGTGGCGAGTCTGGCGGAGGCGTTACCTACGTAATTGATGGATATGAAAACACGCGTGCTGATGCGCTCCATGCTATTCGGGAAACCGCCGTTGGTCCTGAAGGCATGCGCGTGGATCGGATGTATTACCAGAAGTTTGAAGAGCAAATCAAGAAAGATAATTTTGCAATCGAAAAAGCCGAAGCTGGCGATATGGAAGCTATCATCAAGCACATTGAAGAAAACATCTTCGACAAGCCCGAAGAGTTCTTCAATCTTGAGAAATTACGCAAATCCTTGAGCATTGACCGCCGTGTTTCGTTGCGCGAGATCGTGGAAGTCATCTTTGGCATCAAACCATTCTTTAAAACCAAAGACGAATTGCTGGATGAAGAATTCGAGAAGTTTGACAGCCGTTTTATGCCCGATGAAAAGCAATTCACACCTGCCAGAAATTTCTTCAAGACTTATGTGCTTGACCCTGAGTTTCGCACGCAAGTTGATGAAGGCAATTTCGCTTATATCATGGGCAGCCACGCAGGCGGCGAGTTCCTGCGCCATTTGACGATAGAATTACGGAATAAGATCATCGAGTACATCAAGGATTACGTGTCGTTTAATCAATTTGTTTAACCTACCAACGAGACCCTAAGGGTTTCCATTGCAAACCCGCAACAGGACAAGCAAGACTCTCTGGCAAATCATGACGAGAGTCGGTTGAGAAAACCCTTAGGGTCTGAAATTTGGAATAACATGACCAGCCCCTCACCTCTCCTCTACGACACCTACTATCACATCTACAATCGCGGCGTGAACGGCGAGAATATTTTCATTGAGGAGCGGAATTACGACCTTTTTATGAGGTTGTACGAAAAGCATCTATTGCCAGTGACAGACTTATTTGCGTATTGTATGTTGAGAAACCATTTTCATGTTGACATTAGGGTGAAGTCGGAAGACGAGATAAAAGAGACTCTTTTCAAAAAGACCCTAAGGGTTTCGCCCGCAAACAGTCGCGAAGCCAAGCAGGGTGATTTCGCAAATCAAGAGGACGGTCAGTCAAGAAAACCCTTAGGGTCTCACTATGTAAGTGACCAATTCTCCAATTTCTTCAACGCTTACGCCAAGACCATCAACAAGGCTTATGGAAGAACAGGCAGCTTATTTCAACATCCCTTTGGGCGTGTGCCAATTACCACCGACCGCCAGTTTTGGAATGTGATTGCCTACATTCACCAAAACCCGCAAAAGCACGGATTTGTGAAAGACTTTCGCGATTGGAAGTATTCATCGTATGGGATAATTCTGAACGAAAAACCCACCGTGATAAATCGCGGTGAAGTAATGAAGTGGTTTGGGACGAAGGAAGAATATTTGTCACTTCATAAGGAATGGGTAATAGACGCGCAAGCGAAGTGGTTTGCGGAAGATGATTACGATTAAAATTCAAACAAAAAAGACCCTAAGGGTTTTGAAAACCCTTAGGGTCTGATAAAGGACATAAATGTTAGATTCCGAAACCAAACGCCGTATTGACTCTGCCCGCGATATTCTCGTGGGCAAAGTGCCCGACCCGAAGAGCCAGGTGGAGCAGATTACGATTGCGTTGATCTACAAGTTCATGGATGACATGGACAAGCAATCCATCGAGATGGGCGGGAAGGCGAGTTTCTTCAAGGGTGAATTCAAGAAATATGGATGGGGCAATATCTTCGACCCGCGTTTGGGCGGCGTGGAGATGTTGAATCTATACGGCGAAGCCATCACGCGCATGAGTCAGAACGCGAACCTGCCCGAACTGTTTCGGAATATCTTCAAGAATGCCTATCTGCCTTACCGTGACCCCGAAACGCTGAAACTCTTTCTCAAGACCATCAACGACTTCACTTACGACCACTCTGAAAAGTTGGGAGATGCTTTCGAATATCTGCTGTCAGTTCTCGGGTCGCAGGGAGACGCGGGACAATTCCGCACGCCGCGTCATATCATCGATTTCATGGTGCAGGTTCTCGATCCGAAAAAGAACGAGACGGTTCTTGATCCCGCATGTGGTACGGCTGGCTTTCTGATTTCGGCGTACAAGCACATCGTCAAGTCCAGTCAGGAGTCTGGCAAGCCGTTGAACGCGCAGGACAAGCAAAAGTTGTACGAAAACTTCACGGGTTACGACATCTCGCCTGATATGGTGCGGCTCTCGCTCGTCAACCTGTATTTGCACGGCTTCGTCAAACCGCAGATCCACGAATACGACTCGCTCGCCAGCGAAGAACGCTGGAACGAGTACGCCGATGTGATCCTTGCCAACCCGCCGTTTATGTCGCCAAAGGGCGGCGTCATGCCGCACAAAAAGTTTTCGGTTCAGTCGAACCGCAGTGAAGTGCTGTTCGTGGATTACATGGCGGAGCATCTCACGCCAAACGGACGCGCCGCTATCATTGTGCCTGAGGGCATCATCTTTCAATCGGCGGGGGCGTACAAGCAATTACGCAAATATCTGATCGAGCATAATTTCCTCTGGGCGGTGGTCTCTCTGCCTGCGGGCGCGTTCAGTCCATACTCAGGCGTCAAGACCTCCATTCTGTTCTTGGATAAGTCACTCGCCAAAAAGACCGATAAAGTTTTGTTCGTCAAAGTCGAAAACGACGGATTTGACCTCGGCGCGCAACGCCGCCCCATTGATAAGAATGATTTACCACAGACCCTAAGTCACTCGCCAATACGTGGACATACGCAAAAACGAAACGATGGGACTCAACTCATTGAGTTCGGCAATATTGTTCTACTTGGAAGAACTGGAAGCACAAGAAAGAAGAGCTCGAGAAGAAGCCGAAAGATTAGCACAAGCTCAAGCTGAACGCGAAGCCGCGGAGCGCGAAGCAGCCAGATTAAAGGCAGAACGAAAGGCTGCAGAAATAGCCGCGCGCGAGGCTGCAGAAAAAGCCGCAAAGGAGAAAGCCGAACGCGAGGCCGCGGAACGCAAAGCTGCAGAACGCGAAGCCGCGCAATTGAAGGCGAAACGTGAAGCCGCAGAAATAGCTGAACGCGAAGCAGATGAATTAGCCTCTCGCAGAAAAGCCGAACGCGAAGCAGCAGAAAAAGCAGAACGCGAAGCTATGGAATTAGCGGCTCTTAAGAAAGCAGATCGGGAAGCTGCTGAAAAAGCCCTCCGCGAGAAAGTTGAACAAGATAGTTTACCGGGTGAAAAGGCAAAGGCTCAGCAGGAAGTGGTCAATAAAGTTAATATCAAAGAGGGCAAGTCTGTCAAAACACCACCGATTGCAACCGCGACACTAGGAATGGTAGTTATTGGGCTTGCTTTATGTGGAATTGCATCAATCTATTATCTCTCTGTCTCTGGAATTTTTGGAGGATCTCCCCCTACGGAAGCGCCAGTTACATTCGAATGCACCGATGCGCTTGGTTGTGTGACTATTGCTCCAAATGAGCCAATTCACTTTGCGTGGATTCAGTCCGTTTCCGGTGCAACTTCCGCATTGGGTCAGACAAACGTCAACGGTGGTCAGCTGGCGATTGATGACAAAGGTGGTGAATTACTCGGCCACCTAATCCAGTATGACGGTGAAGACTCCTTGTGCAATGCTGACGGTGGTCAGGCGGCTGGAAGGAAAGTTTCCGCTGATCCGACTGTAGTTGCTGTTCTTGGCACAACCTGCTCCAGTGAGGCGCGCGCCGCTATGCCGCTCGTTGGTGAGGCTGGCATGGTCATGATATCTCCTTCCAACACCAACCCTGACTTGACCGACCCTAATCATCCAGATCACCACGCTGGTTATTTCCGCACCGCGTATAACGATCTGGTTCAAGGTCGCATCGCGGCTGAGTTTGCTTATAATGAACTTGGCTTGCGCACTGCCGCGACTGTCCATGATGGTTCTCCATACGCTCAGTCTCTGCAACAAGTATTCGCTGATGTGTTCACCGAACTCGGCGGCACCATCACTGCACAGGAAGCAGTGAATGTTGGCGACACTGATTTCAAACCGGTTCTGACCAAGATTGCTTCTGGCTCACCTGATATCATCTACCTCCCAATTTTCGAACCAGAAGGAAATCTGTTTGCCACACAAAAGTGCGAAGTTTCAGGCTTGAAAAATGTTGCCTTGATGGGCGCAGACGGTTTATTCACATCAGGTTTCCCGGCAACTACGGGCACTTGTGGTTTGGGAATGTATCTCTCCAGTCCTTACGTTTCTGGTTCAGGCATGAATAATTTTCTAGCTAAATACTACTCTGCCTTCGGTGAATATCCTGCCGCTGGCTTTGCTCCACATGCCTATGACGCGATGAACATGCTCTTCGCAGCAATCGAGCAGGTTGCCCACGTTGATGCAGATGGCACGGTTTATATTCCGCGCCAAGCTCTGCGTGAGGCACTGTATAACACAAATAACTTCGTTGGTCTGACCGGTAATTTGTCTTGCGACGCGAATGGTGACTGCGCCACTGGTGAAGCGTTGGCAGTCTATCAGATCTCTCAGGCTATGATTAATGGCACTAAAGACCTGGTGGCTTCAACGCCGGTCTGGCAACCATAATTATCGACATACAAGAATCTTCATCGTGACACAATTCAGTAAAAAGGTAGGCCACTCAGCTTCTTGACCTTCATTTTTTCCCAAACATCTCCTCCCATTTCGCCTACATAGACTCCACGCCCGCGCCGTTTAGCGGGCTTATGCTCCCGCAGGGTCTGCGACCCTGCGGCTAACCTGGAAATAGTAACTGTGTTCGCAAATACGGCGGTCGCAGACCGCCTTGGAGCGGAGGTGAGCAGAGTTTATTTGCTTGACGGCTTCTTGCTAGCCGGTTTCTTGACAACAGCCTTCTTCGCAACCGCCTTGGTCTTCTTAGTTGTTGACTTCTTTTCAGAAGTTTTCACTTTAGTTTTACTAGCCTTTGGCGCAACGGACTTCTTCTTCGTAGCGGTCTTCTTCATTTCCTTCACAGGCTTCTTTGCTATTGCCTTCTTCCGCGGCTTTTTGACCTTCACTTCTTCCACCTCTTCTTTCCTTTCCCCAAACATCTCCTCCCATTTCGCCTGCATAGACTTGACCCCCGCGCCGTTCAAGGCGACATAAATGTCGCGCCACTTTTCATCATCCACGAATCGCCAATCCATGAACACGTGATGCTGGTACGCGTGCAATTCAACGTACAGTCCCTTTTGCCATAGTTCCTCACACGAGCGGATATATTCCAGGTGCGCGACGTAATCCTTGAAGATGACAAAGCCTTCGAACGGCAAGCTCAATCCTTCGGCAAGGGATTTCTGTCGCAGATCGCCGGTGCCTTTATCGAGATAGGCGGCGGAGGTTTTGATCCAGCCTTTGGTATCGGCGAAGCGGTTGTGATAGAGCACAAGTCCACGCTGAGCCTGCCCTGCCGAAGGTGACGAAGGGTCGCCATGAACATTTGAATAAGCAAAGACATTTTCGTCCACGCTGCCGTTCGGGGTGAAGAGGTCATAGAGGAAGAACTGCTCCACGTCCGCGAACAGGGAGCGGCGGTGAAGGATCGGGAAGATCTTCCAGTCATGTCCCGCGATGAGTCCTTCGTCGGGGGTCTCATCCCATTTCGGCTTACGGAACTCCATCCCATATTTTTCGGTGAAGCCTTCCACTTGTCCGTGACTGTACATTGGCAATCCAGGCAGAGTCGAAAGCACAGTCGCAATACCAAAATATTTATCGCCGTTGCCGAATTGCTCGATGGCGGTCTTTTCATCGGGGTTGCTCATGAAGTTGACATATCGCTTGAGGATTTGCGGATCGAACTCCAGCGTGTTCTTGATCGCCATGCGATATTTGGCATTATCTTCATCACGCAGCATGTGCATGAAAGCGGAGTTATAAACGCGGTGCATCCCCAGCGTGCGGACGAAATATCCCTCCAACAGCCAGAAGGCTTCGGCGAGAAGGAGTGTATCGGGGACTTCCGCCGCGACGCGGTCCACGACTTCGCGCCAAAACTCCTCCGGGATCGCCGCGTCAAACTCAGCCCGCGTCATGCCATGCTCGGACCGAGACGGGATCGCGCCGCCCGCGCCTGGTTCGGGAAACCATAATCTTTGAATATGTTTCTTGGCAAGCGTCATCGCCGCGTCAAAACGGATGACGGGGAAGTTGCGCGCGACATGCAGGATGGTTTGAATGACGGCTTCGCGCACTTCGGCTTTGGAGTAATCCAATTGCGCGGTGTCGTTCCACGGGAAGGATGTTCCGTCATTGCCATGATAGATAAAACGCGTCTCGCCTGATGCGCGGTCGAAGCGTTTGAAGACAACTGAGGCATCGGAGTGATCGTAGTAATGATCTTCGAGGAGGATACCCGCGCGCGAGTCGTCCGAAAGGTCTTCAGAGTTGAAAGTGTAGGATGGATAGGGCGAATATGGCAAAGAAAGGAACCAATCGGGATGTTCAATGACCCAGTTCGAGTCTATGCCCATGTGATTCGGGACCATGTCGGCAGAGAGTCGAACGCCGCGCTGCCAGGCACGCGAACGCAAATTCTCCAATGCCCCCCACCCGCCCAAATCTTCCGCAATGTCATACGAGTGAAGTGAATACGCCGAAGCGACCGCGTCCACATCTCCCATGCGCTGCTTGATCTTCTGGCTCGCGCGCGAACGTTCCCACAAGCCAATCAGCCACAAGCCGGTGAAGCCGCGGTCTCGTAAAAGATCGAGTTCTTCATCTGGGATTTGATCCAGAGTCTTGATCCAACGTCCATATTTTCGGGAGAGTTGTTCAAGCCAGACGTAGGAATTCTTTGCGAGGAGAACAAGACGGGGCATCCAATCTTTATCGGGGCTGTATCGTTCATACTCCTGATATTCGCCGCCCGAATAAGTTGCCAATGGCACATCCGCTTTGAAGTCGCCGTGCGAAAGATGCTGGCGGATGACTTCTTCGCGCAAAAAGTCCATGCCGCGAATAATGCGCGCCACAAAGGTCTCATTCAGCAGGTGTCCCCATTTTTCAAGGATGAATTGCAGTTGCCCTTCGAGTGAATTGGGAGAGGCTTCGGCGGGCGCGCGCAGGATGTCAAATAATGACTCTGTCCCGCCCTGCCTGCCTGCATTCTCTTTCGACGCCTGCGCGAAAAACGAATCCAGTGCGGTGATCAGGTTTTTATAAGCCGTCGGCTCCAGCGGTTCATCATCCACTAATTCAACCAACGGATTTACGGCTGGGTTCGCGTTGTGCAAATATACAAATAATAATTCCTCGACCGTCGTCACACGTCCGTTCCTGCCAAGCGAAGTCAAAAGTTTTTCGAGATATTCCTCCGCTTTCATCGCTCCCTGATAAACAAGATCGGGCGGGAACTCTGAAACGAATTTCTGTTGGGTGGATGTGACGGATTCCGCGCCCACGCTTTCGTCCACGAAGGAAACAGCGGTATTCATCACGGCTGGCGGGGCATAATGATTCACGAGCGCGCGCAGAGCCTCGTCAATGAGCTGCATGGCGTATAGATCG
>Ga0247727_10019493_pt1 | contig 10505 bp, 11 predicted proteins | sample WisWelCaveWW1625_FD_202498 | JGI IMG/M metagenome (GOLD analysis project Ga0247727, IMG submission 202498) | Biofilm microbial communities from Wishing Well Cave, Virginia, United States - WW16-25 | ecosystem: Environmental > Aquatic > Deep subsurface > Groundwater > Cave microbial mat | place...
AGTCCATCGCTTTGGGCCCTTGGTCTCTTCGTCTTTTGCTTTGGTTGCTACTGCCATGTGACCTCCAATTTGGTTACGGCATCTAGTTTACCGCAAATCCGTGTCCAAATCTATTGGTGGCAGTATACAATCACCTCGGGGGACACGTCTAACGATATTCAGGCTCGTAGATCCAGTGCTTGTTGGAATTAATGCAAATCATCGCTTCAGGTGGATTGTAATATCCGCATATAGGGCATGTCCATCCCTTTTCAGACTCTTTCTTCACTGACATGTAAATTCCAGCCGGGTCTGAAAAAAATCCAGAAACAGGCATAAGATTATTACTTACGTTGAGATAAAACTGATTTTCGTAGATGATGATGGCTTGAGGATTGACATAGATTTTGTCTTCTATCTGACCTAAGAAGGTGCTATTTTCAGTCTCAGATAGACAGTTGCATCCATTTTCGTGGGCGTTTAAGTTGAAGGATGAAAAAATTCCTAAGAATACAAAGAATAACGCGAAGATCCGAATATTCATGATTTTGCTCCTTGAGGCGTATGTCTAGAAGAAATAGACCTTTCTTCTTTGCGATATGCCTACTGATTATTTCTACATTGCTCAATCTAGCACTCGATCAATTTAAGGCTAAACAAAATTTAAAAGAACTCCATGAGATCAGATCCAAACTAGCACTTATTCCTCAGAGCGAACGTAATGATTTGGAGCATCTTTTCCGACATCTGATATTCCGCTCATCGTTTGCATATGTTTTATTTGGTGATAAGCCAATGGCATTTGAAACCCTATTGAGCACGCAAGCCATTTGGCGTCAATACATGCATCTTTATAGTCGTTTTGAAGCTGGGCTCAACTTTTTCAAATATCAAAGAGGTTGGGAAACTTGGGAAAGATATAAACACCTTTTCCCCATAGAAAACTTCATTCTTGTGCAACAAAATGACCTCAGGTCACCGAGTACGACGTCGATATTCCTGATAAATAAGCAAGCTTTTCTTAGCACGATCTCCCACCACAACCAAGATTTCGTGAAAGTTCTTGGAAAAGACGTTAATCCACGCAAACTCATGGAATCATTTTATAAAAAAACGAACACGTTTGATGAAAACATAAAACATCATCCTGCTCTTCTTGGCATACTCTTGGGTTATGGCAAGGGAAATTCGTGGCATTATTGGCAAATGGGTGAGTTTAGAAAAAAAACAAAAAAGCAACACATTTCCATTAGCCCACCTGGACAAAGCCGTGCTAATTTTGTACCAGTTTTTGAAGAACCCAATTTAGATTTGGGGTGCCCGATTTTTCCACCAATGTTTATGTGTGACCCAGAAACAATTGAAACAAAAAAACTGCGAAAAAAATACCGCCAACAACGAATTGCTATCTATAAAGAATATCAGGACAAGGACTTTCTCGAAGTCACCCTACTACAGCTGACAAAGAAGTCCTAATTTGCTGACCTTAGCCACCAATAAGTTTGGACACAGATGTGCTGTAAACTAAACGCCGTAATCAAGTTGGAGGGGTACCTCCCTCCGACGAGCATGCGATTTGGTGAAACGAGATGAGGCTCAACTAAGGGCAGCGGAGACGTGGCGTAGTGCATGTCTCTTCAAGAAGCAGTCATGAGCTCTTAAACAAAAAGAAAACCCAACCTTCCTCATTGCCTCGGCATGTCAACGTTGATGAAGGTTCAGAAACAAAAAACCAGATCTCCTACCTTTTCCAACTATTCGACGAGGTTCCATTTTTTGAGGAGGGCGGTGTATGCGGGGGTCGTTTTGAGTTTTTTAAGGCCATCGTTGAAGGACTGGATGAGGGCAGGGTCTGCGTTGTGGAGGGTGATGAGGCGCAGCGCTTCTTCTGTGAGAGGCGCAGTGGCGATGCGCAACTTGCCTTGGTAGACATCTTGGACGTAGGCGGCTGCGGGGAGAATGTTGATGATGGCGCCGTCGATGGTGCCTGTGGCCACGTCGCTTAAGGCTTTTGCGACCAGGCTGTATTCGCGTGGAAGGACGCCGGTAGCTTTTTGCAAAACAACTTCGCCTTGGGAGCCTGAGATGTAAGCGACGAGCTTGCCTGAGAGCATATCGAGTGATTGGATAGGCGATGAAGCTGGAACGACGAGCACGAGGCCTAGAGGTAGATAGGGGTCGGAAAAGTCGTAAATCTTGAGGTTAAAAGGATAGGGAGGGATCGAACTGAGCATGGCGGGGTATTGCTGCTTGTTGAGGCCATCTAGCAAATTGTCCCAGTTGACGGTCACTTTGGTGAAGTGGAGTTTTTGCAGTTTGCCAATTTCTGTGAGGAGCTCTGTGGAGAAGGCTGTGACGTTTGTGTCTCTGCCGGCCATGTCAATGGGGAACCACGTGGCGTCTACGCCGATCAAGACTTGCGTGGATTTTGAGCCACCACAGCTAGTTAGAAGGGTGCACAGGGCAAAAAACAGCGAAAAGATCGAACGGAAACGCAACATAATGACCTCACGTGCATATATTACATGAATTCTGGCAAAATGGGAACATCGCTTTTTTGAAACGATTGAATATTTTGGGAGTTTTGGATTGGTGTATGTGCTCGTTAACTTCGGTGGCCCCCGCTCTCTTGATGAGGTGGAGGAGTTTTTGGTCGCTTTGCTCACGGATCAAGAGGTGATCCGCACGCCGCTTCCTTCTTGGATGCATCGCCTGCTGTTCACACGTGTGGCCAAAAAGCGCGCGCTCAAAGTAGCGCACGATTATGCTGCAATTGGCGGCAAGTCTCCGATTTTTGAGGACACAGAATTTTTGGCAAAGGCTGTAGCTGAGCATTTGCAAGCGCCTGTGCTTATCTTTCATCGCTACTTGCCCGAAACACACGCGGCATTTTTCGCTCAGGTGCGCGCGATTGCTGAGACGGAGGAGATCCGTGTGCTGCCTTTGTTCCCTCAATTCAGCTATGCTACGACGGGCAGTATTGCTAAGACATTCTCAGAGCAGATGGAGCCAGAGGTTGTGCAGCGGCTGGGATGGATCCGATCGTTCGCAACACATGCTGCCTATTTGCAAGCGTTTAAGAAGTGCTTGCGCGATCATATGCAGACTGAGGGGATTGAAGAGTCGCATACGCTTTTTCTCTACTCAGCGCACGGTGTGCCGCAGCGTTTTGTTTGCTCTGGCGATCCTTATCAAAGAGAGTGTGAGCAGACATTCGAAGCGCTCTCTAAGCGCTTTCCCAAGGGGCGCTCGTTGCTTTGCTACCAGTCGCAATTCGGCAAAGAGCCGTGGATACGTCCCTACACGAATGAGGTCTGCCAACATATTGAGAAGCATCTGCAAGGGGAAACCCATGTGGTGATCATCCCCTTGAGCTTCACGTCGGATCACATTGAAACGCTGTTTGAGATCGAGCAGCTCTATCTGCCCCCTATTCGCGCACATGGCATTCAAGCATCGCGCTGTCCTGCGCTGAATCGGCGCAGCGACTGGATCCGCGCGCTAGCAGAGCTCATGCAAAAAGGGGAAGTCTGTGGAAATCAAGTCCTCGTACGCGATCCATCCAAGCTTTGCAAATGCGCTAGAAAGGCTTGGGGCTCTAAAAAATGTTCAGTAACTCCATCTGCAGTATGCTGAACAATTTGATGATAGGGTATATTTTCTCCTGTGGAAGTCCCTTTAGTTAATGTGCACACGCGTTCCCTTGCAGCTTGTATGCGCTCTAGCATCCCTGTAGAAGAGGAAACAGGGTTTTCGTAAGAATTTGCATAACGTGTCCAAAGAGTGAGTTTATAAAGAGCGTTAAGCCTTGCGGGTTCGCAACCAGCAAATAGACCACTACATCGTCCACATGTTCGTAAATGGCTTTTAAGTGGGAAGTGTAGGGTGGTAACAGTCATATCATGACCCAATGAAGATTGCTTTAAAGATGTAAAAGAGGATGATGCTCATGGCTGCGCTTGAGGGGATCGTGATGATCCAAGAGAGCGCGATGTCGCGCAGCATTGAAAGGTTGAGCGCGCGCATGCCGCGCGCCAGGCCGATGCCGAGTACGGCGCCGACGAGGCAATGCGTGGTGGAGATGGGGAGTCCTAGCTTTGAGGCGATCAAGATGGTGGTGGCAGCGCCAAATTCTGCGCAGAAGCCCCTGGTAGGGGTGAGTTCGGTGATCTTTTTTCCAATGGTCTCGATCACGCGCCAGCCCCAGGTGGAGAGGCCGATCACGATGCCGACGCCGCCGAACGCTAAGAGCCATGGGGGGATCGGGGCAAATTCAGAGACGACGCCGTTTTTGATGATGTCGAGCACCGCGGCCACAGGTCCAATCGCATTGGCTACGTCGTTGGCGCCATGGGCAAAAGCCACAAAGCATGCGCTCAAAATCTGCAGATAGACAAACATTTTTTCCACTGAGCGGTACTCTGAGGTTCGCTCAGAAAAGCTCGTCTCTTGCCTTAGCTTCTGAGAAAGCTGCTTCACTTCATCGAGCAGAGCAGAGACTTTGGCATGCGTCTCATCAAAGGAAGCGACTTGCACGCGCTGCAAGTGTTTCATGGCTTTATCCAGGCTCACGACGGTTTGCGGTGTATAGCGTGAAGGGGGGTGCGATTCAAGCTCAGGTAAACGGACGCGGCGCATGATGAAGTAGGTGATAGCGCCGGTGATGAGGCCGACAAGCAATGCGACGAGTACAGCTTCGCCAAACGTGAAGGAGATATGCAGATTTTGCAGCCCATTGAAAATGAGGCTGAGCGTGAAGGTGCTGAAGACGATGAAAACGAGCAAGGGCATCAGTTTTTTGGTCGCTTCAGAGGGGTTCATGGCGTACAAAATCTTTCTCTGCAGGATGGTGAAGACAAGGAAGGAGATAATCGCGGAGAAAAAAGGCGAAATCACCCAGCTCAAGAGGATCCATAGCGTCTCACCCCACTGGATGGCTTCCATACCACCGACCATCCCTCCAAAACCTAAGATCGCACCGACGATCGCATGCGTGGTGGAGACGGGCCAACCGAAGTAGGAGGCAATCTGCAGCCAGAGGCTCGTGCCGAGCAGAGCGCTACACATGCCGACAATCAACACAATCGGCTCTGTCATGAACATATCCGTGTCGATCAAGCCGCGTTGCATGGTTTCAGAGACATTCGATCCAACGAAAAAAGCTCCGCTGAATTCTAAGATGGCGGCTAGGACGACTGCGCCTTTTAACGTCAGTGCTCCCGATCCAACCGATGTTCCCATGGCGTTAGAAACATCGTTTGCTCCGATATTCCACGCCATGTAGAAACCGACGCAGAGCACCAAAATTGTGAAGACTGTTTCGACTTCCATGTCTTACTTTAGTTCAAGAAGCATTCGAATGCGGTTTGCAAGCCTTTCTGATAAGTGGGACATTGTGCCAACCTCTTCTACCAGCCGCATCCACATATAGAATGCAGGAGTAGAGAGTGTCTCGCCTTGCGTGAAGAGCTGCTTGAGCAGTTTCTGCTGCATCTTTTGCGCTTCGTACTCCAGATAGGCCGTTTGTTCAACCATGGTCTTGACCTTTTCTGCTTCAATGCCGCCAAATGCCGATTCTAAGAGTTCATCGATCTCTTCGATGATCCTCTTCGCATTCAAAAACACATCGATATTTTTAGCAAAAAACGCCTGAATCTCTTTTTGGAAGTTGCCGAATTTTTCAAGGGGTCGCAACGTCAGCAAGATCCCTACTTCTTCCGCCTTGTCAGCAATGCTGTCTTGGACAGATAAGATTTCGAGGAAATGCGCGCGGTCGATGGGAAGAAATAAACTTTTGGGCAGATGGTTGCGGATATCGTTCTTCGTGAGGTCGGCTTCGTGCTCTAACTTGGATAGCTCGATCACTAGCCGCTCAATTTTATCCATCTCGCTATCGGGAAGGATCTCAAAGACACTGACAAGTTTCTCCATGCACAAAGCCACTTTTTTCATGTGGCTCTGTAGCGGAGCAAAGGGGGATTTGCCGAATAGGCCTGAGATGTTAAACATCGCAATCTCCAAATTGGAGATGATCCTAAGTTAGAGAGGGGCTTTATGTAAAGAATTTCGTCTCACGAATTGTGCAAAATCAAACTTATTCTTATCGTGTTGCCCTTAGATTGCCTAACGGAGGAAATATGGGTTTGCTTCCGTCGCATCCCAGCTTAACGGAAAATGAGTTCGCGCTCAGCTACTGTGAGCTCTCGATATGTTCCTTCAGGAACTGAGCCTAGGTGCAAGCCGCCGATGCGGATGCGCGAGAGTTCGTTGATGTCGAGACCAGCATTTTGTACGAGCAGGCGCACTTCGCGCTTCTTGCCCTCTTTCACAACCACTTTAAGAGTGCCTTTGCGCACTTTGGTAACGCTGACGGGGCGGATCAAAGCGCCTTCGATGCGTGTGCCTTTGCTGATTGATTTGAGGTGGACATCGGTGATCTCTTGCACGGTTTTGACAAGGTATTCTTTGGCGATGTTGGAGGATGGGTGGATCACCTGGTTGGAAAAGTGGCCATCGTTGGTGACGATCAGAAGGCCAGTCGTATCGCGGTCGAGGCGGCCCACAGTGAAGACGCGCAGTCCTAGGTGGGTAAAGAGATCGACAACTAATTTTTTGGAACCGATGCGGGTGTGGGAGCAGACAAAGCCGTGGGGCTTGTTGAGCAAGAAATACACCTTTTGCTCTTCGCGCTGCAAAGGCTGCCCATCGACCTCAATCTCATCTTTTTCCCATGAGACCATGGTCTGTGGGAGCAGGACGACCTGCCCATTGACCTTGACACGCCCTTCGAAAATAATCTCTTCAGCGGCGCGGCGCGAAGCGATGCCAGCCGCGGCTAAAGCTTTACTCAATCTTTTTTTCGTTTCCATGAGGAGAGATTCTACTAGAAAACCGGCTTAAACACAATGTGTTTAAAAATAATTTTACATCCCATAATTTCCCAAGAAGGTGGTATTATAAGACTTAAAATAAGGAATGAGAAGGAATGACTATGTCTCGCGTAGCCAAGCTGATCCTGATGCGCCACGGCCAGTCGGAGTGGAATAAACAAAATCTTTTCACAGGTTGGGTCGATATTCCGCTGAGCGCCGAGGGGATTCAGGAATCATTGGCAGGAGGTAAAAAGATTGCGGAAGTGCCGATCGATGTGATCTTTGTCTCCTCGCTGATCCGCGCGCAAATGACGGCAATGCTGGCGATGGTGGGACATCAAAGCGGCAAAGTGCCGTGCGTCATGCACCCAGGGCAAGGCAAACTAGAAACATGGGCTAAAATCTACAGCAAGGGTGCTGAAGAGAACTGCATCCCTGTGGTGACCGCCTGGGAGCTCAATGAGCGGATGTACGGCAAGCTTCAGGGGATGAATAAGCAAGAGATGAAGGATCAATTCGGCGTGGAGCAAGTGCAGAGATGGCGGCGCAGTTTTGACGAAGCCCCCCCTGAAGGGGAAAGCCTAGCCATGACGGCTGCACGCACCATTCCCTACTTCAAAGCGCAGATTCTACCGCTGCTGAAAGAGGGTAAAAATGTTTTTATCTCGGCCCATGGCAACTCACTGCGCTCGATCGCGATGTTTTTAGACAATCTTTCCAAAGAGCAAGTTGTGCAGCTCGAGTTGGCAACTGGCGAGCCAATCCTCTACAGCTTCGAAGGAGAGCGCTGGTCCAAAGATGGAAAATAGAGCCTATCTCGATCATCATACAGCTAGTAAACCTTTCCCTAGTGCTGTGGATAAGATGTTGCCGTATTACTCTGAGCATTGGGGCGCAACCACGCAGCCGCATCGCAAAGGGCAAGAGCTGATTTTGCCGCTCGAAGAGAGCCTTGTGGCTATCAAAGAGGTGTTAGGTGCTGCCGATGAGGATCATTTCCATTTCTTTAGCAGCGGATCCGATGCCATCAGTTCCCTTTTTTTCTCCCACTACTTCCATACGGTGCGCGAGACCGGCAAAAATCACATGGTGACAACGCAGCTCGAAGAAGCTCCCATCTTGCTGTCGCTCAAGCGCTATGAGGAGCTAGGCTGCTCTAGCAAAATCGTCGCCGTCAACGCGCAAGGGCAGCTCACACGCGAAATGCTGGCCGCAGCGCTGCGTCCGCGTACAGGTCTCGTTTCCCTTTCTTGGGCGAGTGGCTTAACTGGTGTGATCCATCCGATCGCAGACCTGGCGGAATTATGTCATCAGCAAGGCGTGCTCTTGCACGTGGATGCAAGCTACGTGATCGGCAAGCTCTACTTCCGTTTCGAGGATCTCCCTGTAGACTATTTGACAATGGATGGTCAATTCTTGCACGCGCCCAAAGGGACAGCTGGCTTGCTCTGCAAGCGATCAGCGCCGCTGATCCCATTTGCTTCAGGGCCAGCAGGTGTGGCTGTGGGAGGTATCGCAAGCTTTTCGGAGGCGCTTGATGAGAATGGACGCCTCTTCGATCACCTTTGCCTAGAAACAGCGCGCTTGCGCGATCGATTTGAAGCACAAGTCAAACGCGCCCTGCCAGACGCTGTGGTCTTTTTTGAAACGGTGGATCGCTTGCCCAATTGCACAGCGATCGGCTTTCCGGGTGTGGTGAGCGATGCGCTGCTCTTTCTTCTCAGCCGCAAAGGGGTCTCTGCCACTCTTGGTGGCGGGCACTGCCAGACACTCTCCCATATCCTCATCGCTTGTGGCGTCGATCCCGTCTTGGCACAGTCTGCGCTGAGTTTTAGTTTGTCGTTTGAAACAAGCGAAGCAGAGATCGACTACGCTGTGAAGATGATTGTGGCCTGTGTGGAGCAGCTCAAGAGGTGCTCAGCCAAAATCATGGAGGAAACTCCATGAGCCATCGCAAATTTTCCCACTCCTTTCCCTGGATGCGCTACAGCAAAAAGCTCACGCATAAGATTGAAAATCCGCGCCATTGCGGCTTCTTCACCCCAGCGGAAGCGCGCGAACGAGGGATGCGTCTTGCTACTGGGCGGGAAGGGCGCAGAGAAGATGGCAATACGATCTGCCTCTACCTGCTCGTGGATGAGTCGGATGGCGTGATCGCCGATGCGCGTTTCCAAGTGCTTGGGCAATCAGCTCTGATCGGTGCAGCGGAAGCCGCTTGCGAGCTGCTCATCCGCAAAAACTACGATCAAGCTCTGCGCTTAACGGCGGAGTTGATCGATAAGCAAGTGCGCGATCGCAATGAGGTCCTGGCTTTTCCTGAAGAGACGTACCCTCATCTCAACCTCGTGCTCGATGCGATTGAAAAAGCCGCTGAGCAATGCCTTGACATCCCCTTCGCTGAGAACGATTTGCCCTCGCCTATCGCCGCGCATGGCCATGAAGGTGGTCAAATCTATCCTGGTTGGGACACGCTGAGCAAAGAGCAAAAAATCGAAGCGATTGAAGGGGTGATTGCCGCCGATATTCGCCCTTACATCGAACTCGATGCCGGCGGCATCCAGATTGTCGATCTTGTGCAAGATCAAGAGCTCATCATCGCCTACGAAGGTGCATGCACCACCTGCCACTCTTCCACAGGCGCGACGCTCAACGCGATTCAAGAGATTCTAAAGTTGAAAATCCATCCAGCGCTGCGTGTCGTTCCCGATCTCACGTTCTTAAGCAATGAGACGGTGCAGCCTTAAAGTCTGGTCGTGATTTCGCCGGCAGAGAGTGTCGTGAGCGCGCCGCTGGGAAGTTGCAGCTGCAGTCTTCCATCAGCTGTCACACTGCGGCAGATCCCTTCAAAACGCTCCTGGCCATCTGTGAAACTCACTTGTTGTCCTTTAAATGCGAGAAGTGCCTCGAATGGTTTTTGAAAGACTGCAAAACCCTGCGTTGTGAGCGTTTCTAGATCCTGTTGGAATTGCTGGAGCAGCGGATCGAAGATCTGCTCGATGGACCAAGTATGGCCGCTCAATTGCGCGAGCGATGTCGCAGGTTGATCGATCGTTTCGAGAAGCTCCTGGGTCATATTCACATTGATCCCAATCCCAAGAATGATGCCAAGCCTGCCTGTCAAACACACAGTTTCACAAAGAATGCCCGCGACTTTTTTGCCTTCGATCAGAATGTCGTTTGGCCATTTTAGCTTTGGGGCGAATCCCTTCTGCTGCAACGTCACGGCACAGGAAAAAGCCAGAATTTGTCCAATGTTGCCTAAGTAAGAGGTGTATTCAGGAATGCAGAAAAAGAGCGATGCATAGATATTCAGCCCTTTTGGTGAGAGCCAGTGTCTGTGCCACCTGCCTTTGCCGGCGGTTTGCTCTTGAGCCGTCACACATGTCAATCGATCAGGATCCAGAGTATGGGCGTTGCTCTTGGCCCAAGCATTGGTGGAGTCGATGCTGTCAAAGTGAATGTACTGAATCTTCGAGCCAATTGCAAAACTCTTCGACGCGTAAAATCGCCCTTTCGAGCCCCGTTGCATCCGCGCCTCCTCGCCTACCCTCTCGGGTAGGCCGCCGTCAACGCGTCGGACAGGCCTTGCCTGTCCTACGGCAATGGGGTTCAAAATCTTCGATTTTCCATTGTCGTGGAGCTTTGCAACTGCCT